>JABAOH010118226.1_pt1 | contig 48759 bp, 49 predicted proteins | sample 7062181 | NCBI WGS metagenome assembly JABAOH01 (sample SAMN14538630, study PRJNA623070) | marine sediment metagenome | biome: marine biome [ENVO:00000428]; feature: marine pelagic biome [ENVO:01000023]; material: deep marine sediment [ENVO:00002113]; isolation source: pool of 5 deep marine... | reverse complement strand
GTGGATCCGGACCAGAAGATTGCGCGGCCGCGGCAGGTGTACACGGGGGCGGATAAGCGGGATTATGTGCCGATAGACAAGCGTCGATAGGGCACGCCAAGGAAGGACACACCTCGAGCCGCCGACGCCTTATCCTAAAATGCTCCTGATCTCTTCCAGGGCAGTCACGATGTGATCGGGGCGAGGGATAGATGCGTCGAGGTGTTCTCGCCACCGATTCAGCCAGATGGCTCCCATACCTACCCTCTTTGCTCCCGCAATATCGATGCTGGGGTTATCCCCGATGAAAATCGCCTCGTGAGGGCGAATTCGAAGGGCCTGACACGCCGTCTCGAAGATCGCCGCGTGGGGCTTCCGCTGCCCTAACTCATCGGAGATCAGGATCAGATCGAAGAACGCGGTCAACCCAGTTTGGTCCAGGATCTGGCGGGCCGTGGGACCATGGTCGAAATTGGATATCAGGGCGAGACGATATCGTGGCCTCAGCCAGTCCAGCAGCTCCCGATGCTCCGGTGGACTATGAACGGCGTCGGCGATGCACGCCATATGGGTGTTCAGGAGGCTCATGAGAAAGGGTTCGATCTCCGGGGTGACGGGGATCTCCAACTTGTGGAAGAATAGATGGAACCGCTCGCAGGCTGAGACCTCTCGATCCTCCGTTTCTCGAAGACGAGCTGCCTCATCAAAGCTCTGCCGGAAGGCCTGGTAAAAGGCCTCCAGGGAGACATGGGTGAACCGTCTTGCGAAGAGGGGATAGACGACGGCGGTGGTGGAGCGGACCGCCTCTCCGTTAATGTGGACAAGAGGAAGGTGCTCCCGTTTGAAGTCTGCCAAGGTATCAAACAGGTCAAAGATGACAGACCGGTACCTCATTGAGGCCTCCGAAGACACCACCTTATGCTACCGGAACAGGTGATGAAGATCAACATATGAGGACGTCCATGGACGTCCTCACAGAATTGCTCCGATTCCCCGCCCCCCAATCAGGACCAGAATCAACCCCCAAGCGAGGAGGAGCACGCCAAGCGGCGCGCTCAGCCGCCGACCCCAGGGCATGTTTTTCTCGAGGGCCATCACCGTCCCAAGCAGCAACATCCACCCTAAGTTTGCAGCCCCGACCGCGAACATTAGTAGCATCAACGCCCAGCAGCAGCCGATGCAGAAAATCCCATGACGAACCCCCAGCCAAAGGGCTTGGGCCTTTTCGTGGCTTCCCCGCCAATGCTCCGTGATGAAGCTGAGAGGCGAGCGGCACTTGTCCAGACAGTAATACTTGAGCGGAGTAAACTGAAAGATTCCGGCCACAATGAGGATGCCCGCCCCAAGTGCCCAGGCGTTGGCCTCTAGCCAACCGCTCCCTTCGACCGCTCGGTGCAATAGCCAATCTCCCAGGTGGGCGCCGACGCCGAAGAGCGTCCAGGTTCCGAGGTAGCCGAAGACGAGCAGGGCCACGAGCGACAGGCGATTGGGGCGCCGCCGGGTGAGGGCGTGAAACATCGCAATGAGCGGCAGGCTGCTTGGTAACATCATGGCGGCTGTCATCAACGTCCAGCCCCCCGCGAAGACGACAAGCAGGAGAGTGTCTCCGGGAAGCCTGATGACTTCCAGTTCCTCGTGACTGAGATAGCGGGCGTAGGGCGATTGACCCCACACCCACAGGGCCACCCAGGCCAGTGCGATCAGAGTCACGAGTAACGCGGTGAACACTCTTCGATCGTTTACCTGCGGCCACACGAGTCTGCTCTCCTCCCGGGTGATGGATCTGACGCTCTACCCTGCCAATCGGTTACCCGTGGGAATGGCGACGCCTGGAAACGTGAATGTGCGTTACCCCTGGAAGCGGAAGCTCCCCTGAATCGCATTGTGATTTTGCAGGTTGATATTGAACCCGTAATTGGGGGCGTTCACCCGGTACGTCGAGGCCTTGCTCACGTAGGCAGGGGAGCCGGGAATGGTGGTGAACGCGGTATCGTGAAGCGTGGTGGTTTGGCCGGTGGCTCCTTGGAAAGGTGCCATTTCGGCGTGGATCGCCTGACCGATCTTGAGTGTCCCTTTGCCCCCTTTGACCTCGAAGGTGAAGGGCACCCGCTCTACGCCAGCCACCTCGCCGACCAGCTGCGCCAAGTCTGCTACGGGGCCCCCGAGATTTCCAGTCCATACGTTCAGGAGCGCTTGTTGTTGTTGGTCCGTAGCTTTGTCGTCCACGTAGACAACTGCGCGCCAGTTCCCCTTGAGGATGTTGCCAGGGATATGGGCCAGGACGGCCAGGTTGAGACCCGAGACATCCACACCGTTGACCGTCCCTTTGTCAATATGCCAAGCGAGTACCCCCTCGCAGATGCCGCGATCGGGATCCTCTCCGACCCAGCAGGGACAGAGCACATTGCATGTACAGGCCTCTAGCAATTGTCCTTCCAATTGGTACGCCATGATTCACCTCCTGGTCTCGTTGGGTGCGCGTGAATTGTTCAGCCTCACCGCTGTGCGTTTCTTTGCTGCAAAGCCCGAGGTGGAGGTTCTTCCACCATTCGTTGATACCGGAATGGGGATATGCAAAATCCTTAAGACCGTTCCCTCGGGCTTATTTTGCGAGAGAGGGGATCTGATCCTCCGGTGTTCGATCGATGCTAACCGTTATCGCAGGTAGATAGGAGGGCTATGATCAGTCCGGGAGTTCATTATCCCTCGTTTGAGAAGCTCTTGTCTCTAGTCCTCCCTTGGTTCCCACGCGGCCAACCAAGGTGCCGGTGTAAAGATTCGTCAAGGTGTATGACTGAGGTCACAGATCTTTCTGACGTCAATCAGTTCATATCGAGTGACATCACCCGTGTCAAGGGAAAACCGCGGTCTCAGATATAAAAACCGTGTCCGCTGCCGCCTACTCGCTCCCTCCCGAACCGTTCTATCTGAGCATCGGCATCGCCGCTGCGGGGTTACTCTTCTCGGTGCTCTTTGTCCGGGAGAGCATCCACCATGGACCCGACGAACGCCGTGATCAGGACCAGGAGCGAGAACTGGCCAAGATTTTCCCGGAGCCCAAGGCGGATCTCTGTTGCGGGTATGTTCACCTGTTACACTAGGATCACTATGGGGCTTCACTCTCCTACTGATAGGCGGGCTCTGTGGCCATCAGCGCTCGCTCGCGTCAGGTTGAGACGCCCTTGTCCGCGGCCGCCACCCGCTCGGCGAACACCTTGGGATTAATGAACTCGGCATTTTTCGGCTTAAGATCGCTGTCAGTGACCCCCCGGGCCATCCCGCAGCGGCCTCAGACATAGATCGGATTCTTGTGCTCGATCACCTTCTGTAGCATCTCGCGGACCGGTGGCATCCCAACAGGGTAAACCTCCTTGACGATCTCGTCCTTCATAAGGTAGACCGCCTCGCCGGCTACAAAGATCTCTGGCTCGTGCCCCGCCTCCTTTGCCCCGAGTGCAAAGTTGAAGGGAAATCCCGCCCGTGTAGGATCATCCGAGCCCGAGGTCCCGTAATAGAGAATCTTCGCTATGATTTACCTCCTTGTGTTTCCTTTGGTGTCCGTGGTCCTTTACGTCACCTCGCTGGGATGGTCATGCCCTGGTTTTACTCTCTTGTAAAACCAAAACGCCGTTCCGAGGCAAGATCTTCCCGGGAAGGCGTTCCTTCTCACTCATCATATGCAAACGCAGTGTTCAACGTGGACTGGCTATTGATTCGCCGATTTCATCTCTGCATCTTGCGGTAGAGGACGAAGTATCCCCTATACTCCGGTGGAAATCAAGGGGGCAATCCAGGGCCCGATGCACCGGTCACGTTCTAACATGCCTGAGAGATTGCGACAGTCCTCCATGGCGAAGGAGTGTGTATCCAGTGAATCCACCATGGCGCATCAACGCTTCCCCCATGTGTCCATGCCGTCGCTAAGCATGTGGCAATCCGCACTTTTGAGCGAGGCAGTCCCAGACCGCCTTATTTCGGACCGCCCAGCACCCGTCCACACAGTCGAGATGGGGGATCAGTCGGTGCTCAAGGAAATGGAGGCGGAAGCACCGGACGAGGAAGCGACAGTCTGCCTCGCCGAAAAAGCGCTTAAGGCGCCCACCCCATTCGTAGAGATGCGGCTCCACCTGTTGCCCTCGTCCTGCGCCGTGGGCCTGATCGGTCGTGGAGTTCACCCGGAAGAAGAAGAAACCTCCCTCACTGATGAGCCGGTGGACCTCCTCGAAGATCGACAGGGTGGTGCTCCAGGGGAAGTAATGGAGCGCCAGAGAGGCGGTAACGGCATCGAAGGTGCCGGACTGAAAAGGGAGCCTTTGGGCGATATTGGCCTGAACGACCTTGAGTTCTGGATGGCGTTCACGGGCGAATCGAACGGCAGACTCTGCGAGATCGAGGCCGATCACCTGAAATCCTTCGCCACTCAAGAAGGAGCTGAGGTCTCCGGCCCCACAACCGAGGTCTAGGACCCGCGAGATCCCGTCACTTCTCAGGCGGACGATCAAAGGGGCGAACGCCTTGGCCTCGTCCTTCCAGGAGTGGCCAAGTCGTCGCGCGGCCGTATAGTATTCTTCCCAGTACGTTTTTTCCGTTCTAGGCGCCGCGGGCGTCATTTGAGGCGAGACAGTGTGCACCATCACGATCCTTGGCAAAGCGCAAGTATCGCTTATTTTGAAGCACCTACTATAATAGGTCAAATCAATAGTTCTTATTATACGCATAGAAAAAGCAAATACAGAGGATCAACCAAAAAGAGAGGCGGTCCGGCCGGTGGGATGCCTAAATGATGAGGTGTCGTTTGAGCTGATGGGCGGAGGTGAGGTAGCGCTTGACGGCGAGGTGAAGAAAGAGAAAAGAACTCAAAGCAACGGCACAGGTGATCATGAGCATGACGACGACCTGATACTTCACCGCGATCAAGGGGGTGGTGCCGGAGAGGATTTGCCCGGTCATCATCCCGGGAAGTTGCACAATCCCGACCGCCAGCATGGCGTTGATGGTCGGAATCATGGCCGCCCGGATGGCGGAACGGTAAAGGTCTTGGACGGCCTCCACCCCGGAGAACCCCAGCGCAAGCAGTGTCTCCACCTCCTCGGCCCGGCTGCGAAGCTCCCCCTGGAATCGTTCCCCTGCCAACGCTGCGCCGGTCATGGCGTTTCCCAGAATCATCCCTCCGATGGGGATGAGGTAGCGGGGGTCGTACCAGGGCTCGACCGCGATCACGACCTGGGTCACAAAAGCGAGGGTAATGGCGCTCCCCACAGCCAATGACCCGACCGCAATCCAACGAGCCCCTGGCAGCGGTTGCTTCAATCTCCCGACAGCAATCCAGGAAGCGGCAGCAAGCATCAGGACGAGCGTCAAGAGGACCAGCTCCCAGCGGTCCCAGGCAAATAAGTAGACAAGGAAGTACCCCACCGCGAAAAGCTGGAGGAAGGTCCTGGCGGTTGCGATGATGAGATCCCGCTCGAGGCCGAGCCGTTCCCGGTAGGAGATGGCGAGGACGGCCAGGATCAGAAACAGTGCAAGAATGAGATGGATGGTACCTACATCGATGATCGGCTTCATCGATGCTCCTCCAGCAGCCTCGTGGCCTGCTCCGCCCATGTTTCCTGCACGATGTGTCCTCTTTCGAGAAACAGAACTCGCCCCCCCATCCGGTGGACCAGCTCTGCCTGGTGGGTGACCACGATCAGCGTCAGGCCTTTGACCCGATTGAGCTGGGTGATCAGGTCGGCGATGAGGTGGAGGCTGCGCCGATCGAGGGCCGATGTGGGTTCATCTAAGAGGAGAATCTCGGGGCCTCCGAGAAGTGATCGCGCAATGGAGATTCGCTGCTTCTCTCCGCCGGAGAGTTCCATGGCATTGCGATCAAGAAATGATCGGTCGAGTCCCACCTCCTCCAGGGCTTGGACGAGGGTGGTCTCGGAAAGCTGTTGCTTGTCCGGACGCCGGAGGAGGTTCTCCCGAACCGTTCCATGAAACATCACTGGATTCTGAAGGACCAAGGAAATCCGCTTCCTGATTTCCAGCGGGTCGAAGGTTTGCAGGGGCTTTCCATGGAAATAGATTTCGCCCTGGGTGGGATCATCGAACCGGTTGAGAAGCCGGAGCAAGGCGGACTTACCGGAGCCGGAAGGGCCGGTGATGCTCAGACAGTCCCCCGCCTGCACCTGAAAGGAGATCGCCATGAGGACACCCCGGTGGGCCTGTGCATCCACTGCGTACCCCCCGGAGACCTCGCGACATATGAGGATCGTTTCAGGCTTTGCCTCGATGGTCATCCCCCCGCCTCGAAATAGTTGCTGTACGACTTCTGGCTACCCTGGATCTGAACAGTCCTGAATTGCGCCAGCCATGGGGAAGTTGGTTAAGGTGCATCCTTCCCGCAGCAATTATTAAGGTATCACGCCTGAGATTTCCACAGCAAGTTGGCCGATCGGAGGCCAACCCATTCTCATAGCGAAAAGGTGATAAGGCCCCCAATGTATGGCCATTCTTTACAAGTGAGGCAGATATGTCAGGTGTGTTCCTTGAGGGATCGGAATGAGCGAGGTTCTTGTTTCGTCTGAAACTTGTAGGATCGTACTCTGGGGCGGGAACCGATGGGTTGGCACGTTCGTTGCTACAGTGGAAAGGTTGGAAGGGAGTTTGCGACAATGGTTTATTGCGACGTTTGCAAAATCTGGGTTCAGCCGATCCAATGGGTTGATTCCACCTTCTATGCCCACTATGCCCAATTGGATCTCCTCGAGGCCTGCCCCGTCTGCCACCAAAAAATCCCGCACCCCGAGCCCGCTGCTGCTACTACCTGAGCAAGTTCTCAGCGCCACGCGGTCCCGTATCCTTCTCTGGAATTTGCCCCCGTTTTAGGCATGGGGTCGAGACGCTGCTTAAGGTGTTAGCGTTTCCCCTCACCAATCGAGTGGCTCGCGAAACAAGGGCCGGTCTTGTTGCTTGCACAGTGTGAAACATTTGGGCCCTCGCTTCACCTTCGAGCCCGATACAACCACACGATACCAGATGGCCCAGGAATGGGTTGCGACATGGTCAGGGGGAGGGATACTATCCTTCCAAAGGGCGTCTTCCCCAAGAACGTGTGCGCGGCGCGCACGATATTCCCCTTTTCCGAAGAGTGTTGACGACTCTTGGCCTTCAGACCGTGCAGACCTCACGCCTGGAGGGATAGCATATGAGCTCTTTCGGCCGAACGGCGAAACAAAGGCCACTGTTCTTCGCGCTCGCCATACTTGGAATAGCAGTCTTGTGGAGCGGTTGCGCTCCGCCTAAGCCGAAGCAGCTTGCGATTGCAAATCGCAATCTGCTCAGGATAGTCAATATAGATACCGGGCAGTCACTCCATGAAATCACCCGGTACCAGGAGGTGATGGACTTGGCCTATCGGCCTGATGGAGAGCGGCTTGCTGCGGCGATCTGCTTCGGCAATCGGGTCGTGGAGCTTGAAACCAGCACCTATGGGGAGGTTGCGGTGGCGGTGAGTGCTGCCTCTTGTCCCTGGGACCTTACTTACGCTCCCGACAACCAATCTCTGGCCGCCGCTATCCCCTGGAGACCTGATCCGTTGGCCGCCCTGTTTGGGCACCTCTGGATCGGGGGACCTCAGCCCTTGGATCGGGATATGGGACGACCCTTGCCGGCTCTGGCTTACCGCCCTGGTGGCAGTGAAATTGCCGTGGCGACGCCCCAAGGATTGACGGTCCTTGGGACCGGTCCTGGCTACCCGGTTCTGACGAGCCTTCCTGGAGTGCTCGCCTTGAGCCTTGGTTTCACTCCAGACGGTGCCCGACTCATTGCGGGCACGGCGTCGGGGTTCGTCGTGCTCAACGCGGACGCTGGTTATACGGTGGGGCCGCAGGAGACCGGTGGAGCGGTGCGCCATGTCGCCATCGATCCCTCCGGGAGCTGGATCGCTCTGGTGCGCGAGAACACCGTGAGCATCCGCCGGAATCCGGATCTGGTCGAGGTCACGAGTATTTCCGCCGGCGATGAGTTCCGTGGTGCCGATTTCTCTCCTGACGGTTCGACCTTAGCAGTGGCCGAACGGCTGGGGCCGGTTCGCCTCATCCGCACCTTTACATGGCAGGAGCTTTCTCCGATTACGGTGGCTGGCCGGGTGGACGCGGTGGCTTACCGGCCCCAGGGTTTTGGCGAACGAATTCCTGTACTGTTTGTCCACGGACACAGCGGAGGCTCAGCCGAGTCTTGGTTCGACACGGCCGGATACACCTCCTTTGCCGCGGCGCTGGCGGCGAATCCACACTTGCCGATCGACGCGTTTTTCCTGGAACTCCCTGTCCATGGAGGCAGCGATCCTTTGATACTCGATCGGAGCATTGGAGAGGACGCCCAGGACATCTTGGCGATCATCGAGGGCGGGCCCGATAGTGAAGGCGCTCAGCAGGTCGGGATTCTCAACATGCCGGCGTATCAGGCGGCCCGGCGGGTCNNNNTGCGGCAACGCCAATGAACCAGACCGGGCGCGGCGTCAGCTGTGCGGTGGGTATACTGCCACTCTGCAGAGTCAATTTTTTTCCTGTCACAGCTGCCCTGCGGGCGTCCCCTCCCTCTTCAACACGAACCAGTCAGGCGATAATTCCTTCATTACGGATCTGAACGCTCATTCTTTCTCGGACAATTGTAGTGCCACTTACAGCAACCCTGCCGAGGCGCCCTCCAGTCGTCCATCCCAAGCCGATGGTGTCCTCTATGTGAACCTCTTTGCGGCTAACAGTGCTGACACAATTGTTGGAGGCGATACTCAAGGTGGCGACTGTCTGGGACGCCGCCTGACCTTGAACCACGCTCCCGATGCCGCGAACAGAGAGATTGCGGGGGTACCGGGGGTTCTGGGGCAGGTGCACGCTAACTTCCCCCACTTCTGGCCCACAATCTGTACTGCTTTGACGACCGTCGTTGATCACGAGGCTCCCCCTGATCCTGTCGATCCCGCCCAGGCCTGCACTGGCCTCACGCAACCTTGACGAGGACTCCATAACGTCGGAACCACGACGCGGATCTTCACGAGGCCCGTTCGATGCCTCGTTATTTGATCCAGTCTTCGTTTCATAGCACGGAGTCGGTGGAAATGAGTGTTTCCCGGCTGATCCAAGGAGCGATGACAAGGGAGAGGCGACTTGGTTCAGCGGATTTTTGAGTCGGGAGAGATGTCCCGGTCGGGGGTAAGGAGCACGATGCGCCCCTCGGCATCTTCGGCGGCGAGGACCATCCCTTGCGATTCGATTCCCTTGATTTTCGCCGGTGCAAGGTTGGCTACGACGGCCACCTTCTTGCCAACCAGCGCTTCGACTGTGTACTGCCCCTGAAGCCCGGCGACCATGATCCGTTCTGCGTCGCCGAGGCGCACGGTGAGCTTGAGAAGTTTTTTCGAGCCTGGCACCGATTCGACACGCACGATCTCGGCCACCCTGAGGTCGAGACGCTGAAATTCCGCAAGGTTTATTTGAGGGATGGCGGTCTCGGCATCCTCCTGAGCCCGGATCGCTGCAAAGCCTCCTTCCATGCGGGGGAAGAGGGATGCCCCCTTCCTGATCATACCCGTGGCGTGACGGCTTCCCCATGTGGCGTGCTCGATCCGCATCTCATTGATGCGTCCGTCGATGCCCAATTGGTCGGTGATGGCCTGCGCGGAATCCGGAAGAAAGGGAGAAAGCAGGAGCCCAACGATCCGCAGAGCCTCCCAGGCATGGGAGAGGACTCGCTCCAGAGCTTGAGGATTCTTTTTGCTTAGCTCCCAGGGCTTGGTGCTGTCGATATATTTGTTGGCTGCATTCACGAGTTCCCAGAGAGACTCCATGGCGCGGTTGAAGGCTAATTCATCCACGGCCGTGGAGATGCCTTCAAGGCTGGCTTCGGCCTGGTGACGAAGCTCTTGATCCTCAGACGTTGCGGGACTCGACTGCGGTGGGATGCTCCCCCCCAAGTACTTTTCGACCATCGTCAAGACGCGGCTCACGAGGTTTCCCAGATCGTTGGCCAGGTCGGAGTTGAGCCGGCTTATCAAGGCCTCTTCGCTGAAGCTGGCATCCAGTCCAAAGACCATCTCTCTAAGGAGGAAGTATCGGAGGGCGTCCTGGCCGTATTTTTGGGTGAGATCGAGTGGACGAATCACATTTCCCAGACTCTTGGACATCTTCCCCCACTCTACCTTCCAGTACCCGTGCACGTGCAGATGTCGGTAGAGGGGGATCTCAGCCGCCCAGAGCATGGTGGGCCAATAGATGCCGTGGGGCTTGACGATGTCTTTGGCGATGAGGTGATTGGCTTCGGGCCAGAAGATCCGAAATTCGTCGGTGTCCGGATACCCCAGGCCGCTCAAATAATTGATCAGGGCATCGAACCAGACGTAGGTGACGTAGTCGGGATCGAAGGGGAGCGGGATCCCCCAGCTCAAACGCCTGACTGGCCGCGAGATGCACAGGTCTTCTAATGGTTCGCGGAGAAAGGCCAGCACCTCGTTCCGATATTGCTCAGGACGGATGAAGTCGGGGAGCTCTTCGAGGTGCTTGACCAACCGCCCCTGGTATTGGCTCATCCGGAAGAAGTAGTTGCGTTCCTTGATGAAGGTGGGCTCGACCTGATGGTCGGGGCATTTGCCATCTTCGAGCTCTCGCTCAGTATAAAAGCGCTCACAGCCGAAGCAGTACTGGCCGCCATATTCGCCGAGGTAGATGTCCCCGCGATCGTAGATCCGGTGCAGGAGGTTCTGAACCAGCCGCTGGTGGGAGGGATCGGTCGTCCGGATAAAACGGGTATAGGTGATCTTCAAGGCCTGCCAGGTGTCGCGAAAGACAGCGCTGATCCGGTCGGCATACGCCTTCGGATCCTCACTGGCCTTGGCCGCCGCCTGAGCGATCTTGTTTCCATGCTCGTCGGTTCCCGTGAGGAAGAAAACCCGATGTCCAGTGAGTCGCTTGAAGCGAGCGACAGTATCAGCTAGGATAGTAGTGTACGCGTGGCCCAGGTGGGGGACGTCGTTGACGTAATAGATGGGGGTGGTGACGTAAAATGTCCGATCGCTCATGGCTCGCTGAGTCCTGGTCCGTCTTCATGCCTTTCCTCATGGTCCATCGAGTTGGCGCGACACCGCGCGTCGTGGCATCCTTTTCCGCAGCAAGCCCCGTTGCCGCAATACTCACCACATTTGTTGCACAAGTGGCCGCCGCCTCGCTCCTGATACCGGGCGGTCGCAATCTGCATGATTTCTTCCAGGGTGACCCAGAGTCGTTCCCCGGTCTCGATCTGAACCATGACCGCCTCGCTCAGGATATCTTGCACATGCACAATCCCCGGACCCTGGGGAGTGTCGACCGGCTGGCCCGCCTTGGGCAAGCGCCTGACGAGTTCACTGTATATTGGATATTCGTAGGCCAGGCAGCACTTGAGACGACCGCAGACGCCGGTGATCTTGGCCGAGTTCAAGGAGAGTTTTTGTTCCTTGGCCATCTTCATCGTGACGGGATGGAAGCTCGGGAGCCAGCTCTTGCAGCACAACGTGCGCCCGCAGGATCCAAGGCCGGGTCCGCTGATCGCCGCCTCATCCCGGACTCCAATCTGCTTCATCTCGATCCGGGCCCGGGACCGATGGGAAAGTTCCCGGACCAGTTCCCGGAAGTCCACCCGCTCCTCCGCGGCGAAGAAGACGGTGAACTTTTTTCCGTCGCTGCTCAAGCGGACCTGGACGATCTTCATCGGCAGATCCCGCTCCTCCGTCAGCCGTGCAGCGAGGTGACGGGTACTCGCCTCTCGCTCGGACGCCCGGCGGAGCCGATCGAGGTCTCCCGAAGTGGCCAGGCGCACTACCGGCCTCAGGGTCTCTTTCAGCTTGTGGCGAGGGAAATAGGGAGCTTTCCCCACGACCTTGCCTACACGGAGACCCTCGTCGTGCTCCACCACGACGTGGACCCCCAGGTCCAGGGATAGCGCACCTGCCTCGTAAAACCGCTCTCGCTCATCAAAGTAGACTTTGACGATCATGGTAAATCCTTTCAGGCGGCCTGGAGGTCCCGGAGCTTGAGGAACATGACCTCCAGACTGAGCCGGGGGTTCGCATGTCGGCTGAGCCCGTCCAGCGTCTGCTTTACCGTCTGATACATTGCCACAAGTTGAGCTGGCGTGAGCCGTTCACTCTGGCGCCCAAGGGCCGGTCCGCGGGTTCGATAGACCAAGAGTGCCTCCTTCCGTGAGACCTTTGCGACCATCAGATCCCGACACCAGCCGAGGAGCGCCTCCAGAAACAGGGGAAGGGTCTCCTTCTGGCGGACGACCCGCTGGGTCAGCTCCAGCATGGCGACGGTCCTTCCAGGAGGGAGTGCGAAGGTCTGCTCTACCAGATCCCAGATCTCCTGCAGGGGGCTCATACGAAGCTCTTGCGCCCTACCGAGGCTCCCCCCAGCCAGGCTGGCGAGGAGATGGGCCTCTCCCTCATCACACCCCTCGTCCTGGAGCCGGGCGGCGATCGCGCTTTCCGGGAGTGGCACAAACCGGATCTGGCTACAGCGGGAAGCGATCGGGGGAAGGAGCGCGGAGGCTTCGGGAGCTATGAGGACCAACAGCGTTACGCCCGGCGGCTCTTCCAGGGTCTTGAGGAGCGCGTTTTGGGCCTGCTCCGTCATGGTCTCGGCCTGATCCAGAATGAAGACCTTTCGGCGTCCCTCATAGGGTCTCAGTGTTGCTTCCTGGGCAAGGTTGCGGATCTGGTCGATCTTCAGGGTGGCACCTTCCGGGCACACCAAGTGCACGTCCGGGTGAATCGCCTTGGTAATCTTGATGCAGGCGACGCATCGGTCACAGCAATCCCCTTTCATGCCCTCGAGGCAGTTGAGCGCCTTGGCGAGCGTGATGGCCGTTGAGAATCGCCCGACCCCCTTGGGTCCGATGAAGAGGAGCGCATGCGGGAGGCGACCAGTCTCAATCGCTCGCCGCAAGAGCATAATTGCCTGTCCCTGGCCGATGATCTTAGAAAAACTCATTTTCTTTCATTCCGCGATGCCGGTCCTGAGAAGCTTACCTCCTGCGGGCCGTGGGTTCAAAGCGTGAACCGCTTCTCGAAACGGTGTGCAATTTCCTTGTGGAGAATCTCTGGAGCGCGAAGTCTCCCTTCGCGATCCACGGCTTCAATGCTTTCCCAATGATCATACCTCTGCGCCAACCCGTCATACTGGGAACATACGCTCTGAAGGTATGCGGTGTTCTTCTCGTGAATGTCACGCCTATGTGCTGTATACCGGCGCGCGTCTTTTTTGTCAACAAGTTGCTGCGCCATGCTCACGGGAATCCTGCAGTAAAACACCAAATGCTCTCGTGGAATTCCGTGCACATTGTATTCGAGTTCATCAATCCAACTGACAAAGTCCGCTCTCAGCTCGACTGGAAGTTTCGCTCCCTGGTGTGCCATATTTGACGGAACATACCGGTCGACCAAGACGATCTCCCCTGCCCCCAGCCTTTCCCAAAGAAGATCACGATGTTCTAGGCGATTTCCAGCATACGGAAGAGCGGACAGGTAAGGACTCACCTCGAATACGTCGCCGAATTCTCCATTCAGGTATCGGGCGACAAGGCGGCCATAGAGTGTGTCATAATGAGGAAAGCTCAAGAGGGAACAAGCGACACTTCGTTCTTTCAGGTAGTTGAGGAAGAGGTGAGTCTGGGTCGCCTTACCCGATCCATCAATGCCTTCAAAAACTATGAGGAGGCCCGTTTTCATGGAGGGTGGCACAACGTGTCGGGGAATTGGTGGATCGCTACGCCTCTCGAGGGTAATCCTCGCTAGCGTTTCTTGGGTACTGGACCCTTCGCCCGGCGCTCCATGACCTGTTGGGCCGCCCGAGAAACCGCGGTAGGAATATTGCGATCCCGGGCCAGCAGCTGGAGGTCCTTATCGGTGAGGTTCGGAAGCCCCAAGCCGAGCGAGACGCCGACGGGAGTTTTGGGGTTGTGGAGAAGGCTGGTGACGACATGTTTGTTCGTGCGGAAACGCCTGATGTTGGCAATCGCCCTCAGGACCTTGTCAGAGACATCGCGCATTTGCGCGATTGCGAGGATCTCGTCATCAGTAATCCTCGGACTGTTCACCACCTCCACAGCGATCAACTCGTTGTGATCCTTGACGAGGATCATTCGGGCGTCTTTATTCCCCTTCTTGGCCAGCGTCAGCTTCTGGCCGACGCTCATTTCCTTGATCAACTGGAACAGGGTTTTCTTTCGCTCCCGCTCTTCCTTCGTGGCCTCCTGGAGGATCCAGTGTAATCTCCGCCGGTCCGCCTCGCTCAGGATGGGATTCTTGAGGAGGGCGTGACCGACGACGGGGTTGTGGAAGAGAAAGACCCGATCCTCCAGCAGTTGGGCGGCGACGGAAGCCGGCGCCCGGTCCGCTATATAAATCAAGGTGGCGAGGGGAGTTTCGGCGTTCGCCACGAGGAGCTTCCAGAGCTCGTCGTCATCCGGGAACTGAGAGGCCAAGTCCTCGAGGACTCTGGGCTCAGTCTCTTCCGATTGGGCGAGGCGAATGGCCTCCTCGCGAGTCAGAGTAGTGGAAGGTGGGTCGACGGGTGAGCTGCTCATGAACTTGCCTCGCATGCAAGGACCGGACCGACAGCATCGATCAAGAGCGCGACTTCCTCTTCCCGGACGGTCCGAAGATCGAGGAGGACCTTGTTTTCTTTGACCCGCCCCACCACCGCCGGATCCGCCTCCCGGAGGGCGCCCTCCAGTCGATGGGGAGGGACCTGTGGCGCCTGAATGGCTACACAATAGGTTGGAAGGCTTTCGGCGGGAAGCGCACCCCCTCCAACCTCCGACCGGTGCTCCTCTATGGTCACCCTGACCGACGGATGCGCCTGCCGCTTGAGGCCCGATTGCACGCGTTCCGCTCGCTGCCGGATCTCTTGGAGGGGGCACGTGATCATCGCCACGGCGGGAATGGTGCTCCAGCCTTTTTCCCCTTCCAGATAGGCCCGAAGGGTGGCCTCGAGGGCTGCCAGCGAGAGCTTATCGATGCGAACGGCTCGAGCCAAGGGATTCTTCCGGAGGCGTTCGATCAGGATCTTTTTCCCCGCGACCAACCCTGCCTGGGGTCCTCCGAGCAGCTTATCGCCGCTGAAGGTGACCAAATCCACCCCACTTCTCAGCACTTCTTGAACCGTCGGCTCCCCCATGAGTCCGAAGGGGGTGAGATCAGTGAGGGCGCCGCTTCCCATATCCATCATCACCGGTACGCCCTGCCGCTGGCCCAGGGCGACCAGATCTGCAAGGGGGACGTCGCTCGTGAAGCCGACGATCCGGAAGTTGCTGGAGTGGACTTTGAGGAGGAGGGCCGTGCTTTCGGTGATCCCCGCTTCGTAATCCTTGAGGTGGGTTCGGTTGGTCGTCCCCACCTCCCTGAGGATTCCCCCTGCCTTTCGCATGACGTCCGGGATTCGGAAAGAACCGCCGATCTCTATGAGCTCTCCCCGGGAGACGAGGACTTCCCGGCCTTCGGCCATCGTATTGATACTCAAGAGAACTGCAGCCGCGTTATTGTTCACCGTGAGGGCGGCTTCGGACCCCGTGAGGCGGGTCAGGAGTCCTTCCACGTGCACCTGGCGAGAGCCCCTAATCCCTTGCCGAAGATCGAATTCTAAGGTCGAATAATGCTGTGCGACCTCTCGGACGTGGGCCTGAGCCTCGGGAGAAAGGGGGGCCCGGCCCAGGTTCGTGTGGAGGATCACTCCGGTAGCATTGATCACCCGGCGGAGGCTCGGACGGGCCTGGCGTGAAACCGTGAGCGAGACCTGGCCGAGGACGGTGGAAAGATGGGGAACAGAGGCCTCTGTCCCGTCGCGAAGACACGCCAGGAGGCGTTGTCGGTGCGCATCCAAGATCTCCCGGACTGCCGCGACCACGACCCACCGGGGATGCACCTCGAGAAGCCGCTGGACGACTGGTTCTTTGAGAACTTCGTCAACCGAGGGGATCTGGCGGAGGAGGAGACTTGGTTTCTGTTCTGGGGTACCCATGGAACGCCTCTTCACGGAAAGATATCATTAAGTGCTTACATATACTATACTTTCTAGTCTCTTGCAACGCAAATTGCGGCGGGAGCCGGAAAGGCAAAAGCCACCCGGAGGTGGCTTTTGGTGGGGGTTGCCTGTACCGCCTACGAGAGTTCCTGTACCGCTCCTGCGCGCCGGGCCTGGTAGCAAGGCCTGCAAAATACCGGACGGTCTGGCATAGGCCGGAAGGGAACCGTCGTCCGCTGGCCGCATTGGGAGCAGACCGCCTCGAAAATCTCCCTCGGTCCGAGGTTGAGCCCACTCCCGCGCCTCATCGCTTTGCAGCTTTTGCACCGTTTTGGCTCGTTCGTGAAGCCCTTCTGGGCGAAGAACTCCTGTTCCCCGGCCGTAAAGGCAAATTCTTTTCCACACTCCACGCAGGTCAAAATCCTATCTTGAAAGGACATGATTTCCTCCTCGATACTTATGCGTGCCAGTCGGTCCTGCAACCCCTGGTCGATCCTCAAAGTTCCATCCCATCCTCCTTTCCCTCCTTAGCTTCGCACCCCCAAGCGGGGGAAGATTAGCGCGTGAACGCGGCTCACCTGTGCTCGGGCATACTCCCATGCCTCCTCTTTCTGTACCCCTCCGGTCTCGTACGGCGGATCGGTGAGAGAGGTCTCTGTGCATCCTTCGGTCTGGAACTGCTTGAGAGCCCGGGGGGGCAGCTCCGGGGGGATCTCGATTCCCGCCATGAGGGCCCAGACCGCGGTCCAGGCTCGCGGGACATTTCCCAGGTGGTACCCTCCACCCCCCAGGGCAAGCCAGCGAGGGGCACTTTGTTGAAGGCGCCTGACAGCTCGGAGGAAACCCTGCATCGTTAATCGCAGGTTGGATAAGGGATCACTCCAGTGGGCGTCGATCCCTAACTGCGTGACCACAACGTCGGGACGAAAGGCCTCGAGGAGGGGAGGAACCGTCTCCTCGAAGGCCCAGACAAAGATCTCATCATCCGTCTCCGGGGCGAGGGGAACGTTGACGGAATATCCCTCCCCGTTATCGGTCCCAAACTCTTCGGGGAAGCCGGTGCCGGGGAAGAGGGAATAGCCTGTTTCGTGCAGTGAGATGGTGAGTACCTGGTCCGTGTCGTAGAAGGCATTCTGGACCCCGTCTCCATGATGGGCGTCAATATCCACATAGGCCACTCGGAGTCCGGAATCGGTCAGCAAGCTGATGGCTACGGCGGCGTCGTTGATATAGCAGAAGCCGGAGGCGCGATTGGATGCGGCATGGTGGAGACCTCCGGCGATGTTGAAGACGCAAGGGGTCTCCTCGGAGGCCAAGAGGCGGGCCGCTTCGAGCGAGGCGCCCGTGAGCAGAGCGGAATAGGTGTAGACACCCCAAAAGGTGGGGCAATCTCCTACGCCGAGGCCGAAGTGCCATGCGTAGGGGGCAGCGAACCCATCATTCGAATCCCGCAAAATGTCCAGATACTCCTTCGTATGGATGCGCATGATATCTTCTTCGGGGGCTGCCGAGACGTCTGCGAGGCGGACGTTTGGAGGATGAAAAAGGCCATAGGCGTCGATAAGATCATGGGTGAGCTTCAGGCGGCGGATCTTCATGGGATGGGTGGAGCCGTAGTCAAACTTCTGGTACTTTGGGGTGTAGAAAAAAACAGCCTGGGTCGAGCTGGTCATGTGCGGTTGCCTTTGGGGTGAGAAACCTCGATGAGAAGCGGGTCAATCCTTTTCGTCAGGGCGGCGGTATGCGCCACTCTTTCCCCCACGTTTGGAAACGAGCCGGATGTTCTCGAAGGTCATCCCTTTGTCCACTGCCTTGCACATGTCGTAGATAGTCAAGGCGGCCACCGAAACGGCGGTGAGCGCCTCCATTTCGGCCCCGGTCTTGCCATTCACCTTGACTCGGGACTCGATCTCGATGATCCCCTGTTCTGCGTGAGGGCTGAACGTGACCTCCGCCGAGGTGATATGGAGGGGGTGGCAGAGTGGAATGAGGCGATCAACTCCCTTGGCTGCCATGATCCCAGCGACGCGGGCCACAGCGAATACATCCCCTTTGGAGATCGATTTGTCGAGGATCATCCGGAGGGTTTTGGATTGCAGATGTACGATACCCCGGGCTGTTGCCTCACGGTTGGTATCAGCCTTTTCGCTGATATCCACCATCCTGGCTCGGCCCAGGCGATCCAGATGGGATAACCGATGCATTTTGGGCCTGCGTATGACGCCGCATGATGGCGTACATTTCGTCCTTGATCTTGAGTTTGGTCTTTTGCAGCTCTTTGCGCTTGCGTTCCTGATCACTGGTCAGGTAGTAGATCCGGTCGAACTCCATGATCTTGCGATCAAACTCGCGGTGTTTTTCGGCGAGGCGGCGGAATTCGGGATCTTCCTCCTTCAGCCGCGCAAAGAGCTGCGCCTCTGTTTCATTCATCTTTAACCTCCTTTCGGTGGGTATAGATTTTCCGCAGCGCGGATCGGTAGTCAAGGTAGAGGGGGGCGAAAAACGCGTGGGGGGGTAATACCTGAATCGGGGGGACAAAAAATCCCAACTGAATCATATCCCCTAAGGAGTTGGTCACTATTCCTAGTTAACGAAGTTAACGAAGCCATCTCGAGAAGTCAAGGAGAAAAATCTAGCCGATTCGGTCGGGGTGCCCAGCGGGCTTTGAGAAAAGCTGCATCACGAATCCGGCCGCGTAGCCGACGGTCAGGTTGCCAGTGGCGACGGACACACTCGCGGTCGCGAGGGCGACGAGGAACTCATCGCGTCCGACGAGGTCGGCAACCAAGAGGCAATGTTCGAGGCCGACAAAGAGGAGGAAGGCCCCTAAGACAGCCAGGGGGATCAGGCCGATGATCCAGACGGCAGCCGCACCAAACGCTAGTCCCAAGAGGCAACACCCAAGGCCGATCATGATGGGAGCGGCGCCCGTGCGTGCGCCAAACTTATAATGAGCAGTCAACCCGCCAGATCCATGGCAGACGGGAAGCCCCGCGATCAGCCCCGCGAAAAGATTGGCGAGGCCCATGCCTCCTGCCAGCCGTGAAGCGGTCACCCGCTCGGCACGATCGCCGAAGTACGTTCTGGCCAAATCCTCGGTGGCCACAATGGCATTGCCGAAGGTCAAGGGAATTTGGGGAATCACCAGTGCAGTCAGGGCAGGCGTGAAGTCTCCGACAGAGGGCAAGCCAATGGCTGGCCAGACCGGCCCCAAAGAGAAGGTGGGCCAGGAGGGGGGCGCAATGGCGAGACCAACGAGGGCGCCGCAGGAGAGGACAACCAACGAGGCGGGAAAACGTCGATTCCCTCTTAGCGCAAGGATCAGGAGGAACCCCCCCACGCCGACGAGGTATCCAGTCCAGCTGACGGGAGGCGCTTGGCTGCCGGATAGCTCGACGCCGCTCACCGGTTTCCCCATCAGATTGACGGCTGTCCGAACAAGGATGATGCCGATAGCGAGCTGAATCCCCCGGATGATCGGCTTGGGGAAAAAGCGGGCAAGGGTCCCCGCCAAGCCGGTGACCCCTAGCAGGAGGAGGATCCCCCCCATCATGAAACCTGCAGCGGCGATCGTGGACGGGGAGAAGCTGAAAGCGATCGCGATGGCCGAGACGGCTTTGAGCGGCTGGACCGGGAGCGGAAGCCGATAGTAGAAGCCGGCACCGATATAAAGCAGACCGGCGGTCAGAAAGGCAGCGGTCGGATTCAGGTCGTTCAATCGAATCAAGGCCAAGGCAATGGGGAAAAGAATCCCAACATCACCGAGGCTCCCAGCGAGTTCCGACCGATCGAAGGTCAACGCAGGTAGTTTTGTTGCAATCGCTTGTCGAACGGTATCCTCCTGTCCGCGACAGGGTTCGTGCGGAGGGGATGATACCACAGGGCTTGAGAGAGGTGAAGGTGGTAGGAGCGGAAAGGGTGAGGAATGCCGGACCGCCTTACTGGGGAGCATTGTCGAGGAGCGTGGGATGTGATATACGGAGCCTGCCCTTTCCCGGGCCCAATCTCGAGGGACTGGTTCGAGGAGGTGTGTCCCCGGTGAGCGATATTTTCGCGCGAGATATTGAGCGTCTGAAACGCAAGGACTCGTACCGGTGGCTGCGGGTAATGGAGGGGGCGGCTGGACCCCGGATGCAGGTGGATGGCCGGGAGGTGATTGTGCTCTGTAGCAGCAACTACCTCGGCCTTGCCACCCATCCTCGGCTCAAGGCTGCCGCGATCGAAGCGACGAACCGGTTGGGGGTTTGCTCTGCGGCCTCGCGGCTCATCTCAGGCAATAATGAGCTGTACGTGACGTTGGAGGATCGGCTTGCGGTCTTCAAAGGGCGAGAAGCCGCACTAGTTTATAGCACGGGCTACATGGCCAACCTGGGTGTGATTTCGGCTTTAGTGGGAGAGGGGGATGTGGTTTACACCGACGCCTTGAGCCATGCGAGCATCATCGATGGCTGTCGTTTGAGTCGGGCGTCGGTGAAGGTCTTTCCGCATAACGACGTCAATGTACTTGAGCGCCTGCTTAAATCGGATACCGGTTTCCGCCGAAAGCTGATCGTGGTGGATGGAGTCTACAGCATGGACGGGGACCTCGCGCCGCTGCCAGATCTCACGAAGCTGGCCAGAAGTTACGGTGCACTCACCATGCTCGACGACGCCCACGGGACGGGGGTCCTGGGCAAGCGGGGAAGAGGTACGGCGGAGCACTTCGGTCTGGAGGCCCCTGATGGTGTGGATATTGAAATCGGCACCTTGGGGAAAGCGCTCGGAAGCTTTGGGGCCTATGTCGTGGGAAATCGGAGCCTCCGCGAGTACCTCATCAATCGATCCCGGAGCCTTATCTTTACCTGTGCCATGGCCCCTCCAGCCCTGGCGGCCGCCACTGCTGGCCTCGCGCTCCTCGAGGAGGAGCCGGGAATCCGGCAGCGCCTGTGGGATAACGTGCGCCAATTTCGAGAGGGACTCGAGCGCCTGGGCCTTTCGACGGAGCCCAGTGTGACCCATATCCTCCCCGTGATGACTCATGAGCGGCAGCGGACGATGGCTTTGTGCCAGCGACTCCTCGAGCTGGGCGTCTTCAGCCAGGGGATCCGCCCCCCCACCGTGCCTCCCGGCACTAGCCGGCTCCGGTTCACCGTCACTGCAGAGCACAGTCGGGCTGATCTGGGCGAGGCTCTCGAGGCGATCGAGCGGGCCTTCCGCGAGTTCGGCCTCCTCTGACGACCGATGATTCCTCTCTGATCGTTGAATGGTAAGAGATGTCCATCCTCTGCGGGACAAGAGGGGGGGACAGACGCCTGTTCATGAAGGTGGAATGAATGTTGCGAGGAAAGAACCTCCGTCCGAGGTCCGTTGCCCTCGCTGAGTTATGTAGCTGCGAGGCCTGATGACACCTGAATAAAGGGGTCAAGTTGGAATCGGGTTTTCCTCGAAATAGGCACACAAATGCCGGAACCGTGGAGAATGGCAAAACATGGTTTAGGGGGGATTCCGATGCGACTGTCAAGGATGGTGCTCGCCGTTGCCCTGCTCATGACGGCATGCTTTCCCATCGAGCTCGATGTATCGAGAGACGGGAAGATTCTCATTCCGCGCCAAAGGGATTTTTTGCGCTCGATCTTATCAAGGGCAAGATGGTCAAGATGTACAGCCTTCCCGGTGGGAACCCTATCTTTGCCAGCTATGCTCCCAGTGGAAAGGAGATTCTTGCGGTCACAGAGAGCGATGCTAAGATCACGGGGAAAAATCATGTGCTCACGCTGGTCATGCTGTCCTCTGGGACAGGTCGGGTTTTGTTCACCGGATCCAATGCCACATACGCGCGCTTCAGTCCTGATGGGCGATACGTCTCTCTGAGCCGAATCGCGCAAGAGAAAACACCGCCGCTGGAGGAAAACCTACCTGAAATCCTCCTCATTCCCGTCAAGGGCGGAGACCCAAAGTCTCTGGCTTCCAACACCAGTGCCCTTCATCCCTGGTTTCCCGACTCGAGAGCCTTACTCATTTTCCAGATCCAGAAGAAGGAAAATAACGTCTACCACGGAATGATCAGCGCCCTGGAGATTCCCTCCGGCAAGCGCAAGGCCCTTGCGAGCGTCCTCGGTTCCCAGGATGTCTTCTTTGATCTCTCGCCCGATGGCAAATCCGTCCTCTTCACCGCCAAGGCTGCCGGTCGTCCGGGCGCGAGTTTAAACGCCGAAAAAGAGCAACTGTTTGAGCTCAATATTGCGCGGGGCACGATCCGTCCAGTGAGGGAAAAGGTCGAATACGCCATTTGGTCGCCACTTGGCGATGCAGTGCTTCCGGGAACCGATGAGAAGGACGGAATCCTGACTCTACAAGTGGCCGATCGGAGATTGACCCAGATTCGGAAGATTGCCTCGGACGCGGGATCGAAAGTCAGCGAAAACATCGGATTCCAGACGAGCATCTACCTTGGCTGGCTCGGCGAGAGGACGGTTTTCTATCTTTCCAAGACGGCCGTCTACGGCACGGCGGGGAAGAATCTTGAGTTGGTGCCTGTCAGCACCGACGGAAGCAACCGGCGAAGCCATCAGGCCACCATTGAGGTTCAAGTGGCCAAGGGCGAGCAGTAATGCGGGCCATACCCTCGCTTTTCCTTGGTCTTTTCTCCTCTAGACTTGGCCTACCCAGGTGCTGTCGGCAATTTCTCGCCAACGGGCGCGAATCCTTTCAAATTGTTCCGGAGGCAACGGTCCAGCGGTGAGCATCGCAGCATTCTCGCTGTAGCGGTCCAGCCTCGCCGTCCCAACGATCGCCGTGTGGACGCCTGGTACGCTCACCGTGAAGCGCAGTGCCGTTGCGACCGCATCCTTCATGTGACCGCGAAGAAAGTCGTAATTCAGTTCCTGTAATCGCTCCCAATAGGTGTGGTAATACTCGTCCTCAGGTTTGTCCTGACTCTTCCATGCGCCATTGGCGATGGGCCTTTTGGCGATCACGCCAATCTCCCGCTCCCGAGCAATCGGCAAGATGAGCTCAAGTGCTTCTTGGTCGGCGATACTGACTGATATCTGCAATGTGTCAAACTGGCCGCACGCAACGGCGTATCGTGCGGCATGGCTGTCTCCGCTGTAGCCGATGTACCGGGTGTATCCTCGCTCGCGGGCCTGCTGCAGGGCTTCGATCACCTGGCCCTTACGTAGTTCAGCCTCGGAGCAGCTATGCAGTTGAATCACGTCCAGGTGGTCCGTTCGCAGCCGCCGCAAACTCCGCTCGATGCTTTGAAGGAGCGACGCCGGCCGCCAATCCTCGCTTGCCGAACTGTCCGGGTGACCACACTTCGTGAGCAGGTAGTACTCGTTTCGTCGCGCGGCCACCGCCTGCCCGATTAATTCCTCACTGTTGTCGTAGCACTCGGCAGTGTCAATGAGGTTGAGTCCGGCATCGAGGGCGCTACTTAACAATCGCGTAACGGTCCGCCTTGATGCCCCTTCAAAGCCGATCTCGGCCCCGCCGAAGCCGAGCACGCTCACATGCATGTCGGTCTTGCCTAACTGACGCCTCTCCATGGCTCGCGTACACGCAATTGACACCGAACCTATTGCTGCGGTTTCCTTCTCTTACTCTGCCTCTTCGACCAACGCTAACTCCTCTGGCTGGCAACCGTTCTGTGCCGGCTCCTGAGGCTTTCCGTTTAACGTGCAGAAGCGACCAGCGAAGAGACCTGACCCCAACGGGCGGCGAAGACAAATTCTTGAAAGGGCTTACGGCTGCGTGGGGCGAGTTCTCTCTCGCGCAAATCATCGGGTAAGCTCGCCGGGTCGCCGGAGTAACCGACGGCCATCGCGGCCACCGGATCGTGGCCATCTGGAATCCCATAGAGCTGGCGTGCCTTTTCCGCTTGGAATCCAGCCATCTGGTGCACGAAGAGGCCGAGGGCCGTCGCCTGGATGGCCAGGTTCTGGACCGCCAGCCCCACATCGTGGAGGGCGTGCCGGTTCGGTTTTCCACTCCGGTCAAAAGCGAGTTTCGCTACAGAGAGCATAAGCACCGGCGCGTGTTTCGCCCATGTGATGTTTCCTTCCATCAGGCAGCTCAATAATCGTTCGTATTCCGCCGTGTCCTCCTTGGTGGCAACGATGAAACTCCACGGCTGCTCGTTGAAACATGAGGCTGCCCATCGCGCCGCCTCCAAAAGACTACAGAGTTTTTCTGGCTCCACCATCCGACCGGAAAACGCCCGAGGGCTCCAGCGTCGCTGTAACAGTTCGTGAATCGGATACTTGGTGTGGGCAAGTTTCTGCATAACGACTCTCCGTAATTGGTCATGTGATTGGTTACTGGTCACGGCCATTAGTGTACAGGGTTTACTATGGAAGATCCAAAAGGATCAGCTCGGAGTCCTCCATCATCTGGAGGGTGAGTTCAGGCTCATCAGCGATCCGGGCCTGGTCACCCGCCGCGAGCCCCACCCCGTTGACAGTTAGACTGCCAGCGATCAAGAAGAGGTAGCCTTTGCGGCTGGCGCGACTTTTATAGATCGCTTCTTGCCTGGCAAGCAACGCAGAGACGTAGATCGCCGCATCTTGATCAATTCGCAAAGTTCCTGGGATGCTTCCCCCCGAAACCACGGGCAACAGCTTTCCCCTACGGTCCTCGGGGGTGAACTGACGCTGTTCGTAACGTGGCGACAGTCCCTTTGTCCGGGGCATGATCCAGAGCTGAAGGAAATGGACGGGATACTCCTTGGAGTGGTTGTATTCGGAGTGGACGATCCCCGTGCCGGCTGACATCATCTGTACCTCGCCAGGATGAACCACTCCCATGTTCCCCTGGTTATCCCGGTGCTCCAACTCTCCGTCCAAAACGTAGGTGACAATCTCCATGTCACGGTGTGGGTGAGACCCGAAGCCCTGGCCGGGTTGGACGACGTCGTCATTGAAGACGCGCAAGGGTCCCCAGTTTATGTTGGTAGGGTCGTGGTAGTCTGCGAAAGAGAAATGCCAGTGGGTGGACAGCCACCCCATGTGCCTATAGTGGCGCTCTTTGGACTTGATGACCTTGATCATACTCGCCTCCCGACTTCCGACCTTTCCACATCAGATCTCTCCCTTCCCCCCGATAGGAAGCCATCGGCAGTTCGCTGCAGGCCCAGAAATGCCTCTTGGTGACCTCCCTTGACGCTGCCGGGTCTCCCCGGTATTGTACCAGCAACCTTGAGAAAAGTCTGAGACCCGCACGGTGGGAGTCGTTCATGTTCTCTAAGAAGGCCTTGCAGGAAAAGGATCATCGGTACCTCTGGCATCCCTTTACCCAGATGGAGGAGTGGTTTACCGAGGAACCACTGATCATCGAGAGGGGGGAAGGGAACTATCTCATCGACATCGACGGGAACCGGTACCTCGACGGGGTCTCTTCGCTCTGGTGCAATGTCCACGGTCATGGACGACGCGAGATCGATGAGGCCATCCTCGCGCAGCTCCGGCGGATCGCCCATTCGACCCTCTTGGGTGTCTCTCACCCCGCAGCCATCCTGTTGGCGGAAAACCTGGCGCAGATGGCACCCTCCGGTCTCACCAAGGTCTTCTACTCGGATAATGGGGCGACCGCCGTGGAGATCGCCCTCAAGATGGCGTATCAATACTGGCAGCAGAAGGGTTCCGAGCGGTTTCGCAAGAAGACCAAGTTCTTATATTTTTCGGGTGCCTATCATGGAGACACCCTGGGCGCGGTGAGCGTGGGGGGTATCGATCTCTTTCACTTCCTGTATAAGCCGCTGCTATTTGAGGCCTACTCCCTCCCAGCGCCTTACGCGTTGGCGGAAAAGGAGGTGGCTCTCCAAGAAGTGCAGCGCGTCATCGAAACCCACCATCGCGAGGTGGCGGGCCTCATTGTGGAGCCCTTGATCCAGGGAGCGGCGGGGATGCGGCCCTACCCTTCGGGTTTTACGCGCGAGGTCTGGGAGCTTTGTCGTGCCAACGAGATCCTCTTCATCGCCGATGAGGTGGCTACCGGATTCGGTCGGACGGGAAAGATGTTTGCGTGTGAGCATGAGGGCGTCCTTCCGGATCTTTTCGTGGTGGCCAAGGGGCTTACGGGTGGGTATCTCCCCTTGGCCGCCACGCTCACGACTTCGGAGATCTTTGACGCGTTTTTGGGCCCAGTGGAGCAGAAGACGACCTTCTTCCACGGCCATACCTACACAGGCAACCCCTTGGGCTGCGCCGCCGCGTTAGCCAGTCTGGAGATCTTTGAGAAGGATCGGGTCCTGGAGCGGCTTCAGTCCAAGATTACGTTTCTGAGGGCAGGGTTGGAACGACTGCGATCCTTGAGGCATGTAGGAGAGATCCGTCAGATGGGATTTATGGTTGGGATCGAACTCGTCGAGGACGTGGGTGCTCGTCGGCCTTACCCCCCTGGGAACAGGATGGGGCATCAGGTGATCAGGGAAGCTCGGCAGCACAGAGTCCTTGTCCGCCCCCTCGGCGACGTCATTGTCCTTATGCCGCCTCTGTCTGTCACCGAAGCTGAAATCGACACGCTCATTCATGCGGTCTCTCTGGCCATTAAGAAAGTGACCGAAGGTGATGCTGCATAGTGAGTCCCTTAGCCTGATCGATACTCCCGTCGAGGTCTTTGCCCGCTGCTGGCAGGAGCCCGGGGCGGTACTCCTGGAGACCCAGAAGCCTACGGCCCGGGAGCGGTACTCCTTCATCGCCCGGATCCCTCGGCGCGTGCTGATTATTGATCGGGCTCACCATGAGTCCCGCTATTTCGAGGAACTTCAGGCGGCCACCCGAGAGGGCTTTTGCCTGGGGTATCTCGGTTATGATCTCCGGCTCCTCACCGAGGAGCTGCCGGATCGGAATCCTCCCATGGTGGTCCTGCCTGATGCCTGGATGGGGGTGTACGACGGCGTCCTCTGCTATGACCATATGTCTCGGCGGTGGTGCGAAACAGGGTCTGCGCGATGGCCCTCTTCGCGAATCCAGAAGGTGGAGCGGGCACCGTCGCCTCGGCAGATTCGACTTTACCACTCCCAGGACGCCTATCTGCAAGCAATCAAGCGGGCGCAGGCTTATATTTCTGCGGGGGATATTTACCAGGTCAACCTCACCCAGCCCATCTTGTGCACAGGGTGCTTTGACCCCTGGGACCTCTACCGCCGGCTCCGAGAGATTCAGCCGGTTCCCTACGCCGCTTTTCTCAATCTCGGGGAGGGGCGATTTGTGGTCTCCGGATCCCCGGAGTTGTTCCTGCGGGTGAAAGACGGCACCGTGTTGAGCAAGCCGATGAAGGGGACGCGGCCCCGGGGGAGGGTCCCTTGGGAGGATCGGCGTCTCCGCGATGATCTTGGGGGGAGTGCGAAGGACCGGGCGGAGAATGTGATGATCGTCGACCTGATGCGACACGACATTGGCAAGGTGGCCGAGACCGGGACCGTGGCTGTCCCCAGTCTGTTCAGCGTGGAGGGGTACCGGACCCTTTATCAGATGATCTCGGAGGTCACCGGGCGTCTCAAGCCGGGCATCGGCACGGCGGACGTGCTTAGGGCCTCCTTTCCCCCGGGCTCGGTGACGGGGGCGCCGAAAAAGCGGGCGTGCGAAATCATTGACGAGCTCGAGAGGTACCGCCGAGGCGTCTACACCGGGGCCATCGGCCTCCTCACACCTGGAGGAGAAATGACCCTTAGTGTGGCCATTCGTACGCTCGCCGTTGCCGGGTCCGACGCCTGCTTCGGGGTGGGGGGTGCAATCCTAGGAGACTCCGACCCGGTGGAAGAATATCGGGAGTGTCTCGTCAAGGCTGCTGCCTTTCTGAGAGCCTTCGGTCTTGACGACCATTCAGAGCTTGCTCCAGGTCTCTAGCTATCAGTAGTCGCCGATTAGACCGATGACCGGCGACCGAAGCAGTCAGCTATCAGCTGTCAGCAGTCAGCAATCCGAAATCAACGTGGCTTATTCCGAATCCTTAGCTGCGAGTCATAAGCTGTGAACTGTGAACGAGGAACCGTGAACCCAACGGGACAGATCAATCGCACATTGCTTTACGGTGAGGGTCTTTTTGAGACCCTCCGGGTATATCTGAACCGCAGGGTTCCCCTCCTCGATGCCCATTGTCGGCGGATGGCGGACGGGGCGGAATTTTTCCGATTTCCCTTTTCGAAGACGGCTTTTGCCGAAGCCGTCAAAAGGGAGCTCCAGGCGGTCTCGGATCAGGCAGAGGCTCGCCTCCGCGTGACTTTAGAAGTCTGGGGAGAGGAGGGCCCTGAAGAGACTCGCGTTCTCACCCATTCCTCCGTCCTCACAGCGACAGATCAGTACCAGCGGGGGGGCGTGCGTCTGGTGAGAGCCCCTTTTGCTCGCTGCTCCGACTCTCCCCTGCTGACATTCAAGACCACGAACTATTTTGAAAATAATTACAGCCGACAGTGGGCCCGGCACCGGGAATATTACGATGCCTTGTTCTTCAATGAACGGGGGGAAATCGCCGAAACGGCGACCGCAAATCTCTTCCTGGTCCGGGGGCAGAGCCTGATCACCCCTCCGGTTTCTGCGGGTCTTTTGCCGGGGATTGCCCGCGGTCTTCTCATTGCGAGTGCCGGGGACACAGGTCTCGTGTCAGAGGAACGCCCGGTCACGATGGCAGATCTCAAGGAGGCGGACGAGGTGATGATCTCCAATGCGGTCGTGGAGGTTCTTCCGGTCAAAGAGATTGCCGGCATCTTTACGGGGCGTCCACCTTACCCTTGGGCGGGTGTGCTCCACGCCAAGTACCGGGAGCACGTTTTGGTCGGCGATTGCAAATGAAGCCAGAACCTCCGCAAGTCATAGATTATCGGTGGTCTCAGGCTGACAACCGACAGAAGCCTCAGTGCTGACAGTTGCCTAAGAGGGTGATGAGTAAGGGTCTCTTCATCACAGGGACAGACACAGGTGTGGGCAAAACCTTCCTGGCGGGAATCTTGGCGGGCCTCCTTCGAGCCCGGCGGATCGATGTCGGAGTGATGAAGCCTGTCGAGACCGGCTGCCCCATGCGTGACGGACGGCTTCAGCCTCAGGATGCGCTATACCTCCAAGAGAAGGCAGGAACCGCTGATCCACTGGACGAGATCTGTCCTTATGCCCTCGAGATGCCGGCAGCCCCGTCGGTGGCTGCGGAGGCAGCAGGCATCACTATCGACCTTGACCGGATCGCGTCCCGGTTCCGCGATCTCACCGGGCGCCACCAGGTGACGTTGGTAGAAGGGGCAGGAGGTGTTCTGGTACCGCTCACCGATACGGCCGATAACACCGACCTGATCCAGAAGCTCTGCATCCCCGTGCTTGTGGTGGCCCGTGCCTCTCTCGGGACCATTAATCACACCCTGCTGACGTGGCATTGGGCCAGTCACTTGAAACTTCCAATACTCGGGGTTGTGGTGAACAGCGCGACGGGTCCGCCCGGCCCATCAGAGCAAGCGAACCTCCAGGCACTCGTGGACCGACTGCCGGGTCCGCTTCTCGGTTCCATTCCCTATTGTCCGGACGCCTCGGATGATTTGTCCCTGGTGGAAAGATCGCTCGGCCTGGATCGTCTTCTGGAGCTGTTGGAGCTCCGCTGATGCAATCGGAACTTCGGGACAAGGTGGGGGAACTCTTGATGGAGGCGATCAAGCACCGGCAAAGGTCGGTCATGATCTTTTGGCTTCGCGCGTATTGCCGGGTGGCCGGGGGGAGCGATCCCCCAGCCGTTCCATTTTCCCGATTGGCGGAGTACGTCGGGCGGCACGAGCGGGAGGTCCGCTGGTGTGGTAAGCTGAATGAGGTCTGGGGTCGCAAGTTGGTTGCCGAGTCGGGACTATTTCGGCCTAGCAACGCAGAAGTGGCGATTGCCCCGGAATACCTCGACGAGCTTTCCGTGGTCTGCAAGAAAGCGACCGCCTATTGGGGGTTGCTAAAGGAGCTGCACCGCCGGCGTTACACCGAGGCGCTTCCGGGCATCCTCCAACAAGCGGCGCTCCTGTGGCGACATCACCTTTTCTTCGAGTTTCATGAGATCTTGGAGGAAGTTTGGATGGATTGGCGGGGGCCGGAGCGGCGCTTTCTCCAGGGTCTCATTCAACTCGGCGTGGCCTTTTATCACATTCAGCGGAATAATTACCGCGGTGCAATAAGCATGTTCCGGAACGGGCGGGCGAAGGTCGTGCCTTACGTTCCACGATACCGGGGTGTCGAGCTCAACAGGTTCCTAGAGGGAATCGAAAGGTGCCGGCAGTCCCTGGAATACTTGGGTCCCGCTGCCTGTCACGATTTCAACTGGTCACTGCTTCCAAAACTCCAGGTAGGACGCGCAAAATAACAGTCGGCTGTCAGATGTCAACTCATTTCATTGCGAATTTTCGAATTCGGATTTCGAATTTGAAAATCCAAGGGGCTCTGCCACAACATCCCAAGTTCGCAATTCCAAATCCGAAATCCTTCAAGCTGATAGCTGCCCCCTGATTGCTGATCGCTTACCGCGCTTTACCATGTGATCCCGATCAGTTATACTGACATCGCTTGTGATCTTTTCGTTTCATCAATCCATCTTCGGGCTAGCGGGAATTAAGAACCAGGGAGGGATGTGCCATGATCGTGGATCCGAAGGCGCATAGCCGTGCCATCACCGAGGGGCCAGACCGCGCACCGGCACGGGCAATGCTCAAAGCGATTGGCTTCAAGGATGCAGACCTGGAGCGACCCCTGGTGGGCGTTGCCAATACGTGGATCGAGATTGGGCCCTGTAACTACCACCTTCGCCGCCTGGGAGCCAAGGTCAAAGAAGGAATTCGGGCGGCTGGCGGGACGCCACTCGAGTTTAACACGGTCTCCATCTCTGATGGGATTACCATGGGGAGTGAGGGGATGAAGACGTCGCTCGTGAGCCGAGAGGTCATTGCCGACTCCATCGAATTGGTAGCTCGGGGAAACTTCTTTGATGCCGTCGTCGCCCTCTCCGGCTGCGACAAGACGATTCCGGGGACCGTGATGGCCCTCGGCCGCGTTAATGTGCCGGGCCTGATGCTGTATGGCGGCTCGATTATGTATGGCGAACACGGGGGCCGTCACCTCACCATTCAGGATGTCTTTGAAGCCGTCGGTGCCTTCAACGCCGGCAAGATGTCGGCCGAAGAGTTCCTTGCTATTGAGAACTGTGCCTGTCCGGGCGCGGGGGCGTGCGGCGGTCAGTTTACCGCAAACACCATGGCAACCGCCTTCGAGATGCTGGGCATCTCTCCGATGGGCTTCGGCGATGTCCCTGCTATGGACCCCACGAAAGATGAGGTGGCCTTTGAATGCGGCAGGCTGGTGATGGATCTGCTTCGCCGGGGCATCACCCCACGGCAGATCATTACTCGGAGGGCGTTGGAAAACGCTATTGCGGGCGTGTTGGCCACCGGAGGTTCTACGAACGCGGTCTTACATCTGCTGGGTGTGGCCCGCGAGATGGGCATCCGGCTCACCATCGATGACTTCGACAAGATCTCCCGTAAGACCCCGGTGCTTGCCGATCTGAAGCCTTGGGGACGGTTCACTGCCCCCGAGATGTATCGCGCAGGGGGGATGGCGCTGGTGGCGCGACGCCTGCTGGAAGCTGGAATCCTTCACAGGGACGCGATGACGGTGACGGGGCGAACCATCGGTGAGGAGGCGAAGGCCGCCCAGGAGACACCGGGGCAGGACGTCATTCGACCCCTCAAGAACCCTCTCAAAACCACCGGGGGCATGACCATCCTGCGAGGTAATCTGGCACCTGAGGGATGTGTGATCAAGCTCGCTGGGCATGAGCGGATGGTCCACCGGGGCCCGGCGCGAGTGTATGACCGGGAGGAGGACGCATTCAAGGCGGTCAAGCACGGCCGGATCAAGCCGGGCGATGTCGTGGTGATCCGCTATGAAGGGCCCAAGGGAGGACCGGGGATGCGGGAGATGCTCGGGGTGACCGGAGCGATCGTTGGTGCGGGACTTCGGGATTCCGTAGCCTTAATGACGGACGGACGCTTCTCAGGTGCCACCCATGGCTTGATGGCGGGACACGTGGCGCCTGAGGCGGCCGTGGGCGGCCCCATTGCGGCGATCAACAATGGAGATGTGATTGTCTTCGACGTGAAAAAGCGTCGGCTGGATGTGGAGCTCAGCGCTGCTGAGATCAAGCGGCGTCTGGCGAAGTGGAGACCGCCGAAGCCGAGGTACACCAGTGGCGTGATGGCGAAATACGCCCGGCTGGTCTCCTCGGCCTCTGACGGGGCCGTGACCCGTTGATCCCCGAACAATGGCCAGGCGACACGGCCCCGTCCGTCCTGTCATGTGGACGCGCTCTGGTCGAGAGATGGGCTTGGTTCGAAATGTGATGCCCACAGGGCGAAGTCGACATGGAAAATAGATCGGCCGGAAGGGTGAAAATGCCAATCCGGGATCAGGTTTCTTCCGGCGGCGTCCTGTACCGCCGGGGGGGACAGGAACCGGATATCGCTGTGATCGTGCTGAAAGGCGGAAAAGTTTGGGCCCTGCCGAAAGGGCTGGTGGAGCCAGGCGAAGATCCTGAGCAGGCGGCCGCACGCGAGGTCCAGGAAGAAACGGGTCTCACAGGTCGGGCCGTGGGGAAGATCGGGGAGGTCGAATACTGGTTTGTAGACCGGGAGGCAGGGCATCGGATCCACAAACGGGTTCACTTTTATCTCTTCGAGCACACGGGAGGCGATCCAAATCTGCACGACTTGGAAGTGGAAGAGGTCCACTGGGTTCCGGTAAAGGAGACCTTGACGCGCCTGACGTACCGGAGCGAGCGCGAGACGGTTGAAAAAGCTTTTGCGATGCTCGAAGAAGAGAAGTAATCTTGCCCGACGAACGGCGTCTCTCTAAGCAGGTCACGTTTTCCGAATTTCTTCAATCAGATCCGTGCTCAGCGTTCCAGTAAAGACGTTGCTCACCGGACCCTTCATCACCAGTTCCCAGTCCGATTGGATTGTGATGCCGAGTTCCCCGCCCGGCATCTGAACGGTTACCTGCTCATCTACGAGACCGAGTCGGCGGCATGCAGCAGCGGCCGCGCAGGCGCTCGTGCCAGAGGCCAACGTGTAGCCAGCACCCCGCTCCCAAACCAGAATGGCCATCCGATTTCGGGAGCTCACCTTGACGAACTGCACGTTCGTCCGCTGGGGGAATAGGGGATGGTGCTCGATCTGGGGCCCGAGCCGTCGGAGCTCCTCCGGGTCGAGCTGATCGACCGTGATCACACAGTGGGGATTGCTGACGGAGACCGCGGTGAACTGGACACGTTCCCCATTGACGTCCAGCTCCTCGTTCAGCACTTCTCGGTCTTCCCCTGTGATGGGGATGTCGAGGCTGCGGAAGCTCGCCCGTCCCATTTCGACCGTCACGAAGGATGCACGGTCCCCCTCCACTTCGAGCTCGACACGCACGATGCCCCCCTTGGTCTCGATATAGAAGGTCTTTTCCGAAGTGAAGCCTTGCTCGAAGAGGTACTTGGCAAAGATCCGAATTCCATTCCCACTCTTCTCAGCCTCACTTCCATCCGGGTTGAAGATCCGCAGGCCAAAAGGGGCCGTTCGTGGTCCGAACAGAACCAGGATGCCGTCCGACCCGACGCCGAAGTGTCGACGGCAGAGGAGACGAACCGCCTCCGGCGTCAGACGAAAATCGAGGTCGCCCTCGTTGACAATGATGTAATCGTTCCCCAGGCCATGGGCTTTGACAAATTCGTTCATGGCTCTCCCCTCTGAGGTCTCACCCTACCGATCACGGCCAATGGAGTCAAGGCGAAAGCTCCCTCTTCCCTAGAAGAGATTTTCTCTGCCTGGCTCACTTCTTTTTTATAAAGGGATGGCGGGGTCGGGGGAATCGGGCTACAATCAACCTCAGTTCTCTCCGGGATGAGGATGTGTTGTCCCGGGCAAAGCATTTACATCTTTTGGACGCGGACGAGTTTCCCTGGAAGGACTCAATCCATAGTGAACTCGTGAAAGGAGGAAGTGCGATGCCCATGTATGTTATTCTTGGCAACTACACAGAACAGGGGATCCGGAACATTAGGAAGACCACAAAGCGCGCTGAGGCCTTCCGGGTTCTCGCCAAAAAGATGGGTGTACGCGTCAAGGAGATCTACTGGACTATGGGGCGTTACGATGTCGTCACGGTTGTGGATGCTCCTGACGATGTGACCGTAACGCGGCTGCTGTTGGCAGCCGGCTCTCTAGGCAACGTCCGCACCGAAACCCTTCGCGCGTACACTGAAGGTGAGGTCGGTAAAATCCTCAAGGGCATGTAAATAAGTCCAATCGGTTTCACATCCGCCGGGATTGGTGTTCCACGGTTGTCATTGCAGCGTCGGGAGGCGTGTCTCCCGTGGCATGGACAACCTTGACTGGGCGCCGCCTCTTCAACATTCGAAGGATCCAGTATGCCGCCATGGCGGATGCCAGGTGTTTGAGGGTGTGTCCGCTCACGAGCCCTCCTGTTCCAAAGATCGGTACATCCGTGAGTTCGAAGATCTTCGCCATAACATACCAACCCAGCACCCCAACCAGGTCGGCAGTTCGCGTGTACCGCGGCGGGAACAGGAACAACATGAGCGGGATGGCGAGCAAGGGGAAAAACTGCACGAGTCCATAGAACCTGAGATCCCCGGCTCCTTGCAACTCTCCCATGTGCCAGTACACGACACTTCCGATCCCCGCTGCCAGGAGCGGCAGGAACAGTCGGCGACCCGCTCTCAGGCCGATCCGCTCGGTAATGATAGCGGTAAAGAGCGACATGAACACGATGGTCATCGGCAGTCGATCCCAGACGAGGCTGGCGTTGGTGGGAGCCAGGTGATAGTAGGCGGATCCGAAACCGGTAAGTCCCACACCCACGAACAACAGGACGAACGGCCGGCACTCCCAGGCGTCCGTAAAAGAACCACCCACCTGTTTTGGTGCTTGAAACAGCAGAAACGTTAAGCCGAGCGCGCCCACCACGACACAGGGGACATTGGACATAACGTTGAGCACGTTCGGAACGCCCAGCATACTACGCTGATCCGCGAAGTTGTGATAAGCCGGATCCTGGGCAATCGGCGGCAGCGAAAGCGCGGCGCTGATCGCTGCGATGCCAACTCCGAGGATCATCAGTACCCGCATCCGAAAGGCCTGCGCCGTCAGACGGTTCTCCTGTCGAGCTGTATCCATCTGAGAAGTTATCCTCGTGTTAGCCGTTAATCCGTAATCTGCCATCGGTAGGCACGCCAGCCAGCGAGCAGCCGGTCGAACGAAGGTGCCACGCTGACCGCAATGCGTGCGACGATAGCTGCGGCGAGGATGGCGGCAAACACGTCCATCGTGTAGTGCGCCCGGAGCACCAGGACCGTCATGGCCTCGATGAATGCCACCACAGTTGCGGCGAGGGTGAGCCACGGACGGCGAAACCGGGCGAGTTCGATCGCCCCATAGACGGCGATGGCGGTGTGACCCGAGAAGAAAAAGTCGTTCGTGGTTCCGTAGGTGACGAACAGAGATGGCACCCCGGGGTAGTCCCAAATCATGCCCTCGGGAGGGGCAGGGCTACGAGGGCCTGGGAGACCTGTCGAAGGATGAAGAGCAGCATCAGGCCGAGCATTGGCCGAATGCTGCGCCCCATGATTCCGGAGACAAACAGAAAACATCCCAATATGTCGATCAGCCCGGACGTAACGATGAGCAACGCGTTAGCCGCCTGACTATGATTAGTTAACCATTGTGTGGCTGGGGCAAGGAGGAGGTGAACTCCGTCAACGATGCCTTCCGGGAACCCCCGTGATTCGAGTAGCGATTGACTGGCGAACCACACCGCGATGGCTAGGACAGCGATGGCTGCACGGGGAATCCTGGGGACCGTCGGCTGGGCTACGGCTTCCTCCGCTCTTGCTGCGGTAAGATTCACGCCACTTTCTCCCGCCGGCAACTGGAACCATCGAGTGACGCCCATGCTCATCCTCTTACCCTCTCCATGGCCATCATCTTGGCCTGCCTCAGGTCGACCTTTCCCGTTGCCAGGATCGGGATTTTCTCGACGTAGTAGAGGCTCTCTCGCTTGGGAACCCAGAGCTTGGGGAGATCTGTCTGGCATAGTTGATCCCAGAGTGTTTCCGGAGCGACCTCCTTGTGGGTATAAAGGACCACGAGGCGTTCACCCTTCTGCTCATCCGGAATCGCTGTCACTACGCAGCCCTGATCCCCAAGGATGCGGTTGATGACCTCCTCCACCTTGATGTGGGGGACCATCTCGCCCCCGATCTTGCTGAACCGGGAGAGACGGTCCGTAATCCGGATGAAACCATCCTCATCGATCGCGGCGATGTCTCCGGTGACGTACCAGCCGTCCCGCAGGACCTCCGCTGTCTGTTCGGGCTGCCCCAGATAGCCGACCATCTGGTTGGGGCCTTTCACCAGGAGTAAGCCCTCTTCCCCGTAGGAACGTGGATCGCCCGTGTCAGGATCCACGACCTTCACGGCGATTCCGGGAATGGGGTGACCCGCCGTCCCGGGCTTGAGGCCGGTCTGTCGGTAGGTCCCCTCCTCGAAATCCGGGATGTTCACAGAGACGACCGGCGAAAGCTCCGTGCAACCGTATCCCTCCAAGAGGTCTAGGCCGTACTTCTCCCTAAAGTCCTTGGCGATCGGCTCGCGCAGCTTCTCGGCGCCGACGATCGCAATCCGGAGCGAGGAAAACTCCTCGGCGGTACATTTCCTGAGATACGCCGCATAGAATGTCGGGGTACCGATCAGGATCGTCGCCCTGTGTTTTGACACCATCTCGCCGATCGTTTTCGTATCTAAGGGGTTCGAGTGATAGACCGCACCGAAGCCGGAGAGGAATGGAAACCATAGACTGCCGGTAAAGCCGAAGGAGTGGAAGAATGGCAGGACCCCCATGAGCCGGTCCTTCTTGGTGACCCAAAATATTTGCGCCAAGCCGTCGACATTGGAGAGGATGTTCTGGTGGGACAGCATGACCCCCTTCGGGATCCCGGTGCTCCCGCTGGAGAAGATGACTGTGGCGAGGGTGTCGGGCCTCTGGTCTCCACGCGTGCATAGGGCGTGTAGCAGGCGAGAGGGAAGGAGAAGGGCCATAATGGTGGCCTGGACTTTTTGAAGGGGGGTGACCCGTTTCATGACCTCCTCGAGGAAAACCATCCCCTCCATCTCCTCAAGTTTCACTTTTGCCAGAAAGATCCGGGAGGTCAGGATCGTCCGGATGCCGCACTGCTGGATGGCCGAGGTCATGGCCTCTCGCCCAGCCGTGAAATTAATGTTGACTGGGACCTTCCCAGCCAACTGCACCGCAATATTCGCCAACGCGCCAGCGATCGAAGGGGGGAGTAGGAGTCCGACCATTGAGACTTTCGGGCACTGATTCCGAACCCACGTGGCGAGTATCAAGCTGCGCACGAGTGCTCCCCCGTATGTGAGCTCTTTGCCGGTGGAGTCAGCCATGCAGAATGATAACCACCGTCGTTTGGCGGTCTTGAGGAACCGAAGATGCAGCAAGTTCCGGGGGCTCCGCCGATACTCCACCGCTGCACTGCCGAGCTCCATGATCGCCTGCCGGACCTCCTGTGCCGTCGTCCTGGAGGACAGCGGAGCCCCGAATGAGACCGTCACTGGATACGGGATGCGCTCGGGCCACTTCCAGAAGAACTTGCCATCCTTGAAGCTGAAAATACTCCCCCACAGCCGGTCGAGATGAACAGGGATAACAGGAACGTTCAGCCCCTCCACAATCCTCTCGAAACCCCTTTTGAAGGGAAGCAGGTTCCCCGTCCGGCTCACCGCCCCCTCGGCAAAGATGCAGACCACGTGGCCCTGACGTAGCTCTTCCCGCGCCCGCTCGAGACCTTCCAAAACTTCTCTTCGATTCCGGGCTGAAACTGGAATGGCCTTCATGCGGCGAAAGAGCCAGTTGAGGACCTTGAGCTCATAATAGGGCCGGTACATCATAAAGCGGATAAATCGCTGCACGCATGCCCCCACGAGGGGAGCATCGGCGTGCGAGATGTGGTTGCAAACCAGAAGCGCTGGCCCACGGAAGGGGATATGCTTCTGGCCTACAATGCGGATTCGGTAAATGGTGTGGGTGAACATCCAGAGGGTGAATCGAATCAGAAAATCAGGAAGGATAGTCAGGATGTACGCCGTGGCAGCGAGGGTGAAGAGTCCGAAGATGAATATGATCCGGTCTGCCTGGAGCTGGAGCAGATCGCTCAGTGTCCAGAGCAATCCGGAGGCCAGGAGGACACCCACCGTGGTGAGAAAATTGGCCGTGGCGATCAACCGGCCCTTCTCCTCCCGGCCGCTTTTCTGCTGTAGAAGGGCATTCAGGGGTACGATGAAAAGTCCGCCCGAAAACCCGAGCAAGGTGAGAGCGATTACCGTCTGGGCGTACGAGGACGCAGAAGATGCCAGCAGAATTGAAAAGCCTCCCATGCCAATCGAACCCAGGGGCACCAGCCCGAGCTCTACCTTATCCCCCGACAGTCGCCCGGCTGCCAGGCTGCCGATGCCGATCCCAATCGCCAGGAATGTTCCGAGGATTCCGGTCCAAAAGTCATTCAGCCGCATCACTTCTTTGCCCAAGAGGATGATGTCCATCTGAAGCAGGGCGCCCAGAAACCAGAAGTAGGCAATTCCCACGACGGTGAGCCAGAGGATTTTCTCTTTGTGAAGCCGCTTCAGGCCTTTGCCGATTTCGGCCCAGGGGTTCAGGCGAAACGGTTTGTGGGAGCCCGATGGCGGCACCCGGGAAATCCCGAGACTGGTGAGTGTCCCGGCGACCGCGATCCCGATCAGGACAAAACCAATCAACCCCAGCCGGTCTTTCCAGGCGGCAAACATCAGGCTTCCGATCGAGGTTCCGAAGATGATGGCCACAAAGGTCGTCATCTCTACCAGGCCGTTGCCTCGGGAGAGATCCTTGTCAGGCAACATCTCGGGTAGGATGCCGTATTTGGCCGGACTGAAAAACGTGGACTGAAGAGCCATGAGAAATAGGACGCCTAACATCAGTTCGATCCGTCCGGAGAGGAACGCAAGGAATCCTAGGCCCATAGCGACAATCTCAAGAACTTTGGTGACGACGAGGACGGACCGTTTGCTGAAGACATCGGCCACGTGGCCCGCGTAACCCGAGAAGAGGAAGAAAGGGAGGATGAAGACGGCACCCGCCAGGGAGAGGTAGCTGCTTCCTCCGCCGGCACTGGTCGCTACGCTCACCGCGAGCATGGCGACGACGATCTTATAGAGGTTGTCGTTGAAAGCTCCCAGGAACTGGGTCCAGAGGAAGGCCTGAAAACCAAAAGATTTCAGGAGGTCTTTGTACTTGCCGAACGGCATTATCGTTGCGCCTCGGTGATCTTCTCGCCCGCCAATCTCCATGCAAACCGAGCGCCAGAGGGGTTCGTCACAAGACGTCCCGTAATTTTTCGGCCCGCAAGTTTGTGAAAGGCGCTCGCTGCCCAGCATTCTGCGAACTGGCTCGACGCCGTCCGCCCACGTGGGAAATGCCACTGACGGCGAAAGACACGAGGAAATACTAGTACGGTCATCCCGGTGGGATCACCTGGCTAATACGCGACAGGGAGTGCATAGTACTCCTCAACCTCCGCTGTGGTCTCCTGCTCAGCTCGATCTTGGCGAGCCCGCAGGAGCTCACGATAATGTCGTTTTCGCCGGGTGAAGGCCTCAACGTTCCAGGTATCCCGCCACAGTTGCATGACGCCTTCTTCAAGTTGCTCCACAGACATCCCGCACGGGCGAAAGTTGACATCGAACAGGGTGCATCGATCCCAGGCCCCTGGATACAATAGCCGTCTTTCGGCCAGAAGCCGCTGATACAGCCGTGTACCCGGGAAGGGCGTCAAGATGGTGATCTGGACTTCGAGCAGACGGGAGCGGTCGATGAACTCCCGTAGCTCATCAAAGACCTCGGGCGTGTCTGAGTCGAGCCCGACAATGAAGCAGCCACAGACACTCACCCCCCGACCCTGGATCTTGTCGATGGCCTCCACGTATCGACTGTGCTGGCGGATTTTCCAGTTGGCACGGTCCATGCCCTCGAGGCTGGCTCGTCTGGGGCTCTCGAAGCCAATGAGCACCTGGCGGCACCCACTGGGGTATAAGAGGTCCAGAAGCTCCTCATCATCGGCAAGCGAGACATCGGTCTCGGTGAAGTAGCGGACCTCACGATCGGCAAGCTCACGAAGCAGCCGCTTCGCCCAGGACTTGTGCACGAAGGTGTTGTCATCGGCGAACTCGATAAAAGGTCGGTGCCACAACGACCGCACTGCATCCACCTCCTGAAGCACCCGATCGACCTGCTTGATGCGATAGCGTGGTCCGTAGAGCTTCGAGGCGGCGCAGAAGTCACAATCCCAGGGACACCCGCGCGTGGTTTGGATGGTGACCCGGTTGTATGGCCCCAAGCGGTGGATCTCACCGTTCGTAACGGGTTCGGATAAGGCTGTCGCGGGTGTTGGCTGTGGCTCCACAAGGAGATCAAAGCGCGGCATCGGGCCGTCGCTGAGATGGAACTGCCCCGGCCGAGCCTCTCGATACCACGGCTTCAATCCCGCTCGTCCGGCCCGTTGAAAGTCCCGGACCACCTGCGGCCAGGTGGTTTCACCCTCCCCGACGACCACGGCGTCTGCATGGAGGGCGGCTTCCTCTGGCAAAACCGTGGCGTGGAGTCCGCCGAAAACGACTGGGACTGCATGGGCGCGGTACGCGTCGGCCACCCGGTACGCGTCAAATGCTCGGGCCGTGTACGTGGATAAGGCCACCAGATCGAAGTCGACGCGCGGCCTTTGCGCGAAGGCGGTGACGTCATCTACCTCGACGTATTCCAGCTCCACGTTCTCCGGGGTTGCGCCTGCGAGTGTGAGCAGTGCCAAGCTGGGCAACTGCGCAATGACGCGCCCGCGATTCACGAACTGCGGCAGCGTAACCCCTAAGTCGATAAACTTGCGAGTCTGAATCTTGACACCCGCAATAGCGATAAGACCGATTTTCATGGTTCACCTCCAGAAGCGTACCCGGGCGTGACCGTCAATGTCCGCCTTCGCTCGTGAGATCAGAATGCTTATGAACCCCACCACGATAGCGTAGGCGTGGGCCAGGCGGATCGCGCGCCGGACAAGGTTGTTATAGGTACCAATAAAGGCAGGCGGCGGCAGCGGTCCATCAAAGGCGTACACGCCCATGAGGAGACCAGCAGCCATGCTCAGAGTGATGACCAGCCAGCCCCACCGTTCTAAAGGACGTCCCTGCCGTCGGGCCAGCCACGCGCCACACAATGTGCCGGCGAACGTGGCGACGGCCGGGAGTGGGAGGAAAAACCTGAACTCGACATGCGTCAGACTTGCGACTGTGAGTATTGAGGGCAGTCCAATCATGCCGCACAACATCGCGGTCCAGCCCGACCGGGCAAGCCGGATGTCCCAAGAAGCTTTCGCCTTGAGCCCCTCATATAAGAGGGTCAACAACGGCAGGGCGACGGATGCGATCTGCGCGAGCCGCAGCATTCTGAAACGGAGGCCACCTTGGGGTCCAACAAAGATGAAAATGCCAGGGTTTGACTGAAGCACTCCCACCACGACGGCAAACAGCATACCGATACAGAGAGCCGGAAGAGCGATCCCGGGTCGTCGGTTATCTCGGTGTTGGTGGTTGATCTCTGTATCCGACGTCAGGCTCATCGCTTTCCTCACTCGGCCGGGCTTACCCCCTGTGCGGGAAGGCTCGGCTCATTCATTCTTGCCTTCCGCGTATGAGAAGAGCAAGGGATGTGCCATGGGCTTTCCTACCCGTCATTATCGCTAAAATCATGAAGTTAGGCTTTGGAAGGAAGGTTCTACAGTGACAATATCTTGACGTTTAGTGATAGGTCATGTACATTGATTGTACATTATTAGAGGATGGGCGAATGGCCTTTCTAGGTGCGAGCGAGCGGGCCTTTTTGCAGGCGGTCTCCAAGCTGGGGTACTGCAACCCATTCCTTCCCGAGCGTATTCAGTACGAACGTGAAGCGCTTGGCCCAGACTTTCGGGAGACAGAGCCGGTCTGGAGCATGCGGGTCGACGATCCCGACACCTCGCCCGTGAATGCCCTCAAGATCGCAGAGCGGGTTGAGACGTTGGTCGGAGAGTTAAAGAAGCGCCTCGCCGGCCGCACCGCCGCCTCTCGGGAAGACCTGATCCTTTACGAAGACGCCGTTCTTTTTCTACTGTATCACCGCTATCGAAACCCCTTGACCGAGGTCATCCTCCGGGCGCTCGACGAGAAAAGTGGTGCTGGACGGATCGGTTTCTATGCGAACTTTCTTCGCGACTGGGAACATTACGTCTATGTTCCCGGGTTCACGCTGCCAACGCAGCACCAAGCCCCGCATTTTTTTGCCTGTTACTTTCAAGTGCGTCGTGCATTTCATCACATCTTCAGCTACATCATCGGCGGTTCGATGGCGGGGGCCCGGCTTCGTGCGACCGTATGGCAGTCCATCTTCACGCACGACATGCGGCGGTTTCGCGATACGCTCTACGAGCGGATGGGCGATATTACGACGCTCGTTACCGGTCCCACGGGGACAGGGAAAGAGCTAGTCGCAAGAGCCATCGGCCTGTCCCGTTATATCCCCTTCGATCCCGAGAAATTGGCCTTTGTCGAGGATTTCACTGGGTCGTTTCATGCGCTTAACCTCTCCGCACTGCCACCCACGCTCATCGAATCAGAACTCTTTGGCCATCGGCGCGGCGCGTTCACCGGTGCGCTGAAGGACCGGCGTGGCTGGTTGGAAATCTGCCGGCCGTGGGGGACAGTCTTCCTCGACGAGATCGGCGACCTCGACGCGGCGATTCAGGTCAAGCTTCTGCGAGTGATCCAGGCCCGCACTTTTCAGCCGCTGGGGGAGACCACCGACCGGCATTTCCACGGCAAGATTATCGCCGCAACCAATCGCGATCTCAGTGAAGCCATGCAGAAGGGACAGTTCCGCGAAGACTTCTACTATCGGTTGTGTTCGGACTTGATTGTGACTCCCACCCTCCAAGAACAACTACGCGAATCTCCCGCCGTACTGCGAGAACTCATTCTCTTTATCGCGAAACGGCTAGCTGGCGCGGAGGCCGAGGCGCTATCCCATGAGGTCGAGGCTTGGATCGTCAAACATCTTGGGACCGAGTACAGCTGGCCCGGAAATATCCGCGAGTTAGAGCAATGCGTGCGCAGTGTGCTGATTCGCAAGGAATATCGACCGCCGGAACCGCGCACGCTTTCGCCGCGTGAGGATCTTACGAGGGCGGTTGGCAGCGGCACGCTGACGGCCGACGAGCTCTTGCGACGGTATTGCACGCTTGTTTACTCCCAGACAGGGAGTTACGAGGAGACCGCGCGCCGCTTGCAACTCGATCGTCGCACCGTCAAGAGCAAGATCGACCCGGAGCTCCTCGCTCAGCTGCAGGCCACCGGCTGAAGACCCCTCCTCTTGATCGAGTCCGCCTCGACTCTCCGATACTTTGCGATAAGCGTCACTGACTGAGTCATTGGATCGGTGCGAGATTCGCCGTGCCAACGGAGAGGGCGGGAACAGTCAGCCGAGGAGCAGCGATGCCGCCCAGGCCACTGAGGTGACGACGAGCAACACGCCAACGCTGCGGATCACCCGTTGGAGCATCAAGAACGGGAACTGTTCTCTGAAGCGCCGGAGCAGGGCCAGCAGTACGCCAAACCAGGCTGCAATCCCGAATATGACGCTCGTGGCGAAGACGATTGCTTCGTGGGTCGTGAAGGTGAGGTTGGCGATGGAGTAAACGATGGTCGCGGAGGCAGACCAGGTAAGAATCAAGGTCGGATTGAGGGTCGCAACGGAGAGCCCAAGACAGAATTGGCCCACCCAGTTCGCGGCTGATGGCTGTCCTACCGATTTCGCCTCAGGATTCTCCTGGCGGGCAAGCACGAAGTAGAGTCCTATGGCAAACAGCACAAGGATGCCCAATGCCTTGGCCAGCGGTTCGAGAAATGTGAAGCGGTCGCGCATAGCGCTAAGGCCAAGGATGGCCAACGCGCAGTAGATCCCCTCTGCGATGGCGCCCCCAAGGCCGATCGCCCAGCCGTCCCGGTACCGGGCAAGCACGCCACGATGGAATACGAGAAGGGAGATAGGGCCGCTGATCGGCATGGATCCGATGAATCCCATCAGAAAACCAGCGAAGGCGGCGATCATCTCGAATCAATCCTTTCTTTGGATCCTCCGGGAGCGGGAAATCTCTACCCGCTCATGGAGGATACCACTAGCGGGTGAAAGAACGAAGCGACCTTCCAGGGAGCCTCTGCTTCATCTCGCCCGTGTCCTGCCGAGGAAGCGGAATCTCGCTTGGGGAGGTGCAGAAGTGTTCGATTATCGTCTCGACGTTCCCGTGTCAAGCTTTTCCTCTCCTGGACGCGTTTTTCTGTTTTGTGTTTATAGTGAATGGAGTACGGTTGGGATCACCCAGGGGGTTGGAGGGAAAGGGCGCTCCCGGGGATTTTCCCTGCGCGTCGTTTGCGAGTATACTAAGAAAGCCCCCGGGAAGGAGGTCTTGATCCAAGAGGATATGACGATGGCGCGGAAAAGCAAAACCAAATCCGCGGGTACGGGGCGGCAGACCCGTCTGCCGGTCAATCGGCTCCTCGAAGAGATGCTGGCCCACTTCAGGAGGCGAGAGGGATTGCTTCGTCGTCAGTGGGTGAAAGAGATGGAGACCCGGGCCTATCTCCGGGGAGCGACTTCAGAAGAGCTCGAGGCCGATTCGGTGGCCATCGTGGAGACGTATCTCAACTGTCTAGAGACTGGCCACTATCACCGAGCGCAGGCCTTGGCCAAGGCCATGGCCGCCCGGGGCGTGCTCCGCCGGCTGTCCCCGAAGCACATTTTTGGTGCGCTGTTGACTCTACAGGGTGTCTGTGAGCAAACATTGACGCAAAAGTACGGGAAGACGCCCAGCCGGTTAGTCGACGCCCTCGAGCTCTTTAAACCGGTAGCCAACCGGATCCTCGTGATTGTGGCCTTAGCCTTTCTCCAGGAGCGAGAGGGGGTCGTCCGCCGGGGCATGGAGCAGTTCCGAGCCCTGGTCGAAGCCGGCATGGTTTTGGCGAAAGAGCTTTCACTGGAATCGGTCCTCCAAAAGATTGCGGAGCTCGCGTGCAAGGTTCTCGGGGCCAAATACGGGGCGGTAGGGATGTTGAACGAGGATGGCGGGGGGCTTAGTCAATTCATCACGGTGGGCATCGATGAAGAGACAACGGCGAGGATCGGGCCTCTGCCGGTGGGGAAAGGCATCCTGGGAGTGGTTGTCCGGGAAGCCAAGCCCATTCGGTTACGGGATCTGACCAGTGACCCTCGCGCACACGGGTTTCCGGAGAATCATCCGCCCATGCGGTCCTTCTTGGGCGTGCCCATCGTGTCGAAGGGAAGGGTCTTTGGCAACCTGTACCTCACCGAAAAGCAGGGAGCGGAAGAGTTTAGCAAAGAGGATGAGGCGGTTGCAGTTACCTTGGCCGCCCAGGCCGCCATCGCTGTGGAGAACGCCAGCCTCTATGAGGAGGTGCGTCGTTCATACGAGCAACTCCACCGCTCGCAGGATCTTCTGCTTCGGCAGGAGAAACTGGCCTCTCTGGGCCGCCTTGCCGCGGGCTTAGCCCACGAGATCAACAACCCCCTTTCCTCAGTGGCGGGCTTTGCCGAGGCCCTCCAACGGCGAGCGCAATCGGAGCGGCCTCCCGGGGTGGACGAGTCTCAGGACGTCTCCGAGTATCTCACCTTTATCCAGGAAGAGGTCGCACGGGCATCGGCCATCGTCAGACGCCTCTTGGATTTCGCGCGCCAGCGGGAACCGAGTCTTGAGGTTCTTGACCTGTCATCTCTCATTCGAGATACCGTCGCCTTGATCAGACGCCAGGCGGCGGTGGCCAATAAGCGGATCGCTCTCGACATCGCTCCGGGGCTTCCCGCGGTTCAGGCGGATCGCCAGATGCTTCAGCAGGTGATTTTGAACCTCTTGACCAATGCCCTGGACGCGATTGACGGAGGGGGAGAGGTCCGGCTGACAGCGTCTTCGGCCCCCGGACAGGTCGAGGTTCTTGTCCATGATACGGGGTGCGGTGTACCTCCCGAGCACCTGGCGAAGGTGCTTGATCCCTTCTTTACGACGAAAGAAGTGGGAAGGGGAACCGGCCTCGGGTTGGCCATTTGCCAGGGAATTATGGAGCAGCATGGAGGATCGATCGAGGTCAGGAGTGATGGAGTGGGAAAGGGGACGACGGTGATCATTCGTCTTCCGATGGATGCACGACAAAGGGGCAACGAGTCGTGAAGTCAAGAAAGTCCATCCAGGTGCTCGTGGTTGACGACGAAAAGCCGACCCGAGTCCTCATGGAGCGAGAGCTCCCGCAGAGTGGATGCACGGTGGTCACGGTGCCGAGTGGGGAGGAAGCTCTCGAGGCCCTGGCAAGGCAGGATTTCGACGTTGTCCTTCTCGACCTCAAGATGCCCGGTCTCGGGGGCATGGAGACACTCCGACAATTGCGAAGCAGCGGGACTGCGGCGGAGGTGGTGGTGCTGACGGGGCATCCGGAGGTTGAGAGCGCCATCGAGGCTATGAAGCTCGGGGCCTACGATTACTTGACCAAGCCGTTCAAGCTGTCGGAGGTTGAGGCGGTCCTGAGACGGGCGGCAGAGAAACGGCAGCTCCAAGAAGAGAACATCGCGCTTCGCCGCATCGTGGGCCAGGGGGACGACGGCTCGGTTCTTCTGGGCAAGAGCCAAGCGATGCAGTCCTCGCTGGAGATGGTCGAGCGGGTGGCGGCTTCGAATGCCCCTATCCTAATCTCCGGGGAGACGGGCACGGGCAAGGGGCTCATCGCCCGGGCGATCCATCAGGCGAGCCCCCGAGCGGATTACCCCTTTCTGGTTATCAATTGTAGCGCCTTTCAAGACCAGCTTTTGGAGAGCGAGCTTTTCGGCCACGAGAGGGGCGCCTTCACAGGTGCCACAAGCGCCAAGGCAGGCCTCTTTGAGGTGGCGGATGGGGGGACCGTGTTTTTGGATGAGGTGGCCGAGATGAGCCCGGCAATGCAGGCCAAGCTCCTGCAGGTCCTTGACACCGGAGAGCTCAGGCGCGTCGGCGGCACAAGGCTGCGGCGAGTCGACACGCGAATCTTTGCCGCCACCAACAAGGATCTCCATCAGGAAGTCCGCGCCGGTCGCTTCCGGGAGGACCTCTTCTTCCGCCTGAACGTCATTAACTTGGTCATCCCGCCCCTCCGGGACCGGAAGGAGGACATCCCGATTCTGGTCGAACACTTTTTCGGCCGGTTCGGGCTTCCGGGTCAGCAGCCCAAAACCATTTCCCCCGAGGCGATGCACCTCCTCATGGGATATGCCTGGCCTGGGAACATCCGGGAGCTCGCCAACACAATCGAACGGTTAGTCCTTCTCGTTCCCGGAACAATCATTGGACCGAGTGACCTGCCATCCAATATCGGTCCGAGCGCGGATCTCTCGGCCAGAGGGGGGGAACCGCCCCTTCCGCTGGCCGAGGTCGAACGACTCTCTATCATCCGGGCGCTTCGATACACCCAGGGAAAGAAGGCGCCCGCCGCGCGAATCTTAGGGATCGATGTGAAGACGTTGACCCATAAGATTCAGCGATACAACATCCACATCTGACCAGGGAGAAATTCCCTCCCCTCCAGAAATTCCCTGTTTTTTGCATCCACTTTTCCTCCTTTTTGAGTTATCCCGTGGTCCACTTTTCCCTTTAAGACCGAAAACTTAGGTACACGCTCAGAGCATCTTCAGGCACTGGCACGGCCTTTGCCCCCCCTCTGGACAAGAGAAAGGGAGCCGCATATGCTCGATCTCCTTTTTTGCACGAGTGATCGTTCTCTCAGACAGGCAATGCAAGAGGTCTGCGCCGGGGAAGGATACCGCATGAAGGTCTGCGAGCGGGGAATGGAGGTCCTCCAAGCCCTATCAGTCCTTACGGCTGACCTCGTCATTCTAGACGGTGGGGCCCCGGGGTGTGGGAGCCCTTTTCTTGTGGAAGCGATCCACCGAGTGACGCCTGACCTCCCGGTCGTGGTCATCACCACAGGTGCCTTGGGGAGCGATGGGGATTTCCGTCGTTATGGCCTGGTCCCCCATGAAGTCAGCGTGGATGCGCCAGAGACCCTTCGGCACGTCATCCGCCACGGGCGGGAATCCGTGGTCAGGGATGGAGGCCTACAATGATACCGTTGGGGGGCACTCGTGATGACGATCGTCCGCTATGATGCCCAGGGGAAGCCGAAAAATCGATATCCCCGAGAGATTGTCTCTCCTCCGTCTCCTAGCGCTTGTTGTTCCCGGCAGATGAAGCGGACTGGGAGAATGCAGCGTGGGGAAGGGGGATGGCCGTACTTTTATAAGCGCTGTGAAGCCTGCGGATACACAGTCCGAGAATTCCTAGGATTTGCAGAGCTTGGGGAGTTGGTGCTCGGGAGAGGGCGCAGGCGCAGGGAGCATCTAAGGGGTCTCGCTTGGCGCACTTGGGTAGACCGGCTCTTTCAGGAATTGGTGCGCAAGAAAGAGAGGTCAGGGACCGAGGAGTTGTTCGGCTAAGTTTTCGATCGCAGAGCCTGCGCCGCGGGCAGAATCGAAGATCGAGCCAGGCCTCGTCACCACCTCGCTGGACTGGCTTTTTAATTGGGCCCGCAAGT
>JABAOH010001700.1_pt1 | contig 48798 bp, 59 predicted proteins | sample 7062181 | NCBI WGS metagenome assembly JABAOH01 (sample SAMN14538630, study PRJNA623070) | marine sediment metagenome | biome: marine biome [ENVO:00000428]; feature: marine pelagic biome [ENVO:01000023]; material: deep marine sediment [ENVO:00002113]; isolation source: pool of 5 deep marine... | reverse complement strand
GGTGATGGCGTCAATGATGCGCCAGCATTAACACAGGCGGATGTCGGAATCGCCATAGGCGCAGGGACGGACGTGGCAATAGAATCTGCAGATATAATCCTGGTGAGGGATGACCCCAGAGACGTTGCCACGATAATCGGTCTTGCAAGAGGCACTTACAGAAAAATGAAACAGAACCTGTTCTGGGCAGCAGGCTACAACATTGTAGCAATACCGCTGGCTGCGGGTGTATTGTTTAATCAAGGAATTATATTAAGTCCTGCAATGGGCGCGATCCTGATGTCTTTGAGTACAGTTATAGTTGCTATAAACGCAAGGTTCCTCTCAATTAAAAGGTGAAAAGTAATTTTATAAACATAACGTAAGTTAAGTATCGTCTTCATGTTTTCTTTCTAGGTCTATCCCAATAAGGACTCTTGCATTTAGGACATACTCTGGGCTTTTCTTTCTTTTTCCTTGGAACCCATATGTGCCTGCATCTTTCGCATTTGTAGGCAGAAATACGAATCTCACCCATATACTTATAGTAATATACCGGCTTTGCCTAAATAATCGTGATTTTGGGTGATTTTTTGTGTATGGGCGTTTTTGCACAAAAAATAATTAGCTTTTAAAGTTTGTGTGTATACTTAGAAAATAGACTAATAGATAAATTATTTGGCTTTGTAAATCGCAGCCCTTCCATCTTTTATGGCATAAATAAGGTCATTATCTTTGAGCATTTTTAGATAAATTGAAGTGTTAGAGATTCCCGTCAATCTTCCTATGTCTACTGGTCTTACTCCATTTCTGGATTTTATAGTCTTATAAATTTCTTCACAACACTGATCAATACCTTTCGAGTTTATGGGGGGTGATACGCCCCTGTATAACAAAACACCGCGGGTTGCCTCTTGAGCAAATTTATCAGTGTCTCTCTCATATTCCTTTTGGATACTTCTCATGTGTTCAAGCTCTTCACCATCTCTTAGGGCATCTACAACTCTATCAGAGTAATCGTCAAGGAAGTTTCTACCTTCTTCTGTTATAATCACTTCGGATAGTTTTTCACCTATTTTAAATTTTGAAAGTCTTTCTGCAAAACCATATTTTTCTAGGTGGGAGAGAACACAACTAATATTACCTGTACTGTCATAATCTAATATTTTCCCTATGGTTTCACAATCTGATTCCTTTAATTCAGAGAGCAATTCCGACACCTCTGTGGTCAGTGTTGGCATATATGCATATTGTTCAACATCTTTGGGCTCACCTTTAACCCATCTGTAGCTACTCCAACCGGGCTCTTCTGGAGAAACGGAATCATATTCTAAAAAACCAAGTTCCTGTAGTTTTTTGATATGAGACCTTATGACACGACTATCTAAATCCATAACATCTGTCAAACCTTGAGTGCTCATAGGAGAATCTGATAAAAGTTCAAGCATCATGATTCTATTATAGGGTGACCTGCTCTTACCAGCTGATTTAGTTGATCCGAGGAATTCATGAAATGATTTCCCGTATTCATTAGCTTTTCTAAGAGTAAATGCAGCAATAGGCTTTCCGTATTTTTCCCCAGTACCATTTATTGACCATCCAGTCAGCCATCTTCCATAATCATCATAAATAACTTTTTCTTCACACACGAAACCAATAGGAACAAAGGTCTCTGTGCAATACTTACCATGAGCACGGTGGTCAATATCAAAGTTATTATCGGTGATATGATCAAAGTTACTTTTAATTCTTGTGCTTATTTGTGGATATTCGCTCATTAACAGCAATTGAACTTGCTTTGACTCTGCATTGACAGTTGATAGAATAGAAGTAAGTCTACTATCAATATCTTCCGGGAACTCCTCATTTCTAACAACCTTCCTTTTTTTGACCTTCCTTTCTTTAGTCATTTACACACCGATTAACCACTAATAAATAGTTAATTAAACGGTATTTAAAGATTTCGTCCCGAATGGGTTTGTGTAAGAAGTCATGAAAAACGACTACTTTTTACACAAACGAAGGATTTTTTACACAGAAAGTTTCTTTATAGCTTCTTTAATCATCGCTTTTGGTGGATAAGGATATTGCTTGCCCCTAAAAAAATATATCCTGCACCCACATCCACATTCCCGTTTTATAAATTCAGTTGTTTCTTCAGAATTTCGAGCGAGCTCTTCGCAAGGCAGACATCTACCCTTGTTAACTTCTTCCTGAATATCTTTTCCATCAATTCTGATAGTTGGCGAACCGACAAAATTATATTTTCTTGCCTTTTCGTCTGAATCAATCAAAATCTCTCTGATATTCGTCTTTATCCCTAACTCTTCCAAACTTTTTCTGAGCAGTTCTTTGGTCTTTACACACCAAGGACAATCTAAAATATACAAAAACTCGATTTTCATAAGAAGTAATTTAATTTATATTTATTATAATTACTTTTTGTGCAAAATTCAGATTTTTTGTGCAGAGGCTATTTTTAAGGCAAAGCCGCTTCTGGGGTAAGCTATTTAAAACTATCGTAAAATGAAACCAGTTTCATACATAGGGGTATATGCTGTTTCATTTAAAACTGGATAAAAATCGTGAAAATGCAATCATGAATAAATATAGGAGGATATTATGAAAGAAGAACATTCCAAGAAAACGCACCGCGAACACCGTGGCAGAAATGAGAAACCATTTGGTGTGTGGAAAATCCTAACAGTGGTAGCTCTAGCTCTGTTGGTGGTGAACCTGTACATTACTTCCAGTATAGCAAACAACATAAACATCTTGAATGCACAAGTGCTGGAGGGTTCAGATAATGTGAAGGCTCAACAACCAGAGAACAACCCACCAACCCAGCAACCACCCCAACCAACTGTTGATATGAATCAATTGATTGATGATGATATAATCAAGGGAGACCCAAACGCACCTGTTACGATAGTTGAGTTCAGTGATTTCGAGTGCCCGTTCTGTGCAAGGTTTTTTGAGCAGACACTACCACAGATACAACAGAATTACATAGACACTGGTAAAGTAAAATTTGTGTACAGAGACTTTCCGTTAAGCATTCATCAGAATGCACAGAAATCAGCAGAAGCTGCTGAGTGTGCTGGTGAGCAGGGCAAGTTCTGGGAGATGCATGACAAGTTGTTTGAGAGCGGGGTAAGTGGAGGAGTCAATTCTTTCAAGCAGTATGCAGCAGATCTAGGTCTTAACACCGCAGAATTCAATGACTGTCTGGACTCTGGAAAAATGGCATCAGAAGTCCAGAAGGACATGGATGATGGTGCTGCAATAGGCATAAGAGGAACTCCAGGATTCATCATAAATGGAGTATTAGTGTCAGGGGCCCAGCCATACAGCGTGTTCGAACAAGTAATAGATCAGATGTTGGTGTAGTTAGTGTGGTGTTAAATGAAACCAGTTTCATACACAGTGATATATGGTGTTTCATTTAACACTGCATAGAATATCGTAAAAATCACAAGCATGTAGTAAAAATAGGAGGATAATATGGAGAAAGAAAGTATGAATACAGTCCTGATGCTGGCAGTAGTGGCAGTTGTACTGATTGCGACAGCCTTTGCAGTGAAGGCCATAATAGATTGGCAATATGGGTCAAGGTATCAGCCAGAACTGTCAGGACGTGTTTCAGATGTTGGTAGCGCACCACAGGGCTCTAACATAAAATCAGCACAGCCAACACCCTCTTCATGCACACCTACACAAAATTGTGGCAGCCCGACGTGTGCAGCCGCGCAGGGTACAGGAGGCTGTGGGTGTGGTAGATAATGGATTATGATTGGTGAACAGAATGTTAGGTAAGTATATTAGAAGGGATATTAAACACAGGAGTGGGAAATTCATCTTCTTGGTGTTGAGCGTCTCGATAGGGATAGCAGCCATAATAGGTATATTGCAGATAAACATATCTGCCCAGAACGATCTCAACCAACAATTGGAGAACTTCGGGGCAAACATGGTAATATACCCAAAGTCTGATGCATTCTCACTTCAGTACGGCGGCATCAACCTAGCCTCGGTTGATGTGAAGCAATCGGATATTGATGAAGACGATATAGAAAAAATATACATGATAGAAAACGCTGAGAACATAAACATTCTCTCCCCGAAGGTTGTGGGAGCGGTTTACCTGGACAAGGACATGATAGCGATTGTTGGGGTGAATTTCACCAGCGAGCTTGACCTGAAGAAATGGTGGGATATAATAGGAGACGTTCCTGATACCAAAGAAGCACTGGTTGGGCACTCGCTCTACGAGAGATTGGGGCTTACCCTAGGACAGGAAGTGGAACTGGATGGGAAGACCTTCAGTATTTCTGGGATGTTGAATAAAACAGGAATGCAGGACGACAACGTGGTGTTTGTAAACCTGAATGATGCCCAGAGCATCCTTGGAAAAGAGGGGAAGATATCCCTTATCGAGGTCATGGCTTTCTGCAACACCTGTCCAATAGATGAGATAATAAGGCAGATTGAAGAGGTCCTCCCGAACGTTAAGGGTGTGGCAGCGAGACAGCTCATAAACACTCAGATGACCTTCACGCAGAAATTCCTGGACTTTGGTCTCGCAGTATCCATATTCATACTCCTGATAGGAGTAATCAGCCTTTCAACATCAATGGTCTCGTTTGTGAAAGACAAGACAAAGGAGATTGGAATTTTAAGGGCAGTTGGTTTCAGGAAGAAGGATGTGGGCAGGATAATAATATTCGAAATAATCATAATAGCCCTTCTTTCCGGATTGATTGGGTTTGGTATAGGCCAGGTTATAGCGACTGCTCTAGGTCAGACAATGTTAGGTCTCAATGTTGGTATAGATATGATGATGATAACGTGGGCATTTGCAATATCGCTTCTGGTATCTTCACTCTCTGTCCTGCTGCCCATGAGGACAGCCTCGAAGATAACGGTTACAGAAGCATTAAGGAGTTTGTAATATGTTGATAAAAATCCAGGGTGTCAGCAAGACGTATGATGGAAAGATCAAATGTCAGGCCTTGAAGAAAGTCTCCATTAACATAGAGAAGGGTGACTTTGTGAGCGTGGTCGGAAGGTCGGGATCAGGAAAATCAACACTCCTCAACTGCATAGCTGGCTTGGATATACCCCAAGAGGGCAACGTGATAATAGATGGAATAGATATCTATGGCCTGAGCGAGGACCAGAGGGCCATCTTCAGGAGGGAGTATGCAGGCATGATATTCCAGCAGTATCACCTGATACCAATACTCAATGCAAGTGAGAACGTGTTGGTTCCCTTGAGTTTTGAGAAAGATAATGGAAAGGAAAAAAGAGCTGAAAAGATTCTGGAAAAGGTGGGACTGAAAGCTAAGGGCGACAACATTCCCAACCAGCTTAGCGGGGGCGAGCAACAGAGAGTTGCAATTGCCAGGGCTCTTATAAACAACCCGGTCATAATCCTGGCTGATGAACCAACAGGAAACCTCGACCACGAGAGCAGCAGAATGATTATGGATTTGCTGCGCAAGCTGAACAAGGAGGGACAGACAATCATAATGGTTACGCACGATATGGAATGTGCGAAACATGGCAACAAAATAATCACTATTGATGACGGAGTTATAACCAGTGTTAAAGAAAAGGAGGTAAAACAATGAAAGAAAAAAGAGACAAAGTTCTTAGCGAAGGCAAAAAAAGGAACAGGTCTCTGTGGGCAGTGGTTGCTGTTGTGATCGTAGCAGGTATCGCATACATTTTCGCATCCGGAACACTTACACAAACAGGACTTTTTGCAGGCGCTTCAGCACGCGAATTGTCACCCATGGACTACGCTGGTCTCAGGGTAGATAAACAAATAGTTACCCCGGTTGAAAGTGGTGACATGGTTGGGGTTAAACTCTCAGACCTTGAGGAATACAGGATGCTCTACTTCAGGTACAACAACAAACCAGTCCTTATATACGCGGACCAGTATGGAAACGTAGTGGCGAGCATAGCCATGTGTGAGCCTTGCAGGAACGAGGATGAATTCTTCATACAGGACAACATCCTTGTTTGCGGTAAGTGTTTCACAAGATGGAACCTGGGAAATCACTATGGAATATCAGGAGGCTGCAAGGAATACCCACCAGAGATAATAGAACACACCGTATCGGGTGGTAACGTCTTCGTGAAGAAGTCTGATATCGACAATTGGAGGCCAAGGGTATGATATGCATAGCTTGTATATTGATAATACTGGCATTCATGCCCGTTGGCTATTATTTTATCGGGCCAATTTCGATACTGATAGGTTCAATGTTGATATTTTATATAGGTTATAAAAAGACCTGTTCGGATAATAAGTGTAGGGAGGTGGAGAAATGAGAACCGCGCATTTAATAGGAATAGTGGTAATAGCAGTGATAGTTATCGGCGTAGTTGCGATGTACCTGAACAGCGGCAACGTTGTCGTCCCGAACAACTCGTCCTGTACCTACGGCCAGTTAAACTACTATTTCAGAAGTGACTGCTCCCATTGTATCCAGGTTTCCAACGACGGTTCGCTTGAGAAGCTTCAGGCCGACTTCGGTGTGCAGGTGAACAAACTCGAGGTTGTTCAATGGGGGATGTATGGGATATACGCAACACCCACCTTTGAATTCGGAGGCCAGCAAGTGAAGGGTTACAGAACCTTTGAGGAGCTTAAGGGGCTATTAGGTTGTTAACTAACTATTTAGTATATATTTAAAAACCCATGCCAACAGAAATTCTATAGATTGTTATGATATGCATAATAGCGCTCGTGGTGTTCGGTATTCTTGGCATATTCAGTGCAAAGTATAGAACTATCGCTAAGGAAGCGTTTGATTGTGTGTTCAGAAGACTCACGCTCCGTAAATGCACAACCGGTCTGGACAAGCGACTGAAGTCCCAGATAACCGGAAAATTTATGAGAAAACATTCCGATCTTGGAAAAGTCTTATACAAGCATTTCGAGGCAATCTCCTGGATATTCACTATTGTTCTGATAGTGAGCCTTGGCTATTCTGCTTACAGTGTGGGGAACTTTTTCATATACGGCAACTGCAACGGTCCTATACCAGACGCTTTCTGCATCTTTGACCCGTTCAAATCAGGAGGACAGGGGGAGGAGTGTACAATCGAGGGACAGACTGGTGAGATAACAGGAGTTTTGAATGTGCATCCACATGACCCGGCAATTGGACCAGAAAGCGCGAAAGTAACCATAATAGAGGCAGGATGTTTTGTATGCCCGTATACCAAACAGGCTGTTCCTGTTGTCAAACAGATAATATCAACCTATGGAGACAAAGTAAGGTTTGTCTACAAGGACTTCCCAATGAGCTCCACACATCCAGGTGCACAGGAAACAGCAGAGGCCTCACATTGCGCACATGAGCAAGGTAAATATTGGGAGTATCATGACCTGCTTTTTGAGAACCAGGGTGATACGGAGTTTGAAGACCTACTCGGTTTTGCAGGCCAGTTGGGTTTGGACACTGAACATTTCTCTGATTGCCTGACATCGCACAAATACAAGTCACAGGTTGACGCAGACTTCGCTGAGGCTTTCGCTATAGGAGTTTACGGAACCCCGACCTTCTTCATAAATGAACAGGTTGTTGTGGGTCCAAAGACTTTTAATGAATTCAAACAAATCATAGATAGTGAGTTAGCAAAGGGGTGAATAAATGGGACTTGATGTTGATAAGGTTCGAGCAGACTTTCCCGTTCTCCATAAACAGATTAATGGTAAACCTATAGTCTACCTAGACAATGCCTGCATGACCCTCAGACCCGTTCAGGTAATAGAGAAGATTAAGGAGTACTACACAGAGTACCCGGCATGTGGTGAAAGGAGCATGCACAAGCTTGGAAGAAAGGTTGATGAGGGGATTGAGAGGGCGAGGGAAACCCTGAAGAAATTCATCAACGCCCATAACACAAAGGAAATACTCTTCACCAAGAACACCACAGAGGGCATAAATCTGGTGGCGAATTCTTTGGATCTGAAGAACGGTGACGTCATACTAGGAACAGACAAAGAACACAACTCCAACCTGCTTCCCTGGCAAAGACTTGCTTCTAAGGGAGTTAAGTACGAAGTCGTGAAATCCAACCCAGACAACGCATTCTCGATTGAGAACTTTCAGAAAATGATCAGCAAAGACGTCAAACTTGTAGCAATGGTCCATACCTCGAACATGGACGGAACCACCACACCAATGAAGGAAATTATTAAGATATCTCATGATCACGGCGCTCTAGTCCTGGTGGACGGTGCACAGAGTATTCCACACCACGATGTTAACGTCAAGAAACTTGATGTCGACTTTCTGGCCTTCTCAGGTCACAAGATGCTCGGCCCGTCAGGGACCGGTGTTCTGTATGGAAAAGAAAAACTACTCGAAAAACTATCAACGTTTCTAGTTGGTGGAGGGACCGTTGTTGACACAACTCACACCAAGGCAGAATTCGAGAAGCTTCCACAGAAGTTTGAGGCTGGCCTTCAGAATTATGCTGGTATAATCGGCCTTGGAGAAGCAGCCAGCTACTTGATGAAGATAGGTAAGGACAATGTAGAGAAGCACGAGACCGAGCTGAATAAAAGAATAACAGAGGGCATTGGTGATGTTGTTGATTTGATAGGACCCAAGGAACCAGAAAAGAGGTCAGGAATCTTCAGCTTCAATTACAAGAAAGTGGATCCTCATGAAATAGCAGTGATGCTGGATGAAATGGAAAACATATGTGTCCGCTCAGGAGCACATTGCGTTCATTCTTGGTTCAATACACATAACCTTAAAGGTAGTGTCAGAGCTTCCATCTACTTGTATAACACTCTTGAGGAATGTGAAAAATTCATAGAAACCTTGAAAAAAGTAATCGATGTTGTTAAGTGATTAGACTCCAGTGACGAGTTCTGATTTAATCCTGACTACGAATACTGCTCCTACCAGAATAAGGACTGAACCGATTATCTGCAGCGCAGGAGCGGGTTCACTGAATATTATCACACCCAGGATAAGGGATATGACTGGGGAAAGCAAAAGCAAGGCAGCTGCCTTCGAGACGTTTATCAGTCTTATGCTCCAGTACCAGGAGAAGACGTACGCGAAAAGAATGCCTGTCGAGATTATCACGTTAACTATCTGCTGTGGTGACAGGGTCAAAAGAATCCAGGCCTTTCCGAGGGAGAATGCGAACACGAAAAGGAAGATGCCACCTATGAACATTCTTGCGAACGAAACAACCCAGTTCGATTCCTCTTTCAGCATTGCGTACCTTGCTATGGTGTTCTCAACACCCCACAGTATCGTTCCCAGCAAAACCAGGAGATCTCCGAACAAGGGATCGGTCCAGAAGGTTGCTGGGTTTATCTGGGCAGAGAGTAGAATGAAGGTTCCAACAAGCATTACCAGAAGGGCAAGGGCCTGTCTCCTGCTCACCTTTTCCTTTAGGAATATGAATGCAAAGATCGTCACGTATATCGGAAGAGTCTTATGAAGGAACGCAGCCCTTCCTGCTGTCGTAAAACTGAGACCGGTGAAGTAGAACAGAAAGGCCAGCCCACCTCCTATGATACCTATAGCTATCAGCCACTTCCAGGAGACCTTCTTGATTTTCTTGAAATGGAACTTGGTCTGCGCAGAGGCGAGGAAAAAGAATATGGTACCAACAACCAGAGCCCTGATAGCAGTGAATATCATAGGGTCCATATCCACAACGAATATTTTGTTGATAGGAATGGCAAACCCACTTATTATTGCGGTTAGAAGTGCGAGGGTTGTTCCCAGGACTTCCTTGTTCATATGTAATATAATTTAGTTTCTGATAATAAAAACTATTCTGCTACTATTTTCAACTCATTCCCTTGCAGAACATCAGCAACCTGACCACACTTTGGACATCTCGCAAAGTGAACGTGTTCTGTTACCCTTACCAGACCTTCCAGACCACACTCGCAATTTATCTTCACTGGGACCTGCTCAATCTGGAGTTCTATATCTTCAAGTTCTGTTTCCCTTGTATACTCCCTGAACATCTCCTCAAACGCTTTCGCACTCCCACGCATCTTTCCTAAAACTATCTTAACTTTTTTGGGAACGGGTTTCATCTTTCTTATATCCTGTATAGCCTTCTGAACAGAACCAAACTCATGCATTGCGCTTCAACTCCTTTAGATATTCTATCGCCTTCTTAGGAAACCTCATTTCTTTATTCATCCCGAGTCTTTTTAAGTTATCAGAGATATTCTTTGCGTATTCTTCTGAAACCTTTTCAACAACATTCATTCTATGAACTATTACCCAGTCTCCTGGTTTTAAATCAAGGTCCGAGTCAATACAGAAACTTCCCCTAACCGGTGAGAGCTCCAGCAAGTATTCACTATCCCTCTTTTTCAAGACCTTTGCAGGGAATGCGATGCACACATAATTCCCCTGCTCAACCTTCATCCTGTTGTGGTCAAAAGCGTAGAATTTCCTCACAACTTCCGGACTGAATACATCCCTTCCAATTCGCTTTCCTTTAATCTCCAGCCCAGGGAACGCCACATAGTAGACCCTTCTCAAAACATCAGAGTCAGGCCTCTTCCCTGTTTTGAAATAATCCATAATTGCCAGATTATCCTCTTTCGTAATCACCCCCTTGTCAATAAGGTAACATCTGCAGCCGTCGGCAAATCTCATAAATAAATCAAAACCTTTCTCCTCGTTTTTCATACCCATGTATTCATCTCTTTCCATTCATTCAGCATATCCTTCGCTATCCTTTCTGGGATTTTCTTCACAACAAACCCTGCCTGGCACAGAACGAATTCCCCCTTCTTCAGAGGAATCGGAGACTTCATTTGCTTCCTCTCACCCTCAAACTCAACCAGAGCTTTACCGTCTTTGAAACTCAGAACCCTCTGCGGCTTGGATACGCACATACTCTTTTATTCGCACCACATAATAAAAATCAAACGTTCAGAATCCATACGTAATAGTTAAGGGATGCGGCTATCGTAACCCATATTATGTATGGCAGGAGAATTACAGCAGCAGGCCTGGATATCTGATAGAACTTGATTATCGTGACAAGAATCGCAATCCACAATATGATTATTTCGATGAAAGCATAGAACGGTGACTGCAAACCAAAGAAAAGCAATGACCACAGAACATTCAGAATGAACTGGACCCCGAATACCGAAACCGCCAGTTTAACCCCTTTCTTTTCAAAACCTTTGTCCCAAACAAGGTATAATGCGATACCCATCAGGAGAAAGAGCGTAATCCAAACAGGAGCAAAAACCCAATTTGGCGGCGTGAACCAAGGCTTAGTCAAGGAAACATACCAGTTTGGAATCGAGGGAGCAGTGAATATCGATCCTACACTCCCTACCAGTTCACATAAAACAATTGAAACTACAAGTTTGACAAAGTCAATCTTCATACCAATCCACATTAAATATTTGGTTAGCTTTTTTAAAAACCAAACCGAAATCTAAACATGAGAACTGTGGTATGTGGGATTGGGAACAGGATGCGGGGAGACGACGCTGTCGGACCTCTTGTAATTGATGAGCTTAAGAAAACACTCAAGGATAATAACATTCTTCTTCTCGACTGTGAGTATTTCCCTGAAAATTTCCTGAAAAGAATCCTAGATTTCAAGCCTGAAAAACTTATATTGGTGGATACTGCTGATATGGGAGATAAGCCAGGAACTTTCAGAAAAATAGATCTTGATTCTGTAAAGAAGCAAGCGTTATCAACCCACAGGCTTCCTCTCACACTTTTGGTTAATTATCTCAGATCGAAAATAGATTTCAAACTCGTCTTTCTTGGCATCCAACCAAAACAGAGGGGATTTGACGAGCAGGTTTCGGGTGAATGTAAAAGAGCAGTAAAGGATATTAGCAAAGAAATAACTGAAATGATAAAATAATTCACTTCTCAAGTTTAGGTTTTCTGTGAATGGTTATCAATCTACTTTTCTTTCTTTCCGCGTGCTCGAAATCCATTACCATCGTTATCGCGTTCTTCCTAACCATGTACTTGCAGATCTCTTCGCACTGGGAACAGAAGAGACATCTTCCCATATCATATCTCCATGTTTTACCAACTTCAACATCTATTGCTCCAGAAGGGCAATACTTAGCACATACACCACAGTATATACACTTGTTCTTGTCATGTTCAACTCTTCCCCTCAGACCTTCAGGGATGATGGGTTTTACCTTTGGATACTTCTGCGTGAATGGCCTCTTGAATACATTCTTTAATGCTTCACCTGTCAACCTCATAATATCAACACAACCCTAATCAAATCAATCAATGCAACGAAACCGAAAAACCATGTAAACTTCAGAATTTGGTCTATTCTGAACCTCGCCACAAGAACCCTTGCAAGGGTGATGATGAATAGGAGGACAAGACTCTTAACAATGAACATTAGTATATCAGCAGATCCCCCGAAGAAAAGGGCGATTCCGAGAGAGATTAGGACGAACAGTTTAATCATGTGGGCAAGTTCTATCATGGCAAGTCTGGTTCCTGTATATTCTGTTGAATAACCGGAAACAATCTCCTGGTGGGCTCCTGGTGTGTGGAATGGTGGAACCTCAACCTTCGCAAGGATTGAGACGAAGTATGCTATTGCTGCGAAGGGGAACGTAAATCCAAACCATCCATAATGTACCTGGAGGGTGTTTATCAGGAAAGGAGACAACATCCCTGCTGCAACAACCGGAACGAGGATGGAGACTATGAACGGGAATTCATACCCGATCATTTGAATGAGACCTCTCATTGATCCCACAACACCGTAGGGGTTGGAGCTAGAGAAACCCGAGAGATAAACTGCAAGGGAACCGAACGCGAGGAAGTATATTAAGACCACGATATCTCCGGTGAATGAAAGGGGAACGATACCAGCGATGGGTGTAAGCAGCCCAGCTATCAAAACCGAGGTTATCGCAATAAAAGGCCAGAGTGTGAATCCTGCCTTCGCTTGTTCAGGATTCAAATCCTCCTTTCCCACAAGCTTTATGAAATCCAAAATCGGCTGCCATACAGGAGGACCTATTCTGCTCTGCATCCTTGCAGCAACTTTCCTTAAGATTCCGTAGTAGATCATACTGGCAAGGACCAAGAATACAAACCCAGGATATATTAAAATTTCAAATATCATTTTGATCTCCTTTCACCCAATTTCTTCAGATACGTCTCATCCACTGTCTTCCTCTCCCCAGATTTTGTGTCTATCAGGGTCATTCGATCTGTGCATGAGAAGCATGGATCTATCGATGCAACTATCGCTGGTAAATCAGCCAGCTGCTGCTCCTTGAGTATGATGGGAAGTGAGTAGATGATGTTCACAAAGCTAGGTGTTCTTATCCTCATCCTCTCAGGTTTGTCTGTTCCATTTGATATTGCATAGTAAACAAGCTCCCCTCTTGGAGCCTCCATGATAGCTATGGCCTCTGCTTTTGGTATAACTAAGGGAACCTTTGCTTTTATCTCCCTATCCAGACTCGGGAGTTTTTTCAGACACTGTCTTAGTATTTTGATGCTCTGGAAAATCTCCAGAACCTTAACCATAACCCTTGCCTGCGAGTCTTCGGCCCTTTCAACAATAACCTTCCAGTCCAAATCATCATACTTCAGGTATGGTGTATCCCTCCTAACATCTATCTTCAAACCAGAAGCCCTTGCAACCGGACCAACAATCGAAAATCTCTCCACGTCTTTCTTCGGCAGGATTCCGAGACCCCTTGTTCTGGCGATTATGGTCCTGTCCCTCAGGAAAACCTTTCTGTAGTATTCTGTTCTCTTATCTATATGATTGAGTTTCTTGAGAATGCCCTGGATTATGTGATTGGGGACGTCTCTTCTCACACCACCCACAGTTGGCATTGCGTAGTTAACCCTGTTTCCTGATATCTGCTCGAGTATATCCATTACATATTCCCTATCCTTCCAGGCATACATGAAAGCAGTGTCCATTCCAATCTCATAGCCAACAACACCAAGGAATAGGAAATGGGAATGAAGTCTCTCTAGTTCGAGTACTATCGTCCTAATGTGTTTCGCTCTTTCTGGTATTTTCACATCGAGTAGATTCTCAATGCATTGGCAATAGGTCATGGAGTGGATGCCAGAGCATATACCACAAATCCTCTCAGACAAGTATATGTTCTGTAGGTAATTCCTCCTCTGCATGAGCTCCTCTATTCCCCTATGCAGGTAACCTACATTTATGTCAACATCAACTATTGTTTCTCCATCCAGGTAAACGTTTAAATTCTCTGCTTCTACGTACATTGGATGCTGCGGACCGATCGGTAAAGAGTAGGTCACTCGTTCTTCTTTCTTGGCTTCTTCTTTCACTTTTTCCATTTTCTTCTCCTCTTTCATCTTATCCACTTTGAATACCAGTTAGCTACCTTTGGATTTTTTGGAAGGTCGTAGTAGGGAACATAAGGTTTTATGTCAAGTACAGGACTGTTGTTTATGGCATCGAGTCCCTTGACCACGAGCTTGTTGTTCTTCACATCCAGCAGCTCAACGAGCCTAAGTACGAGGTGGTTGGGTCTGTACTGGGACCTGGAGGCAAACACACCAATCTTTGGAAGGTCTCTCATTTCTGGTGGTCCTGGATGGGTCTTGATTTCAACCCTTCCTGTCCTCTCAAGCCCGTAGATTACCCATATGTGCGAAAATTCCTTTAATCCCTTTAGGGCAGGCCTAAGATCGTTCCTCAATACGATTTCTGACTCTATGTCCAGATGCATATCATCCTCATACGCTATTTCAATCTCCTTCAAATCCCTGAACATTGAGGCAACCCTTCCTATCGGCCTTATATCATTACTTCTTTTCATACTCATCCCTTTTCCTTCCTTACATTTTTCATTAGCGGAGTTTTTGGAGAATCCTTGCTCAGCAAAACACCCCTGAGATTCGGGTTCCCTTGAAAGTTTATTCCGAACATTTCGAAGCACTCTCTCTCGTACAGTTCAGCTCCAGGAAAATGTTTCACAATACTATTGATAATCGGTTTTTTCCTATCAATCCTGGTTTTGATACTTAGGATTTTCTCATCATACGTGAAATGGTAGATAAGCTCGATACTCTTTCCATTGTCATAACCGGTTATTGCGGATATGTGCTCTATATCTTTTGCCTTCAATCTGAGTATGGTTTTTCCAAAATCCTTCTGGGAAACCTCCACGAAGAAGGAGTTTCCCTGCTTTTTATAAACCTTTCCTAGACTCTTGGCGAACAACACTCTTCCACCTTCATATCCTATACTTCTCTCTCCACACATCCAATGCTTTTATCAAACCCTGAAGAATCGCCTCGGGTTTTGGAGGACACCCTGGAACGTACACATCAACAGGCATTATCCTGTCTAGGGGACCCGAGATGTTGTAGGAGTCATGGAAGATCCCCTTAGAGATTGCACATGATCCAACCGCGAGTACAACCTTGGGCTCCGGAGTCTGATCATATATCCTTCCCAGCCTAGATTCGATCTTCTTGGTTACTGCTCCGCTTATTATAAGAACATCGGAATGTCTGGGGTTTGCCTTGCTCAGACCACCAAATCTTTCTATATCGTATCTGGGAGTTAGGACAGCAAATGTCTCTATTGCGCATGCATTACAGCCCCCTGTATCCAAGTGCAGAACCCAAGGAGACTTTCTTCTGGCATAACACACTATTCTTTCCCCAAGCCTTCGAAACACCATACCATCACCATAATATTGAGAGTGCGATCACAATGAAAACCAAACCCAGCATTATCCACACGAGATAATCCGAGAGGTTTCCTGTATGCATTCTCTTCAACCACCCTATCCTTAGGGATCTTACAAACACCTTGTAAAATGAATCCTGCGGAACATTCAGATGCTCTGGTGGAATGTCCTCACCACATGCGTATATCTTCTGCTCCTTTCTCTTGGTGGGTTTCTTTCCCATTACATATATCACCAGGAAAACTACCAACAATACCAAAAACATTACTATTATGTTCTGCATTATCAGTATCTTGTCCACACCATCACCTCAAACTTCTTATCTACCATAGCAACACCTTCATTATGTAGGGAACATTTGTGAAACTCTCAACCACAATACTTGAGATCCTTATACCCGCCCAGGGGAGAAGACCGAAAAAGATGCATACCCCTGCGAGTATTACTATTGGAATGAGCATGAAGTGTGATATTCTGTTGGCCTTGATCTTCGCATTCCTAAGGAAGATTAGTGAATATGCTTTCAAGCCATAGAACAACGCAAGGATAGAGGCCAGAACAGCAAGGACCATAAATATGGGGTTGGCCTGGAGTGTTGCAATGTATATGAGCCACTTGCTCGAGAAACCGTTCAGCAAAGGAACACCAGCATTCGCCAGAATACCGATAAGGAAGGCATAGTTAAGAATCGGGCTGAACTTCGCGAATCCCCCGAGTTTCGCCATGTCAGAGGTCCCGCTCTCATGGATTATAACACCCGCACAGAAAAATAACAGAGCCTCCAGGGCAACGATGTTGAAGAGATGGAAAACAGCTGCTGTGTAACCCAATGGACTCAAAATAGCGATACCGAAGGCAAGTAGAACAAAACCCGCCTGGGATATAGAGGAGTATGCAAGCAGCCTGAGGAGATCGTTTTGCTGCAAAGCCATGACAGCTCCAATTATCATTGTCACCACCCCAACCAACGCTATCAACGTGTAGATCAAAAACGAGTTTATGGAGAAAACCGTGAGTAACATCCTAAACACCGTATAAATTCCAACAGAGGTTGAGGCAGTTGCAAACAACGCACCTATCGGGGCAGGCGTTGCGGATATCACATCGGCTTTCCATGCATGGAACGGGAACATGGCAACCTTCAATCCAAACCCCGTGAGCAAAAGGCCCAGTGAAAGGGGAAGAACAAAACTCGATATCTCTGGGATTTTTGTTGCAAGATCCGCCATGTTAAGGGTTCCTGTCAGGCCATACAAAAACGCAACGCCAAAGAGTATGAGAGACGTCGCAAGGGAGCCCTGTATCAGATACTTTATCGATCCCTCTATTGCGTTGGCATTCCTGTAGTAGGAGGTCAGAGCATAGGCAGACAAAGAGAATATCTCAAAAAAAACAAAGAGATTGAACATATCTCCTGTGTGAACAGCCCCGAGCATCCCTGCCAGGAATAGACATAACAGGGAGTAGTACTTGGTTCTCTTCTCCTTTATGAATCTGTAGGAAAATATTGCCGCAAGGAAACCTATTGAGGTTACTATCATTATTATGAGCAGGGACAGGGAATCCACAACAACCGTTATACCGAACGGAGCAATCCAGTCCTCCATCTGGAATGTCAGAATCCTATCTGTCATGATCCCCGGGATGGTCAGCGATGCGAGTAACAGGGCAAGGAACGTTCCAAAAATTGCAACCCAAGATATGTACCTTATACCCTTAAAGCTTACTATGGGTATTATGAATGCTGCTCCAAACAAGATTGGTATTGCATAAAAACTATACAACATCCTTCTTCACCCCTTTCGCCTTTTTTATCACTTCAGCCATTTTTTCACCAAGCTGCCTCAACTCCTGTATTTTATTCTCGTCTTCTCTCACGCTTCCGGGCGCTCTTGCCATCGCGCTGACAGATCCAACGAACTCCATATACTGTGTCTCACCAAAACACTTCAAGTAATCAACAACCTTATTTATTGATTCCATTTCAGATTCCCCCACAGCTGTTACTGCAAAAAACTTTCCTTTAAGTTTTTCAGTTGTCCATAATGGATTGGTCCTGTCAATGAAGTTCTTCAAAAGACCCGGTACATTATCGAAGTAGGTAGGTGAACCAATCACGATTCCCCTGGCCTCCTCCATTTTCTTTAATATCTCATTCATATCATCCTCATATACACATTCCCCAGAGCCATCGCAATTAAGGCATCCATTGCAAAGCTTGATATCCTTGTTCTTGAGCAGTATCACGTCGGTTTCTGCTCCCCTCATCTTTGCTCCCTCCAGGGTTTCGAATACCATTATCTCTGTGTTTCCCTTTCTCGGGCTCCCCACAATTCCGATTATCTTTATTTCTGTCATGTTATCCCTTCAACCCCCTTATGTTCTTGGCTTCAAGTGTGTTGAACCTTCTGTAGACCATTATCACAAGGGAGAGAGCGACTGCTGTAACAGAGAGGTTTATGACAATCGAAGTTAGGACAAGTGCCTGTGGTAGTGGATCAACTGCAGTGGTTATGAACTGATTGAAATTCACATCCTGAAGGATAGGGGCGATTCCATTCATTCTGTAACCTATTGATATCAGGAGCAGATGGATACCATTGGTTAATATTGTAAGCCCCATTATCTTCTTTACAAGGTTCTCCTTTACCAGTAGTGTATAGATTCCTATCATCACCAAGACCATTGCCACAAGGTATGGAATCATCTCATCACTCCCTCATAATAGTATAGATTATCATCACCAGTGCTGTTATCACCATGAACATTCCTGCAAAGTTCAGTAAAGGTGTGAACCCACCACTCCAAAACTCGGAAAGGGTTTGTGTGCTGATTATATCGAATCTGGAAACGTATCCTATGTTCAATATCAAGACCACAAGTATTATCCCAGCAACGGATTTCATATCAATCAGCTCGTGTCTGGTGAGCTCGTGCTCAACATCCGCTTCTGTGTATGCAATCACTAACAGGGCGAATCCAGTCGCTATTACTGCCCCTGCCGGGAACGCTCCACCCGGTCCCAAATGCCCATGCACAGCTATGTAGACTCCCAACAATAGTATGAACGGGAACAGTATTCTAGACACGCTTTTTACGATAACGTCCATATTCCTTCCTCCTCACTACAAGAAAAACCCCCATGGCAGCAGTGAACAAAACCGTTTCTTCGCCAAGGGTATCATATCCCCTGAAATCCCATATGATTGCATTAACCAGGTTTACAGACCCCGTGTTGAACACACCTTTCTGTAGATAGTATTCTGCAACGTACTTATCCTCAAAGCTCCCGTATGCAGGAAGCGAGACCAGACCCATGAATATGAAAAACCCGAGGTAAATGACCAGTACAGCCGCTACTATTCTCCTCATTTTTTATCCACCTCTTCCATCCTCCTGGTTTTGTTGATTGCGATCAGGAATATGAAGGTCATCAATCCTGCGACAACAGCTGCCTGGGTTAATGCGATGTCAGGAGCCGCGAGCATGTAGAATCCCAATGCAAGCACGACATCTGCTCCTGCCAACAGTATGACCGCGTGTACCAAATCCCTGATATTCACAACTGCGGCTGTAAGTATTACAAGTACAACCAGTGTTATCTCAAATATCATGTTTTCATCTCATCCTTAACCAGCTTTTTTGGCGTTATACCAATATTGTAAGCTCTCTCAGCAATTGCATGGGTAGCAGTCGGGTTGGTGAACAGGTTGAATATTATTATTACGAAGATCTTGAGTGTGTACACGCTCCAGAAGGTTGCTATAAAGAGCGAGAGTAGACCAAGAGATACACTACCCACGCTCAGCACGGTTGCTGCATGGGTTCTGGTGTAGAAATCCGGGAACCTTATCAGACCAAGGGAACCTATAACTGCAAAGATTCCTGATATGTAGAGCATTACCTGAACCACAACATCTATCATCCTTTAACCTCCTTTGGCTTGATGAACTTTGCAAGTGCAAGCGTTCCAACAAATGAGAGCAGCATGAAGACAATAGCTATGTCGATGTATATGTCTGTTCCGTATTCAACCGACTTCAAAACCATGACAAAGATTATAATAGCTATCATGGAGTCTATTGCTATCATTCTGTCAGCGAAGGTTGGTCCTGCAACTGCTCTAGCAGCTGCAATTAACCCAGCAGCCACGAAAAAATATTCGATCACTCTGTCACCCCCAAGCCAAATCTTTCAAACAATCTACCCACCCTTTTCTTCTTGTTGTAGGCAATCCAATGGACAAATAAGTTGTCACCAGCTTTTATGGTAAGGGTTCCTGGGGTAAGGGTTATGGAGTTTCCTAACAGACTCTTTCCAATATCACTTCTGAACTTCGTTGGAACCTTTACTATTGCAGGGTTTATTCTGCCTGTAGCAACCCTGTAGGCAACATCCAGGTTCGCTACGATTTCCAGATACAACCAAACGAAGAAGTATGCAACGAATCTTGCCCACCGAACGGGATTCAGGGCCTTGCTGGGTTTTTCATGGAATATGAAATCCTTGGCTATGTATGCGATAACAAGGGATACAATCACCCCGGCGACGAGCTCCTGAACATCAAGGGTGGCTGTAAAGAATATCCATGCACCAAACGCAAGCAAAAACGTTACCGGGAACTTCAGCATGATTATTATTTGTTTTGCCTTGATTAAAAAGTTTTATAACACTGTTATATAATTTTAAATAGATACCATGAAATCTCCAGAAAATAGACATAAAATTTCGTGCCCAAAATGCGAACACGAGAAAAAACCCTGGTACAGGGAGAGGCTTTTCATAATAGTTGCTGTACTTGCAGCGGCTATGATAGTATCATATGCCCTGCCCACTTTTAACCCGTTTTTCTACGCGGTTGCTGATTATTTTCTCCTCATATGGTGGGCCATACTTATTGGATTCCTGACAGGTGGACTTATTGATTACTACGTGCCCAGGTCCTACATATCCAAGTACCTGTCCCAGCACAAGAAGAGAACGATATTTTACTCGGTTTTCCTGGGATTCTTTGCCTCAGCATGCTCCCACGGGATTCTCGCTCTCGCAATGGAACTCTACAAAAAAGGAGCATCCACCCCCTCTGTGATAGCATTTCTGCTTGCCTCTCCCTGGGCAAACCTTCCAATAACCATACTTCTCTTAGGATTCTTCGGACCCACCGCCTTCCTGTTCATAATATCAGCGATAATAATCGCTGTCATCACAGGATTCGTTTATCAGTTCCTCGACAGGAAATGCTGGATTGAGTGTATGGCGAGGGGAGCGGAGATACCTGACATCTCGGTAAGAGAGGATGTAAAGAAGAGATTCAGAGGATATGAATTCACCGGAACTAATCTGAAAAAAGATTTCGTTGGCGTTATGAAGGGTTCCTGGTCCCTGACCAAGATGGTTCTGTGGTGGCTGCTGATAGGAATAATGGCAGCTGGAGTAGCCAGGGCATTCATACCTCATGACTGGTTCCTTCTCTATGCCGGCCCGACGTTAACAGGAATGTTGGTGGTTCTGATATTTGCAACCATAATAGAAGTATGTTCTGAGGGATCCTCCCCACTCGCTTTCGAGATATACAGGCAGACCGGTTCTTTCGGAAACCCGTTTGTCTTCCTTATGGCAGGGGTCTCAACTGACTACACGGAAATCGGACTCATATCCTCAAACATCGGAAAGAGGGCAGCAATATGGCTCCCAATAATAACAGTCCCGCAGATACTGTTCCTGGGATATTTATTCAATATTTTCCTCTAATTTAAATATCTGCTAGACAATAATAATATACATGGAACCATCCATGAGGCTCCTTCCAGTGATTTTTATACCTGTAATTCTACTTGTTTCTGGGTGCATAAGCGGATTTGATGCAGAGACCCTTGCTAAACTCAACCCAATAATCCAGGATTTCTTGAATGACCACCCCAATGCAGAGATTCTGGCGACACACTTCACTGAGAATCAGAGCAGCCAGATTATTGAAGATATCAGGGCAGAGTGTGCGAACCCGATGATTGAGCCAAAGGAGTTTTACAGGGTAAGGTTTACTGATGAGGATACTGGATTTTATGCTGTTGTTTGGATAGATTGGGAAGCCAGACAGATAGAGTGTGCATTCAAGAAGGGTGAGGCAGCAGAGCAAATCGAGAACTGCACTTATCATGCAATATACAAGTGTTTCGGTCAGCATGTTTACTGGTTCGATTCTTGTGGATACAAACAGGATAAGAAGGAGTATTGTGAGCATGGATGCAGAGACGGAAGGTGTATAGATAAGCAAACATGCGAAGAGATTGGTGGTTACTGCATATACCCGACCAAGACAGTTACAGGAGCCACTGGCATGATAACAGGTGCACCAACCGGTGCAATAGCAGGCTGTGTTCAGTATCACACGTGCCCGGACGGATCATCGGTACGATACTGTGAAGAGGTTAAGAAGTTCGATGACAAGGGCAACTTCATAGGAGTTCACTGTGTATGTAAGGAACATCCTGAATACATTTGTCCGGTAAGCTCTGGCCAGCTTATCCCCGTTCGTGTTGATGTATGTGATGAAGGATACTACAGGACAGACCACTGGTGCCCTGATGGAGGCATATGCTGCGCACCAGGAGAAATTCAATGCAAGTCACATGCAGAGCACAGATGTTATGGTGGCCATGTTTACTGGTTCGATTCCTGTGGTCATAGACAGGAGAAAAAGGAATATTGCCAATACGGATGTGAGCTTGGTTTCTGTAAGACAACCCCTATGAATTTCTGTGGAACATCAACTGAGGGACCATGCCAGAACGATAGCGACTGTATGATTGGTGGTTGTTCAGGACAAATATGTCAGAGCACCAGTGAAGATCCTATTACAACAGACTGTTTGTGGAAGGATTGTTACAGTGATGAAAAATTCGGAATGGTCTGTGGTTGTGTTGAGGGAGCGTGCAGGTGGAAGAAGGAATGCCCTGTAGAGCAGGTTATATGTGAAGAGGGTTATGAGATAGAGGTTTACATTGGTGAAGATGGGTGTGAGCATAAGAGATGTATTCTCCCAACAGAGATATGTACTGACTCTGATGGCGGGAAGAACTACTTCGAGGCAGGGTGGGTTACAAAGGGTTCGGCAACGTATGAGGATCACTGCAATGAAGACGGAACTCTGACCGAGAAATATTGTGAAAACAACGATGTTAAGGCAGTAAAGGTCGAGTGTGATCAGGGATATGTTTGTGATGGTGGAAAATGCGTCAACGTAACAGTTGAATGCGCAGAAGAAGGAGAACAGTTTTCACAGGTTTACGCTGAATACCCAGATCATTGTTGCGAGGGACTTACTGAATGGGAAGAGGGAATGGACACAAGAATATCAGTAGCTGACGTGTGTTATGAAACAGGACTTTTGGCAGGAAGTCCTGTTGGACGCTGCATAGAATGTGGTAATGGTTACTGCGAAGACTACGAGAATCCGTGCAACTGTCCCGATGACTGTATAGGAAAGAATAGATCAACCTACCTTACTGTTGATGCCTTCTGTGATCAGGGTTATGGGTACTGTGCTCATCCAGAAGAACTGCCTGCTGGACTAGCAAGTCTTTGCATGCTGTGCGGAAACCAGACATTAGGATACCTCTTTTTTGAGATACCAACCCTGTTTTGCACAAACGGCTCCATAACAGTCTTTGTTAGGAACATAGCCCCAGTTAACCTGGAAACAGAGCACTTCATAACAGCTCTGGTTGATGATGTTGACGTAAGAGAACATTTAGAATTGGTAAACATACCTCCCACCAACGTAAGCGCGATACTAGAAGGCTACAACTGCGGAGGATACTGTAGCCAGGGTTCACATTCAATTTATCTGGCAACAAACGACAGAGCTGTAAACGCGACTGTAAACTGCTCGTAATCCCCACCGAACTCACTTATTTATAAATCCAAAATCTCTATTAATCAATAGTTTAGGTTTAGAAGGCGGTCTAATGCCGATGAACATAAAGATAGGTGATGTTGATATTGAGTGGCTGGGTCATGCAAGCTTCAGATTCAAGGCAGATAACAAAATTATATACGTAGACCCATTCAAGATATCCGGTGGGGAGAAGGCAGATATTATACTGATAACCCATGATCACTACGACCACTGTGATCCTGGTTCTATAAATTCTGTAAAGAAACAAGACACCCTAATAATCGCACCAGAATCCTGCTCCTCAAAAATACCCGACATGAGGGCAGTAAAGCCCGGAGATGTAGTATCGGTAAAGGATGTGGAGATAAGAGCAGTTCATGCGTATAACATAGGAAAGCCATACCACCCGAAGGGTAGTGGTGTGGGGTTTGTTGTAAAGATTGTAGGGAAGACCATATATCACGCTGGAGATACAGACAAGATACCTGAGATGGATAACCTGAAGAATATAGATATTGCACTCCTGCCTGCAGGCGGGACCTATACAATGAATGCAGAAGAAGCAGCAGAGGCAGCCAACACCATAAAACCTGCTGTTGCGATACCCATGCACTGGGGAAAGATAGTGGGTTCAGAACAGGACGCTGCAAAGTTCAAGGACCTCTGCAAGGTTCAGGTAAGGGTTCTTGACTAGGGAGAAATCATGCCAAAGGCAAAGGTAAATGAGGTAAAGGTTTACAGCACACCAACCTGTCCTTTCTGCGCAATGGCAAAGAAGTTCCTCAAGGAACACAAAATCAAATTTGAGGACGTGAATGTTGCCACTGACAGGGAAGCGGCAAGGGAAATGATTGAGAAATCAGGCCAGATGGGGGTTCCTGTAATAGACATAAACGGAAAGATAGTAATCGGTTTTGAAAAGGAAAAGATAAAGAAACTACTTAACATAAAGGATTAAAAGCCAGTGGCCAAATATAGTGTATGGAAGTGAAAAGACTCATCAGGTCGAATATTGCAATAATCATACTGGCAATACTGATATTAATTTTCGGTTCCTACGCAATAACAGGTATGCTTGCGGCCCCTTAAATAAGTTGAGGTGATGTGAATGAAGTATGATTTACAGGGAACTACAATGCCAATCCTGAACATAGAGATTAGTGAAGGAGAGGCGATTGTATCGGAATCAGGACGCCTTATATTCATGAGCGACAACGTGAAGATGGATACCAAGATGGAGGGTGGTTTCTGGAGCGCGATAAAGAGGAAGTTCGCAGGAGAGTCCTTTTTTCTGGTTAACTTCATAGGTCAGAAGGGCAAGGGAATTGTAAGCTTCGGTTCTGAGTTTCCTGGGAAGATCGTACCACTTCAGCTCAAACAGGGTGAGAAACTGATAGCTCAGAAAGATGCCTTCCTCTGCTCTGAGAAATCTGTCACCTTTGACGCAACCTTCACAAGGAAGATAGGTGCGGGGTTTCTCGGTGGTGAGGGACTCATACTGATAAAGCTAAAGGGACCTGGTCTTGCCTTTTTCAACGTCGGCGGAGAGGTGACCCAAATCGATCTCCAACCCGGACAGAAAATAAGGGTTGATACAGGAAACCTAGCGATGTTCGATTCCTCTGTTGAATACTCAGTTGAAAGAGTCAAGGGAGTGAAGAACATGATATGGGGTGGTGAGGGACTGTTCCTTGCGACCTGTGTGGGACCCGGTAGAGTATGGGTGCAGAGTCTTCCGGTCAGCGAGCTTGCAGGTAAGCTTGCAGAGTATCTCCCCAGTCACAGGGGTAGCGGAAGCCTTGCTGCTGGTGTCGTTCTGGGCAGTATGATGAGGAGATGAAGATGCCAGAAAAGAAATATTTCGCGAGGCTTGGTGGGGCACTGTTACTGGGGCTTCTTGCCCTTGCAATAGCGTTCATAATATTCGTCTTCCTTCTACCCTACATACTTCCACTCGCCTTGGGAACCCTTCTGATAGTTCTGATTTTCATAGTTGTTTGGGTAGTGATTTATGTTGCAATAGTTGTTGGAGTCGCGATTTATTACTTCGTAAAACACCCAATGAAGTGGGAAAAGGAAGACAAGGAATATACAATTGAAAAGGCGAAAGAAGCTGGTAGAAGGAAGAAGGGTAAGAGTAAGAATTCAAAATAAACTCCCTGGTTGATTTTTTGTAAACCCTTTAGTTGATTCCAGGTATTTAAATTTGTTTAACAATATTATTATATAAGAGCCAAATGAATGCGATATCTGCTGTTATTCCTGCGAAAAATGAGGAAAAGACTATTGCTAAGGTTATTTCTGCAGTCAGGAGTAAAGCGGATGAGATTATAGTGGTGGATGGCTATTCAAGTGATTGGACAAGAGAAATAGCAGAGCAGGAAGGAGCAAGGGTTGTTCTGCAAACAAAGAAGATGTTCCCAGGAAAAGGAAACGCAATGAAGACGGGCTTGGATGTTGCTAAGGGAGACATTGTCGTTTTTGTTGACGCGGATATGGAGAGCATACAACCCGACTGGATCACCTTGCTCATACAACCGATAATAAGAGGCGAAACTGACATATGCAAGGCAGAGTACAAGCGCGGACCCACGGACGCCCCTGTAACCAAGTTGGTTGCAAAACCACTCTTGAAAGCGTTATACCCTAACCTGGACGTTCACATGCCCCTCGAAGGCGAAATAGCGGCCAGGAAATCCACATTCGAAAAACTGGAGTTCAGGGAGGACTGGGGAATCGATGTTGGTCTCGTAATCTCGGCCCATAAGCAGGGATTCAGAATAAAGAACGTCTTTTTGGGAGAAAAGATTCACAAACCGAGCTACATTGAAGATATAGCCGAACTTACCCCCATGGCTGAAAATATAATAAAGGCGATCCTTGATTCAAAGAACGGGGAAATGGTACAGGAAATTAAAGAACAGGTTCTCAAAGAGATTAGCACGAAAACCAGTTCCCGGGAACTGGCTCCAGGCCTCACAATGCTGGATGTGCAAAAATAAAAAACAAGCCTCGGGAGGGAGTCGAACCCCCGACCTGCTGGTCTCATGTCGCTGATTGTTCACATTTCTTGATTCAAACGACCGTCTTTATGTCATAACCACGAGGGGCTCAAAAGACCAGCGAATACAAGCCAGCCGCTCTAAACCAACTGAGCTACCGAGGCTTAACTGCTTTCGCTTTTTTTTATTTTGTAGGTTGTGTTTATATTATTTTTTCCATCAACTGATTTATTTTTGCATAAAGATCTTCTTTGGTTTTTTCATTTGTCACAGTGAACTTCGCGAGCTTCATCGTTTCAGGAATAATGTTCTCTGTGGGCAGTTTCTCCTTATCAAGGAAATCCAAATAAGTCATGTTCCCATCCTCTTTGGTTTTCTTCTTCTTGGCCCTCTCATATCTAATTCTGACATCACACTCGATTCCAATGAGTATGAAATCCTTCCCGAATTGTTTTTTAAGATAAATTACCTCTTCTGGAAACCTAATACCAGCGATTACGTATTTCTCCTCCCCCATCATTTCACAAAGCTTCCTCGCCAGATAATCTATACCATATTTTTCCCTGAGGGACATTGCAAGACCAATAAGATTCTCCCTTGTTATGGGTTTATATTGTTTTTTCAAAATGGGGGCCAGGATATCCTTTGTGAAATCTAGAATCGAGAAACTATACTTTTTTCGAATGTGATCCGCAAAAACGTTTTTCCCACAAAGCCTTTGCCCAACCAAACCGATAAGCTTCATATATATTACTGGACCCATTTAATTAAATATGGTCCTGGAATTCCTGACACAGATTTTATCACAACTCCAGCAGGCAAACTCAATCCTACTGTTTATAGTCTTCTTTGTGTTTCTGATACTTGCCTACAAACTTTTCCAGACCGTGATAAAGGCCCTTATAATAGGGGTGATAGCCGCTGCCTTCCCCTTCGTTGCGAACATGTTTGGTTTCAACATCCCCATCACACTGAGTAATATTCTCTGGTTCGCGATATTCGGCGTTGTTCTCTACTTCGCGTATGCCTTCATCTCAGGAGGAGTCAAAATAATAAAGATAATATTCTCCCCATTCAAGGTACTGTTCAGAAAAAAAGAGAAGAAGAAATAATACATTAATCAGATGTTTCTGCTTACTCTTCAGAGAATCTACACCTGTCACAGAATCTTTGATAATATCTCATCTCCTTTTCCCTTATTTCTTCGTCTACATGGAAGAGCACTCGTAACGCGTTACAATAATGTGCATATTCCCCTTTGTTTTTCATATTATCCGGACAAGTGTAGCATTCTATTTCTTTCATTTTACCATTTTCTATAATTTGGTTGGTGTTAAGAAATTTAAGATTTAAGCCACAACGTCACTTCTAGCTATATTTTCTCCCCTTACCAGTTCTATAAGAGCGAAGAGATTGACCTTGTCCCTCTGCCAGGTAAAGCTTCTGGCTTCGTTCCCGAACTGAACTGACAAACCATAGCTAGAACCAACTGAGGAGAACGTTGTAGATTGGGAGTCTCCGTCCTGGACAAAAACATTTCTCTGGTCCCCATCAAGATCCAGATTAACGTTCATATCGCTACCCATGTAGTTCCCCAGAGAAACCACCACATTCCCGGTTAAAGGGTCTCCTTCCGCAAACACCCAGAAGGATGAGAAGTTAAGCAGGAAGTTCTGGGTCAATCCCCTGACCCATGAGGTGAAGTCTTCCATGGTTTGCCTGGGATTTTCATCCTCCAGACCCAGGTTAAGGGCATGAGGAAATTCCCTTTCCAGATTTTGCAATATATAATCCATGTCCTGAAGAGGGGATTGCACAAGGGGCTGCCCGGGCGGCAGGCCTATGAAAAACAGTGAACAAAGCAGTATTGCACCAAGGATGAAGAATTGCGCTTTCATAACCTCCACATGTACAGTTTAATCAGGTAAGGCTGGTACTGGTCTTCTCCAGCTATTATATAATAGTTACCAATCCACACGTTCGCGGCATCTGGCATGCTTCCTGAACAATTCCCTGTCTGGTCACATATCTGCACGGAGTGGTTGTACTCGAAAAGTTTAATCTGGGATTCCAGACCTGAATAGTTACCATCTATTACGTAACTCCTAAGAATCCCCTGCTGGTCAAGGTCATGCAGAATCTCATAACCCTTCAGGCTCACATACTCTCCAGGAACCTTTCCGTATCCCAATGCCAAGACGAGGAGAAAGCTTATCATTATAATCCCTGCAAGAATGGCCTCTATCATGTACCAAAACCCTCTCATTCGAATCCCTGTTTATTAATTTGTTTCTTCACTAATAAAAAATATGAATCTGCTCAGGATTTACTACATTCCGTTTCTTATAACCTTAGTTCTGTTTAACTCAGCGAATGCCCTCACCATAGATTCTTGTCAGCCTTTATCATCTCACACATCATACCTTTTGAATACATCTCTATCTCATAATACATCAGGTTCTTGCTTAGGTGCTTATGGCTCAGGGGTGGAAAATGTAACGATAGATTGTGATGGCTACACAATCTATGGAAACGACACAGTATATAGTACTGGGATAGGATTTGAAAACTCTAATGATATTATAGTCAGAAACTGTTTGATTCATGATTTCGAAGATTCTGCAATCTTTACTAGCGATAGTGTTACAAATATGAGAATCGAGAATGTTACTGCTTGGTCATCTTCTATAGGAATCCATGTGTGCGGTGGTAACAATAATGGCATCACAATCAAGGACGTTACTACCCATGACAATACCAAGCGGGGGATAGTTCTTTCAAGCGTACATAATGGAACAGTACATAATGTCAGTATATACAATCACAATCAACACGGAATAATAGTTCAAGAAGAAAGCAGTAATATTACTCTATCTTATATTAGGACGAACAACAACTCAGAATGTGGAATATGTTGTTATAGTTCTGATTATGTAAAGATTTATCACTCAACATCCTATGAAGATGTTAATGGTATAGAATACCGTAACTGTAATAACATGATAGCTTACAACAACACTATAATCCCTGAGATTGGATGCATCGAGAGTTCAAGGATATGCGCTAACTATATTGTGAGGAAGTGTGTTGATAATGCATGGAAAGACGTTGATATCTGTCAGTGGGGATGTGAAGACGGAGCCTGCAATCCCAAGCCAGAGGAAGTGATAGAAGAGGAAGAAGGAGTCCTGGTTGGACTTGTGGGATTGATAACAGGTAGTCCTGTTGCTTTCTGGGGAATAATAATTATCATACTATTAATCCTGGGCGGGGCGTACTGGAAGTTAAGAAAGTAACCTTTTAATTTTTGCAAGTATTAACCATTCTATTTCTCAAATATTCCTAGGCGCTGGCACGTTTCTATGATACCCCACGCATAAACCACGGCCTCGAACGCGTTTATGAAATCCCTCTCCTCCAGAAAATGTCTGCAGTCGCTTATGTACGCATTTATGTTTTCAATCACAGAATCAATCTTCTTTTTCTCAAACTCTTCACTGATTTTTATGTTTCTGACTTCGTTCTCAATCCTGTCAAGCCATTTTCTGGTTTCCCCTTCCAGCCTGCTCTCAACATCTCCGGGCATGTTATATATACATATTAATAGGTTAAGAAGATATGTTGCTGGCAAAGAATTAATAACTTTTATACCAATAACTTATCATGACCCAGACAGACCCTATTTATGTGATAAAGCTTGAGGATATCGATAATGATAGCCCCGATGTTGGCTCAAAAGCGTTATCACTAGCTGACCTTTTAAAGGCGAATTTCTCTGTTCCGCCTGGTTTTGTGCTGACAAGAAAGGCCTTTGAAAAATTCGCAAGGGCAAACAAGCTAGAGAGCAGAATTGCCAACCTTGTGAAGGATCTGAATCCTGATGACTTCCAATCTCTGAGGGAGGTTTCTGAAAAGATACAGGCAATGATAACGAATTCCAACATACCAGACTACCTTGAAAGGGATATGATGGATGCTTATGAGGAGCTCAGTGTAGGGAAGGAAGCGAAGGAGCTTGGTGGTGCTGCCCTTGATCTCATAAAAGCAGGAAGGGGAGAGGCATGGCTGGCAGTAAGGACCTCACCCATAGGAGAATTCATGGAGCAGGGAAAATCCATCCTTAATGTGAGGGGACGGAAAAAGATCTCAGACGCTGTAAAGAAGTGCTGGGCTTCCCTTTTCACAGCAAGGGCAATGTTCCACCGGAGAGACAGGAGAATAGAGGGATTTCCATCAATGGGAATCGTTATCCAGAAGATGGTTGATTCTGATAAATCCGGAACCATTTTCACATACCAGCCAGAGACCCAGGACAGGTCAAAGATTGTTGTTGAAGGCATACCAGGACTCGGAGAGGCCATGCTTGAGCTGGTCACACCAGACGAATACGTGCTTGAAAAGGAAACGGGGAAGGTCTTGGAAAAGAAAATCCGCAGAAAGCTGTGGATGCTGAAGAGAGACGCCATGTCAGGGGAGACAGTAAGGGAATCTGTTTCAAGAAGAGATACAGAACTCGATGTGCTCAATGACAACGAACTGATAAAGCTCTGGGAACTTGCCCTCAAAACTGAGAGACATGGTGGTGCAAGGATGATTGAGTGGTGTATGGAGAGGGGTAGAATTTTCCTTCTACAGTCCCAACCAATAAATGAGCTCTCCGTTCCAATGGAAGAGCACAGGTTTGATGGGAATCCCGTTACAGAGGGTGTTGGAATATACCCGGGCTTTGCAAAGGGAAATGCAAAGATAGTTCTTGGCCAGTCAGATCTGAGCAAAATAAATGATGGAGATATTCTGGTTACCATGATGACATCTGATTTGATGGTCCCTGCCTTCAAGAAAATCTCAGGCATAATAACGGATTCTGGTGGAAGAACCTGCCATGCTGCAAGGCTTGCAAGGGAGCTTGGAATCCCGTGCATAGTTGGAGCAGAAACAGTAACAGCGCTCCTTAAGGATGACCAGGTTATAGGTATCGATGGTATTAATGGCAGGATTTATTATAAGGAACCAGAACCCATTGGACTAGTAGAACCCCAAATACCGGTCATGCAGGAAACAGAAGCGTATGAAGAACCCCTAAGGCCAGATCTTCATATGGGAGAATCGAGGGATGATTTCACAGCAACCCAGGTGAAGGTCAACCTCACCCTGCCTGATATGGCAGAGAAAGCAAAGGAATCAGATGGTGTGGGGCTCCTTAGGGCTGAACATTTGCTTTCAGAATCTGGTAGGCATCCCATATACCTGGCAAAAAACAACCCGGATGAGTTTTCTCGGATTTTGTACGATTCCCTTGAAAGAATAGCAAGAACCCTCTACCCAAAACCAGTTTTCTACAGGAGCCTTGATGTAAGGACAGATGATTTCAGTGAACTTGGGGACAGTGAAGAGGGTGAGGAAGAAGCCAAGGAAACGAATCCCATTCTAGGATGGCATGGAATAAGAAGGAGCCTTGATGAACCCGAGGTATTCAGAATGGAAATCGGGGTTCTGAGAAGGCTACACCAGAATGGAATGAACAACCTGGTTCTATTCTTACCATTCATATCAAGTGTTGAAGAACTCAGGAGGGCGAAGAGCTTCTTGGATTTCCCCATAAAGACAGGGATAATGATAGAAACCCCTGCCGCTGCCCTGAACATAGAGAATTTCTGCAGGGAGAGTATAGATTTCGTCTCCATAGGGAGTGATGACCTGACACAGCTGGTTCTGGGGATAGACAGAGACAACCCAAATGTTTCCAAACTTTACACAGATTTGAACCCCGCAATGATAAATCTGATGAAACACGTCGTGAATGTCTGCAAGCAACATAGGGTAAGGGTCTCTGTTTGTGGTGATGTTGGAAGTGATCCGAGACTGGTAGAAACCCTGGTAGAGTTAGGCATTGATTCCATAACATCAGACATAGATTCCCTGGAACAGGTAAGGGAAACCGTTGCAAGGACAGAGAGGAGACTGCTTCTTGATAAAGTGAGAAATGAGTAAATCTTAAACTGTTTTGCCTAAAATGCGCAATTTAGATGAGAATTAAGAGTTTTAAATTTAACTGTTTTCAATAAAGAATATGAAAATTAAAAAATACAATGTATTGGATACCATTGGTAATACCCCGCTTGCAGAATTGAATTGTTTAAATGGGAATCCAAAGGTAAAAATTTATGGTAAGCTTGAAGGATGTAATCCTGGCGGTTCTGTTAAGGATCGCCCTGCTTATTACATGATAAGAAAAGCAGAAGAATCTGGAAAACTTTCTAAAGAGAAAATAATCCTTGAACCCACATCAGGAAATACAGGCATTGCATTGGCAATGATAGGAGCTGCCAAGGGGTATCGGGTTAAGCTTGTGATGCCGATCTGTGTTAGCGAAGAGAGACGTCGGGTTCTTGAAGCCTATGGTGCAGAAATCATACTCACCCCAGGAGACAAGGGTACGGATGGTGCTATCATGAGAGCACATCAAATTCTCGAGAATGAACCGGATAAATATTTCATGCCCAATCAATTTGAGAATAAGAGCAACATCCTTGCTCATTATGAGACAACAGGACCAGAGATCTTTTCCCAAACCGAAGAAGAGATTGACGTATTTGTTGCCGGCATGGGAACAACAGGAACTTTGATGGGAGTGGGTAGATACCTGAAAGAGAAAAAACCAAAAGTAAAGATTATTGGAATCGAGCCCAAAAAAGGACATGCTATTCAAGGACTGAAAAATATGGAAGAATCTATTGTTCCTAAAATTTATAATTCAAAGGCATTGGACGAGAAAGTTACAGTAGAGGATGATGAGGCTTTTGAAACAGCAAGGTTACTGGCTACAAAGGAAGGACTATTTGTTGGTATGTCAAGTGGTGCAGCTGTAGCCGGAGCTTTAAGCATAGCAAAGGATATGGATGATGGCGTTATTAGTGTGATATTACCTGACCGGGGAGACCGCTACCTGAGCACAACACTATTTAAGTCTATATGTGCGAAGTGTCCCCCATGATTCTATAATTTACGAACTTATTTTAACTACTCAAGAGTGTAAAAAACCGAAAAGTTTATAAATGTATAGACTATAGAAAGATTATGGATTATAAAAACGGATTCGTACTTTCAGCAGTAGTTTTCGCATTCTTAGCTATACTTATATCCACCCCTACATTCGCATTTACATGCGGTGTTAATGTTTACGGACTGAATATTGAAGGTGACAAGATAGTTGGTTATGTCCAGAACTCAGGAACCGGTCTTGAGTTGATAAGCTATGCTTTTTACGTGAACGGTGAAGAAGTGAGGACAGGAAGCTTTGAGCTGAGAATGTCCCAGACAAGAAGGATTGAACATACGTACAGCTTTGGTCATGGTGAGTATACTATCGAGCTGTGGGCAGAAGCGGGGTGTAATGCAAACGACAGTGAAACAATAGTCCACAACATCCTTGAGCCCTACATGTGCCAGAATCCTTCTGGTTTTGAAGGACAGGACTACTGTGATTACACGAATACGAGATACATGGTATGTGATGATGGACAGTGGATCGTGGTTGATGTTAATGGGGGCGAGTATTGCTACAACTGCAATGTATGTGGTGATGGTATGTGCAACTGCGGAGAAACAGCAAGCACATGTTGGGCTGACTGCAGAAACATATGCAGCCCCGAATACCTGGACACCTACAGATGCAATGGTGACTGGAGACAGAGGCTTTACAGGAACTCTGATTGTGAGTATGAATGGAAAGATTGGGAGCTTTGTGCAGACTGTGTTGATGGATACTGTGTTGATGGATATGAATGTACACCAGGATGGAAATGTAGGGATTATTATCACAGGGCATACCAGAACTCTGACTGCACCTGGAGTTCTTCAACCTACTGCCAAGATGGGTGCAGTAATGGTTACTGCATCGGCGATGGATGTACACCAGGATGGAGATGTAAAGATTCTTATAACAAGGCATACCAGAACTCTGACTGCTCTTGGAGCTCTATAACCTATTGCTCCAACAGGTGTGAGAATGGTTACTGTAGAGGAGAATACGGGACCTGTAGTGTTTCAATCGAGGATTTTGATTACATAACCGAGGTTTCTGAGGGTTCTCCTGCATGGGTAAAGTTTACCCTGAAAAACACAGGAACCCGCAAGGAAACCATAAGAGCCAAGCTTTACATAGATGGCTCTTACTGGGGATCAGAAAAAGTAGAACTATATTCAGGATCCAAGATTACCAAATCCTTTAACTTCTACCTGCTTGAAGGAAGCCACAACGTCAGGGTAGAGGCAGTAGCAGAATGTGGATACACTGATACAAGAAACGTCATCATAAATATTCGGGGAACAGGTACACAACCACCCCAAGCATGCAATTACAACGGTGTGTGTGAGTATGGGGAATCCCGCCAGACATGTCCACATGATTGCCCGGAGCCGGAACCAACCCCAACCTACATAACCTCTGTTGATGTTCACCCAACCTCACTGGATATAGAGAACTGTGCAACAGGAACAGTTAGCATAGATATAACCTCATCCAAGAAGCAGACCTTCACCATAGATGTTTCAGGTGTTTCAGAGGAATGGCTCTCTTACCCAGGTTCCCTTGAGGTGGATGTGGGGGACAAGAGGGTTTACCTGTACATAACACCAAAGGAACCCGGAACATATATCCTTGATTTGTCAGTGAAGGCAGAATCTGAGGGAAAGGAGTTCACAGAAACAGTAGAGTTCTACGTATCCCCAACTCAAGAGGCAGGCACTGGAATGACAGGATTCTTAACTGCGGTGTCGGCCAACCTCGTTGCAGTAATCATAGGGATAATAATAGTTATTGCTATTATTCTCTACATTGGTTTCAAGAGAATCAGACCCGAGGAAGAGTTCTCTGAGCTTGAGCCGGCTGAACCGAAAACTTTTTAAACCTTTCGGTTTTGCACATACACTTAAAAAATTTAGTCACCATTTAATGATTATGAATAACAAAGCACTTTTAGTATTTAGTGCATTTCTGACAGCAATGCTTATCACTTTCTCACACGGTGTAGTGGCTGAAAGTTTTGAGCTGACTGTTTTTCCCAACGAGGTTTCTGTTTGCCCTTGTTCAGCAATAACACCACAGCATGTTTCGGCTTCTGTGAAAAACCTTTACCATTCCACTGACAGTTATACATTCACACTCACAGCCCCGGCTGGCTGGAATTCACAGATACAAGATTCCATAACACTCGCCTCTGGTGAGGATGGAAACCTTGACCTTTTCCTAATTAACGTGGGCTGTAATGTCCCCCCAGGCATCTATACAGCAACAATTGGTGCGAAGTCCGCAACCACAGGAAAAACACTAGAGGAAACCCTGAGCATTGAGGTTCTGCTGTGCAAGGGTGCTGAGTTGAGTGTAGTGGAGGATCAGAAGGGGGTCTGTTTTGAGGAAGCGATTCCTGTCACGTATGATATGGTGATAAAGAACCTAGGTAAACTTGAGGAAACATTTCAGTTGTCCTCCTCGGTTACCTGGGCTGGCTTTTCAGAGGCAGAGATAACCTTGGATGCAGGTGAAAACAAAACCTTCAGTGTTGTTCTGAATCCAGAGGGTCTGACTGTGGGTCTTCACACTGTCTCAATATATGCAAAATCCACTGATCCCAGCTCCCCCCTTTACTACACACCTGTTTCAGAAACCCTTGAGCTGGATGTGAAGGATTGTTATGATTTCACTGTTGATATCCAGCCAGATGAGAACACGGTCTGTTTTGGAAAAGCGATTGACTACACACTTGTGATCGAGAACACCGGCCTAAACCAGGATTCCTACTCCGTTTATACCCCGGAGTGGGTAACCAGTGAGAAGACAAATGTTAGCCTCTTGGCCGAGCAGAAGGCTAACGTAAAGTTAACGGTAACACCCGGAACCTTGGGATCCCAGGATTTCAGCATCACTGTTACGTCTTCAAAGGAACCCGGTCTGAGCAAGAAGGCTTCATCCAAGATCGTCTCACAGGAGTGTAGGGATGTTGCTGTTATAGTCTCACCAACAGAGTACATGGTGTGCGGTGGGGTGCCTCCGGTGAGTTTTGATGTTTCTGTCAAAAACACAGGAACGGTTGAGAGTAAATATCAGTTAACCCCAAGCCTGGGAACCTTGGGAGTCACTGCCATGACCCTTATCCCAGGCGGGATAGAAACAACCAAGCTAGAGGTTGATATCACGGGATTGGAGGGAGAAGTAGAGATAACGGTCTCAGCTGCGGCTGATGATATATACGATGAGGCAAAGGTAACCCTTACCGTGGAGAACTGCTACTCTGCAAACCTGACCATCACACCGGAGATGCAGTCTATTTGTCCTTATGATTCTGTTAAGTACACAGTAACACTGGTAAACACAGGCAAGCTCCCGGATAACTACACCCTCAGGTACGGGGATGTAACAGAAACCCTTGGCCTGAGCTCAGGGGAGTTACAGAGCTTTGAGCTGACCTTCCTCGTTCCGTTTGAAGAATCAGGAGTCTACGTGGTTTCAGCGTTTGCAGACTCCGAACACATATCAATCACACAGACAGCTGCCCTAAACGTAAAGTCAATGGATACCTGCTACAACGCTGAACTCAAGGTGGATGACAAAAAGAAGATAAAACCATGCACACTCGATGAGTGTGAGACCACCACCCTTCCTGTAGAGATAGATAACACAGGAGAGAAACCAGCTTCTTACATTCTTTCCCTTGAGGCCCCGGACTGGATCTACATGGAACCCACAGCCTTTGACCTGGAACCAGGTGAATCCGACACCGCATACTTATATCTCTCACCAGACTTCGGGGTAGAGGAGGACACCTACATCTTAACCATCAAAGCAGAATCCGAACATGTGGAACTGGTGAAGATTGTGGATGTTGTTGTTACAGAGAACATCACAGTTGAGGAGCCTGGAGTTAGTCTTAACATTTCGGCTGGGAACATTACAGGAGCCATAGTTGGTGGTGAGAGACCTCTATGGAAAACCGTTGTAGTGGCAGTAATAGCATTGATAATAATCATAATCCTTGCAGTCAGATTCGTTCTGCTTGTTAAGAAGTAAATTCTTTCTTAGAAGAATTCAATATTAGGAATATCAGTAACTTCAGCAGGTAATTCGAATACAGAATCAGCTATCGCTTCATTGGGTTTGTATGATGTTGCAGTAACACCAATCTCCATTACCATCTCATCCAGGCCAAACGTGTACGCTGAGGTTACATTGCTCATATCAACTGTTATTATCATTTTATTGTGTAATTGAATTCCAGTTGCAGAATCATAACATCCTTCAATATCGAACGATTTAATGCTTTCTGATTCTCCAATCATCGATTCGTTTATTCCAAACAACCCCAACTCCTCTTCAGTTAAACGGTGGAGCTTGGATAAATCTAAATCAGATGATATGTTATAACAGTTCCTGTCCGCGACATTTCCCATTCCCAGGAACTCAAGCTCGATAACCTCCTTTTCTATCAACCTTTCCATAGCTTCAATAGAACTCTCCTGCTGGAGAAGAGGCATCCCTTCACCACCTCTTATGCATGTTACGTTCTCCATGAATTCTGTACACGTGAATGTTCCGTCTGGCAGGTAGTAAGTCTTAATAATTATTTTCATGCCCATCATGAAGGGCATATCCATATCCACCCTGATATTATCCCCCTTACTGTAAGTAGTAACCTCCCCCTCCATCTCCACTATCGGGGACATTGAAAGGTAATAATCAAAATCTATTTGATAAGAATCCAGGTTGTTGAGTTTTGCGATGGAATCCTTCAATATCTGGGCGGGATCCTGGCTGGTACACCCGCTTACTATTATGATAAGCAACACCGGGAGCAGAGCGATTATTTTTCTCATTAAATAAACTATGTTTCCCATCTCTTAAATATATTCTACTCCAGTTTCACAGCGGTTCCATAGGCAAGAAGCTCTGCCGCTCCTCCCATCACCATTGATGTGGAGAATCTGACGTTTATTACACCGTTCGCGCCGATTTTTTCTGCATCTTCCATCATCCTACTAATGGCCTGCTCTCTTGACTCTGCCATCATTTCCGTATACTCTTTTATCTCTCCACCAACGATGTTCCTAAGACCCGCGACTATGTCCTTTCCTATGTGCTTTGCCCTTATGGTGTTTCCCTTGACCATTCCTAGGGTCTTGACAACTCTCTTGCCCTCTACGTGATCCGAGGTCACAACTATCATATTCTTTACCTCCTTTTAGTGAAGTTAATAATTCCTCTTTTTGAATCCCTGAAAGAGAACCTCTCCCCCTCCATCATATTCATTAATCTGTCTTTACTCATCCTGTAACCGGATATGGAAACCAATCCTCCTGGTTTCAGTATTCTTCTCACCTCTCTTATCAGTCCCTTCTTATCACTGGTCTTGTAGAGAACCCCGTAAAGCAGAGCAGCGTCCACACTCCCGTTTCCAAGCCCTGTCTCGAGATCAGAGAATATCGTATCCACGTTTTTAAAACCCCTTCTTCCCGCTTTTTCCTCAACTGTTTCAAGGGCAAGGGGGTGAAGATCCAGGGCATGAACCTCCCCTTTCTTACCAACGATCTCAGCAGCTGCGATGGTGAAGTTCCCAGGACCGCAGCCAAAATCCAGAACAGAAAAACCCTCCTTTATTCCCAATCCCTCCAGAACATTCTTCGGATTCCTGAAGGTATCCCTTACACCTGTGAAAAACTCTCCTGTCCTGAACACGAATCCAGGTGCTCTCCACTCTCCAAGGTCCGGATCCCTGGCCATGAAATCACCTAAACATTAACCTTCTTGATCGCTTCTGTAGCCATTCCTCTTAAACTTTTTTTAAATTTTGGTTTGATCCATTTTATCCCGAAGTAAGCAATTATTGCAAGGATTATGAAGGGTATTTCAACTATGTAGGCGTTGGGCAGTTCTGTGATGGGCCCCATGCTGTAAACAAGCCATGGTATAATACCGTCAACAAGTGTCTTGAACAATATCGACAAAACAAGGTAGCCAATCTTCTTGTTTTTTACAGCGTAGAGCACAAGTAGCGTTGAAAACACATGTATGAACATTACAAATATCCTCTCTATTATCGGGCCGAAAATTATCCAAGAACTCGCATTTAACTGTGAAACAATCACGGCCTGGAAGGCCTCTGGAAGAAAACTGATTATATCAGGAAACATGACAAACATCAGTATGTTCAGGAAGGATGTTATACCCAGGAACAATGCCTCTACTGACCCGAATCCTATACCAAAAGCTATTCCCTCTTTATAGTTCATCTTCTTGAGCTTGGTTTTCAGGATTGCCAGATAGGAGAAGCCTGATTCAAGGATGCCTGTTCTGAGTCCAACATAAAGTCCCATAACAACCAGAACAGATAACAGACCGTATGGTTCTAGGGATACACGCAGCGGCTGTGTTATGGTGTAGTCCATCACGATTTTAACAGCGATGGCAATTACCCAAACCCCTGCTCCCCAGAGAAAGTAATTCAGTCGCACATGGGTTTTTCTCTTCCAGTACAGAGGAACAATGATACCTACCAGAACCATTCCAATTCCACTTAATAACAGCATTGGATTTACCATGAAATCACTTTGCTTTATATTCCCTTTCTTTCTTTAAATCCCTTAGCCTCTCCCTTATCAGTGAGAGTAGAACAACAACGATTCCTAGGAAGATCACAATAACCCCGGTCCTTATGATCAACGGAACGTCTTCAGCAAGGGCAAACAGATAGAGTCCGTAACCGACAATTATCAAGATACCCAGAACGAGCAGCGAAACACCAAGGATTTGTGTATTTTTCATTGAATAATATTTTGCCCTGAGATTTTTATTACTTATGGAATTTTTAAGCCCCGGACCCAATTATAATTATGCAGAAAAAAGAGAAGGAAACCATAGTTATCGCTCTGGGCGGGAACACTCTTCTGAAGGCAAAGGAGAAGTTCTCGATACACCAGGAAGTTGAACATATAGAGGAGGCTTGCAAGGAGATAAAGAAGATCATTGATATGGGTTACAGGATTGTTATCACACACGGAAACGGACCCCAGGTCGGTGATATACTCCTGCAACAAAAACTTGCAAGCAAGATTGTTCCTCCCATGCCACTGGATGTCTGCGGTGCCCAGACACAGGGAGAGATAGGCTATCTCCTACAGAGGTCCCTCAGAAACATACTGAAAAAACCGGTTATAGCGATAGTGACCCAGACCCTGGTCAGTGAAAAGGATCCTGCCTTCAAAAAACCAACCAAGTTTGTGGGCCCATTCTTCAAGAGATCCGGAAAAGGAATGAAGAAGGATAGCAACAGGGGTTACAGGAAAGTTGTTCCCTCACCTGACCCGAAAAAAATCATAGAGGCAGGGGAGATAAAGAGGCTCCTGAAAGAGGGTTTCGTTGTTATTGCATGTGGAGGAGGAGGGGTTCCTGTTGTCAGAAAACTCAAGGGTCTTGAGGGAGTGGAGGCTGTTATAGACAAGGACCTGGCATCAGAGAGACTCGCAACTGAGATCGGGGCAGACACCCTTCTAATACTTACAGACGTGGATGGTGTTTATCTTAACTACGGAAGGTCCTCGGAAAGGATGCTTGATGAGGTTGGCCTGGCTGAGATAGAGAAATATACAAACCAAGGATATTTCCCTCCCGGCTCCATGGGACCAAAAATCCAAGCAGCCATTCGCTTTCTCCAGCACGGAGGCAAGAGAGTTGTGATAACATCCCCAAAATCTGCTCTGAAAGCATTGAAGGGTAGGGGAGGAACAACGATAAGGAGGTAGAATGAAACAAGTGAAACACCTCCTCTCGGTGAATGATCTGAGTGTGAAGGAGATAGAGGACATATTCAGGAAAACCGATAAATTGAGAAAGAAGCCGAAACCCCTTCTGAAGAACAAAACCCTTGCAATGCTCTTTGCAAAACCATCCACAAGAACAAGGGTTTCCTTCGAAGTATCAATGACCCAACTCGGTGGGCATGCAATTGACTTGGACTTTGGGGATTTGCAGATTAAGAGGGGGGAGACCATCGCAGACACTGCGGGGGTTCTCAGCAGATACGTTGACGGTATAATGGCAAGGTTGTTTTCTCACGAAGATATTGTTGAGCTTGCAAAAAACTCAGATGTTCCTGTGATAAACGGCCTTACTGACCTTCTCCATCCTTGCCAAGCCCTGGCTGATATCTATACTATAAAGAAGAATTTCAAGCGATTGAAGGGACTGAAACTCGTATACCTTGGAGACGGGAACAACAACGTTACCCATTCCCTTATGTTAATCTGCTCGAAACTCGGAATCGATATGATTGTTTCTTGCCCTAAAAATTATTTCCCAGACATGGATATTGCAAAACAATCCCTTGAAAACTGCAAGAAATCCAGGTGTGATTTCAAGGTTGTAACCGTTCCCAAGGAAGCTGCAAAGGACGCAGACATCCTCTACACGGATTCCTGGGTATCAATGAGCGAGGAGAGTGAGAAAGCTGAGAGGATAAGGGTCTTTGCTCCGTACCAACTGGATTCTGAGCTTCTGAAACTTGCGAAAAAGAACTGTGTTGTTATGCACTGCTTGCCTGCTCATAGGGGGTATGAGATCAAATCAGAGGTCATGGACGGGAAACACTCTGTTATATTTGACCAGGCAGAAAACAGGCTTCATACAGAAAGGGGAATTCTGGCGTTCCTTCTAAAGTAACACTACAAAAACATTACAAAATCACTACAAAATAATTCTTTCGCAACATACGTATTTAAAACTAATTACCAGAATTTAATCAAATCAAAAAATAGTGACAGGGTGGATGTTCTGAACAAAAAGGGTTTTGTAAAGATTGGTGTTGGGGCTGGTCTTATAATCGCCATAGCGGTTCTTATATTTTTTTCATCCTCTCTCCTGAGCCAGATAGCTGCTCCCACCGATTTAACAGGAAACATAGTTGATGATATCACAGATGAATTGGTTGTCCAGAATACAAACAAACCCATTCTTATAGACTTTGCAAAGATGGGAGGCGATGATGAAGGAGATGACGAGACTGGGGAATCAGAAGAGGAAGATGAATCAGATGATGAAGACGAGGGATCTTTCTTTATCACAGGTGGGAGTTTCCCAACCGGTGGCGATGGAGGTATAACATGCTGTCCGCCACCCACACATAAGGAATGCGACTATGAAAATGAACAGTGTATTGTTGTTCAGGGAGCAGGAGATGACGAATGCCAAACAGATGAGGATTGTTACTGTGACCCCAAGACGCCAGGATACTGGGAAAACCATCTTAGCGAGGCAGAAGGCCTGCTTGACTGTGTGCATGATAATTACGACGTTTTCGATTATGTTGAAAACCAGAGCGACATAACCTATGTTTTGGAATGCAGCGGTAACTGTTCAAACATGTTCAACAAACTGAAGAAGTTCCTACTCGCAACTATCCTGAATATATGTGCTGATTACTTCGACCTTGACGATGCCTATGATGGAAAGACAATCGAATACTGGATAGACCATTCAGTTGTAGAGGTGGAAAACGGGGAAAGTGATATGGATGAATATTACAAAGATGCACTGGATGCTATACTTAATGGCGAACTTGAGTGTAATCCAGAAACTCACACAGAGTGCAATTATGTAGACCTGGCATGTGATTCCGTTCTCGGGTCAGGTGATGATGAATGTGAGACATATGAGGACTGTGAAGAGGAATGCATACCACCTTATCTGGCGGTTGACAAGACAGCGGAACCAACAGAGGTTATCTGTGAGGAGGTGACCATAACCCTTGAGGTTTCAGGAAAAGGGGAAGTGTGTGATGGATTCTACCCAGTTGATGTTGTTTTGGTTTTTGACAACTCGGGAAGCATGGATGATGACGGATGGGATGATAATATAAGCGACTGGCAGCCTATAGGAGACGCGAAAATCGCGGCGAAAGACTTTGTTGATATTCTAGGAACAAATGACAAGGCCGGTCTGGTTTCATTTAACACTGTTGCAACACTTGAGCAGGGGCTCACATTCGATAAGAACGCTGTAAAGACAGCGATAGACGGGATGAGTGCTGGTGGCTGGACCAACATGAGTCAGGGTATTGATTTTGCAAACGAGGAGCTTATTAACAACGGAAGGACAGACACGCCATGGGTTGAGGTTCTCCTTTCGGACGGGAACAACAATTGTGGTTCAAAGGATCCGCCCGCGGATTGTCACCAAAGGGTTTTTGACAGTGCACAGGAAGCAGCAGACAACGGGATTGTAATATACACAATTGCCCTTGGGAATAACTCAAACCAGAGCCTTATGGAGGAGATTGCAAACATAACTGGTGGTAAATCCTACTATGCTCCGGACAGTGAGGACTTGGAGGAAATATATGAGGAGATAGCTGAGGAGGTCACAACCATAGCAGGAACCAACATTGTTGTTATAGATTACCTTCCAGGTTATGTAGAATTGAATGAATCGACCCTGCCCCCTGAATGTACTTATGATGATATTGAGAGGAAGATAACATGTGAACTTGATGATTTGCATATAAATGAAACCGCCACAATTACATTCAATATTTACCTTCACCAGTTCGGTTACACCTTGACAAATGTTTACCCAGACTCTGGTGTCGAATATCTGAACTACAACGGAACCACTATATTTGAGGAATTCCCAGAGACCTATGTAACATCTCTTGATTGTGATCATACAGTCTGTAATTACATTGATATGACATGTGACCTTGTCCTTGAGCCAGGTGATGATGAATGCGAGACATTTGAGGATTGTCCACAGCACACAGAGTGTGACTATCAGTTAGAACAGTGTGTAACAGTAGAGGGTTCTGGTGAGAATCAGTGTTTGAACTGGGATGATTGTATCCATACTGAGTGTTGTGGTATGTCATGCATAACAGTCCAGTCCCAGGGAATAGACCAGTGCGTAACAGATGCTGACTGCACTGATCATATATGTAATTATGTGGACCTTACATGTGATACGATTCCAGGAAGCGGTTATGTGGAGTGCGAAACCTTCCAAGACTGCCCACAATACACAGAGTGTGATCATATTCAGCAAGCTTGTGTTACAGTTCAGGGAATAGGAAAAGATGAATGTGAAACATATGATGACTGTTTCCACACAGAGTGTAGTGAGGGATACTGTATAGATGTCCAGGGAGTGGGAATTGATCAATGCGAAACAGATATGGAGTGTAGGCACTTTGAGTGTAATTATGTGGACCTTATATGCGAAGAGATATTCGCTGTTGGTGCAAGTGAATGCCAAACCTTCCTGGATTGTCCGCAGCACACAGAGTGTGATTACCAGTTAGACCAGTGTGTAACAGTAGAGGGTGCTGATGAAGACCAATGTATAACCTACTCAGACTGTTTGCACACAGAATGCAACTACGTTGAATTCACATGCGACACAATTGAATCCCAAGGCATAGATGAATGTGTCACTTTCGAAGACTGCATCCACACCGAATGTAACTATGTAGACTTGACGTGTGATATTATTGAAGCACCAGGAACATATGAATGCATAATCTTCGATGATTGTCCACAACACACAGAATGCGATTACGTTGGACAAGCATGTGTTATAGCAGAGGGAGAAGAGGCAGACGAATGCATAACATATAACGACTGTATTCACACAGAGTGTAATTACGTAGATTTAACCTGTGATTTAGTCGAGACTCCAGGAATTTATGAGTGCGAAACCTTCCAAGACTGCCCACAATACACAGAGTGTGATCATATTCAGCAAGCTTGTGTTACAGTTCAGGGAATAGGAAAGGATGAGTGTTCCACTTACAGCGACTGCATCCACACCGAATGTAACTATGTAGATCTAACCTGTGATACAATCCAGTCCTCAGGAATAGACGAATGTGTCACTTTCGAAGACTGTTATTACTGTGGTAATGGAATCTTGGAACCAGGTGAGGAATGTGAAACCACAGGAAACTACTCGGGATGGGGTCCATGGGGCCACGAATACACATGCAAAGAAGACAACACCTACTACCACTGCGTGAACTGCCAGTACGAGCATGTGAATGAGTGTGAGTATTACTGCTCTGGAGATGTAGAATGCGACGGCATACCACCAATGACATACCTGGACACATGCACCGCTTATGGTTACGATTATCTGCAGGATTACTGTAACGAAATCTGTGAACTGGAGGATAATAACTGCGAGGATGATTACTTCGGATGCACTTCAGACCCTCAATGCGATGAACTGCCACCAAACACCGGAGACTGCAATTACATGTGTCAGTACAAACCATCACACACAGAGTGCAATTACCAGGCCCAGACCTGTGACCTGGTTCAGGGTCCGGGTGTGAATGAATGCGTTACCTTCGAAGACTGCCCCATGCACAAGGAATGTGACTATCAGTTAGAACAGTGTGTTGTAGTAGGGGGTCCTGGTGATGACGAATGTTCCACTTACAGCGACTGCATCCACACTGAATGTAACTATGTAGATCTAACCTGTGATATTATTGAAGCACCAGGACCATATGAATGCATAATCTTCGATGATTGTCCACAACACACAGAATGCGACTATGTTGGACAAGCATGTGTTATAGCAGAGGGAGAAGAGGCAGACGAATGCATAACATACAACGACTGTCTACACACAGAGTGTAATTACGTAGATTTAACTTGTGATTTAGTTGAGACTCCAGGAATTTATGAGTGTGAGACCTTCGAAGACTGCCCACATCACACAGAGTGTGATTATGTTCAGCAAGCTTGTGTTACAGTTCAGGGGATAGGGAAAGATGAATGTTCAACATACGATGATTGCATTCACACAGAATGTAATTACGTTGACTTGACGTGTGACACAATCCAGTCCTCAGGAATAGACGAATGTGTCACTTTCGAAGACTGTTATTACTGCGGTAATGGAATCTTGGAACCAGGTGAGGAATGTGAAACCACAGGAAACTACTCAGGATGGGGCCCATGGGGCCACGAATACACATGCAAAGAAGACAACACCTACTACCACTGCGTGAACTGCCAGTACGAGCATGTGAACGAATGTGAGTATTACTGCTCTGGAGACGTAGAATGCGACGGAATACCACCAATGACATACCTGGACACATGCACCGCTTATGGTTACGATTATCTGCAGGATTACTGTAACGAAATCTGTGAACTGGAGGATAATAACTGCGAGGATGATTACTTCGGATGCACTTCAGATCCTCAATGCGATGAACTGCCACCAAACACCGGAGACTGCAATTACATGTGTCAGTACAAACCATCACATACAGAGTGCAATTACCAGGCCCAGACCTGTGACCTGGTTCAGGGTCCAGGCGTGAATGAATGTGTCACCTTCCAGGATTGTCCACAGCACAAGGAATGTGACTACCAGTTAGAGCAGTGTGTAATAGTTGAAGGTTCTGGAGAGGATCAGTGTTTAAATTGGGATAATTGCATTCACACAGAGTGCAATTACATTGACTTGACGTGTGATACTGTTTTGAGTCGGGGTATAAGTGAATGTGTTACGTTTGAAGACTGCCCACAACACAGAATTTGCGACTACCAGTTAGAACAGTGTAGGATAGTGGAAGGTTCTGGTGATGATGAATGTCTGGTGTGGGGAGATTGTCTTTACTGTGGTGACGGAATAGTCACATCACCTGAGGAATGTGAGTTGCCAGGAACCAATAACAATCCATACTGTTCTCAGACTACCCAGGCCTGCTCTGGTAAAAAACTCGGAGTAAGAGATGCCTTTGGTTACTGTAATGAATATTGTGGTTGCATAGATGATCCATTCAGCTACTCCTGCGTGAAAGGACAGTGTGGAGCCGAGTGTGACTCGGATGATGATTGTCCATGTCCAGGAGATAAATGTCATCACAGACAGCCTATATGGCTCGATTACCCTGATTATTCAACCTGTTCAGAAGATTGTGTGTGTGCTGACTGTGAACCCACAGGATACATCTGCGATCCAAGATGCATGGGAAACTGTGAAGTTGAAGTGAAAACAGGGCATGACATGAACCCAGATTGGCCGGATGGTCCTCCATACACAGTGACTGATGATATATGGATAATGGCAACAGACGTTAGTAATGGTGCATGTGATGGCTGGACAATACGAATAAGATACTGGTGGTGTTCCTGCCCGAACCAAGACCCAGAACAAAGCGCCATAGAGTATACTGACAGACCGAAGTATGACAGGTTATGTAGTGCGAATGCGGCTGGAGAGGACAACCCAACACACAGTTTACAGTGCGCTCCGTGCGAATGGAGAGACTATTGGCCTGAATTCCCAAAAGACAGTGGAAAGAAGTTCTGGACTGGTTCCGGAAGCTCTACTGGAACATTCCAAATAGATATTCGTGAATATCATGACTGTTACGAAAGAGTATACCCTGTTGCTCTTGCATGTGCAGCATACTCTGAAGACCAACCAGTAGAGACAGAAACCCACCTAGAATGTAGTGGTAAGCAATGTGTGGAGATAAGTGGTAATGGTCAGAATCAGTGTAGTGAGGATTGTGACTGCTACTTTTACAAGTGTGTTGATCAGGCTTGTGTGAAAAGAGCTGGGACACAGGCCAATCAGTGTTCTACTGATGCTGACTGTATAGAAACCCACCTAGAATGTAGTGGTAAGCAATGTGTTCAGGTTGCTGGAAGCGGCCAGGATTTATGTAATGTAGACAATGACTGCTACTTTTACAAGTGTGATTATACCCAACAGGCCTGTGTGAAGAGGGCAGGAACCCAGGCAGACCAGTGTTCTGTTTGGGAAGACTGCATACACAACGAGTGTGTAGGATTCACATGCGAATCGGTTCTCAGCCCGGGATTGGATGAATGTTATGATAACTGGGATTGTGAACCCGAACCGCCGGAACCGCCAATAATGTAATCCCTTATTCTCCCTGGAACGCGTAGAACCTTCTTTTCCCGAATATATAACCAAGACTTACTCCTAGAATTATTGAGAAAACCACAAACGCTATCACATGCCAGTATGGTGTGTAAAGGGCTTGGATTCCTATATTCGCGGCCGGGGCTGCAGGAGCCGCTACCATCTCTCCTCCCGACATTGTCCTAAAGGTTCCGTAAAAAGATCTCTGGGCAAAATCAAAAGTCGTGGCCAGTATTGCGATTGC
>JABAOH010014862.1_pt3 | contig 48807 bp, 34 predicted proteins | sample 7062181 | NCBI WGS metagenome assembly JABAOH01 (sample SAMN14538630, study PRJNA623070) | marine sediment metagenome | biome: marine biome [ENVO:00000428]; feature: marine pelagic biome [ENVO:01000023]; material: deep marine sediment [ENVO:00002113]; isolation source: pool of 5 deep marine... | reverse complement strand
ACTGGATCGGATGAAAATTACCGTTAGTGGAAGGAGAGCAGCAAGAAGAAACTCGCTGATAATCATTAAAGCGTATGGATTGGAAAAATTTTTAACCAGCTTACCAATCTGCCCGCTGCCAACCGCGGTCCATAACAGCCAGGCTGCCAAGATGATCCCCAAAGTCAATTCATTCCCGGTAAAAAAGAGCACCAGTTCTCGTAACAGGACAATCTGGCTGATCATGGCTGAAAATCCCATGGCGATAAAAACAGCGGTAAGGTGGGAAGATTTTAATCTCGATATCATTATTCGATTTTGACAATATTTAACCATGTTTAATAAAAAATAGTGAATCCCAATATAAAAATCAAGCTATTCTTATGATTTTTTGATTGACTTTAAAAATATTTTTGTTAAATTTAGAGATCAATTTAATTCAGTCTTAAAAAAGAAAATAAGGGATATTCTATGAGACCTGTTTTTAAAGGAAACCTCGCCTACCTTATATTCCTCGTTGCGCTTCTTGTGGTTATTATCACAATTATGGCTTATCTCAAGACTGAAAAATCGAGCTTTATAACATCAGAAATTCTAGAATTTGAAGAGCAAGTTAAAGTTCTTGATAACAAATATTACAACAAAATCTACAATTTTGGAATTTCAATGCCCAATGCAGATTGGGAGATGTATTGTGTTGAAAAAATCGATTCGCTACACAAACAGGATACTTCTCTGCCCATCCTCGATAATATCAATATGATGCTTGAAATGTACCGGCGAGATATGATGGACACACTGGCAATTGTTCAAGTTGGAATCATCGATCTTGTTGAACCCCGCACGCCACAAAGCCTGGCTGAACAAAATTTAAGAGAAATCAAGCTATCGTTTCCACCTCCAGATACCGTAAGATTGATAAAAGATGTGTCCTTAACGGGTTCAGGACGACTACGAGGTGCTTATTATGTGATTGAATTTAGCGAAGGTTTAAAATATGCTTATCCTGTCTGGATTGCGATGTTCGTTGTTTATAATAAATTGGCTTATGCCGTGATCTGTCAGGTTCGCAGCGAGGATTATGGATTTTTGAGAACGGATTTTGAGGCAATTTTAAGTAGTTTTCGTTTATTTAAAACTTGAGAAAAAAATGCAAGTCATCGATCTGTCACATCCATTCTATGAAGGGATGCCTCAATATCGGGAGAAGTGGTATAGTTCCTCCAGAGTAAGCGAGTTAATCGATACGGAAACGGGAAAGCCAGTCATTAAGCTCGATCTGGTTGTTTACAGCGGTACCCATATCAAAGCTCCAAAATTTCTTCGCTCTGGTTTACGCTCAATTGAACATATTTCAATGAACGAGCTATTGCATTATGCAACGATAATCCATTTAGGCGAAAAAAGAACACAGGATCTCATTACTTTCGAAGACCTACAATCATTTTATATTAAGAGAGGCGATGGAGTTATCCTTCATACTGGCTGGTCTGTATTCTGGGAGAGCGGTCAATATTATATCGATTTTCCGCTCATTACATCTGATGCCGCAGAATATTTGGTGATGGATCGTAACATTCCTTTCCTGGGTGCAGATATTCCTTTCTCTACAGAAGTTCAACAAATCGTACTTGAAAATGATCGTTATCTAATAGAAAATTTAACCAATCTGGATCAAATTAATTTGAATAGATTTTTTTTGGTGGCGTTGCCTTTGAATATTTATTCCAGTGATGCGGCTCCTGCGAGGGTGGTGGCGATTGAGAATGAGAATTTGATTATTTAATTTGATTTTGGTAAATAGCTTCATTTAAAATTTGGAGTTTGGAATTCGGATTTTATTTGTAATTTGGCTATCAATGTCATTAAGTTAAGCAAATATCAACATACTTTAATGTCATTCTGAGGAACGAAGTGACGAAGAATCTGAGACCACCAAGCTTTTGATTTTATAATCACTTAGTGGTCAGAGATTCTTCACTCCGCTTCGCTTCGTTCAGAATGACATTTTCCTTAACTTAATGGCATTGATTTGGCTTTTGTAATTTGGAAATTCTATAATAAAGGTGGAGATGAAAATGAGCTTTACCAACATTCAGGAAAACCGACGAAACTTCTTGAAAAAATTCTTAGGTGGAATTGCAGCCACAGCCACGCTTCCCTGGCTGACAGGTGAAACAAAAGGATCTGGAAATTTCCTGGAAGTATTGAATAGTTACAAGGGTTCAGGTGATGCATACGATGAAAAATTCTGGCATTTTGTGAAGCAACAGTTCCCCTTACAGGAAGATTTAATCTACATGAATAATGGCGGATTGGGTCCCTCACCCTATCATGTTATTGAAACTATCAATTCTCAAATGTTGAAATGGGAGAGCATTTCCGAAACAGGTCATCATCTTGGGGATGGAGTTCGTGAAAAAGCCGCTAAATTTTTTAATTGTGGCATGGATGAAATTGCCTTTACTCGAAATGCAACGGAAGGTATGAACATTATCGCCCGTGGCTTACCCTTGAAAAAAGACGATGAAGTGCTGATGACCACCCACGAACACCCAGGAGGAGCTATGCCCTGGTTAGGACTTGCAAAAGACATCGGCATTCGTGTTAAACTTTTTGAGCCTGGTGTAACTAACGAGGAAAATTTGAAAATCATTGAATCCAATATCACTCGCAAAACCAAAGCGCTGATGATCAGTCACATTCCATGTACCACTGGTCTGATTTTCCCAGCTAAAGAAATTGCTGAAATATGCCACCAAAAAGGCATCTATTATGTCTTAGATGGCGCACAGGTACTTGGAATGATCCCTGTGGATTTTAACGAATTGGGATGTGATTTTTATACCAGTTCGGGTCATAAATGGCTTTGCGGTCCTAAGGGGACAGGTATCATCTACATTCGCCGTGATATGTTAGACATTTGGCGTCCTACGTATGTTGGAGCCTATTCGGACAAAATTTATAAATTAGAAGAACAATTGCTCGAGTATCAAAAAGCAGCTAAAATTGTTGAATACGCCACCAGAAATACACCAATTATTATGGGTATCGGTGCGTCGCTGGACTTCCTCGTTGCCATCGGAATGGATAAAGTTGCTGTCCGAGGACGAGCCCTTGCCAGACATCTGAAAGAAAAATTATCCGAAATCGATAACGTCGAACTGCTCACACCTATGGACTCAAAATTATCGGGAGCAATTGTGACATTTAAGATTTTAGATGATAGGAAAAGTTATGCAGATTACATCGCTCAAATCAAAAAGGAGTATAATATTCGGTTACGTCCAATCGGCGAACATGGCTTGAACGCGATTCGGGCTTCGCTGCACATCTATAATAATTTTGAGCAAATTGATCGATTAGTTGATGCCGTTAAAAAAGTGACGGCGTAAACGATATTTATTATCAGGCGATTGTAGTCAATTGTCCCTTGTCAACGGACGACTGGCTACGGACATCACCTTCTTTAATTAATTTAATTCACTTTGAATAATAAAAAATTAACCGCCATTACTACCATTGATGAATAATAAAAATCTAATATTTCTATCCAGTTGGAGCATTCGAGATCAAATAGAATCGAAAAAATTATCATTAAATCAGTTCTTTGAATTCGCCAGAGAAAATGGCTTCCAGGGAGTTGAAATCGTTGATCGTCATCTGAAATCGCTAGAAGAAAATTATATCAAGTCATTAGTTCGATCAATTAAAAAGTCAGATATTGGGATAAATTTAGCCATTAGTAATGACTTTACTGTAGAACGTCCCAATTCCCTGCAAATACAGATCAACTATGTGTTGAATATGATCCGATTAGCCGACGAATTGAAGGTAAAAATTATTCGCATTTATCTTGGCGGATATGATAATCGATTTGAAAAATTTTTGAAAAAAATTTTAACCCATAAAAGCGACTCGACAGCCCTTCAATCGATTAAGCGGCAAAAATCGGTGATTTCCAATTTTCTCAGTTTTAAATTTTTCAAGTTGATGCATGATTATATGCGAACGCATCAAAAGCCGAAACCTTTAACGAATGGAAAGGTCAAAGATCGTATTTTAAGAGCAATAGACAGCGTATTGCCTCTCGCAGAGAAATGTTCGATCGATCTGGCAATCGAAAATCATTGGGGGATTTCGACTCTATCGGAAAATATCCTGCAAATTATTAATCATTATCAATCGCCGTATCTCGGAATCTGTCCAGATTTTGGTAATTTTACGATTCATCAAGACAAATATGAGGAATTAGCAAATTTGCTCCCCTTTGCGAAAGAGGTTCATGCCAAGAGTTATCAGTTTACTCCTGTGGGAGAAGAAAAAGAGATCGATTACGCCCGATGCATTAATTTGATGAAAGCTGTCAATTTTGAAGGACCAATCACCGTGGAATATGAAGGTGATGGCGAGCAAATCGAAGCAAGTTTGGCGACCCGGGATTTAATTCTGAAATATTTTTAGATTCGATCAAAGTGGAGTATTAGAGTGATGGATTAGTGGAGTTAAAATATTACAAATCAAATCTTTGTTTTCTGGACAAAATTTTTAGTCTAATATGACTCAAGTTGCTATGGACGAAAGTAAGACGTCAGACGTGAAACATGAGACATTCATTGCTAAAAAATTTTTATGGTCTCACACCCGACATCTCACATTTCACGCTTGCAGCTTGCTGCGACCGGAATTGGTGGGAATTAAAACGATTGCTAAACACATTCATGATTGGCAGAGAATAAATTTAGATACCAATCTAAATATGGAAGGTCCATTGGATATATGTGTGAATCTATTTTTCGTTCTGAAGAAATATCCAGAACGATCGTAACTAGTAAAGACGCAAAGTGGTGAAATAAAATACATTAATCCGGCACTTCAAAATTCCATCAATCCATTACTATTGTCTGGAACAATCAACTAACGATATAGTTGAAAAAAAATATAAAACAAAGGAGTGAGAATAAATAAAATTTATTTCTGTGTTATTTTAAAGTTAATAAAACCAAAGTGAAACAATTTTAAGAATTCCAATTAACTTTTTCTCGCCCTAAAGCATTAAGCTAAAACGACACTACGCCTGGTTCAGATTTCATCTCTGGGTTCGTCATTCAGTGACCATGGGCAATAGTTAAAATTTATTGGACACATAATGACTAACCTATTAAGATGAGGGATCATTGAAATATGAGATTAGCAATCGTATCCGATGAGATTTCAAAGGATTTCAAGAAAGCAGTGGAATATGGGATCGAATGGGGAATCACAGACTATGAAATTCGGCATTTAACAACGGGTCGTGTGCCCTATGTGGCGAATGATGAAATTAATCTGGTACAGGAAGTGGTAAATGAGTATGATTTAGCCATCTCAGCGATTTCACCTGGTCTTTTTAAAATTTCTTTGCTTGAGGAAGAGCAATTGAAACTTCAGATTGAAGAAAATATTTATGAAAGTTTTCGCCTGGCCGATCGATTAGGCACCCGCAATGTCATTATTTTCGGATTCAAACGTTATGCCAGGGAGCCGCAATCTGATTACATTCAAGTGCTACATATTTTAGGACGAATAGCCGCCCTGGCAGAAAAATATGGGTTTCAACTGCTGCTGGAAAATGAACCAGGTTTCTGGGTCGATACTGGTGTAAATACTGCTAAATTATTAGATGATATCGATTCCAAAAACTTAAAAGCTAATTGGGATCCTGCCAATGCAGCGGGTGCGGGCGAAATCCCCTACCCTTACGGCTATCTCGCTATCCGAAAACATATTCGTGCGATTCATGTAAAAGATTATCGCAGGGATTCTAACGATGAACCCGAATATGTTGTCGTTGGCGATGGCGAGGTCGATTGGCCAGGGCAATTTCGAGCCATTATGCATGGTGTGAACATCGACTACATTACGATTGAAACACATTGTAAGCCGTTGATAAATAATTCACATCGAAATATCGTCAAAATCATTGATCTGTTAGAAGATTATGAATTGGATGAAAGTTACGTAATTAAATAACAACTGGAGGTTATCAATGGAACTGCTACAAGAAATTGCAAATTGTATTATTAATGGAAAAGCACCTGACACTGAAAAGTTAGTGCAACAAGCTCTGGATTCCAACATTCCTGTGAAAGATATTCTGAACCAGGGATTAATCGCTGCCATGGACGTTGTTGGAGAGAAATTTAAGAATAACGAATTCTATGTTCCTGAAGTTCTTATAGCCGCGCGTGCTATGAAAACGGGAATGAAATTACTCAAGCCACGTTTTGCCGAATCTGGTGTGGAACCAATTGCCAAATTAGCATTAGGAACAGTAAAAGGTGATTTACATGACATCGGCAAGAATTTAGTCGCCATGATGCTTGAAGGCGCTGGATTTGAAATCATCGACCTTGGTGTAGATGTGGCGCCTGAAAAATTTGTGGCTGCCATTAAAGACCAAAATGCCAACGTAGTCGGCATGAGCGCACTGCTCACGACAACCATGCTTAACATGAAATCCGCAATCGAAAAACTCAAAAATGATGGAATTCGTGATAATGTGAAAGTCGTCATTGGTGGCGCACCCGTTACCCAGAGCTATGCTGATGAAATCGGCGCTGATGGTTACGCTGCGGATGCTGCCACGGCGGTGACGGTTGTGAAAAAGTTATTGAATCTAAATTAAATTTAATGTGATGTTTTAGTTAATTCAAAAAACTCGAAAGTGAGTGCAATGCATAAAGGTATTGCACTCCACTTTTTTAGAAATTTTAGGAGAATTTGTGAATGACAAAACTTGCAATTAATGGGGGGACCCCAATTCGAACAAAACCTTTTCCAAAATGGCCATATTGGGATCAGAATGAAGTTAATAATTTGAGGGAAGCTGTTGAAAGTGGAAAATGGGGTTCTCTCCAAGGTAACAAAGTAAAAACATTTGCTGACAAATTTGCCAGTTATCACCAGGCAAAACATGGTATTTGTGTGAGTAGCGGGACAGTTGCGCTTTCCATTGCTTTAAAATCTGCCGGCATCGGTTGTGGAGATGAAGTGATCTTACCTGGTTATACTTTTGTTGCATCTGCAACGGCTATTCTCGATACGGGTGCTGTTCCGATTTTTGTAGATATTGATCCCAATACCTATAACATTGATATTAACAAAGTCGAAGATGCAATTACCACAAAAACCACCGCCATTATGCCCGTCCATTTCGGCGGCAGACCTGTGGATATGGATAGCTTGCTTTCGATTGCCAAAAAACATAATGTGAAGATTATTGAAGACGCTGCTCAAGCCTGGGGCTCGGAATGGAATCATCGAAAAGTGGGAGCGATTGGTGATACTGGCGGATTTAGCTTTCAGTCGTCAAAAAATATCACCTCGGCTGAAGGTGGTATCATTTTAACCAACGATGACGAAACCGCCAAATTTTGCAAATCTTATTCCAATTGCGGCAGAGTTGAGGGCGGTGTTTGGTACGAGCATTACTATCTCGGTGGTAATTACCGCATGACCGAATTCCAGGCAGCGGTACTGTTGGCTCAAATAGATCGCTATCCTGACATGAAACACAAAAGGGAAAGAAATGCTCGTTATTTAAATAAACATCTTTCTCAAATTAATGGCATTGAAGTATTAAAAGACGATCAGAAGATCACCAGCAATTCGGTTCATCTTTATATCTGGCGCTATAAAAAGGAATATTTTAACAACATTCCTAAGTCTAAATTTATTGAAGCTCTACGAAAAGAGGGTTTGTTCCTTAGTGCAGGCTACTCCATCCCGCTTTATACCCAACCATTATTCAAAAATATGGCATTTGGTCCAAGAGGGAAAAAGATTGATTTAGGCGTTGATTATAGCGCTTATCATCTGCCCGAAACCGAAAGAGCCTGTTACGAAGAAGCCCTCTGGCTCCCGCAATCTGTGTTATTAGGAGAAGAGGAGGATATGAAAGATATTGTGGATGCAGTGGCGAAGGTGAAGGAAAATGTAGATGAACTCGAAACTTGATTCTTGTCTAAAGACATGAAATTTTTGATTAGTATTTTTTGGGTATAACAAACAAAGGACATCGAAATTCCATACACCTTATTGGAGTTTTGATGTCCATACGAATGCCCGGATATTCAATTGAATTAGCTAACGAATAAAAACTCAATCTTTTTCTTTCATTTATTCTTTTCGGCCCAATCAATCACTTCATCGAGATACTTTGTATCTTTTGTTAACTCGTACACTGCCATCACGCCCACATAAAAAAATGACGGTACCCACCCATTCGGAAAGTCCAGTTTCTGGCTATGATGATGAGTTGGATGTTTTGTTATTCCTTCGACATTTTATCTGTTCCTTTATCCTGGCAACAGCATAATTAACTGATGATTGTTTGTCGGAGACCGTAACACAAGCTTCCAGCTTGTGAGCGACAAATTAGCTAAGTTTAATATTTAGGTTGCAAGCAAGATGTCTGCCTACGCCATATCTTATTTAAATTGATCAGCCGAAGGACGACTTGCATTACGGAATTCGTATCTTTTCGGATAGGAATGAATTACCCCATCTAAAAAAGCCTTGAATAAAATATTTCAAAAAATTCAATTTTATCTTGCTTTTATGTTCGTATCTATTATATTTTATATATTCAGATCAATATCTAAGATTAAAAATAATCTAATAATTCCCCACTGCTTAAAGAAAGCGCATGGCGCATCTCCGTCAACTGGCAGATGATCCCACAGACAATTTTTGAATTAGTATCCTTGTGTTTTTTCAATCAGTGGGGGAGACTTAATACGTTAATTTACTCAAATGAACAAGTAAAGGAGAGCCTAACATGAGATTATTTCTCGGAGCATTATTAATTTGTTGTCTTCTAGTTGGAATTTTTCTGAACAATTCTACCTTTGCCCAGTTCGATCCTGAATTATTTCACGGTATGAAAGCCCGCGGCATCGGTCCTGCAGGAATGAGCGGCAGAATCGGTGACATCGAAGCCGTGGTCTCTAATCCGAATATTGTTTATGTCGGTGCTGCAACTGGAGGATTGTGGAAATCTACCAATGGCGGTGTAACGTGGAAACCGATTTTTGATGGTCAGCCAGCATCTTCCATTGGTGCGGTCTCTGTTTTCCAGCAAAATCCCAGCATAGTTTGGGTCGGCGCAGGAGAGGGAAATCCTCGCAATAGTGTCGGAGTCGGAAACGGTATTTATAAAAGCCTGGATGGCGGCGAAACCTGGGCTTTTCTGGGATTAGCGAAGACAGAAAAGATTCACCGGGTTGTTCTCCATCCTACGAATCCAGAAATAGCGTATGCAGCGGCATTGGGAACTACCTGGGGCGAAAATCCTGAACGAGGGGTATTTAAAACCATAAATGGCGGTAAAACCTGGAAAAAAGTGCTTTTCGTCAATAAAAAGACAGGATGCGCCGATCTGGTGATGGATCCGGGTAATCCGAATAAGCTATTTGCTGCGATGTGGGAGCATCGTCGCTGGCCCTGGTTTTTCAAGTCGGGTGGACCCGGTAGTGGATTGTATGTCACGTATGATGGTGGAGAAAATTGGAAAAAGATCACTGAAAAAGAAGGATTGCCTAAAGGCGAACTGGGACGTATCGGGGTCGCTATTGCTCGATGCAATCCTGATGTGGTATATGCCCTGGTAGAGGCGGAAAAAAGCGCACTCTGTCGATCCGATGACGGGGGCAAAAACTGGAAAATTGTCAATCAATCACCAAATGTGAATCCCAGACCTTTTTATTATGCCGACGTCCGAGTCGATCCGCAGAATGAAAATCGGGTTTATAGTTTACATTCAAGATTAACAGTCAGCAATGATGGGGGCAAATCATTTAAACGCATTCGATCACGTATACATTCAGATCATCACTCACTCTGGATTCATCCTGAAAACGGAAATTTCATGATCGATGGCAATGACGGCGGAGTAGCGTTCAGCTATGACCGTGGACAGACCTGGCGATTTGTGGATAATCTGCCGTTAGCCCAATACTATCACATCAATATCGATATGGAAGTTCCATATAATATTTATGGCGGGATGCAGGACAATGGCTCCTGGCGAGGACCGAGCGATGTCTGGGAAAACGGCGGGATTCGCAATTATCACTGGGAAGAAGTCGGGTTCGGCGATGGATTTGCCACGCTGAGTGATCCCAGTGATTCTAATATTGGTTACAGCATGTCGCAAGGGGGCTATCTCAAACGATTCAATCTGGTAACAGGTGAACGGAAAGATATTCGTCCGCCAGCGCCAGATTCAGTGGAATTACGGTTCAACTGGAATGCTGCCATCGCTATCGATCCGTTTGATCCCCAAACTATCTATTATGGCAGTCAATTTATACATAAGAGCATTGATAAGGGCGATAGCTGGACGATCATCAGTCCAGATTTAACGACCAACGATCCTGAAAAACAGAGACAGGCAGAGAGCGGTGGTCTGACGTTCGATGTTACCAATGCCGAGAATCACTGTTCGATTCTGACTATCGCTCCCAGTGCTGTTCAGGAAGGCGTGATCTGGGTTGGTACCGATGATGGAAATGTACAGATCACTCAAGACGGCGGCAAAAGCTGGACCAATGTGACGAATAATATTCCCAATCTTACAGCGAACACCTGGTGTCCGCATATTGAAGCCTCTAAATTCGATGCTAATACGGCTTACGCTGTTTTCGATGACCATCGCCGCAGCAATTGGACGACATATATTTACAAGACAGAAAGTTATGGTAAGAAATGGGTCAGCCTGGCAAAGAATGATCCTACAGCAAAAAAGGGTAAAAACTCACCAGAGCAATGGGGTTTTGTGCACGTCATTGAGCAAGACCCTATTAATAAAAACTTATTATACCTCGGCACGGAATTTGGGTTATTCATCAGTTTCGATAATGGCAAAAACTGGATGAAATGGACTCATGGTTTTCCCACAGTGCCTGTTCGAGCATTGATTGTCCATCCTCGGGATCATGATTTAATTATTGGAACCCATGGTCGCGCCGCTTTTATTTTAGATGAAATTCAACCGTTGCGATCTGTTTCAAAAGAATTATTCGAAAAATCACTCCATCTTTTTGAAATTCCATCTACTTATCAGCATGGTATTAAGTCAGTTGCTGGTTACCATTTTCCTGCAGATGCGATTTATCGTGGTGAGAATAAACCGTATGGCGCGATGATCACTTATCATGTCATCACCCTGAAGTCCAAAGAAGAGCAAGCTCCATCTGGTGAAACTGAAGAACACGAGGTGCTGAGCGAAACGCCACAGACTGATGGAAAAGCAAAAGAGGATAGCGTCACCATTGAGATACTTGATGATATAGATAATGTGATTCGCAAATTTCATGGACCAGCCAAAAAAGGTATCAATCGAGTCCTTTGGGATTTGCGACGTAAAGGATTTCAGCTTCCCAGTATGACTGGAAGAGCTCAAGGTTTTTCTCCTCCCGGACCTGAGGTGGTTCCAGGTAAATATGAAGTAAAAATTAAACATGGTGAGGTTGAATTGGTACAGAAAGTTGAAATTCTACCAGATCCTCGGATTAATATTCCAATGGAAGATCGAATGGAGAAATACAACATGCTAATTCAACTTGGAGAGCGAATCGAGGTCGTGACAGAGGCTGTTCAACGCATTCGGAAGACTGAAAAAACCGTTGATGTGATACTGGAAAGAATTAAAGAAACTAAAGACGATACGTCCAAAGAACTGAGCAAGGCAGGAACTGAACTGCATAAGCATTTGAAAAAGGTGTTGCAACTTTTCATTGATGAAGGGGGTAAACAAGGTATTACAAGACAGGATAATGTGAGCAGAAAGTTATGGTATATTTCAAACTCGCTAAGTTCATCGTGGGACAAACCAACATCATCTCAAATGACTTATTTGCAGCAGACTGAAGAAGCGCTGCAAAAAGCGTTGGAAGAATTTAACCGATTATTTGAAAAGGAGGTAGTTGAGTTTCAGAAGAAAGTTAGAGAGACAAATTTTACATTGTTCCCAGAGGTCGAGAAGTTGCACATGAACTGGAAGAAGGAAAAAGAGAAGAGTGAAAAGTGAAACATAAAACGTGAAAAGATTGCTCCTTAATCTCATACGGATGATTGGTAAAATCCCAAATCACAGATAATCTCCAAATAAAAAGTACCAACATAGAGATCTGCAAAATAAATATAATTGTCATTCTGAGTGACCTTTGGGAGCGAAGGATCTTAGACCACTAACATATTGTAAAACCTATAATTTTATGGTTATAGATTCTTCGTTGCTTCGCTCCTCAGAATGACAGAAAATGATCATTTTGCAGATGTCTAAAAGTACCAGCAGGATTTGGAATTTAGGCATTGGTGATTGTAATTTGTTTGGAATGTGAATATTGAATATTGTAATTTAGAAAATATCTTTGGGCGTTTTATCATCAATGGTGAGAAATAATAAATCTTGTTAAGTTATTGAAAATTTTGATTTGATGTTGATGAAAGGCTTGAATTATGATTCATGATTTTAGAGCGAAGTTTAAAATTGCATTCGTTTGTTTTTTTTTCGTTTTCCTCATAAGTAATCTCCTATTCTCTCAATCGATTGCTTCTGAAGTTTCTTCAACAAATTCTTCACGAATTACTGGTTTTGTCATGGATGAAACATCACAAGCTCCAATTCCAAATGTAAATATTTATTTTGAAGAGACACAAATTGGTACTATCTCAGATCGAAATGGCAATTTCTCTATTGAAAATGCACCTGCTGGTCAAAGAATTTTGATGGCCAAGCATATCGGTTATCTGGAAAAGAGGATTCAACTCAAACTTTCTCCTGGAGAATCAAAGCATTTAAACATTTTACTCATGCCGAAAGCATTGAAATTGGGAGAAGTTGTTTTTACTGCGAGTCGTCATGGAGAGACAGTTTTTAAGAGTCAGATGAACGTGGCAGTTGCTACGCCAGACAAAATCGAAGTAAGAACATCGCCGAACACCGCCGATGCGCTTCGAGAAATTCCTGGGGTATTAGTACAAAAGACGACGGCTGGGCACGGTTCGCCAATTATTAGAGGATTGATCGGAAAGGATGTGCTTCTCCTTTATAATGGAATCCGCCTGAATAAACCTACCTTTAGATTTGGGGCTAATCAATACATGAACACGATCAATGCGGAATCTCTGGATCGAATCGAGGTAACCAAGGGCCCTGGATCAGTCATGTATGGTTCCGACGCCATCGGAGGTGTGGTCAATATGATTTCAGAGACTTTCCAGATGAATGAATTCGGGAAAGGGAGCCATTATTCTGTTTCCAGCCGATACGGAACAGCAGATCAGTCCAGGATGATGAACGCTGCGTTTGCAAGCCAAGTGGGAAAGATTACATTTGCTGGCGGTTTGGGATTGAAAAAAATTGACGATTTAAAGGCAGGTGAAGAAATTGGTAAGCAAGTCCCAACAGGATACGACGAATGGAATGCTAATCTCAGGTTGGGCGTGCCGATCAATCTGCAGACCAGCTTGGAATTCGATCTTCTTACCGTTCAACAGGAAGAAGTGCCTCGATTTGATAAGTATGTGACAAGAGAATTTGAGACAGGAGATTATGACACTTACCTCTACGATCCTCAAAATCGGTACCTTGCTGCTATAAGCCTGCGATCCAGACCCATAAATTTAAACTGGATTAGTTCAATCAAGTGGAATATCTCCTATCAATTTGAAGAAGAAGGCACAATCGAACGAAAATCGGGTAGTAGTACATTAATCAACAACCGAAACGATCTAACCACTTTTGGATCTTATCTTCAGATCAATTCGATCTGGCGAAACCAGCATGTTCTCAGTTATGGATATGAAATGTATTGGGACAATGTGAAAAGTAGTCGGATAGAACAAAAGAACAGTGTAATTGAATCGCAGCGAGGTAATTTTCCTGATGGATCAACTTATCGCTCTTTGGGAATATTTTTGAATGATAATGCGGTCTTCAGCACGAAATTTGATGTGACTATCGGAATTCGCTGGAGTTATGCCCAATTATCTTCTCAATTAGAGAAGCCTCCTGTTCAATTTGAAGACGACTATAATGATTTAACAGGGACATTTGGTTTAAGTTATAAACCAAAAATATGGTTAAATCTTATTGCCCGATATGCTAAAGGATTTCGAGCTCCAAACTTCAATGACACGGTTGTCCTAAAGGTTTCAAATGCTGGTTATGATGCACCAAGTCCAGGATTGTCACCCGAGAAAAGCCATAATTTTGAAATTGGGTTAAAACTGAATCAGCGAAAGTTTGTGGGATCGTTCTTCATTTTTTACAACCGACTCATTGATTTAATCGACCGTTTTCGAGGTTCATATAATGGTTTGAATTTCTATGACGACAATAATAATGGTATCCGTGATCCTGGCGAAGTCGATATCTTTCAAAAAAGGAATGTTGCCAAAGCCTATATCGCTGGATGGGAGATCGATGGTAGAGTGCAATTGATTTCAAAATGGCTGTTACATGGCTTTGCCTTCTGGACTTATGGTAAGAACGAGACTTCTAACGAGCCGATGAGCCGAATCCCGCCTTTCATGGTTCTAGCAGCGCTGCAATTCTCTCCCACAGATAAACTTTCAATCGAAACATTTGTACGTGCTGCTACCAAGCAGGATCGCTTATCAAGTCGAGATAAAGACGACAGCCGTATTCCATCTGGTGGGACGCCAGACTGGAAAACTGTGAATTTTCGATGTTCTTGGAAAGTCATATCGAATTTGAAATTGAATTTAATTTTTGAGAATATTTTTGATGAAACATACAAGGAACATGGATCAGGCATCTACTCGCCAGGAAGAAGTCTGGTTGTGGGACTCAGGTATGGAATTAATTAATTACCTCGACAATTGACCATTAGCAATTTTCAATTGACAATTGTTAATAGTCAATTGTGAATTGTCAATGATCTACAAATTGGAGGGATTCTATGCTAAAAAAGATCAATTCAATTTTCCTTCTTGTTCTGATTCTTTCTTTTACAAACCTTTTCGCCTTACCCAAAAACAAACCATCCACGCCTGAAGAGAGATTCAAAGCCTTTCATCAGCGCCAGGCAATGCAGGAGCAATCCTTATTCAAAGGACTTTCGTTTCGCAGCGTCGGTCCTGTGGTGATGAGCGGGCGAGTCGTGGATATTGAGCCGTCTCCTAAAGATCCATACACTTTTTATGTCGCTTATGCCACAGGAGGACTTTGGCGAACCAACAGTAATGGAATGACTTTTGAGTCGATTTTTGAGGGGCAAAATGCAATAACCATCGGCGATATTGCTATTGATCCAAAGGATGAGAATGTTATCTGGCTCGGCACCGGAGAAAAAAATTCCAGCCGAAGCTCTTATTCGGGGACTGGGATTTACAAAACGACCGATGGCGGCAAAACCTGGGAATGGATGGGATTGGGAGATACGCATCATACTGGAAGGATTGTGATTCATCCCGAGAATACGGATATCGTTTATGTGGCAGCGCTGGGCCATCTTTACACCGAAAATGAGGAGCGTGGCGTCTATAAAAGCACGAATGGTGGTAAAACCTGGAATAAACTGCTCTACGTGAATCCCAGAACGGGGTTTGTCGATCTGGCAATGGATCCAAAAAATCCTGATATTCTATATGCCGCCGCCTGGGAAAAAGGTCGTAAAGCTTGGAATTTTGTAGAAGGTGGAAAGGGCAGTGGTATTTACAAAACCACCGATGGAGGAGACACCTGGGAACTCTTGACAGGATTTCCTCAGGGCGATCATGTCGGTAGAATTGGGCTGGCGATTTATGCGAACAATCCCAATATTGTTTATGCGCTGTTGGACAACCAGATGCCACGACCTGAAGCAGATCAGCCAGAAGATGCACCGATTACACCACGAAAGCTGCTGAAAATGACGGTTAAAGATATCCTTACCGTGCCAGATGATGATCTCCAGTCCTTCCTGCGATGGAGCGGTTTTCATGAAGATTACACCGCTGAGATTATTAAGGAGATGTTGTCCGAAAGGAAGATTGCGCCAAATGATTTGATCGAATTTATCCGAGAAAATAATCCCCAGGCATTCGATCCAACAATAATTGGTGCAGAGGTATATCGAAGCGATGATGCTGGCAAGGTGTGGCAAAAGACGAATGAGATGTACGTAGACAGATTTTATAGCACCTATGGCTATTATTTCGGCGAGATTCGGGTGGCGCCCGCTGACGAAAATCGGATTTATATTTTGGGCATTCCACTTTTGGTATCGAAAGATGGCGGAAAGACTTATGAATGGTTGGGCGGCAAAGGTGTCCACGCCGATCATCAAGCCATGTGGATCGATCCCAACTTTCCAAATCATATCATAGATGGGAATGATGGCGGTTTGAATCTCACTTATGACGGTGGCAAAAGCTGGTTGAAATTGAATAGAGTACCCGTCGGTCAATTTTACACGGTGCAGGTCGACATGGCAAAGCCTTACAATATTTATGGTGGACTGCAGGACAATGGCGTCTTTAAAGGATCAAGCCGTTCCAAACCGTTAAAGACTGCTCCATGGGAGCGAATTTATGGTGGCGATGGAATGCAGGTCCAAATCGATCCTGAAGATTTTATGATTTATGCAGGTTCCCAGTTTGGCAATTATGCCAGAATTGAGCCAAAGACGAAAAAAAGAGTTAGAATTAAACCACGTCCAAAACTGGATGAGCCGGCTTTGCGATATAATTGGCAAACTCCAATTCTGCTGTCTTCCCATAGCTCAAATGTTTTCTATTATGGTGCCAATCGCCTGTTCCGCTCTTTGGATCGAGGGGAGAATTTGAAACCAATCAGCCCTGATCTCACTACAAATTCTGAAGAAATCGGCGATGTACCGTATGCAACGATTACTACTATTTCCGAATCCAAAAAGCAATTTGGATCGATTTATGTCGGAACCGATAATGGACGAATCTGGATGACCCGAGACGGTGGCTATACCTGGAATGAGATCGGTAAAAAACTGCCGCAGGGACTCTGGTGCTCTCGGGTGGAAACTTCTGCCTATTGGGAAGGAACGGTTTACGTAAGCTTAAACGGCTACCGTAACGATGATTTCCGTGCCTATCTCTATCGCTCAAAAGATTATGGAAAGACATGGGCATCGATAAAATCGAATATACCAGATGAAGCCATTAATGTCGTTCGAGAAGATCCGTACAACCCGCATGTTCTCTATGTAGGAACGGATATGGGAGTCTTTGTCAGTATTGACGATGCTAAAACTTGGCAGGTATTACAGACTGGAATCCCCATTTCGCCTGCACATGATATGGTAATCCATCCACGTGATAGGGAGTTGGTGGTGGGCACCCATGGACGAAGCATCTATGTGATGAATGTGATGCCGATTCAGGAACTCAATCCAAAAGCGAGAGAAAAGACGATTCACCTCTTTGACGTTGAAGAGATCAGGGATCAATCAGGCAGAGAACGTGAGCCGTCCAGTTGGTCATATCCTTCAGATCCCACGATTCTGAAAGTCTACTATTGGCAAGCAGAAGATGGTATGGCGGATTTTACTGTCAAAGATAAAAACGATACAGTTGTTCAAAAATTTGAACACGAAGGATCAAAGGGAATTAATACCATTCAATGGGGTTTGAAGTTATTTCATGAGCCAGTCCTGAAATCTCGTGAAAAAGAAGCCAAAGAGAAATTGGAAAAGACTGAGAAAGCCCTGAACAAGGCACAGGATGAGAAGAAATCAGAAACTGAAATCAATAAGCTGATTACCTCTCAAAAAGAAGCCCTTCAGAACTACGAATCCATTCAAAAGCGAATGGAGGAATTTAAAAAATATGCAGACCTTCCTGAGGCTGAAATGGAGAAAAAAGTCACACCCGTTTATGTCACGGCAGGTGACTATAAGCTAACGCTCACCTTTAAAAGCGTAACAGATTCAACCACGCTCAAAGTAATTCCGCTTCGGGAATCTGTTTTCGGTAAATCTGAGCGAGAGAAAAGGAATAAGGAGTGGGAGCAAGAAAAGAAGCGGAAGAAGTTGATGGATGGGTATAAATGACTCTGTTGATTTAATATCAATCATTAGTAAAACACTACAACATATTGGGTAGCAGCAGTCTCTGACTGCTGCATATTGTGGTTAAAGCGAAAAAATGGCACTAAATCAACAAGGTCATAAATGAAATAGGTAATTAGATAATTGAAATATTGGAAACCTCCTGTAGGTTCTGAACATGGGAGGTTCAAGACTCAGCCTCCTGAAAGTTATGAAACCTTTGGGAGGCTTTATTATTCAAGCTGTTGCCACCTTGATTTCAATCGAGTTAATTCCTTTCCATTTGTTTCATGAACAATCTGATGCAAATAAATCTGATGCGAGTCTCCATTTACGATTTGAGTTCGTGAAAGGACTCGATCACCATAAAACGCCTCTCCACGAAAAGAGATTTCTAGCCGTATGGGTTGATATTTTTTCAAAATTTCTGGCGGCATGGTTTCCATCGCCCATTCGATATAGGAAACGTGGTTCACATGTTGATTCAAATCCAAATCGGACATACGAACCCGAAAGGGCAACTCAAAATCGACCTTTTCAATGACTGGTAGCGATTCAAAATTATCAGGGATGGCGCGCTCTATTTTATGCGGAAATTTATGCAAATGCTCTTCAGGTCGTACCGGCTGTTTCTTCTTGAAATCCAATAGTATCCATGAACTGGTGACAAGGGCTAAATTTTCGTTTTTATCATTTAAAATTTCAAATTCTCTTAGCGCAAAGAGACTTTCCATGCTCGAAGGCCAGGTCATTATTTGAATGAATTCTCCCCACGAAGGATAACTAAAAATCTGGAGATGATAACGAGACAGTACCCAGGTTAAATTTCTGGGAAAAAGATCCACAACGGAAGCCCCCAGGAGAGCAGCATGTTCGCTGGCGATCTCTTGAAGATAATTAAGGATAGTCGCCAGTTTTATTTTACCCCTTGAATTAACCTCATAAGAACGAATTTGAAACGGTTTCTGGAAAGTTGCGTTCAATTTTCCTCCTCGTCTCTCTTAATACCCCCGGATAATAATTACTACTGAAAACTCTGACAACAATAAATATTCAAAATGCAATAAAAAAGCTCTCACCTTTAGATTTAAGATGAGAGCTTTTAATTTTCGGAGATAACAGAAATTATTTCATTTTCCTTTTAATCATGTCGATTTCGTAAAGAGCCGATTTGACCCACAATTTGTCTTTTGAAGCGAGTTCAAAATACTGAATTGCATTATTGAATTGCCCTAAATTCTTACACGCGATGCCAGCTTCAAACGCTGCACTTGCATAATTCTTCTTATATTTTAAAGCATTTAAAGCTGCTTCAAGCGCTTTTTCATTTTGACCGAGTTGATTGTATAAAGCAGCCAGTCTAAAATAAGCTTGTTGATAGTTAGGTTTAATCTCTATCGCCTTCTGATAAGCTTCGATGGCTTCATCGGTCTTACCTACTTTTTCAAGTGCTACGCCCAGTGCATTGAATGAAAGATAATGTTTGGGATTGAATTTTCCAATTTCTTTAAAGGCGTCTGCAGCTTTTTGAAACTCTTTTCTTTTGTTATATACGAATCCCAATTCATAATATGCAGAAGCTAAATCTTTAGGATTCCCGCCATCGTTTGAAATTGTATCGGCCTCAATGGCTTTCAAACACATGGTGAGAGCATTATCGTATTCTTCACGTTGTCGATAAAGTTTAGCTAATGCGAGGTAACCGTCAGCATATAACGGATTTAATTGAACAGATTTGTGATATGCATTCAATGCTTCATCATAACGGCGTAGTTTTGTCAGCGCAACACCTTTACCATGATAGGCCAGTGTAAAATTATTATCGTATTGAATTGATAATTCGTAAGATTTAAGCGCCTCTTCCGCCATTCCTTTTTTGAGGTATGTATTTCCGTCCAGATATGCACGCTTCGCAGCGTTTATGCGCTTTTGCTCTTCTAAAAGCTCCGCTTTTCGCTTATTTTCAGCCTCAATTCTGGCTTTTTCTTTTTCGTATTCTTCTTGTTTCTTTTGATATTCGGTTTGAGGGTCTTGAGCATAACTTTTATCAACTGAGACTGTAGTTCCTAAAATAAGAACAATTGATAAAGTTATCACAATGAATTTTTGTAATAAATTCATGAAATCTCTCCTCCTTCCAATTGATAGGATTAAAGTATTATTATCCTTAATTTAGATGAATTAAAACTTCGTGCCGAAGGCGGGATTCGAACCCGCACACCCGGTGGGCACTACCCCCTCAAGATAGCGTGTCTGCCAATTCCACCACTTCGGCAATGAATTTATGCATCTCGTGTTTAAAACTCATTACTTACTGGTATCCGCTGTTGTTGGCAGTGTCGCTGGTAGCGTTTGACCAGTGACAGATTCATCAGTTGGTACAGTTGGTAGTACTGAAGCTGGTGACGAAGCCCGACGTCTTGCCCTTTCTTCAGCGACGATACTTTGATCGACAGACTTACCTTTATCAATATAACTAATCAGCAAGGCTAATCCTAAAAATAAAGCCGCTAATACTGTCGTGACTTTACTAAGAAATGAAGCCGCACCTCTACCACCAAACACAGCGCCCATACCGCCACCGCCACCAAATACTCCAGCTAATCCCCCCCCTTTGCTGGATTGTAATAAAATCACGATCATTAAAAGTATTGTAACAATAAAGTGTATTATAATTAGAAACGTTTCCATATTATTATCCCCAACAATAATAACCTACTAATTTGATAATTCCTCAGTAATTCTGATCATTTCAACAAACGAGTCAATTTTTAAACTTGCTCCGCCAATTAATCCACCATCAATATCCTTTTGAGTGAGCAGATCTCTAATATTATCTGGTTTGACACTGCCACCATACAAAATATGAATTGAGCCCGCGATTTGTGAATTAAATATCTCTTGAATTAGTTCACGAATAAAAAGATGGACCTCTTGGGCTTGCCCTGGTGTTGCCGTCACACCCGTTCCAATTGCCCAAACTGGTTCATAAGCCAATACCAAGCGTTGAATTTGATCAAAAGATAAACCTTCTAATCCTTCTATTATTTGAGTTTTTACAAATTCTTGAGTATGACCATCCTGTCGTTGGCGTAAGGTTTCTCCGATGCATACGATTGGTTCAAGACAGGTCGTTAAAGTCTGTTTAATCTTTTTATTTACTATTTGATTGGTCTCTCCAAAATACTGTCTTCTCTCTGAATGGCCGATGATCACATATCGGCATCCAGCCTTGTCGATCATTTTAGCGGAGATTTCGCCAGTAAAGGCACCAGATAGTTCCCAATGAACGTTTTGCGCACCAATTTTTATTTTGCTGTCTTTCAAAATATCATAAACTGCTGAAAGAGCCGTAAATGGTGGACAGATTACAATTTCTGTGTTTCTAATATTTAGCGTCTTAACTTTCAAATCCCTGGCAAAAGGAGCAGCCTCAACGTCAGTTTTATTCATTTTCCAATTGCCAGCGATGATTTTTTTTCTCATCTTTATTATTTATTATAATGACGTTAGTGAATAAAAAGTTCCAATTTATCTAAACATGAAAAATTTTTGTCAATAGATCTACAACTCTACAAGAGTAACCCCATTCATTATCATACCAGGATAAGACTTTTACCATATTACCTTCCATAACCATTGTCGAAAGGGCATCGAAAATACTTGAATGTGAATTACCAATAATATCGCAGGACACAATCGGTTCCTCAGTATATTCGAGAATTCCTTTTAGTGGTCCTTCAGCGGCTTCTTTCATTGCTGTATTTATTTCTTCAACCGTGACAGACGTTTTAAGTTCTACAACGAGATCAACAATGGAGCCATCGACAACTGGAACACGCATGGCAAAACCATCCAGTTTGCCCTTCAATTCGGGAATTACCTTACCGACAGCCTTGGCCGCCCCGGTTGTCGTTGGGATGATAGATAATGCGGCAGCACGGGCCCGGCGAAGGTCTTTGTGCGGCAGATCAAGAATTCTCTGATCGTTTGTATATGCATGAACTGTGGTCATGAATCCTCTCACAATCCCGAATTTATCGTGTAATACTTTTGCTACTGGCGCCAGACAATTCGTCGTACAAGAGGCATTGGAGACGATCTGATGTTCATCTTTTAACATATCATCATTTACACCAAGAACAATCGTCGCGTCGATTTCATCTTTAGCTGGAACGGTAAGAACAACTTTTTTGGCACCCGCCTCTATATGTTTAGCAATTTCTGCTTTTTTTCGAAAAACACCAGTTGATTCAACAACGGCATTAACGCCTATAGTTTTCCATGGAAGATTTGCTGGATCCTTTTCAGCCGAAATTTTAATCATTTTACCATTAACAATCATCGCATTCTCAGTATATGAAATATCGCCGTTAAACTTCCCATGGATGGAATCATATTTTAACAAATGAGCCAATACTTCAGCACTGGTAATATCATTAATCTGGACAACTTCGAATTCCTTCCTATCCAATAATGCACGAAATACCAATCTTCCAATTCTTCCAAAACCGTTAATTCCGACTTTAATCGCCATAGTTCCCTCCTAAAACTTGCTGATTAATTATTTCGTATCAATTCGTTTCTTAGAATTAAGCTTTTCCTGTACAACCTAACAATTCAATCTTATTTTTCACGACTTCTTTAATTGCATCTCGTCCCGCACCGATAATTTTACGTGGATCGAAGAGTTCTGGTTTTTGTGCTAAAATTTCCCGGACACCTGCGGTAAAGGCAAGTCGCAAATCTGTATCGATATTCACTTTGGTAATCCCAAGAGAAATTGCTTTTCTAATATCTTCACCAGGCACTCCTTTTGCGGCTCCTAAATTAGCGCCGTACTTATTTGCTCTTTCAATCACTTCGGGGATCACGCTGGAAGCACCATGGAGTACAAGGGGAATATCAATGCGTCTTCCAATTTCTTCGAGACGATCATAAGCTAAATTTGCTTCGCCTTTGAACTTGTAGGCACCATGCGATGTCCCAATGGCTACCGCAAGTGTATCGCATTCGGTCTCCTCGACAAATTTCACAGCTTCACCTGGATCTGTAAGCCGAGCATCGCGTTCATCAACAGAAATGTTATCCTCAATACCTCCTAATCGACCCAATTCGGCCTCTACTGATACACCGACTGCATGAGCTATCTTGACAATTTCCCGTGTTATAGCAATATTTTCCTTTAATGGGGCATGAGAACCATCGATCATAACCGAAGTCCAGCCATTTCGAAGGCAACTGATGATGAGATTGAAATCGGTACCATGATCGAGATGAAGGCTGACTGGAATATTTGCCTGAATCGCCATCTGGCGAACAAGTGCTGACAATACCTCAATGCCACAATATTTAATCGCGCTGGTCGAAGTCGCAATGATCACTGGTGCATTCATTTCCTCGTGGGCCTCAATGACCGCCTGTGTAATCTCTACATTACTTGTGTTAAAAGCTCCGACTGCATATTTTCCCTGTTTCGCCGCAAGTTGAATATCTTTGTTGGTAACAAGCATGAAGTACTCCTGTCTAAAATAATAAAATCATTCTTGTTAAGATATTTTTAGCACAAAAATTATATCTTTGCAATTTTTGTATCTTCGATTCTTTGTGGGAATAATATTTTTAAAATTGAAAGAATTTTAACATATTGAATTTAAATAATATCCTTACTTTAATAATTCCTGTCAAAAATAACATATATTATAATAAAAAAATCTTTAAATGTCAAGTTTTTTTCTTTAAGCTTTGTAATCGCTCATTTATGGGAGTATATATACCGATGCCATCGCTTTAGCAAGTATAAACTGTACTGAAAACTGATTTTTTTTATAAGAAATTAATTCTTATGAAAATCCTTTGAAAGTTAAGCGATGGCATCGGTAACCAACCAATAACTTAGGGGGCACTAAGCTTTGACCGCAGAAAATAGATAAACGGCACTTGCACCTTTGTTCATTAATTCCTTGGCACATGCATTCATCGTTGAACCAGTGGTGATTATATCATCGACCAGGACGATCAGCTTATTTTTGATCTCATTAGATGAGAAAACTTTAAATGCGTTTTCGACATTTTTAGCTCGTTCTACAGTATTTAATTTTGTTTGGGATTGTGTGTAGCGTATTCTTTTTAAAATTTCCTCATTGTAAACAAAGCTTGTTTCAGATGCGATAACCTGACACAATAGAGCACTTTGATTATATCCTCGTTCTCGAATTCTGGTTTTGTGTAACGGCACAGGAATCAATATCGTGTTGTTTATTGAAAGTGACATCTTTTTTATTCTATCGGCCATAAAAATACCAATTCGGTTTGCCAACACTTTAAAACCCTGATATTTCAAGTGGTGAATTATTGTTTGAACCTGTGGATTGAATTCCCAAATTGAAATTGCTTCGGAAAAGAAAATTTCATCAGCTAATCTGGATCCGATTTCATTAAATACATCCAGGTTCTCATCGATTTTTGGCAGTTCCTGCCAACAATTTTCACAGATTAATCGGTCACTTTCTTTTAAAGGGAATTGACAGATCAGACAGTATGGTGGATAGATAAAATTAATGGCAGATTTAGCCAGAGAAAACAGGATCCTGAATAGGGAAGCCAGTATTTTCGATTCGTTCATTTCACCACTTATTAAAGTTAATAACTTTTCAGTTAGAAAAATAAATTTGTTCTCAGTTCTTAGAATCCGAAATTATAGACAAAAGCAATTCTTGGTGAAATTCTCTTTTGAACTTTATATTTATTCTTTGCTTCATCAAACTGAAAAGTATGAATATAATCCATAAAAAGCATTAAGTATGGTTTAACTTTATAACCGACTCCGATACGAGCGATGGATCGATCATCAAGCGTAAAAGCATCGTTGAGCGTTTCAATTCCCATCTTATCGTAATTTGCCTGAAAAGCCAGAACGGGAATTTTATCCCCAGAATTGGCGGCTAAATGAAGAATACCGCTTTTTGGAGTTTGATCAAGGTATTGATAGTTACCAACTAAACGAATTGTATTTAAAATATGTCCAGCCAATTCTCCGAATACACCTTTTGTTTCTTCCTGAATTCCAACCAGGCTCCTGACGCCAACCGGGATATTAACCCTGCTAGTATCTTTTCTAAAAATAGTACCATCACGAAGCGGTTGATAACGTTGAATTTCATAAAATGCATCGAAATAGGCTGGGATGAATTCCGTGCCCAAAATTCTTCTTTCCAATTTGGCAGAAACTTCAGCCACGCCAGCAATTAGTCTCAAGTTTGCTTCAATCCCGATAGCGATACCGGAACCAAATGAATCGATCTTCGCCCAATCGAAATAGGTAAATGTGTTAAACATGGGTATTTTGATGAGTGGTAGTTCAATATCGAATCCCAATGCATAGATTCCATCATCGGTACCTCGCCTTGAATCAGGATCAACATCTGTGACGTAGGTTGCACCAAAGGTTAGATCTTTCACGAGAGGAATGTCAATATAAGGTCGTAAAGGTCGTGTGTAAGCACGGGCTCCGAATACCTCAAATCGACCCAAATTATTCGTAACTGTTTCAAAACCAGCAGTGCCAAAATCTACATCAAATTCCAAACCGATTTTTCGGCGATCAAAGCTAGCTTCGTTAGTATAATAATTCATGATAAAACCATGACCGAGACGAGCCGCATCCAGTGTTCCGACACGAGCATAAACTTTGTCACGTTTGTAACCGTAACGAATATATCGGATCAATCGGGCCCAATCGTAGTCCTCGTTCCAATCTTCATGACGGATGGCACCATTTTGAGTGTTATAAAGCAAGTTCACATTTAAACCCACCCCAAATTTACCAATTGATATATCGGGTCTGAGGTTAATCGTAAAATAGGTTTCATCATCAATCACCGTCATACCCAATGCGCCGGTAAAACTGCCACTATTTCCAAATGGGGTTGCTTGTTGAGAGAATGCAGGGCTTAAAACTAAGAATACTAAATTCAGGCTGAGAATAAACTTAACGATTCTTTTCATAGTTTTTTCCTTTCAACTTAATTTTACCTATGCTGAAAATTTAATTTAAATCTTATTTAGGTAGAAGCTCCCAAGGACTTAAAATCTACCTTTGAAAGAACAATTTCATTTATTGATTTAAAACTAAGGGGTGAGAATAAATAGAATGTATGTCTATGTTGTTTTAAAGTTAATAAAAACAAAAATGGAATAATTTCAAGAATTCCAATTAATTTTTTTTCACCCCTTAAAGAAGACCTTCAGAACATAGCCCAAAAGCTTCTTAAAATTAACTGATCGAAAATATAGAAATAGCAAATAAAAAAGTCAAGATATATTTTTATTATGGATCATAAATTTTTCCTTGATTTTTTATAAGAAAATTCGTATAATCATCAGTGCTTTAAATTGTTATAATAATTTAATTAGTGTCAATCCGAAAACTGAATGTTTGTTCTTAGCGGATACAATATATTCCGGTGAGGGACCGCAACTGTCCAATATATGGATAGTAGCTGTCCCTGACAGCGACTTTTCAGATAGACACTAATTAGACATGAAATTTTAGAAAATAGATTACGAAGGAGTGTTTTATGGCGAAAGTATGTTATATTTGTGGTAAAAAGCCTGAAGTTGGAAGTAATGTCAGCCATGCTCACAATGTCACTAAGCGTCGATTCTATCCAAATGTCCACAGGATGAAAATATCGATTGATGGTAGAGTAAAAAGCGCTTACGTGTGCACGCGATGTGTAAGATCTGGAAAGGTTACCAAAGTCGTTTAAACTTTATGGCTCATTAGATTGAGCCTTTTTTGTTTACGCCAATGTTCTATGATATTTTACTTTCACTTAAGGGGTGAGAATAAATAAAATGTATTTGTGTACTATTTTAAAATTTATAAATACAACGATAGAACTATTATATAAGAATTCCAGTTAATTTTTTCTCACTCCCTTAATCAGGCTAAATTGTCTAAGGTAATTCGTGTCTGTCCATAAATGTAACACAGACTTTTAGCCTGTGAAGTGTGTTCAACTTAAGTTCTTAGTTTTAAATCTAAGATATCGCGACTAGATTGTATGGGTTAGTTGAGCAAAAAAAAACTTGAGGGACATGAACTATGAGAAGATATTTAATTTTATTCAGCTTTTTTCTAATGGTATTCATCATTTTCCCCTATTGCGCTCCGTATAAGATGAAAGCCATTCGTGCCCAGCGTGATCATCGATATGATCTGTCCATTAAGTTTGCCTTAAAACATCTCAATTCGCATCCCAATGACCAGGCTGCTATTGCTCTTTTAAATAACGCTGCGATAGGTTATTTCGATGAACTACAAAAACAAATCCAGCATTTTGAGAATCTTGATAGCTGGGATAAGGTGGTGAGAATTGCAGATCAGGGCTATCGAACTTTATCCGAGGTGACGAGAGTCGTAGGAGCAAGCTTTCCCACCAAGGAAGAATTAAATTATCTCCAGTCGAAAAGTGAGCAGTCGAAGTTTAAACAGGCGAATGAACTCTATGCTGAGGCGCTTAAACTGTATCAGAACGGTGATTATCTCGAAGCACGGGAGATGTTTGAAAAGATTGATTCTTATGTTCGTCATTTCAAGGACATAGATCGCCTGATGGCTGATGCAAATCAGAAATTAGCTTCAGCTGCGTACCAGAAAGCTCGAAATTTATTAAGCCTGGGACAATTAGAAGATGCTTTGGAGAGCTTTGAACGAACGACTCAATATGTGCCAGACTTTCTTGACGTTCAACTTCAAATCCGCCAGGCAAAAGAAAAGATGGCGGAGAAGTATTATGATGAAGGAAAGGCTTTGTTCGATAATGGTGATTACAAAAATGCTCACGGCGCTTTACAAAAATCCTTAAGATACAATGCAGATAATCAAATGGCAAAGAATCTTTTCGACGAAGCGAAAGACAAACTCACTGTCCGATTGGCTGTCTTTCCGTTTTCAGCCTCGAAATTAGACCAAAAATTCGGAAATATTGTTTCTCAACAGATTTTAGACGGTGCAATGCCTCGAAAATCTGAATTCATTATGTTTCTGGAACGAGAAAACTTGCAAAAAATATTTGAGGAACAGGCGCTTTCCCAAACAGGGGTGATTGATGAAAAGACTGCTGTTCAAGTTGGAAAAATGAGTGGCGTCAATACAATCCTGCTCGGTTCTGTTACGCTTATCAGTCATAAAAAGACGGGTCCCACTAAAAAAATCCTCACTGGACAATATGACAAAAAATATCGAGACACCAAAGGCATACAACGTACAAGAAGAGAACCTTTCAACTATACAGCTTATGAAGTTAATAGAAGCGTTGAAGTCAACCTAAACTATCGTTTGATTAATGTTGAAGCAGGATCGATCATTTTTAATGAATCCCTCTCCGAACGTGTTTCTGACACTGCTGAGTGGATATCGTGCCCCAAGGAATTTATTAATAATTTGTCAGGTTCAGAAAGGAGCAAATTAAAAACCTCAAAAGAGCCCAAATCTAAGGATTCGTTGATTAATCAGGCAATTGCTTCACTGTCAAAACAGGCAGCATCCAAAATCATTAACCAGGTTTCTCCTTTTTAAGCAGATCAAAATATATATGGAGACGGAACCCATGAAACGATTAATCATTTTTGTGATAGCGATTCTATTATTTTCGAATATTCATTCACTATTTGCTGTTGAATATCCAATCATTTCGATTGGCATTAATGGCGGATGGGGACAGAGCGAATTAAGCAAAGGTAGGTTCGGTCGTGCATTTTTACGATACTCGTTGGAAGCTTATATCCCAGGATTTCAGATTGAAGTTGGATATGCAGGAAGTTTTTACAGTGTTCTGAAGGATTCTGTGATTATGAATCCAGAGCCAGGTACAGAGCAGCGCAAGATCATAACTCGTATTTATAATAACTATCCTGCATTGACTGGTACATTTCATTTGCGACCTTTTGGAGAATCTACCATTATTTATATTGGCGGCGGCGCCCAGTTTCATTTTCTTTCTGCTGATAATAAAACCACAGATCGATATTGGGATGATCAAGCGGAAAAATATCAAGAGGCAGAAATTGCCGAAACTACTTTAATGGATCAAACAAAATTGGGATATCATTTATTAGGTGGCTTGCGTTTTGCGCTTGGGGGATTCGGGTCCTTTGATTTGGAAGCTAGACAAACTTTTCTTAACGTTGTTCTCGAAGATTGGAACGATGATCTGGCACGTCAATTGTGGGGTGATAAAAGCTGGAACAATTTCAGCGTAAATCTTGGATTGACCATTTTTATTTTTTAATTAATGAAAGTCAAAATGATTTTTAAAATTTCAGTTATCGTAGTTTGCGTGATGCCTAAGAAATATTTCCTATTAAGAGACACTCCTGATGTCCAGAGGGCAATCGGGGTATAATTTTTTATAAATTAGAACATTCACAATTCATGGAATTAAAGTTAAATAAAACGTGGTTCGTTTTAATTGGTGTATTGATTCTTTTTGTAGCTACCTTGCACTATTCAACTCCAACTCATTTACATTATCTTCACGAACTCTACCGAGGTTTTTTTTACATTCCGATTATTTTAGCTGCATTTCGTTTCCAATTTAAAGGCGGCTTGGCTTCTGCGATTGCCATTATCGTGATTTATTTACCCCATGTGGTTTTTCAGTGGGGTGGTGATTTTCTGTATAATTTCAGTCGATTTTTAGAAATGGTGATGTATCTGGTCGTCGGGGCTGTTGCTGGACATTTAGCTGAAAGAGAACGAAATGAACGGAAAAAGTATCAACAGGTCGCAACAAAATTAGAACGATCTTACGAACAGTTGAAAGTTCAATCCGAAAAATTGGCAGAGATAGAAGAACATCTTAGAGCATCTGAAAGATTATCTGTATTAGGTGAATTAACTGCCAGTTTAGCCCATGAAGTCCGGAATCCTCTGGGTTCTATTTGGGGCGTGGTGGAAATTCTGAAAGATGAGTGCAAAAAAGAGGGAAAAGATTCTGAATTCACCGACATCCTGATCGAAGAAGTGAAGCGCCTAAATCTGATTGTAGAAAACTATTTAAACTTAGTCCGAAAACCAAAACTATATATTAAAAATTGCAATTTGCGGGAAGTAGTGCAATCGGTAATCTATTTATTAAATTATAAAGCAAAAAAGCAGGGTATTGGACTGGTTATCGATTTTCCAGATGAACCCGTATTTATAAAAGCCAATGAAAATCAATTGCAACAAATTCTCATCAATATGATTTTGAATTCAATGGCTGCGATTCAGGATCAAGGGACGATTACAATTAAGGCAGAAATTATTCCATTGGAAGTAATCCCCAAAAATTATACCGTGTCATTATCAGTTATCGATACCGGACATGGAATCGATCCAGAAACGAAAGACAAGATATTTCAACCTTTTTTCACGACTCGGGAAGCAGGAACTGGATTGGGACTCAGTATCATAAAACGAATTGTAGATCAAAATAAATGGAAAATTGATGTAGACAGCGAAACGGGAAAAGGCACCACAATTACTATCATTTTTCCAGTGGAGGTAGCGGATGCTCAATAAATATAAAAAGATATTATTGGTGGATGATGACGAAAATCTAAATAAAGTCATATCCTTTCAGTTAAATCAAATGGGATTCGATGTTACTACTGCAACAGACGGGACATCTGCCTCGAATTTATTTAAACACGGTTCGTTTGATATTGTGATTACTGACCTGCAGCTCCCTGGAATGACAGGAATGGAACTCTTGACCTCTATCCGAAGATTGGACAAGAATGTCATTATTCTAATTATAACCGCTTTCGGCACAGTCGAGAATGCCATTGAAGCCAGTCAGCTTGGAGCAGACGATTATATCACCAAACCTTTCGGGAAAGAAACCTTACGATTTGTCATCGAAAAAACAATTCAACTCAGGAAACTGCAGGCGGAAAATGTTCAGCTCCGCAGTGAATTGTATCAAAAATATGACTTCGGAAACTTGATTGGCAAAAGCTCGGTCATGGAGGATGTTCTTAAATTAACTAGTAAAGTTGCTGAGAGTGATGCCACTGTTCTCATTGAAGGTGAAAGCGGAACAGGAAAGGAATTGATTGCCCGAGCCATTCATTATAATAGTTCTCGAAAAGAAAAATCTTTCATTACCGTCAATTGCCCATCTATTCCTGAGAATTTAATAGAGAGTGAACTTTTCGGGCATGTGAAAGGTGCCTTTACTGGGGCGCTTAAAGACCGAAAAGGAAAATTTCAACTGGCTGATCACGGCACGATTTTTTTGGATGAAATCGGAGATTTAAAAGAAGACCTGCAAGCCCGATTGCTAAGAGTTTTACAGGAAAAAGAGTTTGAGCAAGTGGGAGATTCCAATCCAATAAAAGTTGATGTTAGAGTCGTAGCTGCCACAAATAAAAATCTAGAACTATTAGTTCAGGATGGGAAATTTCGTGAAGATTTATATTATCGATTGAATGTTGTTACTATAATCCTACCGCCGCTTCGGGAGAGGAAAGATGATATTCCTTTCCTGGTCGATCACTTCTTAATAAAGCATGGAAAAGATAAGAACTATACCATCACCGATGAGGCATTGAACATTATTATGCAATATGATTGGCCTGGTAATGTCCGTGAATTGGAGAATACCATCGAACGAGCCGTTGTGATTTCGAGAGAACTAGTTATTACCCCGGAATTGCTCCAACCGATCTGGAGAAGTATCAAGAAAAAAGTAGCACTGCCTCCTGAAATTGAAGAAGAAGATCATTTAACTCTGAAAGAGATTGAAAGGCGTGCTATCATAAACGCGCTGAATAGATCAAATGGGAATCAAACAAAAGCCGCAAAATTATTGAATATTCCCAGGCATGTATTAATTTATCGGATGAAGAAGTTGGGTCTGAGATGAAGCAGAAAATTTTGATTACAATTCATATATTCGCCAATGTCTTCTAAGAGTCTTTCATAAGGGCTTTGACTAATTCAAAACCGTACCTTATAATTGTTTAGGACTCCACTTTTCTATATTATAATTTTTCATCACTCAAATTATTAACATCGATAAAAATTTTGATAAATTTATCTTTCACTCTCGATTTGTAATAAGATTAACCATTTCATAGAGTTAAATTTTAGAGTATTCTTTCACATTTAAAAGGTGTGTAAAATTTTAAAAAATCACTTGACAATTTAAAAATTTTTATCTATATTATTTGCACAATCGTTTGTTCTTACCTCATTGCCTTTATTAAAAGATAAGTAACTAAAATTTCATTTGCGATGCAAATTTTATGGCTGTAACCATAAACGACATAGCCGCAAAAGCGAAAGTCTCTGTCTCCACTGTCTCCAGGGTATTAAATAATAAGGCGAAAAAGTATCGTATCAGTAAAGATACTGAACAATTGGTTCTTAAAGCTGCGAAAGAGCTTAACTATCGCCCGAATCATATCGCCAGAGGACTTCGACTGAAGAAAACCCAGACCATCGGTCTCATTGTTCCTGATATTTCCAATCCCTTTTTTGCTTATGTTACCAGAATGATTCAAACTTTTGCTTATGGTGTCGGATACAGTCTCATTGTATGTAATACCGATGAAAATTTAACTACAGAGATTGAGCAGATTGAACTCCTGAGAAGCAAAGGCGTGGATGGTTTTATCATTATGCCCGTCGGGGTAAGGTATGACCATCTCGCAGAATTGCTTTATGATAACATCCCCTTAGTTTTATTAGATCGCTGTTTTGATGAACTCCAGACAAATTCCGTTGTCGTTAATGATTATAAAGGCGCTTTTGAAGCTGTCAAGCATTTGCTTGATTATGGACATAAACGAATAGCCATCATTCAGGGATTAGCCAATACGTATACGAACAGTGCTCGTTTGAAAGGGTATAAAGATGCACTAACAAAATATAATATCCCGCTTGATGAAAATTTAATTGTTGGAAACGACTTTAGAAAAGAGAACGGTTATATTGAAATGAAAATCCTGCTTAAATTAGAAAGTCCACCTTCTGCAATATTTACGACGAGCGATTTAATTACTCTTGGTGCATTGCAGGCAATTTCTGAAGAAGGATGTAGAATCCCTGATGATATTTCCATAGTATCTTTTGATGATACGGATTTTGCTCCATTTTTAAATGCTCCCTTAACAGCAGTTAGTCAACCAAAAGAGTTGATGGGAGAGGTTGCTGTTAAACTACTCATTGAGGATATGAAGAGTAAGGGACAAAAAGAAAAGAAACGCATTGTTTTGGAGCCCAAATTGATTGTTAGAAATTCCGTCGCACGAATGAGTTTTAGTCAACCAGGTGGTTGATTATTCCCACATAAGTTGCTCTTTTCATACTTTATTATCAGGATAGGCGAATATTGTGAGCATTGTAAATTTATAAAGGAAAAAATATATTCAAATAGCGCAAACGTTTTCACAAATAAATATTTATTTTAAATAATTATTTTAAGGAATTAATATTATGAAAAAGGATGGCATTCTAAAAGTTGTTACGATCGTTTCAATCCTCTTACTATTATTTGTTAATTGTTCGAAAGATTCAAATGATGTGTTAGCTCCGTATAAAGGGGAACGCCCGCTCATCTTACTTCAAATTACTAAGAATTATACACCAGATATACAATGGTTAGGGGGGCGCGTTGCAGCAGTCGGTGTTAACAAAGGTGACAAGGCTGGTCTTGAATCTTCACTCATCTGGTTAATGACCGCAGATGAAAATTCTATTGGATCGTATGTTACTTATGGCACCAATTCGAATACCGCTAAAATTCTGGAGTACGGTGGGATACCTGAGGATAGTCTAAAACACGAAGTCGAATATACATACTGGCTTGCCGAAAAAAGCGCCTTTGATGCTGCATTAGATTCGACACAGCTCAACGAACACAATTTCATCGATACGACATTTACCATGGATCTTTATCTTGATGGACGAGCGGGTGGTGAAAGACTGGGCAACAAATTAGTCGTTACGATTAGTATTAGACGGGAACAAACTCTCTTAGAAGAAATATTCACCTTAGATTGGGAACCTCGTGATATTCCATTCAGGAGAATTGCAATTCGAGAAGATGCTTCCTCTGGTGCTTTTACCGATCTCATCTGGGATGTGTCGACTCCAGATTCTATTGAAGACAACATTTATCCACCGGTTATTATTGGAGAGCCGCCTGAAGGGACAATCGAAACGATAGCCTGGCCTGAAACAGGCTTTAAAAGAAATGTCGTATACTTCTTGTGGATAGCAAATAACAAGTGGGATGGGCAGAGTTTCAACCGCACAGCACCCGGTTATGCCTGGTTTACAATTTATCCATTCAATTAATTCGCATCAAAGGAGATATTTTGAAACATTTAATAAAAAGTGTTGTCTTGCTTTGTATAATAATTCTGGCAATCAACAATTGTACAAAGCAACAGCGACAGGATGAAGGAAAGATTACAATTACTTTCTGGCACAGTTTTGTCTCTTCCACGGTTCCCGCACTAAAAAAACTCATTGATAAATTTGAAAAAGAATTTCCGCAAATTAAAATTAAACCGCAATACATCCCAACAGGCGATGCACTCATTCAAAAGTTAATCACTTCGATTCAAAGCCAAACTGCTCCCGATATATCATGGATTCATTCCGACTACTTGCAGGATTTAGTTGAAGCAGAGGCAATATACAAAATGAGAGATTTTATCGATGGCACGGATGGCATTTCCGACGAACACCTGGCAGATATTTATCCTGCATTAATTCAATACGCATCATGGAGAGGCACTCTTTATAGTATGCCCATGGAAGCGACAAATCTTGCCCTCCTTTATAATAAGAGAATGTTTCGCAAAGCAGGACTTGATCCAGACAAGCCCCCTAAAAATTGGAAAGAGCTTCATGAATATGCCAAAAAGTTGACCATCGATGAAAATGGCGATGGGAAATTCGAACAAGTTGGATTTTCGTTGCCAATTTTTCCTGCTACAGGACCTCTGGGCGGATGGATGGTCTGGCAATGGCTACCCTTTTTATGGCAGGCTGGTGGGCATGTCATCAATGAGGAACAGACTGAGGTGTTTTATAACACAGAGGCTGGTGTTGCTGCATTAACGCTGTGGCAGAATATTTTTACTGATTTAAAATTAAGTACCCATACCACCGATTACGATGTGGCATTTGCATCCGGGAGGTTAGCAATGGCTATCGATGGTCCCTGGAATCTGCCACGATACAGCAAACTCCTTAAAAACCTGGAGTGGGGATTTGCCCCATTACCAGCAGGTCCTGAAAAACGAGTAACCATCGTAGGCGGTGAATACCTGACGATTTTCAAGCAGAGCAAACACCCTGGTGAAGCCTGGAAATTTATCAAATGGATAATTCAGCCAGAAAATCAGGCATTTTGGGCAATGAAATCAGGTTATTTACCCATTCGTCATTCTGTACTGGACATTCCAGAATTTCAACAATATTTAAGACAACATCCAAATTTTAAAGTCTTTGTAGACGAAATGGAGTATGGTGAGGCAGCCAGACCTATCGATTATCATGGCTTGAAAATAACGAGACATATCGCCGAAGCAATCGAGCGAACAACGGTTGGAAATATTGATCCTAAAACAGCATTGGACGAGTCAGCAATGAAATCGAATGATTTATTAAAATCAGACAGCAAATAAAATGACTGGTCAAAAAAGTAGCCTGAGCCAGAAATCAGGAGCTAAAAAAATTTCAAACAAAAATCGTGTGAAAGCAAGAAAGAACGGAATCAGCGCCCTTTTCTTTATTTCTCCAACACTGGTCATTTTCCTGACATTTATAATATTTCCTGTGTTCTTCTCTTTTTATTTAAGCTTCCACCAGTGGAATATGTTCAGCACCGAGCAGTCTTATGTTGGTCTGGAAAATTATGTTCGTTTGTTTGGTGAGTCTGAATTTTGGGAAGTTTTAAAAAATACGCTCATTTATACTATCGGCACAGTGCCATTGAATATGGCGCTTTCATTATGGGTCGCTTATGTTTTAAATCGAAAGATTATCGGCAAAAAATTTCTCAGGACTGCGTTTTTCGCGCCGGTAATTATTTCTCCAGTCGCAGCAGCAGTCATCTGGCGCTGGATGTATGATCCTAATTTCGGGTTGATTAACTATTTCTTATCCTTTTTTGGAATAAAGGGACCTAATTGGCTGAATGAACCGAATTCAGCGATGTTTGCTTTAATTCTCATGGCAGTGTGGAAGACCTTTGGTATCAATATGGTGCTGTTTTCGGCAGGACTCCAGGGAATTCCTGAAAACTATTACGAAGCCGCCGATATCGATGGCGCTGGAAGATGGTCAAAATTCTGGCGAATTACTATACCATTGCTTAGCCCCACCACATTTTTCATTATGGTCATGTCTATTATCGGCTCATTTCAGGTGTTCGATATTGTTTATGTTTTGACGTCGGGAGGTCCGCTCGGCTCAACCAAAGTTCTTGTTTTTTACCTGTATGAACATGCGTTTAAATTCTTTGAGATGGGCTATGCTTCGGCAGTCGCTTATGTATTATTTACTATTTTAATAATACTCACACTACTTCAAGTCAAATATATGAGATCTCGGGTATATGACGCCATATGAAAAATTCATCTAATAAAATTTTTGAAATTATCCGAAAATTTCTATTTCATGCAATCGTTTACGCAGCAGCCCTGGCAACCATTGCGCCTTTTCTCTGGATGCTATCGACTTCTTTAAAAGACCTGAATGACATCTTTGTTTATCCACCAAAGTGGCTGCCATCAAAATTTCACTTCGAGAATTTTACCAGAGCTTTTCAAGCTGCGCCATTTGGTCGCTACTATTTAAACAGCATCTTTGTAGCCGTTACGGTAACAATCGGTCAACTGATAACATGTTCCATGGCTGCATTCGCCTTTGCCAGGCTAAAATTTTGGGGGCGAGACGTGCTTTTCATGATTTTTCTCGCAACCATGATGATTCCAGGGCAGGTGACCATGATCCCCAGCTTTATGGTGCTTTATTGGTTTGGGTGGATTGATTCATATAAAGCGCTTATTGTTCCTGGATTGGCGTCGGCTTTTGGTACTTTTTTATTAAGGCAATTTTTTATGACGATTCCCAAAGAGTTAGAAGAGGCTGCTTATATTGACGGCTGCAGCAGGTTCAAAGTATTGTGGCGAATTATTGCGCCACTTTCCAAACCAGCGCTGGCAACACTGGCAATCTTCACATTTATGGGCGTTTTCAATGATTTTATCTGGGCGTTGATTGTAATTAGCTCAGAAGAAATGCGTACCGTGCAATTGGGATTGGCTATCTTTCGCGATCGCTACCTTACAGATTGGGATTTAATGATGGCCGGTTCAGTGACGGCTACCTTACCTATTTTAATTGTGTTTTTCTTTACGCAAAAGTATTTCATTAAAGGAATTACTTTATCAGGATTGAAAGAGTAGTTAAGTTTTTACTAATCCTTTGTGTTAAAGCGATGAGCAAAGAATTAATAGAATTTATTAAAGAAAATTTGAGAGGAGGTGATGGCATAAAATTGTTTAGTAGATTCCCTAAGGGGATTGCAGCTAATTTAACACATTGTTACTATTAATTTAAGTGGAGGAATTTACAATGGAAAAGTTCAAATGTGTACTAATTTTTACCTTGGTCATGGGAATTGTTCCAGTCCTGGCCCAAAGACCCTACGGTATTGGAGACAACATTTTAGTGCCTCACGTTGCACCAGGTACAATAGTCGCTGACGGAAATGCAGATGAAGCAGCCTGGGCTGATGCTATTACCGTGCCGATCCAAAACTGGAATGATTGGGCGGGAGAAACTCCTGCCATAACAGTAGATGCAAGGTTGTTATGGACTGAAGACACATTATTTTCTTACATTAAGGTCACTGACCCTGAAGTAATTATCGGCTCTGAGCCTCATAACAGTGATCAAATTCTGTTTGGAATTGATCGTACGATGAAAGGAGATCAACAGTATGATTTCTCCTGGGAAGGGTTTCCCCGGAATTTTCCAGACAAAGGTCCAGCAGTGCTGAAAATTTCTCCCGCTGGAATTACCGCAAACTGGGGATACAACAATATTTCTCCAGTCGATTCTGGCTGGGTTATTGGAACGACATTCTCCGCGGCAGACAATTGGGGCGTTGAAATGAAAATCTGGGCGCCTCGCATCCGCTCCAATGTCATGATGGGATTCAATCTCGGTGGAGCAGATTATACCAGTCAGTATGATAGATGGTACGCCTGGCATCCTATCGCTTCAGACACCCTGGTCGTTGATTATCCAGAACTCGATTGGGGCATGTTAGCCAGTGACATGATGCGTTATTCTGGCTGTTTTGGTACATTAACATTTACAGGCAGTACGCCTTATGGCGTCGATCAAGAGATCAATGTACCTTACATTGAGCCAGGTACATTGAAACTGGATGGCGAACCAGATGAACCTGCTTGGAATGATGCTGCTTTCGTGGATATCCAGCAAGTCTGGGATGGCGCCTGGGGCGGTCATCCTGATCCCGATCATTACAATGATTCCAGAATATTGTGGACAGAAGACACCCTGTTTGCCTATCTTGAAGTGGAAGACTGGCAAATCTTCTTCGGACTTGATACTGTACAATGGGGTGGAGAGCACTTAATGATTGCCGTTGATGGTCCTATGTACGGTGATCCCTGGGACCAAGATTATTCAGGCTATCCCTCTGATTGGGCAGGTGCGCCCTGGAATGCTCCTGATAAAGGACCAACAACTTATAAAATTAGTAACCTTGGTATTACATTAAACTGGGGTTTCTGGTGGCACGAAGGATTAGAAACCTTGTTTCTTGTAGATCCTGAAGATTCTGGATGGGTGGCTGGTACGGTATTCATCAAACCGGATGAATATAAATGGGGAGTAGAAATGAAGATGTATCTACCACAGGTTGCACTCAACACACGAGTTGGTTTCAATATGGCTGGTGCAGCAGCCGATAGCGCAACATTTTATGATAATATCGGTAACGAATATCCTGAAGCAACTTATGCCTATTATTGCTGGAATGGAGAATTCGGAGGGCAACTTCAGCAATCAGCTAAGAGTTTTGGAACATTACTTTTTAAGAAAACGTCAACTGGCGTTAAAGAATTAAACCAGGAAATTTCCGAAACGTTACCTCATGATTATTTTCTGGATCAGAATTATCCCAACCCATTCAATCCAGTAACAAGTATATCTTATAAACTAAATAAAGCTGGTGAAACCAAACTTGAGATCTTCAATGTCCTCGGGAAAAAGGTCGCCACTCTCGTTGAACAGGACCAGCAACCTGCCGGTGTATACAAAGTTCAATGGGATGCAACTGAATTCGCCAGTGGAGTGTATTTCTATCAACTGCGAGTCAATAATCATCTCGTCTCAACAAAAAAAGCATTGTTAATACGTTAGCAATTTACTGGAGATGGCTGGAAATTTTTGACCAGCCATCTCAAAACTGTTAATCAAATTTTTTTTATAAGAACTCAAATTCTAACTAAGGTGGGAAGTAGACATTATAGCATTTATCAAACAGATTATTGCAAAATGAAAGCAGCGATTTTACAGGCTCCTGGAAAATTTATTATTGAAGAAATGCCAGTTCCACAATTGGATATCGATGAAGTATTAATCCAGGTTAAGGCTTGCGGAATTTGTACATCAGAATTAGATATCTGGGAAGGGAAAGCTAAGGGGCTGGAATTTCCTCGCTTTATCGGTCATGAAGTATCTGGAATCGTCAAAGAAACGGGGCAAAGAGTTACTTCTGTTAAAAAAGGCGATCATGTTGCCGCATGGGTCCAAGGTAAAGGTTATGCTGACTATCTTGCTGTGAAAGAACAATATCTTTATAAGCTAAAGATGGTGACACTCCTCGTATATGCGCTGGGCGAACCAATTGCCTGTTCGGTAAATGGGGTTCGAAAACTCGATGTACAACTCAATGAAAGCGTGTGCATCGTTGGCTGCGGATTTATGGGATTGATCATGTTACAGGTCTTCAAAATACGTGGAGCGGGTTTAATTATCGCCATTGATCCTCGAGAAGATATACTTGATTTAGCTCGAAAATTGGGCGCAACTCACACTTTCAATCCAAAGAAAACCGATGTTGTTAAATCGATTAAAGACTTGACCAATGATAGAGGTGTGGATATCGGCGTGGAAGCGACTGGTAAACAGGAAACACTGGATTTGACAGGGAACCTGGTTCGCATGGAAGGAAAATTGGAAATTTTCGGTTTTCATCAAGGAGAAGCACGTAAGGTAAATTGGGGATTGTGGAATTGGATGGCATTTCACATCGTCAACGGACATTCTCGAAGTCCTCATCTCTATCTCGAGGGAATGAAAATTGGCTTAGAATTATTAGAGACAAATAAACTGGATATGGCGCCATTAGTTACCCATCGTTTTTCGTTAACTGAAATTAACCAGGGCTTTGAAACGGCTGTCAAAAAGCCAAAGGGATTTGTTAAAGGAGTTGTCGTTTTTTAGTAACTATTGACTGGAGTGTGGTGCCTTTATGCGCCGCAATTTTGCAATCCATAAAGAGATTGCACTTAATAAATATTCAAATGCTTTTAGTCAATATTTAGCTATCATTAAGTTAAGACAAAATTTGGTCGTGTCATTCCATGTTTGTTGCGGAATCTTCTTCGCTGTAAATCTGGTGAGATTCCTGCCCACCTGTTAGCAGACAAAAATGACAGAATGATCGTTAATTTAATGACAGTTACTTCTAAATAATCAAACTTTACCACCTTTTTATCAAAAACAGAGGTTGGTTATGAAACATTATACTATCTTAAAAACAAGACCGAGGTTCTTATTTACCATAATTTTTATAAGCCTAATGATAATCAATTCTATGGTATTTGTAGAACCTTCACACCTATGGGCTGCAAATCGTGGAAAGATTTCAGGTAAAATAATTGATGTGAAGACAAAGGCACCTTTACCTGGTGTCAATGTGGTGGTGGTTGGTACTAGTTTAGGCGCATCCACCGACTTAGAAGGCGATTTTTATATCGCCAACATTGAATCTGGCATCTATAATTTAAAGGTCACCATGATGGGATACAAAGAGATGACTGTTAAAAATGTCAGAGTTCGAGTTAATAGAACAACTGAGGTGAATTTCGAACTGGAAGAGGTTGTTCTAGAAGGGGAAGAAATTATTGTTTACGCAGAACGTCCATTAATTGAAAAAGATGTGACCTCTTCGATAATGATCTTAGATAAACAGGAGATCAGCGCTCGACCAACTACTGAGTTCAACCAGATCCTGACAACTTTACCCAGTATCGATTATGAAGATGGTGTGATGAAGTTCCGTGGTGGAACACTGGATGAAGTTGCTTTTATGGTTGATGGAGCCAGGGTTCGCAATCCACTTAATCTTTCACCCTATACCAGTTTTAATCTTAGCTCAATTCGGGAAGCTGAAGTAATCACTGGATCGTTTAATGCTGAATATGGCGAAGCCGTCTCCGGTGTCGTAAACATTATTACCAAAGAGGGCTCTGATCACTATGAACTCTTCATGGATACACGTTATGTTCCCCCAGGCAAAAGACATTGGGGTGCTACGCTATATGACATTAATACCGATATATATTGGGAAAACTCACACGCACGGCATTTAGAATGGTGGATTGAGAATACAGATCAATGGGTTGATCCCAATGGTGTTCGTGGTTATGATGCTCGCTGTTTATGGACACCAGAGCAGGCTTATGAAAATTACCTCGCAACCCATCAGCCGCTTACCGATTACACCAATACGCCCAGCTACCAGACAGAGGTAAGTTTTGGCGGTCCGGTTCCTTTTTTAAAAGATCTTCGTTTCTTTGCCACAGGTAAATATCGATCACAGGCTCCATTATTCGGCAATTCATTTCTTGATAAGGGAACTTTTTTTGATGGGACATTAAAACTGACATATAAAATCACACCCGATATGAAAGCTGTTTTTTCAGGTTTTTGGAGTCAAGAAAAAACTGCCTGGGGAATTGATCCCACGTCTGATGATGGTTGGTATTTAAATGATTACGTGCTGAACTCACGGTACGCCTATTTCGATTTTCCCGGGTATCCTACCACTCAAACCGATGGTCAGAGTTTCATATTTGGTCATACTTTAAATCCCACAACTTTATATGAAATCAAATTGAGCCGAGTCCACGCCAAACGAAAGATCTGGACTTTACCAGATGATCCTATTGGGTGGGAAGCAATAGATGCAACATTTGATAATTTAAGAGCTGTTGATTCAAAGGGCAATCCCATTATTGGCGGCTATATGAATCGAATTGGCTATCACACCACTGGATATTATTTTCGCTATGATGACCATAATACAGATTGGAATATTACAGCATATCTGAGCAGCCAGATGAGTAAATATATCCAATTTAAAACTGGGCTTGAATTCAGCTATTATGACCTTGATCATTATAACCAGGCAAAAGCGCCACCCAGCAGGGATGATCGAGTTTATAATCCATACCAAGGTGCTTTCTATGTCCAGAACAAATTAGAGTTCAGCGGATTGATTATGAATATCGGTCTACGATATGATTTTTATAATCCTAATGATGTCGTTTATACCAATGTATTTGATCCATTCAATTCACCCAAAGAAAAGACCAACACATTTTCACAATTAAGTCCTCGATTAGGCTTGTCCCATCCAATTGATGAAAAGACTGTGCTTCACTTCTCGTATGGGCATTTTTTCCAGCGAGCACCCTATGGTGATTATGGTGAAGGATACGATGAACAACGAGGAAGTTTGACAACCTTTATGATTGATGGAACCGATATCCCGTGGGTTCTGGGTAATCGAGACCTTAAACCGCAAAAAACCGTCGCCTTTGAAATTGGGATTGAGCGAAATTTTGCTAAATATTTTGTGCTGGATATCACTGGTTTTTATAAAGATATCCGTAATACGATTCGCAATATCTCAGTCGAGACAGCGATGGGAATATATACGACGAATGGTAACGGCGATTATGCCGATCGCCGGGGAGTTGAAATATCATTACGTAAAATACCATCTGTCACTAAATTTGGTGCCTATTGGGGATATGCGAATTTCACAACACAATTGGGGATTGATGGGACCAGTGGCGATCCGGATGCCATCAGGGAAGATGGTACCCTTGGTTATCCCACGAGCGGTGATGTGATTATTCACCTGAATCCTCGTCTAAAAGCAGGCTTTTTCTATCGAACACCTCAAAATTTTAATCTACTCAAGGGACTTTTCAAGAATATTACATTATCGGTAGATTTTCATGCAAATTACCCCAATGAAAACTTAATGCAAGATTATTTTTATTTTAATGGAAAAAAATATGTTCGACCGGCTGATAAAAACATGGACTTAAGATTCCGAAAAGAGATTAATCTGGCTAATGATAATATAAAAATTAGCCCATATCTCGAAGTCCACAATTTATTTAATACCAGGTGGATTTCATTGGGTACTTTTGAAAATGCGTCAGAAGCTGATCAGCAGAAATTTGTTGAGAGTGATTTTGATTATCTTCCTTCGGTAGACAAATTTGGGGTTACAATCTTAGAGTTATCAAAATTTCGTAATTTGCCAAGGTCTATTCTCTTTGGTATATCCTTCGAATTTTAGAGCGACTTTAATTTAAAAGTGATGGAGATTAAAATGAACATCAATTTTTTTAAACGATTGTTATATCTATGCATACTCTTAATTTTATTTATCTTCATCTGGAATTCAGAGAGCTATGCACAGGGAATGGAGGAAAAAATACACCGTCGCGGTAGAATATGGGAAATTATTCGAAATGACGGTTGGATCGGAAGTCTTGGAGCATGGGATTTCAAGGTTTCTGCTCCATTGGGCTTATTTCCCGGCTTTAAAGGGTATGTCCATCCCTACGGAAGTGAATTCAAAGCGCAAAATACCTTTGTAAATGCCAATTATCATAATTTTCGAAGTGGATGCTGGATTGTTGTAAAAGATTTGTTAACTCCTGCTCCCCCACCGGATAATAATCCGATGCTCACCGATTATGAATTATATTGCTCCGGCATGCAGGGAGATGCTTATGGAGTTGAGCTTACTATTAAACCGTTAGAATTAAACAAGAATTATATTGAGAATGCTGGATTTGATCCATTGCTACCTGAAGAAATGACCGCAGGATCGTGGAACACAAATACAGGCATTACGGTAATCAGGCGGAGCTATGTGTGGAGTTACCCTGATTATCGAGATTTTATTATTTACGATTATGTGTTTAAAAATACAGGCATCATGGTCTCCAATTTTCTCAATGAGATTATTCCTAATTTTCCTTCACAGGAATTGCATAACATCTATTTTGTATTTCATTCCGGAATCTCAGTATCAACAAAAAGTAATATCAATTTTGGTTCAGCACTACCGCCAGTCCATGCCGGTGGTTTCGGTTGGAAAGCAGACTGGTATCACGATTATTATCATATCTATGATGATGGTGAGTTCGTATTTTCGACGAATTATAATGGCGGAAAAGAACCGCCGCCATGGTTTAATAAACAGTATTTAAAAGAAAATGCAGCCTGGAAAAAACATTTTGAGGATGAACTCATGAGTCCCGCAGCATTTGGCTGGCTTGCACTTTATGCTGATCCACTTAATGGTGGATCGAGACCTTCACCTAAACCAGATATATTGCGAATTGATTCACATAAAGGTGGGACTTTCCAGGGCATGGATTTAGACCTTGAAAAATTTTATCCATCATCGTCAAAGCCTAAAAAATTGTTCTATGACTTCGCGACGATCCCGGATGACCAACCCACCCTTGGAAATAATGGAGACCGATTTAATTTTTATACTTTTTCATACGGACCTTATACACTTGCTCCTGGAGATTCGGTTCGCTTTATTATAGCAGAAATTGCGGGAGTAATGGACTATCATGAAATCAACGCTGGCGATCCGAATGGCTATTTTCCTGACAGCACCATAGCAGCGATCCGTCGTAATGCAGAATTCGCCCGCAAAGCTGTTCAGTGGGGCATCGGCGCCACAGCAGGTGGTATTGCATTAGCAGCAGATGTACCAGAGCCGCCTCCCGGACCAAACTGTAGTGCTTCAAATGTTTCCTATGGCGATCAAGTGCCCATCATTGCCATTATCTGGGATAACATTGCTGAAACAAAAGTGATTTCCGACGGCTCTGGCGCCATTTTTTATGATGGGATAAATGATCTGGATGGATACCGTATTTACCGTTCAACGGACTTTCAATATGTTAATGATACAGAGGTTAAAGTTTTACGTGGCGCGGCATGGGACCTTGTTGTTGATATTCCTAAATCAGATTTTTCTAAATATCGCGATGAAAATTCAGGTGCTTATACCTATTTAGACTCCAGTATAACATTTGGATTCCGTTGTGGTTATTACGTTTCAGCTTATAATTCAGATCCTAAACCGTGGACATCTGCAAATCAGACCGTGGTAACGGATCTTCCGACGTTAGAAAGTGGAGATTATAATAGAACGGCTCCAGTCGCAGCGCAACAGGGACCTGTGAACAGTTTTGACATTTTTGTCGTTCCCAATCCCCATATCTTTAAAGACCCGGACAGGAGTTTTGGCTTAAACGATCCTTACCGCATGGAATTCCGAAATCTTCCAGAAAGTTGTACCATTCGTATCTATACCATTTCTGGAGACCTGGTGAACGTTCTTAAACATGAACCCGATCAGTATGGCAACCTATCTGGAGTCGAAGTCTGGAATCAAAAGAGCGATTCAGGCTTGTTAGTAGCGCCGGGTTTATATATTTATCATGTTGAGTCATATACACCTGGGATAAATAAGTCATTCACAGGAAAATTCATAATAATTAGATAATAAAAATTGGGTGAGATATGAAAAAGTATATATTTATCGTCATTATATTCTCTTTGCTTTCCGCAACTATAGTAAAAGCACAGGGATTTAATAAAAGTGGGCGCACCGCATTTCAATTTGTTAAAATTGGAGTCGGCGCACGACAAACGGCTATGGGTGAAGCTTGTATTGCTGTGGTCAGGGACGTCACTTCGGTTTTCTGGAATCCAGCAAATATTACAGATATTCGCACCGGGCAAGCTTCATTTACATACTCACGTTGGCTGGCTGATATGAATTATTTTGCTGGCGCTGCAGGATTTCGTCTGTCCAAAATTGGAATTTTCGCACTAAGCTTTTCATCCTTGGATTATGATAACTTGCAGGAAGCATTGGTGAGAACATCCACAGGTTCAAGTTCAAGTGATACGAGAACAGGTAATTCCTTTACCGGAGGCGATCTAATGATTGGGCTATCCTATGCCCGTGAATTTACCGATCGGCTCTCAATCGGGATAACAGCAAAATATTTAAGAGAAGAATTGTTCGTCTATAACGTAGATGTAGTCTCTTTCGATCTCGGAACTTTTTATAATTCAGGCTTCAAAGGCATTAGAATCGCAATGAGTGCTCAAAATTTTTCGACAGGATCGGTGAGCTGGCTCGGAGCAGAAAAGAGCGACCGCATCGAAGGATATGATATTCCATTAATTTACCGTATTGGGACTTCATTTGATCTCATCGGCGGGCAGGATGGATTTTTCAACTTCGGCGAAAATCATCACCTGCAATTCAGTTTTGATGCCCTTAATACTAACGATTATGGCGAACGATATCATGTCGGTGGTGAATACTGGTTTAGTGATTTTGTCGCACTCCGTGGAGGCTATCGCTTTAATTATGCAGAAGGAAAGTTATCTTTCGGTTTTGGTCTGAATATGGAAGTCTCTGGTATACAAACTCAGGTCGATTATGCCTATGTGAGTTATAAATTTTTAGATTCACCTCACCGTTTTACAATGACTTTTTCATTTTAGAGCATTGGATTAAATAATTTGTGCATTTAAATTTTAATCGAAATCATGAAATTTTAACGTATGGAATTAAAATGGAAACTTATTTTATCCTACCCCCTTAATATACCGTTTAAAAATAGATTAAATCAACAAATTCAACATGAATTTTAAGTAAGATAAGACGAGGATTCAATATCCTCGCTTATTTTATATGCTCGTAGATTTCATGTATTCCGTAATGCAAACACCTTGCTTGCGACCGCTATGAAGAATTTAACTCAAAATTTACTCACAAGCCAGAGGCTTTGTTACGGTAACTGATAAATACTAATTAGTCTGTCCGGAAACGTAGCATAAGCTTCCAGCTTGTGAGAAAAACCAGATTAACTTCAATATTTTGGTGCCAAGCAGGATGCTTACGTTACAAAAACCATCCTTTTCAGATAGACACTAATTATAAGAAAATATTCAACAATTAATCTTCATGTTAAATGGATTCAAATATGGCATTTTCAAAGAAGACATTATATGGTGAAAAACTAACAAGGGAAAATTTTAAAACTCCGCCCCAAGAAATGGGCATTCTGCCCTTCTGGTTCTGGAATGGAGAGTTAGATGAGGAAGAAATGGAATGGCAAATGCGGGAATACAAAGATAAAGGCATTCCAGGATTGTTTATTCATGGTAGATTTGGTTTGAAAGTACCCTATTTATCTAAAGCATGGTTCGAACGGGTAAAATATGTCGTCGAAAAGGCCAAAGACATTGGCATTGATGTCTGGGTGTACGATGAAATGAATTGGCCCAGTGGTACAGCAGAAAAACAGGTGCTCAGAGAATACCCGCATCTCAAACAAAAATACCTGGAGCTGGTCGCCCTGAACGTCGATGGCCCATTGTTTACATTTTTAGAAGCCACTGACTCCCGTTATGTCAATACCGGTGACTCCAAGCCGATTGCCGCTTTTGCCTGTTCTGCCGAAGAATTTGAAAACGGTATCACACATTTGATCGATTTAACACCAAACTTATCTTTTAATAAAGTTATTCCCTGGGAAGCGCCGGCCGGAAAGTGGAAACTGCTCTTTTTTCTGGAAAAGGAAGTGGATTACTACATCGATACGCTCAATCCCGAATCAACCAATCGTTTCCTTGAAATGACTCATGATGGTTACAAAGCAGTCGTTGGCAAGGATTTTGGTACCATTGTTCCTGGTTTTTATACCGATGAACCTGCCATGTATTATTATCAAGTGGGAGTGGATAATTTTGTGATTCCCTGGTCAAGTCAGATGTTCAAAATTTTTCGCCAGCGTCGTGGGTATGATCTAAAACCCTATCTGCCAGCCCTCTACACGTCCATGGGACAAATCACAGCAAAGATTCGCTACGATTTTTGGCGCACATTAACCGAGCAATATGCAGACACTTATTATAAGCGCATCCGAGATTGGTGTGATCAGAATGGCGTTATTTTCACAGGACATTTGCTGTTTGAAGAATGGCTACGAGGACACGCCCGATGTGAGGGCAATATTTTCAAATATCTCAAACATATGCACCTGATTGGAGTGGATCATCTTTATCCCAAAATAGGAACTGAGGAAGAACCTGCTGAACACGTATCTTTGAAACTCGCCAGCTCTGCTGCCCATCATTTTGGTAGCACCAGGCTGCTTTGTGAGTCTATGGGCGGCACTTACTGGGATTGTACCCTGGAGCGGATGAAATGGATCGCCAACTGGGAATATGTGCTGGGCGTCAATCTGTTTAACAATCATGGCTACCACTATTCTATCG
>JABAOH010003551.1_pt3 | contig 48860 bp, 49 predicted proteins | sample 7062181 | NCBI WGS metagenome assembly JABAOH01 (sample SAMN14538630, study PRJNA623070) | marine sediment metagenome | biome: marine biome [ENVO:00000428]; feature: marine pelagic biome [ENVO:01000023]; material: deep marine sediment [ENVO:00002113]; isolation source: pool of 5 deep marine... | reverse complement strand
AAGATGAAAAGACTTATGGTGATTGCGGCCGGGGCGGTGGCGCTGGCGGCGGCGTGCGCTTTCGGCGATTGGGTCTACGAGGGCCAGTGGGGCTCGAAGGGTTCGGGTAACGGTCAATTCGAAGGGCCTACCGGCGTCGCCGTCGCCCCGAGCGGGAACGTCTACGTCGTCGATTACGGTAATTACCGTATCCAATATTTCACCTCGAGCGGTTCTTTCCTCGGCAAGTGGGGCTCGTCCGGTTCGGGGAACGGCCAGTTTCGCGATCCCGCCGACGTCGCCGTTAGCGGCGCCGGCGCCGTTTACGTGGCCGATACGGGGAACAACCGGATTCAATACTTTACCTCGAGCGGGTCCTTCGTGGGCAAATGGGGCTCGTTCGGTTCGGGCGACGGCCAATTCTGCACGCCGTTCGGCGTCGGCGTAGCGCCGAACGGGGACGTTTACGTGAGTGACGGCCAAAATCATCGCGTCCAGTACTTCACCCCCGCCGGCTCTTTCCTCGGCAAGTGGGGCTCGCAGGGCTCCGGCAACGGGCAATTCGTCATTCCGGCCGGCGTAGCCGTCGCGCCCAACGGCCATGTCTACGTCGTCGATTGTTATAACCACCGCGTCCAATATTTCACCTCTAGCGGTTCTTTCCGCGGCAAATGGGGCTCGTACGGTTCCGGCGAAGGCCAGTTTATCCAGCCCTGGGGCGCGGCCGTGGCGCCCAACGGCTACGTATACGTTGCGGATGACGGTAACTACCGGATTCAATACTTCACCTCGAGCGGGTCCTTCCTGGGCAAATGGGGCAAGGAGGGTTCGGGTAGCGGCGAATTCGGTGCGCCTTCGAACGCCGCCGTTTCCCTGGACGGCCGGCGCGTCTACGTCAGCGACTTGATGAACAACCGCGTCCAGTATTTCCGCTGGTCCGACGCGCGCGTAGCCCCCGCTTCGCTGGGCCGCGTGAAGGCGCTGTTTAAATAATTTTTCGGTTTAATCGGGAAAGCAGCGGCCGCCTCCCCGGGCGGCCTCTTTCCGTCGTTGCCGACGTAACGAGTATCGTGTTATATTAGAAAGGATGTTTGGTAAAATGAGGAGAAATTGAGATATGAATAAAACCGCCATATTTCCGGACGACGCGGCGTCGATGGCGGACATCCTCGTCAACGTTTGCCGCGACAAAGGTTAGACGTTAATGGCCTTGGCCGTTATGCCGGACGGCGTCCACGCCGTCGCGAGTTTAAAACCGGCCGTTGCGCCTGCGGCCGCGGCGACGTTTTTAAAAGGTATCTTCGCGCGCGTGTATAACCGCGGCCGGCGCGTGAGCGGTCCGATTTCGTCGGACGGTTACCGGTGGAAGCGGTGGGCAAGAAAAACGTATGGCCGGTGTTAAGTTACGTCGCCCGCCAAGAAGCGCGCCACGGCGTCATCGCCGCCGCGGACCGGAAAAACGAAATCCGCGCCGTAAACGGTTTGACTTTGGCTCCCGAATCTAGTAAAATTTAAATAAAGGTCACCTTCGAACATAACCCTTGCCAAAGGGGGTTGCCCCAATGAAAAAGGTTTTGACGGTAGTGATTGTAACGGCGACGTGTGCCGCCGCGGCTTGGGCCTATCTCGGCCAGGTCGTCGGCTCCTTCCGTTCGCCCGCGGGCACGCAGACGCGGGGCCTCGCCCGCTCCCGGATGTACCTGTTCGTCGCGGACGCAGGGAACCGGGGCATCGTTTACCGCTTGATCCCGAGTACTGGCTCGGTCCAAAACTTTTATCAGCTCGGGTGGTACGGGTCCAACGCCGGCCTCGCGTACTCGGACTCCGCCGTCCTCTGGGTCGGATGCCCCGCCAACGACTACGTCTACCGGTGCCACGCTCCCAGCGGGAGCTTGTATGGCTCGTGGTACGCGTACCACGACCCGTACGGTTGCGCGCCCTTGTGCACGGGCGACGGCGGCACAGGGACCACCTACCTTTTCACCTCCGACACGGGCCCTCCGGACATCTTTACGCATAGGTTGACCGGCGGTAGCGTCGTCCGGTCCATCCGGGTGCCCTACCCCACGGATTACGATTGCGCCTACGATTGGCGCAACAGAGTCGTGTGGCTGGGCGACAGTCCGAATGTCGTCTACGGCTATACGCTTACCGGGTCCGTGCTGGCGTCGTTCCCCTCGCCCGCGAATTATCCCCGGGGCCTCACCTACTACGGCCAATACCTGTACGTCGCCTGCAACGGCAACGGCTACATATACCGCATCCACTGCCCGTACAACTTCGTGGCCGTGGCGCCGACGTCGCTGGGCAAGGTCAAGGCGCTCTTGCGCTAGGGCGGAGGCGGGAGAAGGGAAAGCGGGCCGTCGGCGGGAAAATATACGTCGTTGACGGAGCTTAAATTCCGTTCTCCGCGAAAGGGGATTCGAGGGATGGCGTATCAAGCGGGAGAAGAAACCCCCGAGGCGGGCGTCTACCGCTGCACGAACTGCGGCGCCGAGATAACGCTTAAGGCGGGTGCGGCGTTTCCGCCTTGCGAGTGTAGCCTCGAGAACTGGTCCATCGTCAGGAGAACGTAGCGCCGGGGGGGCGGGGCCGTACGGCGCACGTGGGTTCGGCCGCGCGACCTTCGGGGCGCGGCGTTCTATTTTTTCCCCGAATAATGCTTGACATTGGGCCGTAGAATTGTTATATTTATATACTCGCGGCTCTAGCCGCGAGCGATTGATAATTGCGGAGCGACGGGCTGTGCGCACGCGGACTTTTATACCCAAGGAAGAGGATATCGAGCGGCGCTGGTGGCTCGTGGACGCCGAGGGCAAGGTGCTGGGACGCCTCGCGACGCGCATCGCACAGGTCGTACGCGGCAAGGAGAAGCCCTACTTCACGCCCCACCTCGACGCGGGCGACTTCGTCGTCGTCGTCAACGCGGAGAAGGTCCGCGTTACGGGCAATAAGCCGCGAGATAAAATTTATTACCGCCATTCGGGCTACGTAGGCCACCTCAAAGAAGCGCCGCTGGGACGGATGCTGGCGCGCAAACCGGAGTGGGTAATATTGCACGCGGTCCGCGGGATGTTGCCCAAGAACCGGTTGGGCCGCAGGCTCCTCAAGAAGGTTAAGGTCTACCGCGGCCCGAGCCACCCCCACGCCGCTCAGAGCCCGCAGCCTCTCGAGGTGTAGCCGAGGTCAAAGGAGTTCCGTTGGAGGTCAAAAAATATTACGCAACGGGGCGTCGCAAGACGTCGGTCGCCCGCGTGTGGCTCTGGCCGGGGGAAGGCGGGTTCGTCGTCAACCGGCGGCCGCTCGAGCGTTACTTCACGCTCGAGAGTTGGCGCGTGGACGTCAACAAACCCTTCGAGGTCACGGCGACTGCGGGTAAGTTCGACGTCTTCTCGACGGTGAAGGGCGGCGGTTTAACGGGCCAGCGGGGCGCGCTACGCCACGGCCTCGCCCGCGCGCTCGAGCAGGTGGATCCGTCCTACCGCTCCACGCTGAAACGTGCGGGCCTTTTGACGCGCGATCCGCGTACGAAAGAGCGCAAGAAATACGGCCAGCCGGGCGCGCGCAAGCGGTTCCAATTCTCCAAGCGGTGACGCGACGGATATTGCCGGAGGAGGCGCTTAGGCGGCGGAGTAAAATCCAGGACTATCGCTCCAAAGGGGCGGCGATTTTGCGGCGCGTCCCTTGCCGAAGCGGTTAAGGTCACGGAGGTACAGATAGTCGTGTTCGACGTTTCGATGAAACAGCTCCTGGAGGCCGGCGTGCATTTCGGCCACCAGACGCGCCGTTGGAACCCGAAGATGCGCAAATATATCTTCGCGGAGCGCAACGGCATTTATATTATCGATTTGCAGAAGACGCTGAGGCTTTTGGAGGAGGCGTACGAGTTCGCGCGGGAGACGGCGCGGGCCGGCGGGCGAGGGCTTTTCGTCGGGACCAAGAAGCAGGCGCAGGCCTCGGTCGAGGGAGAGGCGTCGCGCGCCGACTGTTTCTACGTGACGACGCGGTGGCTCGGCGGCACGCTGACCAACTTCGAAACCATCAAGAAGAATATCGACCGCCTGAAGGTGATCGAGGGGATGGAAGAGGACGGCTCCCTGAAAAAATACGCCAAGAAGGAGCGGTTGGAATATCAGAAGGAGAAGAACCGCCTGCTTAAATTGTACCGGGGCATCCGCGATATGAGGCGGCTGCCGCAGCTCGTTTTCCTGGTCGACCCTCGGCGGGAGGCGATAGCGCTACGGGAGGCCAATCGCCTCGGCATACCCGTGGTAGCGCTCGTGGATACCAACTGCGACCCCGACCCTGTGGATTACGTCGTACCGGGTAACGACGACGCGATACGGTCCATCCGGATTATGGCCTCGACGTTGGCGAGCGCCTTCGTCGACGGCCGCGCCGAGGCGGCGGAGGGGGAGGAGGCAGGCGGAGAGGGCGAGGCCCTAGCCGCGGAAGCGCCCGGGGCCGCGGCCTACGTCAGCCCCGAGGAATAAGTGAGAGGATATAGTATGGCCGTAGAGGCGAACGAGATTAAGAAGCTTCGCGATCGGACCGGCGCCGGCATGATGGATTGTAAGCGGGCCCTCCAGGAATGCGGCGGCGATCACGAGAAGGCGGTGGAGTATCTGCGTATTAAGGGCCTCGCCGCGGCCAAGAAGAAAGCCGGCCGGGCCACGGGCGAGGGCGTTATCGCCACCTACATTCACCCGGGCGACAAACTGGGCGTAATGGTCGAAGTTAATTGCGAGACCGATTTCGTAGCGCGTAATCGCGAGTTCCGGGCGTTCGTGAAGGACATAGCGATGCACATTGCCGCGGCGGACCCCCTCGCGGTCGCGAGCGAGGATGTACCGGAAGATATACTCGAAGGTGAGAGAAAAATCGCTGCCGAGCAGGCCCGCGAACAGGGCAAACCGGAGAATATAATCGAGAGAATAGTGGAGGGCCGGCTAAAGAAGTTCGTCGCCGAGAACGCCTTACTGGAGCAGGCGTTCGTCAAGGACCCGGACAAGACGGTCCGGGAGTACGTGGAGGAGGCCGTAGCGAGGTTCGGCGAGAACGTCGTCGTCGCAAGGTTCGCCCGGTTCAAGTTGGGTGAATAGGAAGGATGGCCGGAGCCCTTAGATATCGCCGAGTTCTTTTGAAACTATCCGGTGGCGCGTTTGCTGGCGAGGGGGGAGTGGCATTGGACCCGGAGCGGGTGTCGTTCGTAGCGGGAGAGGTAGCCGATGCCCGGGCCGCGGGCGCGGAGGTGGCGGTCGTCGTGGGGGGCGGAAACATCGTGCGCGGGCGTGCGGCGGCGGCGCTCGGCTGGCCGAGGGCGTCGGTCGACTACATGGGAATGCTTGCGACCGTAGTCAACGCCTTGGCCTTGAAGGAAAGCCTTGCGACGCGCGGCGAACGCGCGGAGGTCATGACCGCCTTCGACATCGGCGAATGTTGCGCGCGCTACCGGCGGGAGCGGGCGCTCGAGTTGCTCGAGGAGGGCGCCACGCTCGTTTTCGCCGGCGGGACCGGCCGGCCCTTTTTCACGACCGATACCGCGGCGGCGTTACGCGCGTGTGAGGTAGGGGCTGAGGCCTTGTTGAAGGCCACGGACGTCGCTGGCGTATACGAGCGCGACCCGGACGACGACGCTGGCGCGCGGATATTCGCCTCGCTCAGTTACGACGACGTAATCGCGGGCGGGCTGGAGGTTATGGACGTCGCCGCGGTGGCTTTGTGCCGCGAACACGGCATTCCCATCGTCGTTTTCTATTTGTGCGAGGCGGGCAATATTGGTAAAATAATCAGAGGAAAAGAGATAGGGACGTACGTAAGGTGAGGCGGCGTGGAAGCGGAAACAGTTCTTGAAAGGGTGAAAGAGAAGATGCAGAACGCCACGGCCGCCACGGCGCGCGAACTCGCTTCTATTCGGACCGGCCGCGCGTCGGTCACCTTGCTCGACCGGATACACGTAGAGTCTTATAACCAACGTATGCCTCTCAAGCAAGTGGCCACGGTCTCCGTCCCGGACGCTCGTACCGTAGTCGTCCAACCATGGGATAAGTCCATAATAAAGGATGTCGAACGCGCCATCTATCAATCAGGCCTGGGCTTAACGCCCACCAACGACGGTAACATAATTAAGATTCACATCCCGCCCCTGACGGAGGAGCGGCGCCGGGAGTTGGCGAAGCTGGTGAAGAAGCTCGCGGAGGAGGGTAAGGTCGCAATCCGGCGGGCGCGGAGCGATACAAACAAGGCCATTAAGGGTGCGCAAAAAGACGGCGAAATATCGGAAGACGATGCCACACGCCTTATGGAGAAGGTCCAGGAGTTGACGGACCATTATGCCGAGCGGGTTGAGACCCTGTTGGAAGCGAAGGAAGAAGAGATCCTGGAGATATAGTTATGGCCTGACTCTTCTCCAACTGAATAGCTTCTGACCGGGGACCCGCCATTCAGTTTGGGAAGGTGTGCGTCCCTTTTATACGTAAGAGAGTGAACGGAGGAAGTCCGGGTAGGGAATCGCCCTTCCGGGGTAAAGGGCGGCGTTAAATGGAGATATCGAATCCGTTGGAGGAGCTCAGCGAGGAGGAGCTTCGCGCGCGATTGGAGGGCGCCCGGTTGCCGACGCACGTCGCGGTTATAATGGACGGGAACGGCCGCTGGGCGGAGAAGCGCGGTTTCTCGCGGATACGCGGCCACGAGGCGGGGGTAAGAGCGGTGCGGGAGGCGGTGACTGCCTGCCGGGAGGTAGAAATAAAATACCTGACGCTCTACGCTTTTTCCAGCGAAAATTGGAAAAGGCCTAAAGCCGAAGTCCAGGCTTTGATTAAACTTTTGAAAGATTACCTCGTAGGCGAACGCGACGAGCTCGTCGAGAAGCAGATACGCCTTCGGGCCATCGGCCGACTGGAGCAAATGCCCGCGGACGTCCGCGCGGAGTTGGATAAGACCGTCGCGCTAACCGCGCAATACGACAAGATGACCCTCACGCACGCGCTCTCCTACGGGGGCCGGGCGGAATTGGTTGACGCGCTGAGGAAGGTAATCGCCGCCGGCATCAGGGAACCCGACGAGGAGGCGGTGAGCCGGTACCTCTATGCGCCGGACCATCCGGACCCAGACCTCTTGATACGGACGAGCGGCGAACTTCGCGTATCCAACTTCCTCCTGTGGGAGATCTCGTACGCCGAGATCTACGTCACCAACGTCTTATGGCCCGACTTTAGCGCTAAACACATGTACGCGGCGTTGCTCGACTACTCGATGCGGGAGCGGCGTTTCGGCAAGGTTTCGGGCGGGGATGGCGGATGGACGTAATGTTGGGCGTCCGCATTCTGACCGCGGCGATTTGGGTACCGGTGCATCTCGCGATAATAATTTGGGGGCGGCCCTACCACTTTCTGATTTACCTGGAGGCGATATCGCTGGTAGCGCTTTTGGAGATGTTCCGTCTACTGAGGGCCACGGGCCGGAGGCCCCACCGCTTGGCGACAATTGCCGCGGGCGTCGTTTACGTGGCGGCGATAGCTTACGAGCCGGCGGTCTCGCTCGGTGCCGCGGCGGGGCTCGTGGCCGCGGCGCTCGTAGTCCCCGTATTTCGGCGGACGACCGCCGGCGCGCTCGCCGACGCGGGCGCGACGTTGCTCGCTTTCGCCTACGTGCCCGCGTTTTTAGGGTTTTTGATGCTGGTCCGGAAGCTTGAGGCCGGCGTAGCGTTTTTGTTGATATTCTTTATTACGGTGTGGTTAATCGACGTCGTTGCCTATTTCGTGGGCAGGGTTTGGGGCCGGCGGCCCCTCGCGCCGGACATCAGCCCGGGCAAGACGGTGGCGGGCGGCGTGGGCGGCGTCATCGTCGGCCTGCTCACGCCGGTATTTATGGCGAAGCTCTTTTTCCCCCAGGCCGCGTTAGGGTGGTTGGGCGCGCTCGCGCTCGGCGCGGTCCTCGCGGGGGGCGACCTCTTCGGCGACTTGGCGGAATCCGCGCTCAAACGCGACGCCGACGTTAAGGACAGCGGCAGCATCCTGCCCGGCCACGGCGGCGTCCTAGACCGTTTCGACAGCGTCCTCTACAGCGCTCCTCTCTTCTTCGGCGTGCTGGTCGTCTTGGGGCGAGGGGGGTAAAAAGTTATGGCTAAGCGCGTTAGCGTACTGGGGTCGACGGGTTCGATCGGTAGGCGGGTGCTCAACGTCGTCGCGACGCTCGGCGAAGAGGTCGAAGTGGTCGGCCTTTCCGCGCGGCATAACGCGCGACTGCTCCTTGAGCAGGCGCGGGCGTTTCGACCCGCGGCGGTAGGCATAGCCGACGACCGGCAAAGCTTTGTGCTCAAGCCGCTCGCCGCTGAGGGCGTCGACGTTTGCGCGGGCGAAGATGCTGCCGAGGCGATGGCGACCTTACCCCGGGTGGACCTCGTCTTCGTAGCCTTAGCGGGGTTCGCGGGCCTGGCGCCCACGCTTGCGGCGCTGGGGGCGGGCAAAGACGTGGCGCTTGCCAATAAGGAATCGCTGGTAACGGGAGGGAAGTTAGTGCGGAACGCGCAGCGGGCCGCGGCGGCGCGTATTTTCCCTGTGGACAGCGAGCACGCCGCCTTGGGCCAATGCCTCGACGTTTGCCAGCCCGGGGGGGTCAGGCGTCTTATCTTGACCGCGTCGGGGGGGCCGTTTTTGGGGAAGCGCCGCGAGGAGGTTGCGAACGCGACGCCGGAACAGGCCATGGCGCACCCCGTCTGGGACATGGGCGCCAAGATCTCCGTCGACTCGGCGACGCTTATGAACAAGGGTTTGGAAGTCATAGAGGCTTATTGGCTGTTCGACATGCCCTGGGACCGCATCGATGTCTTGATCCACCCGCAGTCGGTTGTTCATTCGCTCGTCGAGTTGGCCGACGGTTCGTTTCTAGCACAGCTCGCAACGGCGGACATGCGCCTGCCGATACAATACGCGTTGACGTACCCGGAGCGCCGCGAGTTGCGTTTTCCCGCGGCGAGGCTCGAGCTCGCCTCGATAGGCCGGCTCGATTTCGCCCGGCCGGACGCCGACCAATTCCCCTGCTTCGGCCTGGCCCTCGCCGCGGGCCGCGCTGGGGGCCTTAAGCCCGCGGTGATGAACGCCGCGGACGAGGTCGCGGTCGAGAAGTTCCTGGCGAGCGAAATCCCGTTCGGCGCTTTGGCGGGGGTGATCGAGGCCACGCTCGCCGACGCCCCGGACGGGGAGATAGGCGGCTACGACGACGTTGTCCGCGCGGACCGTTGGGCCCGGCGGCGCGCGGCCGAGGCCGCCGCGGAGGTGGCGAGCCGCACGCGGTTAGGGGGCCGCTAACGATGTTGTTTCGAATGGTATCTCGGGTCGTGCTTTTGGGGGGCGTCTGGGCGTTGTCGGCCGGCGCCGCGTACGCCGGCGTCATCGACGATATAAAAGCCGACATCGAGGCCGACCCGAACGACCCGGACCTTTACTTCGAGCTGGCTTTGGCATACGAGGAGGCGGGAAATTGGCGCGACGCCGTCGATGCCTACTTGATGGCGATAGCGCTCGCGCCCAACGACGCCAACCTGCGCTTCCGCCTCGGCGAGGTTTACCTGGCCGTGGACAAGCTCGGGCCGGCGATCGACGCGTACCGTAAGGCGCTCTCTATCGACGACAGCCTCAAAACGGCCCGCTACCAGATGGCCCGGGCCTACCTCGGCCTCAAGCAATACGACGAGGCCATAGCGGCTTTCGAGGAGTATCTGGAGGTATCGCCGTACGATTTTAACGGCCTCTGGTACCTCGGGCGTTCGTTGGAGCACGTGGGACGCAAGGAGGACGCGCTCAAGGTGTACGAGAAGATTTTGGATTACAGTACCGGGCCCTACGCCTCCGCGGGCAAGATCGGCGACTTCGGCACGAGCGACGACCTCGAGAAGTACGTGCGCAAATTACGCAAGGAGGTATACGGAGAATAAATATGGCTGCGGCGAAGGGTAAGCGGCTGGTGGCCTTGATACGCCCTCAGGCGGGCGGCTACGTGGCCCATATATTCCCGGCGGGCATCGTTTGCTTTAGCGAAAACCTGGACGGCCTGGGCGAAGAGATAAAGGCCGCGCTCGCCGATTACCGGGCGAGTGCGGAGGAGTTCGCCGGCGCGGGCGAGGGTTTCGCCCTTTCCTTATCGCAGTCCGAGTGGGACGACGTGGCGGAGGCCTCGACGCTCTTTTATCTTGAACCGGAAAGCGATTACGTCCACTAGGTGGCGGCCGCGTGGTTACGATACTAGCATTTATTTTCGTCTTGGGAGTATTAGTCTTCGCGCACGAAGCGGGTCATTTCGTTGTAGCGAAACTTACGGGCATTCGCGTCCTCCGCTTCTCGTTCGGCTTCGGCAAGGTCCTCGCGGCCTTTACGTGGCGGGGGACGGAGTACGCTTTATCGATGTTGCCCTTGGGCGGTTACGTCAAGATGGCCGGCGGCGACGAGCGCGAGAGCGAGGGGAGGCCGGACGAATTTTTAGCCAAGCCGCCCTGGGTGCGGATGTCCGTCGCCGTCGCCGGGCCCGCGATGAACGTCGTTTTGGCGATAATCGTCTTCGCCGTAATCGCGAAGGTCGGGTACGAGACCTATACCGCGTCCAACCGCGTGGGCGAAGTCCTCGAGACCGTCGAGCTCGACGGGCGGGAAGTCCCGACGCCGGCCCGCCTTTCCGGTTTCAAGGAGGGTGACGTAATCGTAGCCGTAAACGGCAAGCCGACGCCTTACTGGGTTGACATCCAGAGGATCGTATTCCCGAGCGCAGGCACGCGCCTTAGCTTCGACGTAAGGCGCGGCGGCAAGCTCTTAACGCTCGAGGCCGAGCCCGCGCTCGAGCCCGAGACGGGGCGCGGCATACTGGGCGTGGCCGCTTACCAGACGAACGACGTTTTGTACGTTTCCGAAAACAGCCTCGCGAGCCGGGCGGGCGTCGAGAAAGGGGACCGCCTCGCGGCGTTCGATGGCCGCCCCGTGGCCTCTCCCGAAGAATTTACGGCCCGGCTGGAAGGTTTGCGGCCCGGCCCTCACGAGCTTACCTTCGCGTCGGCGAGGGGCGTGAAGGTCGTCACCGTCGACTACGGGGAAGGAGACCTCGAGGCGTTTTTCGAGGACCTGGGCGTGATCCCCGGGTTGACGAAGGTGAAGACGTCCGCGAGCTGGCTCGGCGCCGTGCCCGCGGGGTGGCGGCTGACTTGGGAAACGGCGACCGGGATCGCACGCGGCATGGTGTGGGTTTTTAAGGGCCGGGTCAAGGTTACGAAAGCGCTCGGCGGCCCTATATCGATCGCGCTCTTCGCGGGCGAGAGAGCGCGCGCGGGCATCTTGCCCTACATTGCGTTCATAGGCTCGTTATCGATTATGTTGGCGATGGTTAATCTTTTGCCGGTGCCGGTTTTAGACGGCGGCCACATTTTGATCGGCACGTACGAGACGGTGCGGGGCAAGAACCTGTCCGCACGCGCGCGAGAGCTTATCACCGTCGTCGGCCTGGCGCTCGTCGCAGCCATAGTGGCGCTGGCCTTGGTCGCCGACTTTACGCGGGTTTTTACGAGGCCGGGCTAAGGGTAGATGTTTACGCGCGGCGAAACTAAGGTGTTGAAAGTCGGGTCCGTCGCCTTGGGCGCCGACGAGCCGGTGCGTGTCGAATCCATGACCAAAACCGATACGCGGGACGTCGGCACGACGTTGGCCCAACTCGAGCGGCTCGCCGCGGCGGGTTGCGAGCTGGCGCGAGCCGCGGTTCCGGATGTCGGCGCGGTCGCGGCCTTCGGCGAGTTGGTGCGCCGCTCGCCTTTACCGCTTATGGCAGACATACATTTCGATTACCGCCTCGCCTTGGCCTGCCTCGACGCGGGCGCCGGCAGCATCCGCCTGAACCCCGGTAACATCAAGCGGGAGGAGCACTGGGCCGCCGTAGGCCGGGAGATGGCCGCGCGCGGTGTGCCGGCGCGCGTGGGTGTAAACGCCGGTTCGCTCGACGACGCCGTCATCGAACGGCACGGGGGCCGCACGGCCCAAGCTATGGCGGCGAGCGCTCTCGACGCCGTAAAAAGGCTCGAGGAATCGGGATTGGAGGATATCATCGTCTCGGCGAAGGCCACGTCGCCGGCCGTGACGCTCGGAGCCAACCGCCTTATCGCCGAGGAACTCTCGTATCCGCTTCACGTCGGCGTAACCGAGGCCGGTTTCGGCGACGCTGGGGTGGTGCGCGCGGTAGCGGGGTTGAGCCTTATTCTCGCGGCCGGCTTGGGAAACACGATAAGGGTGTCCCTCACGGACGCGCCGGAGCGGGAGGTCGCCGTGGCCTACGAGGTTCTTCGCGCGTTGGGCCTTCGGCGCCGCGGGCCGACGGTTATCTCTTGCCCCGGGTGCGGCCGGGCGCAGGTGGACGTGGGGGCGCTCGCGCGCCGCGTGGCCGAGAGTTTGAACGGCGACTTTCGCGATGTCAAAGTGGCCGTCATGGGCTGTGCCGTGAACGGCCCGGGCGAGGCGAGCGAAGCCGACGTAGGGATCGCGGGCGGAAAGGGGCGGGGCGTGGTCTACCGCAAAGGCCGGGTGGTACGCGCGGCCGCCGAAGCGGACCTCGTGGCCGCGTTGCTTGAGGAACTGGATAAATTGGCGGATTAAATCTAATGTTGCTCGAGGACTTACGGGAGAAGGTCGCTAACATCGCGGCCGCGGTGGCCGGGGCGCGCGGCATCGACGTATGGGACGTTTCGCTTGGGCGGGGGCCCAAAGGTTGGGTGGTAAAAGTTACCCTCGACCGACCCGAGGGTTTCGTCGGCGTGGACGATTGTGCCGACGTCAACATGCGTTTGCGCGCGCGCTTGGAGCTCGAGAACGCGTTGGCCGGGGCTTTCGACCTCGAGGTCTCGTCGCCGGGATTGGACCGGCAGTTGCGCGGTCCTGGCGATTTCGAGCGGTTCCGTGGCATGCTCGCCCGGCTTAAAGTCAAGGGCGGCCTCAGGCCCGAGGTCGTCGTGGGCCGCATCGTAGCCGTAGGGGAAGGCGCGCTCGAGCTCGATACGGAAAACGGCCGGCGGACGTTCGCATTCGATTCCTTGGCCGAGGCGAAGCTCGAGCCGGAGCTCCCCGGTTTCGAAAAAGGCGCCCCATCGAAGAAAAAGGCCCGCGTTGCTCAGGGCACCGGGCGACGCCGTTAGGGCGGCGAAAGAATTATGGAAGAAATACAACTCAACGAAATGGTGGAACAGCTCGCGCGGGCCAAGGATATCGACCGCGAAGTCGTCGTCGAGGCGCTCGAGGCGGCGTTGAACTCGGCCTCGCGCCGGAGCCATCTCAATATTCCCGAGATGGACATCCGCCTGCTGGACGAAGACGGCAACCTTATTATCGTTTCCCGTCGCACGGTAGTGGAGGAAGTGGCCAAAGCCGGTTTGGAGATAAGCCTGGCGGAAGCGCGCGCGGTGGACCCCGAGGCCGAGGTGGGCGATGAGATCGACGTAGAAATTTCGCCCTCCGTATTCGGCCGCAACGCTGCGCAGATCGCGAAGCAGGTGGTAATCCAGCGTCTACGCGAAGCAGAACGCGGCGTCATCCTCGAGGAGTACCAGAAGCGCATAGGCGAGGTCGTGAGCGGCGTGGTCAAACGCGAGTCCAAGGGGACGGTCGTCATCGACCTCGGTAGGACCGAGGCGGTTATGCCCTACCGCGAGCGCCTCCCGGGCGAGGAGTATCGCATCGGCGACCGCGTCCGCGCTTATCTGACCGAGGTCCGCGAGACCACCAAAGGCGCGCAGATAATCGTCTCTCGCGCGCGCCCCGAGTTCTTAACTAAGCTGTTCGAGCTCGAGGTGCCGGAAATATACGAGGCTCTGGTCAGAATACACGCCGTCGCGCGCGAACCGGGCTCGAGGTCGAAGATAGCGGTCTCAAGCCGCGACAAGAACGTAGACCCGGTCGGCACTTGCGTCGGGATGCGCGGGTATCGAGTCCAGGCGGTCGTGCGCGAACTCTCGGGCGAGAAGGTCGACATCGTGAGGTTTGCGCCGTCCGTGGAAGAGTTTACGCGGAACGCCCTCGCGCCTGCGCAAATAACGGCGATAGAGGTTGACGAGGACGCCCATCACGTCGTCGTCGTCGTCCCGGAGAATCAATTGTCGCTCGCTATAGGGCGGGGCGGCCAGAACGTCCGCTTGGCCGCGAAGCTCATCGGCTGGCACCTCGACATAATAAGCGAGCGAGAGCGCGAGGAATTGGCGGCGCGGGAAGAGGCCGAGGCGGCCGCCTCGTACGATTTCCTTATCAGCCTCCCCGGCGTAGGCGAGAAGACCGCGCTCGCATTATATGAAAGCGGCTTCGGCAGCGCCGACGAGATATTAGCCGCGACTCCCGAGGAGCTGGCCGTCGTGCCCGGCATCGGCCTCAAGACCGCGGCCGTGCTTAAGCGGAAGGTGACGGCCCAGCTGGCGGAACTGACGGAGCTAGGCCTCGAGCCCCCCAAACCCGAGGATTACATCGAGGTCGAAGCTGCCGCGGAAGGAGAGGAGGAGGCGGTCGGGGGCGGGGAAGCTGCGGCCGCAGAGGGGGCTGCGGAAGAAGGGGAGGAACCGCCGGGAGAGGCCGGGGAGGCTGGGGCCGAGCCCACCGAGGCCTCCCCCGCGCGTGAAGAGCCGGCGGACGCCGGGCGGAAAATCGCCGAAGTTAATTCGCAGGCCGATACGCCGGCCACGGCGCCCGAAGGAGCAAGCGGAAGTGAAGGCGGCGAGGATGCCAAGTCTGATTGATTCCGGGCTTGGCGAAAATTCCCCTCCGCTGCTGAACCGAGCGAGGTGTTAAGCTTTGGCCGCCAAAAGAAGGGTCCACGAGATAGCCAAAGCGCTTAACCGGACCAGCAAAGAGCTGATCGGAATATTGCGCGAGATCGGCGTCGGGGTGAAAGCTGCGAACAGCGTAGTTTCGCCGGAAGACGAGGCGAAATTGCGCGCGTACTTATTCGGGATAAAGGACCGGTCCGAGGAGGAGAAGCGCGTTGTCATTCCGGAGATGGCGAAACCGTCGCCGGGAAAGGCACGCCTCCGGAAGAAGGCGCCGCGCAAGAAGAAGGAAGAGCTCGAGCCGGAAGTGGTGGAGGCGGCCGGAAAGGCGGGGGTGGCCGTGGCTGAGGCGGTCGAGGCCGCGGAGAAAAAGCCGGCAAAAAAGAAGGCCAAGACCGAGAAGGTAATAAAGGAACCGCCCGCCCAAGAGGTAAAAGTGGAGCAACCTGAAGCCGCGCCGCAGGAGACGGAAGTAGTTCCTGCCGAAGATGAGGCGAAAGCCGCGCGGGGGAAGAAGCCGCCCCGCGTTATCGAGAAGGATGCCCGGGAACGCGTTATCGACGAGATCGAGGAAGACCGAGGCGCGACCGTACCGACGGAAGCCTTACGCCGCTTGGCGAAGTCGAGCCGTACGACGCGGCCACGCGCGCGCCGCGGGCGCCGCGCCCGTGCCGATAGGGCAGTCCGAATCAAAAGGGGCGTGCCCGAGAGGTCGCGCGCCTACGCCCGGAGGGTTAAGGCCGAACCGGCAGCGGAACCCAAAGTACTTCCCAAGAAAAAAATACGCTTCCGGGGCGAGCAAACGGTGGGGGAACTCGCGATCGCGCTCGACGTATCCAGAGAGAAACTCCAGGAGTTTTTCAAGAAAAAAGGCCGTCGCGATTTGACGCCGTTGAGCATTTTGGACGTGGGCGAGCAGGCCGAGGCCGCTGGGGAGCTCGGCCTAGAAGCCGAGACCGAACCCACCGAACCTAGGATCGAACCGCGTAGGCCGGTGGTAGCCGTGCTGGGGCACGTCGACCACGGCAAGACCACGCTCCTCGACGCCCTAAGGAATACGAACGTCGTGGCCTCGGAATCGGGCGGCATTACCCAACACATCGGCGCCTCGGTCGTGGAAGGCCGTTTCGGCGAAATAGTTTTCATAGACACGCCCGGCCACGAAGTATTCACGCAGATGAGGGCGCGCGGTGCCCAAGTTACGGACGTCGTCGTCCTCGTGGTCGCGGCCGACGATGGCGTCATGCCTCAAACGCTGGAGTCCATAAGCCACGCCAAGGCGGCGCATGTCCCCATCGTCGTGGCCATAACCAAGATGGACAAGCCGGAGGCGGACCCTTTGCGCGTTAAGAGGGGTTTGGCTGAGCACGGCGTTACGACGGAAGATTGGGGCGGCGAGGTGCTCTCCGCTGAGGTCTCCGCTCTTAGGGGCGAAGGTTTGGATAAATTATTGGAGGCAGTTTCGCTCCAATCCGAGATAATGGAGTTGAAGGGCGACTTGGCCGCGCGCGCGGTGGGCGTGGTCGTCGAGTCCACGCTCGACCGCGGGCGGGGGGCCGTTGTGACGGTCCTAGTCCAGCGTGGCGTTTTGAAGATAGGCGACCCGTTCGTGGTTGGTAAATGGGCAGGCCGCGTGCGAGCCATGTTCGACGTTGACGGAAAGAAGGTAAAGGAGGCCGGACCTTCCACGCCGGTCTCGGTGCTGGGCGCCGAGGGCGTTCCCGCCGCGGGCGACATTTTGGTTGCGGTCCTCGACTATAAAGGCGCCCGCGGCCTAGCCGAGCTCTTGTCGCTCGAGCCGAAGGCTGAAGAGGAAATCGAGCCGGCGTTCTCCCTGGACGATTGGTACAAGCAGCTCGAAGAGGGCGAGAAGGCGGAGTTGAACCTGGTCGTAAAGGCGGACGTGGCCGGCTCGGCCGAAGCCCTCGTGGAACACCTGAGCCGTTTGGGAAGCGACGAAGTGACGCCGAAGATACTCCACGCCGGCGTGGGAGCGGTTAACGAGGGCGACGTCCTCCTGGCGAGTGCTTCGCGAGCGGTGCTGGTAGCTTACCGCGTCGGCGTAGAGGCCAAAGCCAGGAAATTGGCACAACGCGAGGGCGTAGAAGTACGGAATTACGACGTCGTCTACGAAACTATAGAGGACGTCCGGGCCGCGCTCGAGGGCCTGCTCGAACCCGAGGTCGTTACCGAAGTCGTGGGGACGGCGGAGGTCCGTCAGATTTTCGACATTACCAGCTCGACGCGCGTCGCGGGCAGCCTGGTGAAAAGCGGCCGTGTCTTCCGCGGCGCCCGCGTCCGGATTTTGCGGGACGGCCAGCTCTTGCACGAGGGCGTCGTCTCCTCGCTGCGCCGTTTCCGCGACGACGTGAGGGAGGTCCAGCAGGGCCTGGAATGCGGCATAATAATAAGTGGTTTTGCGGAAGTGGAGGTAGGCGACGTCATCGAGGTGCTAGAGGAGCGCAAGATCGCCCGTAGGCTCGAGCGCAAATGAGGGAAGATAGAAGGCCTTATTTGGTGCTGTTAACCGTCACGGTCCGTTTGCAGGGCGCGCGTACTATGAAAGATAAACGGACGGTGGTTCGGAGCTTGAAGGACGGGATGCGCTACCGCTTCGGCGCAGCCGCAGCCGAAGTCGACGGCTTGGAGGAACGGACGCGGGCGGTCGTCGCCTTCGCTGGCCTGGCGAACGCGCGGCCTCGGGCGGACGCGTTGCTCTCCAAGTTCGAAAATCACTTGGAGCGGCGTTTCGGCGACCTCGACCTGACCTTCGAGGGCGAGGTTCTCGAGCTATAGGTGCAGCGACCCGAGCTAACTTCCGGGCGGTGAGCGACGTGCAGGGCGGCAATCGTACAGCACGCGTGGAACGGCTGATCAAGAAAGAGGTCGCGGATATTTTGGCCTCGCAGGTAACGGAGCCGGCCGCCCGGGCGGTGACGGTGTTGTGGGCGAGGGTATCACCCGATTTGCAGTTTGCCGACGTATACGTGAGCGTCTACGGGGATGAAGAGCAGGTCTCGGAGAGCCTGACCGCGCTGGCGCGGTGTCGTCCTTTCGTTCAAAGGTTGGTGGGCGCCCGGGTTCGGCTGCGCCGGACGCCTCGCATCCGCTTCCGGTTGGATAAACAATACCGGTCGGCGGTCCGCGTTTTCGAGATACTAAAAGAATTGGAAGCTGATGATTCACCCGGCGGCGGCGAGAATAGCGGAGGTGGTTAAGGCCGCTTCGCGGGTCGTCCTCGCGACGCACGCGGAGCCGGACGGCGACGCCGTCGGTAGCGTCCTCGGTTTCGTTCACGCGCTCAGGGCGTTGGGGCGGGGCGCGGTGGCGTGGCCTTTGAACTCGCCGCCGCGACGCTACGGTTTTCTCCCCGGGTTCGAAGAGTTGGCGGCGAGCGAGCTGCCCGGGTTGCGAGAAGGCGATGTCGTCGTCGCGCTCGACAGCGCAGACGCGGGGCGCCTGCCCGCGCCTGTTGCGGCGTTCGCGCGAGATGGCCTTGTCGTCAACGTCGACCACCACGCTGCGGGCCACGGCTTCGGAACGCTTAATTGGGTGGAGCCGAATGCGCCCGCGGCCGCGGCCATGGTCTGGGTCGTACTGAGAGAATTGGCTGAAGAATGGCCCCCCGAGACGGCGTTATGTTTGTACGTAGGGCTCGTTGCCGACACCGGCAACTTCACCTATTCCAACACCAACGCCTGGGCCTTCGATATGGCCGCGGACCTTGTAGCGCGAGGCGTCTCGCCGGCCGAGGTTGAGCGCGAGCTCTATCGGCGTTACCCCGTATCGTATATGAACGTTTTGGGCGCGGCGCTCGGCACGCTGGAGCGGCGGGGGGGCGTAGTTAGCATGACGGTAACGGCCGACGCGTTAGCGCGCGCCGGCGCGCGGGTCGAAGATACGGAGGGGCTAGTCGATTTCACGCGTTCTGTCGATGGGTGTCACGTGGGCGTCCTCTTCCGCGAATTGGAGGGCGGCGTCAGGATTTCCTTCCGCGCCGCCGAGGAGTTGGACGTGAGCGAACTCGCCGTCGCGCACGGCGGCGGCGGCCACGCCGCCGCGGCCGGCTGCTTCGTCGAAGGCCGGCTGGAAGACGTTCGGCGATCCGTTCTGGCCGAGGTGGAGGAATGGCTGCGTTTACAATAGGCGGCGTAATAAACGTGGATAAGGCGCGTGGGCCGACGTCGCATGACGTGGTCGATGTGGTACGGCAAGCGTTGGGCATAAGGCGCGTAGGCCACGCCGGGACCCTCGACCCGGCGGCGCGCGGCGTGCTCCCTATCCTCTTCGGCCGCGTTACGAGGCTCGCGCGCTTTTTCGTGGGTTATAAGAAGGAGTACCGCGCGGTTATCAAGTTGGGCGCGGAGACCTCGAGCGGCGACGAAGAGGGCGAAGTCGTTTACGAACGCGCGGTACCCGCCGATACGTACGGCGCGTTGGCCGCCGTGGCGCGTTCGTTCGTCGGCGAGATAGTGCAAAGGGTCCCGACGTTCTCCGCGGTCAAGCACCGCGGCGAGCCGCTCTACCGAAAAGCGCGCCGGGGCGACGCGGTGGCCGCGCCCTCTCGGACGGTCAGCGTCTATCGCCTGGAGGTGATCGACGTAACGCCGCCTACCTTTACCGCGCTCGTCGAGTGCGGCGGCGGTACGTACGTCCGGGCGCTCGCGCGCGATATAGGCCGAAAGCTAGGCGTGGGCGCGCACGTCGTGGACTTGGTGCGTTTGGCGGTGGGGCCTTTCGTCCTCGGGCAGGCGCTGCCCCAAAGCCGCTTGCAGGAGGCGGACTTGGATGCCGTACTCTGCCCCCCGCACTTCACGCACGCCGCGGCCCTTTTGCCGGAGCTGCCCGCGGTGAGGCTCTCCGCGGCGGGAGTGACGGCCGCCGTGCAAGGGCGCCCGGTACCGGTGCCCGAACCACTTTCCCCCGGGGGCGCCGTTCGCCTGCTCTCGGACGACGGCGGCCTCGTCGGCGTCGGCGTCGCGACGGCGGGCGGCCAGGTCAAACCCGACACGATTCTCGTTAAAGCAGAGGAGTTGGGTGATTCCTAGATGCGCCGCAAAGGGCGCGTAGATTTACACCTCCACAGCGTTTACTCGAGTGACGGCCAGTACCCGCCGGCGGACCTCGTCCGCCTCGCCCGGGAAAACGGGTTGGCCGCGGCCGCGCTCACCGACCACGACGACGTAGGCGGCCTGCCGGAGTTTATGGACGCCGGGGCGTCGAGTACCGTCGAAACCATTCCCGGCGTCGAGCTGACCTGCGACCTGCGCGAGCGGTGGGTGCATATACTGGGTTACTTCATCGATTGGGAAGCCGAAGCCCTAACGCGGGCGCTCGAGGCCTTGACCGAAGCGCGGCGGCGCCAGGCTGTCGGGCGCCTGGCCAACTTGCGCGAGTTGGGGATAATCGTCGACGACGATAAACTGGCAAAGGAGGGCCGCGGCCGGCCGCCCGTGGGGCCGGTCATAGGCCGCGTGGCGCTGAACGACCCGGCGAACGACGGCCATCCGTTGCTCGAGCCGCTCCGCCGGCCGCCCAAGGCCGCGGCACCGTACTTCCACTTCGACCGCGACTTGCTCTCCCACGGCACGCCCGCCTATTTCCCGGTGAGCCGTATGTCGCCGCGGGAGGCCGTCGACGTGATACGGGCTTCGGGCGGCGTGGCCGTATTCGCGCACCCCGGCGACAGGTTCCACCTTCCGGAAGACGAGGCGGTATTCGCGGAGCTCGCCGCGGCGGGGATGGCGGGCATCGAGGCTTATACCTCTTACCATAACGGAGGGCAAAGCCGCGCGTTCGCGGCGCTCGCCCGGCGGCTCGGCCTCGTCGCGACCGCTGGCTCGGACTTCCACGGCGCCGCAGTCAAACCCCACGTCTGGTTGGGCGATTTAGAACATAACTCCTACGCCGTCGTCGAGGAGCTCAAGGCGCGAGGCGAGGTGCGCGCGGTCCGATGAAGGTAACCTGGGGCGTGGTACTAATCGCAACCGGCGCGGCCGGCGCCGCGTACGGCCCTCTGGTCGTCGCCGCGCCCGGCGCCGGGGATTTCGATTTCGAAAAGGAAGCCGACGCATATTATTTGGGGCAGGTCGGTAGCCTCCACTTGTTCTGCGGGGCCGAGGCCGTCGGCCTCGGCGAAACGCTGCTTCCTTACGCGGGAGGCCGTTTCTATTATCGCGTCGAGGGCGTCCCGCCGCCTGCGCTCGCGTCCTTCGGCGAGGTCCTGCTCGCGGATGCGGGGGAGGTCTTGCTCAGCCGGCAATACGGCTTCGTCTACGACGAGCCGATGAAGGCGCTCCGCGGGGCGTGGCGGCGGCTCGTGCCCGCGCGCTTGCCGGAACGAAAGCCGACCCCGCCGCCGTCGATAAACCTTGCCGACGGCCGTATTCAATACATCCTGAGCCGCATCAAGGCCGGGGATATCGAAGACGACCTCGCGGCGTTGACGGCGTTACCGACGCGCTACTCTTATTCCCCCTACCTCGACGTGGCCGCGGAGCTCCTCTACGACCGCTTCGCCTCCTTCGGCCTTTCGCCGCGCTACGACGTATTCATTACGGCGCACGATTTCGACTCGTGCTTCTTCGTTCCGGGTACGAAGCGGGGATGGGTGGTGGGCGCTTCGGGGTTGATTCTGCGCACCGGCGACGGCGGCTCGAGCTGGGTCGTCCAAAAAAGCGGCACGGACGAGGAGCTCGTCGACGTTTTCTTCTACGACGCGACGTACGGTTGGATCGTCGGCGCGAACGGGACCGTACTGCAAACCGCGGACGGCGGCTCGAGCTGGCGCCGGCTTCCTAAGCCGACGGACCGCCACCTGACGGGCGTACATTTCGAGAGTCGGAACGAGGGTTGGGCTTGCGGGACCGGCGGCGTCATCTTGCACACCGTCGACGGCGGCTCGAGCTGGGAAAAACAACCGAGTAATATGGCCGAGACCCTTTTCGAGATTCAGTTCGTCGACAACCTCCGCGGTTACGCCGTCGGCTGGCACGGCGAAGTTCGGCGCACGGACGACGGCGGCACGACGTGGGTCCGGCGGCGGACTCCCTTCTCCGACCCGCAGCAGCCGTCCGAGGTTGTGGAGCTGACGGGTTTGAGCTTCGTCTCGCGCGACGAGGGTTGGGTCGTCGGCAACCACTACGACGTCATTATGCATACGAAAGACGGCGGCGTAAATTGGGAAGTCCAGCGCTACGACGTGGCGAAGGGCGAGTACTTAGGCGCGGTCCATTTCTTCGATAATAAAAAAGGTGTGGCCGTGGGGGGTGAGAAGGGGGCCGTACTCCGGACGGCGGACGGCGGCTCGAGTTGGCGTAAGATAGACGCGCCTGCGGATTTCCCGTTGACGGCGGTTTCCTTCGCCTCGGCCGCGGACGGTTGGGCTTGCGGCTACGGCTCCTGCGTCGACTACACCGGGGACGGCGGCGCGCGCTGGGTGAGTTTGCGCGACAACCTTCCGGAAGAGCTCGGGTGGTACAACGTCGTGTGTGACGTTCCCGGCCGCGAGGAGGGCGACGTCCAATTTCTCGTCGTCGCCCACTACGACAGCATCTCGGACGAGCCGCGGCGGTGCGCACCCGGCGCGGACGACAACGCCTCGGGCGTCGTGGCGGCGCTCGCGGTGGCGCGGGTGTTCGCCAAGGCGGCGTTCGAGCGGACGGTGAGGATAGTGCTCTTCGCGGGCGAGGAGCAAGGGTTAGTCGGGAGCCGTGATTACGCGCGGCGCGCTAAGGCCCGCGGGGACGACATCCGCGGCGTGTGGAACATGGACATGGTGGGTTACGTAGGCCGCGGCCCGAACGATTCTACGTTGTTTTACAAAGACGACTCTAGCTGGATGTATTCGGCCGCGGCGCAGGGCCGCCGGCTCTACGTGCCGGAATTAATATTGGGAGGCGAGAATAATGCGTTCAAAGCGAACAGCGACCACTACTCCTTCTGGCAGAAAGGATACGCCGCGGTTCTTCTCACGGAGGACGATAGCAAAGGCGTGTATCCCCACTACCATAAGGTCACGGATACTCCCGACCATCTATCGTTGCCTTTTATCGCGATGAACGCTCGCCTGGCTGCGGCGACCGCGGCGGCGTGGGCGGGGCTAATGGACAAGGGCCCCGTTTTATCGCTGGCCGCGGCCCGCGTGTATCCCAACCCGTACAAGCCCTCGACCTCCGGCGCCGTCGGCGTCACTTTCGATAACGTACCCTCCGACGCGTCGATAAGCATTTACGACCTGGCGGGGGCAAAAGTGGCCGCGGGCGCGCCGGATTCGGGAGGCGCGTGGGCGTGGCGCGCCGACGTGGCTTCGGGCGTTTATCTGTATTTATTAAAGCGGGACGGCGAACGTCGTGCAGGAAAGGTCGCGGTTATCAAGTAAGGGCCGACGTGGCGCGGTAGCGGTTTTCGACGTAGGTACGAACACGGTGTTGTACCTACTCATGGCGCGCTGTGCCGACGGCGAATTGGTAGTCTTGGACGAGGGCTTTGCGCCGACGCGCTTGGGCGAAGGGTTGGCGCGTGGCGAGCGTTCGGCCGCGGCCATAGCACGAACCGTCGAGGCGTTGGCGTCATTCGTCGAACGGATCCGGCGACGTGGCCCGGCCGAACTCAAGGTCGTAGGCACGGAGGTACTACGCCGCGGCGGGTGGTGGAAAGATTTCGCCGCCGCGGTTGGAATTCGCCTCGGCCTGCCCGTTGAAGTCCTCTCCCCCGAGGAAGAGGGGACGATGGCCTTGCTCGCGGCGCGGCGGAGTCTCTTACTCGAGGCGGGGCCACTGGCGGTTGTCGACGTGGGGGGCGGGAGCGCGCAGCTTACGCGCGAGCGCGACGGCGGCCCGCCCGCGGTAGCGAGTTACGCCGTGGGGTCCGTTTTGCTTACGGAAAAATTTTTGGGCGGAGTCCCCTCGGCGGAAGCGTGGGAGATTACGCGCAGTTACGTCCAAGGCGAACTGGCCCCCGTAGGCCCGGCCGCGGGCGACGTGGTCGTAACCGGCGGCACCGCGACCACGGTGGCGACGCTTAAGTTGGCGCTCGCGGAGTACGACGCCGCGCGGGTCCACGGTTGCGTCGTAGCGGCCAGCTCGACCGCAGCGCTCGCGGAGCGGGTTTATTTTATGCGTGTTAGGGAGCGAAAGCGGCTCGTGGGAATGCCTGCAGGTCGCGCGGACGTCTTCCCGGGTGGCGCGCTGGTCATGGCCGAGATTTTAACGAAACTCGGCGCTAAAAATGCCGTCGTCTCGGCGCAGGGCGTCCGCTTCGGCGTCGCTTACCGTTACTTCGACGACGAAAAGAGGTAACGATTTAGTTTTTTATTGAACCCGTAAAAGCGACGAGGAGCGCGCGTCGCGGCGGCCTTTTTATTTTACATTACTTCGGCGGGACCGCGGCTTTTCGGTCGCGGAATTTTTCCCTCAATATATAACAAGCAAACCGCGAGTCCACGAATAGGTACCGCCGCCAGAGCCGGCGCGGCTCTTGCGAGAGTCGAAAGAGCCATTCCAGGCCCGCCTTTTGCATCCAGCGCGGCGCCCGTTTGACCGTGCCCGCGACGAAGTCGAACGCGGCACCCACGCCAATGCCAACCGGAACGCGGAGACGTTCGCGCACGGCGTCGAGCCAGAACTCCTGCTTGGGCGCGCCGAAGGCGACGAAGAGGATGTCCGGCATCGCCTCGCGTATGCGCGCCAACGTCTCTTCGTCCTCGGCCAGCTCCACCCACGGCATTACGGGCGGCGCGTACGTCCCGACGACTTCGAGTCCGGGGTGGCGGTGGCTCAGGACTTCCGCAGCCTTCGCCGCTACCCCCGGCGCCGCCCCCAAATAGAAGAGGCGGTGGCCCACGCGGGCGGCGCGCGCTGCCACCGCCGGGAACAGGTCCGCGCCCGCGACGCGTTCCTTCACGGGCGTTCCCAGGAAAGCCAGCCCCCACTTCAGCGGCACGCTGTCGCAAGTTACGAGCTCGGCGCGCCGATAGACTCTCCGGAACGACGCGTCCTTCCGCAAAAGCATGAGGTGGTCGACGTTCGCCGTCACGACCACGTGCGGCGAGCCCTCCGCGACGAAGGCGTCAATTATGTCGAGCGTCTCGGCCATCGAGACGTTGGCGATGGCCGTATCCATTATGGGGAAGCGCTCGTATTCGACGTTGGGCGTCACGGCCTTTATCTCTCGAGCCTGTCCGCGAGGTCGGCGAAGACGACGCGGAAAAAGCGGTACGTATCGGCCAGGACGTTTATCTTGCTCTTTTCGTCGCCGTAGATGGTGGGCACGGGCACGTGCACGATTTTCGCGCCGGCACGGCCGGCCCGGATTAATATTTCGGACTCGAGGTCGAACCCCCGGCGCGTGAGGGGGAGGTTTTCGACCGCCGCGAGCCTGAGCGCGCGGTAGCCGGTTTGGCTATCCCGTACCAGCCGGCCCCCGAGCGCCGAAATCACCGCGGAGGTGAACGTGTTGGAGAAGATGCGCTGCGGCGGCATGCGGCGTAAGTTCTTCATCCTGGTTCCAATTACGATGTCGGCGCCGCGCGCGAGCGTTTCGAGCATCGCCGGAATGGCCGCGGCGTCGTGCTGGCCGTCCGCGTCCAGCGTGACCGCTACGTCGAAGCCCCGCCGCCTCGCCTCCGCTAGGCCGGCGAGCAACGCCGCGCCCTTCCCTCGGTTGGGCTCCAGCCGTACGACCAACGCGCCGGCTCGAGCCGCCTCGGCGCCGGTCCCGTCGGGCGAGCCGTCGTCGACAACGAGCACGTCCGCGAGATATCCCCTAACGGCGGCGACGACTTTCCCTACCCGGCCCTCTTCGCGGTAGGCCGGGATAATCGCTATGGCTTTCACCCCTCGCGTTTCATAAGTATAATATAACAAGCGGGTAGACGGATATTAAAATAATAACCGCTCCCGCGGCCCGCGCCAGTAGTCGCTCCGTTTGGGGCGCCCGGCGGCCCAAACCCGCGAGCGTTCCCGTAATAATTACGGCTAAAGCCAACGTTAGCAGGCTCAGCGGCGCGAAGGGCATGTTGCCGTCGATGAATAGCGTCGCCAGGACCGCCGAGGTCGCCAGCGCCCCAGCCCAGCCGCTCAGCGCCGCCCCGCCTCCCCGCGACCACAGCTCGCCGAAAGCGCCCCCCGCGAGGACCGCCGCCGGCAGCGATGCCAAGAGCCACCGCGTGGCCTCGAGCGGCATTGGCGCGTAACCCTCCAATGACGTCGTAATAAAATTAAACGAGGCGAGCGCGAAGACGAGCAGGCCACCGTAGAAGAGGGTGCCCGCGCGCCGCTCTTTGAGTAAATAGGCCGAGGCCGCGAGCGCGACGACGAACGAGAAGCCGAAGCCCAGCGGGTCCCAGCAGAGCATCGCCGCGCCGTCGGCCGCGAGCCTTTTTACCAATAAATTCGTCTCGGCGTAAACGTGCGCTGGCGCCGCGAGCGTCTCTCTAAGGCGGGCGAGGGGCACGCCCGCACGGAGGTATTCCAAGCCGGCCGCCGCGGCGATTACCGGGACGAAACCTCCCAGCCACGCGAACGCCCGCGCCTTCGGGCCGGCTTTCCGGAGCGTTTTGTATATAGAGTATAAAAAGTAGAAAGCCGCGAGGGCGACGGCGCTCGAACAAAAAGCCGCGGCCGCGGCCGCGAACGCGCCCGCCCGGAAGAGATCGATTCGGTAGCGGCGTCGGGGCGCGCCCTCGCCGAAGAAATAGAGCGACAGCGCTCCGGCGCACGCGGCGTACGTGACGGCGGGACGGAATACGCTTGCGACTACGGCCGCGGGCAGCACGGCCCATAAGAACGCCGCGGCCGCGCCGGCGGACGGGCCGTAGGTGCGCGCGGCGACCGCGGCCAACGCGGCCGCCGTAAACGCGCTCGCGATTACGGACGCCCACGGCGCCGAGACGCCCAGGCGCCAGGCGTACGCCAGGCGCAAAATTATTGCAAAAAAGGTTATCGCCGCGGCCGCGGCGAGAGGGAATTTTCCCGGAGGGTGTGAGGTTTTCGTTTCCAGGCTAAAGGCGTACGCGGCGCCTTAGGTACCGGCGCCGCAACACTTCTTATATTTTTTCCCGGAGCCGCAGGGGCAAGGGTCGTTGCGCCCTATCTTAGGGCCTTTACGTACTACCGTTTGCGGCTGCGGCCCTTCGGGCGCATTTGCGTAAGCCTCGCGGGGTTGGCGGGCGCGCGTCGCCAGCGCCTCGAGCTCGGGATGCAGCGTGCGGACCTCCGCCGGCTCGGGCGTCGGCGCCTCGCGCCCCACGTGTACGCGGAAAATTTTGGAGACCGTCTCCTCGTCGACGCGGCCGAGGAGCTCCTCGAACATGTTGTACGCCTCGCGTTTATATTCCACGAGGGGATCGAGCTGGCCGTAGGAGCGGAGCGTGATGCCCTCGCGCAACTCGTCCATCTCCGTGAGGTGGTCCTGCCAGTCCTCGTCGAGGGTGGTGAGCATGACGAAGCGCTCGAGCTGGCGCAACAGCTCGGTGCCGTACGCTTCCTCGCGGCGGTCGTAGGCCTCGGATACGGCGTTCGCGATTAGTTCGACCATAGCCTCGGCGTCCCCGCCCAACGCGGCCAGTTGGCCGACCGTTACTTCCGCCGGGAATCGCGTCCGCACCCAGTTCACTATCCTCGGCAGGTCCCAGTTCTCAGGCGTCAATTCCGCGGGCGTGCTCTCGGCCACGACGTCCTCGAGCTGGAAGAGGATTAGCTCGAAGATGTCGCCGCGCAGGTTCTCGTTGTGGAGGATCTGGTTGCGGAGCTGGTATACGATCTGGCGCTGGCGGTTCATGACGTCGTCGTACTCGAGGACGCGCTTGCGGATGGAGAAGTTCTGCTCCTCGACGCGCTTCTGCGCGCGCTCGATGTTGCGGGTTATCATGGCGTGCTCGATGGGCTCGCCTTCCTCCAGGCCGAGGCGCGTTAGGATGCCGGCGATGCGGTCCGAGCCAAAGAGGCGCATGAGGTCGTCCTCGAGCGACAGGAAGAACCGGCTTGAGCCCGGGTCGCCCTGGCGGCCGGCACGGCCGCGGAGCTGGCGGTCGATGCGGCGCGCCTCGTGGCGCTCGGTGCCGACGATGTGCAGGCCGCAGGGGACGTCCTCGCGGCAGGTCTTGGCCCAGTCCGGGTGGTCGGGTTGGTAGTCGCCTTCGCCGTAAATGAGCGCGCAGCGCTCACACTGGACAATTTCCGGGGCGAGTTTGATGTCCGTGCCGCGGCCCGCCATGTTGGTGGCGATGGTCACGGCGCCTTTTTCGCCGGCGTGCATCACGATCTCGGCCTCGCGCTGATGGTGCTTGGCGTTCAGGACGTTGTGGGGGATGCCGCGGCGCTTGAGGAGGCGGGATACCGTTTCGGAGACGTCGACCGAAATAGTTCCCACTAACACCGGCCGGCCGCACTCGTGCATCCGCACGATCTCGTCGATGATGGCGTTGTACTTCTCGCGTTTGGTGCGGAAGATGACGTCCTCGTAGTCGACGCGGCGCACCGGCTCGTTGGTGGGGATGACCATAACGTCGAGCTTGTAGATGTCGAAGAACTCCTGCGCCTCGGTCTCGGCGGTGCCGGTCATGCCCGCGAGCTTCTTGTACATGCGGAAGTAGTTCTGGATGGTGATGGTCGCGAGCGTCATCGTCTCGCGCTCGATCTCGACCTCTTCCTTGGCCTCCAGCGCCTGGTGCAGGCCGTCGGAGTAGCGGCGCGACGGCATAAGGCGGCCCGTAAACTGGTCGACGATGACGACGCGGTTGTCCTTGACGACGTACTCGACGTCCTTCTCGAACAGCAGGTACGCGCGCAGGAGTTGGCTTATGTTGTGGAGCTTTTCGTTCTTCTCCTCGTACTCCACGCGAAGCTCCTCGCGCAGCGCCTCCTTCTCCTCCTCGGAGGTGTCTTCGTCGCCCTCGATTTCGGAGAGGCGCGTCTCGATGTCGGGTAGCTCGAAGAGCGCCGGATCCGACGGCGAGAGAAACTCGCGGCCCATCTCGGAGAGCTCGACGGCGTGGCCCTTCTCGTCCAACGCGAAGTAGAGTTCCTCAGCGACCTCGTGCATCTTCTTGTCGCGCATAAGCTCCATCTCGAGGCGCTGGACTTCTTTTTTTATTTTCGGTTCTTCGTAGAGTTTGAGGAGGCGCCGGTTTTTAGGCGTCGACTTCGTGACCTTGAGGAGGTCGTAGTAGGCGTCGTCCTCGCCGCCCTCCTCGAACGCCGCCTCGGCCTCGTCCATCAACTCCGCGGAGAGCGCTAGCTGTTTGCGGACCAGCCGCTCTACCAGCGGTTTGAACTCGTTGTATTTGTGGGCGTAGTCCTTGCGGGAGGGCCCGGATATGATGAGGGGCGTGCGGGCCTCGTCGACGAGGACGCTGTCCACCTCGTCGATGATGGCGTACGCGTAGCCGCGCTGGACCTGCTCCTCGGCGCGGAGCGCGACGCCGTTGTCGCGCAGGTAGTCGAAGCCGAACTCGGAGTTGGTCCCGTACGTGACGTCCTTGGCGTACTGCTCGCGGCGGTCCTTGGGGTACATGCCGGACTGTATGCAGCCCACCGAGACGCCGAGGTACTCCAACAGGTGCCCCACCCACTCCGCGTCGCGCCGGGCGAGGTAGTCGTTGACGGTGACGAGGTGGCAGCCGTCGCCGCTGAGCGCGTTGAGGTAAAATGGTAACGTAGCCACCAGCGTCTTGCCCTCGCCCGTGGCCATCTCGGCGATGCGGCCCTGGTGCAGCGCAATCCCCCCGACGAGCTGGACGTCGAAGTGAACCATGTCCCAGGTTATCTCGTGGCCCGTGACCTCCCACTTCTGCCCGAGCAGGCGCCGCGCGCCCTCCTTGACGGTGGCGAAGGCTTCCGCCAGCATCTCGTTTAACTTTTCCTCGCGCCGCGCCCAGGCGTCCTTGCCGAATTGCTCGGCCTTGAGGCGGCGGTCCTCGGGCGGCATCTCGCGCGGCAGGTGGCGCTCGAGCATGTCCTCCCAAAGCGCCACCGACGCGTTCATATATTCCTCGAGCCGCACCTCGGCCTCCTCCTCGCCCAGGTACGACGGAAGCGCCCGGCGCAGGAAGTCCTCGCGGTCGGCGCGGAAGTCGGCGCGGAAGCGGTCCGTCCGCGCGAGGAGCTCCTCCTCGGGCACGTCGCGCAGCGACTCGTAGATGGCGTTTATCTCGTCTACGAGCGGCTGCATCTTCTTGATGTCGCGCTCGTACTTGGTCCCGAATATTTTGGAGAGGATGCCCATGATTTAATTAAACCACAACCTCGTAATCGCAATATAGGCACCGGTACCGCTTTCCCTCGCCCAGCTCGCCGAAGAGCGACGCTGTCTTGTCCAGGATCGGCGTGTAGAGTTTCTTTAAATATTTTTCCGACGCCGTGACGCAGCGCGGGTTGGGGCACGGTAGCTCAAGCTCCTCGCCCCGGATCTCTTTGTACGGGATTTTCTTAGGCGTCAGGCCGAGCAAGGCCGCGATGAGCGCCATCCGCGCCGGCACGCCGTAGCGCATCTGCTCGAAGTAGCGCGCGCGGGCGTCGTCGTCCACCGCCGGCGGAATCTCGTCCACGCGCGGCAGCGGGTGCAGGACCAGCGAACCTTCGGGCATCAGCTCGACGATGCGCTTGTCCACCACGTACGAACCTTTGACCTTTAGGTAATCGTCGGTGGAGAAGAAGCGCTCCTGCTGGATGCGCGTGACGTAGAGGACGTCGGCGCCTCGAGCCGCGGCGGCCAGGTCGTCCGTCTCCTCAACCGGCGTGCCCAACTCCGCGCGCAATCGCCGCACGACGTGGGGCGGGAACTCGAGCCCCTCCGGCGCGACGCACACGAGGCGCGGCTTGAACGGCGCCAGCGCCAGCGCGAGCGAGCTCGCCGTCCGGCCGTAGCGCAGGTCGCCCGTGAGGACGACGCTCAGGTTCTCGAGGCGGCCGAACTCGCGCTTTATGGTTAGCAGGTCTAACAGCGTCTGCGTCGGATGGAGGTGGCCGCCGTCGCCGGCGTTGATGATGGGGACCTCGGCGTAGAACGAGCAGGCCAACGCGGCGCCCTCCGCCGGGTGGCGGACAGCGATGACGTCGGCGTACTTGTCGACGGTGCGGATGGTGTCGGCGAGCGACTCGCCCTTGGCGACGGAGGAGGCCGCTGCGTCGGCGAAACCCAGCGCCCGGCCGCCCAACCGCTGCATCGCCGACTCGAAGGAGAGGCGCGTCCGCGTCGACGGCTCGTAGAAGAGCGTCGCGAGTATCTTCCCGGCGGCGAGGTCCGTCCCGCCGCGCGCTAGCGGGACCATCTCCTCGGCCACCGCCAGGAGAGCCGTCAGGCCCTGCTTGGACAGGCGCGATATATCGACGAAGTGCTTCATCTCACTCTTTTCCAGCGCGTCCGTCGGTTTCTACCAGGCGCCCCTCGCGCAAGACGGGCCAGCCGTCAACGAGCACCGCATCCACCCGGCCGCGGACCCGCCACCGCTCGAAGGGCGTATTCTTACCCTTCGAATAAAACAGCGCCGAGCGGACCGTATCCTCCGCTTCCGGTTCGAAGACGGTGACGTCGCCTCGGGCCCCACGCGCCAACGTCCCCCGGCCCTCTAAGTAAAGCCGCCGCGCCGGGTTGGCCGACATCAATTCTACCATACGCTCGAGCGAAATTACACCGGTAAGCACCAGGTAGGTATATATAAGCCGTAGCGCCGTCTCCAGGCCGACGACGCCGAAGGGCGCCGCGGCGAATTCTTTATCTTTCTCCGCTGGCGTGTGGGGCGCGTGGTCGGTGGCAATGCAGTCTATCGTCCCGTCGACGACGCCCGCGAGTATAGCCTGGCGGTCTTCTTCGCTCCGCAGTGGCGGGTTCATTTTAGCGTCGGCGTCGAAGGCCGCGGCGGCCTCCGCGGTCAGCAGCAGGTAATGGGGCGTCGTCTCGCATGTCACGTCCAAACCCTCGGCCTTGGCCCGGCGTATATGCTCGAGCGAGGCCGCGGTGCTGACGTGGGCGGCGTGGAGTTTGCCGCCCGCTTGGCGTAGTAGCGCGATGTCACGGGCTATCATCGCTTCCTCGGCTTCGGCCGGGATGCCGGCTAGGCCGGTACCGCTCGAGACCGGCCCCTCGGTTATAAAGCCGCCGGCGGACAGGGCGTAGTCCTCGGAGTGGGCAATGAGCGGCAGGCCGTAGTCGGCGGCGTAGCGCAGGGCCGCGACCATAACGTCGCTTCCGACCACCGGTACGCCGTCGTCCGAGAGCGCGACGACGCCCGCCTCCTTCAGACTACCTATTTCCGAGAGGCTGCCGTGACCGCGTAGCCCCTCGGTGACAGAGCCGACGGGGAAGACGTGGGCGAAGGCCGCGGCCTCGGCGCGCGAGTGGACGAACTCGACCACCGCCGGGTTGTCCATCACCAGGAAGGTGTTGGCCTTGGCGCACACGGACGTGAAACCGCCCATGACCGCGGCGCGCGTACCCGTAATGATGGTTTCCTTGTCCTCGCGGCCCGGCTCGCGGAGGTGGACGTGCATGTCGATGAAGCCTGGGAAGACGTACTTGCCCGCGGCGTCGACGACGTCGGCTCCGGCCGGCGCCTCGAGCGCTTCGCCGCGCGCGGCGACGGACCCGTTTTCGATCAAAATATCTTCCGAGGTCGTGCCGTCCTCCTCGACGACGCGGCCGCCGGCGATAAGGATGGGCGAGTGGTGAGGGGGTGTGGCCATTTTTTAAATTATATATTAATAAGTAATATTTTTCAAATGTCGCCGCCGTTGAGAACGTTACCTAATTTTAACGCCCGCTACCGTTAAAAAATATACGGTTTTGCAACGTGCGCGCGTATCTTTAGCTCGAAGAATTTATTGGAAGGGACCGCGCGGACGACGGCGGCGGTGTCGGCGCCGCGGCCGGTCCCGGCCACGCACACGACGTCGCCCGGCGGGACTAGTCCCGCGTCTGCAGCCATCATCGCGATCTCGGCGCAGACCTTCGTCCCTTCGCCGAGGACGCGGAGGGCGGAGGCCACGAGCATCTCCTGGTCGCCGCCCGTCGTGTCGCGGATGGCGCGCCCCAGGCTCCGGAAGACCATCGTGCCGGTGAGGACGCGCGTACCCTCCGCCTCCAACTTAGCGCGAAGGTCGGCCGGGAATTTCTGCTCACCCTCCTCGCCGAAGCCGGTGTTGTGGGTTACGACGACGAGTTGGACGTCAGTCCCCTTGACGGCCCCGTGGGCTACGCGAGCCGTAGTGCCTGTAGTCGAGGCGACGACGAGGTGCCGGACCTTACGCTCGCGGCACGCTTCCACCGCGGCCTTGACCGTGGCCTCGGTGAACGCGGGCCCGGCGCCGTCGTGAAGTATCATTTCATCCTCCTTGGTGCGGCGTCGTATTCGGGCTCGAGCTCGAGCACGCCGATGACGCCGGTTTCTTCGAATTCGCGGTAATCGCATAAGAGGTAGGGACGCGGCAAGAAGAGCGCGGCGAACGCGGCGTTGCGCTCGCCGCGGTCGTGGGCGTATACGATATAGTCTTTAAGGGCGGGGCCGTTGGGCGGCGGGCCGGCGCAGCGTTCCCCCGGCGCGACGAAAACGATGGCCTCTTTGACGTTATACTCCTCGAGCGCGCGCTCGAGCCCGCGCGACACCCAAGGCCGTTTGCCGCCGGGGAAGCCCCAGGAACTGCGATAAACGGGCTCGAGCGCGACGACGTACGGCACCGTCGCGACGACTACGGCGAGCAAGGCCGCCGCGGCCGTCGTGCCTCGGGCGACGTGCCATTTGTTTTTTAACCAAGAGGGGACCAGCGTTAGGCCCAAGCCGCCGCCCAGAAGCGCCGCGGGTACCGCGCCGTAGTAGTACCGCGCGCCGTAGTTGATGCCCTCGGCGTCTGGGAGAACGTAGAGGATCAACGTCGCCGCGGCGACGACGTAGAGTAGCCGCGCGCGGACCGGTAATTTCCTTAGGAAGAGAGGTACCAAGGCCGGCACAAAAGACATTAACGGCCACCCCATAAGGTCCGTCGCGAAAATCCAAAGGCGCCGCGTCGTGAAGTACATGAAGTACGGCGAGAGTGACGGCGGCGAGATGCCGAAGCGCGTGTGGAGCGCGTACGAACGCGGGAAACGTAGAAACGCGCCGGCGGTTGCGTAGTTATAGTAGAGGAGCGGCACGGCGGCGACGGCGACGCCGAGGGCGAAATAGGAGAGGGCGTCGCTAGCGATTTTTTTTCGCGCGACGTCGTGGAAGAGCAACGCGACCGCAGGCAGCGCAGCGAACGCAGCGTAGTCGCGGATGGCGAAGACGACGACGAGCAATATGCCGGCAGCGGCCTCGAGCGAGGCCTTTCCCGTTTCCCGGCCGGCGTCGAAGGCCCACAGGAAGAGCACCAGGAACAGAAGGAACGTCGGCTCGGCGAAGAGCGACGCGTTGTTGAAGGCCGCGAAGGGCGAGAAGGTGTAAAAGAAGACGCCGACGAGCGCGGCGTCCGGGCCGACGACGCGCCGGCCGTAGCCGTAGAGCGCGAAGGCCGTCAGCAACCCCACGGCCGGGTTGACGAGCCACGGCCGCCCGAGCGCGGTACCAGCTGCGAGCAAAAGCGGCCACGCCGGCATGAATATCGTGAACCACCTCCCGTCGCGCATGCCCTCATTCGGGCCGACGACGAAGTTCGCGGCGCCGCCGCCGTCGGGCGTGACGTACTCGTCGGTGGGCGGGGCCGGGGCCGTAAGGCGCCCCGCGGCGAAGATGCGCGCCTGGAATGCGAGCTCGCGTTCTTCCCACGAGTGGCCCTCTCCCCCCAGCGAGAAGTGCGCGAAGCAGGCCGCGGCCGCCGCGGCCGCGAAGGCGGCAATACCGGCCACCCACCAATCGCCCAGCTCGCGGCGGCACGACGCCGCGAACCTCAAGGCCGCGCGGCCCAAAGGCGCCGCCCCAGGCGCGAAGCAGAACGCTGCCGCAAGCAGCCATGCGTACCTGAATACCCACGATGGCGGCGCGACCGTTTGCCCGGGGCCGCCGAGGATGAAACCGGCGCCGCGGCCCCGGTCGAAGACGGCGAGGACGTCCGCCAGGGGCCGCGCGTGGCTGAGCGCGAACACGGCGGCGAAGGCGGCGCCCCATGAGTACAATTTTAAATATTTACGGTTCACGAGTCGTCGCGTCGTTTTCCCTCGTCGAAGCGGTCGCCGACGGCCAGGCGGCGGCCGAGGGCGAAGGCGTGCGCCGTCATCTCGCCGCGGCCCGCAGGCTTCACGCGCGTGAGCTTGAGCGCCCCCTCGCCGCAGGCCACGACGACGCCGGCCTCGTCTACGGCGATTATCGTACCCGGCGCCGCGTCCGCTTCGCCTTCGGCCGGTTCGGCGGCCAGAATTTGTACGATGTCGCCCTGAAGCGACGCTCGCGCCGGCGCGTCCGGGTACAGGCCGCGGGCCAAACGGTCGGTCCGTTCCGCGGGGCAGTACCAATCTATTCCGCGCATTTCGGTAGTAATCTTGGGAGCGTACGTCGCTTGCGCGTGGTCCTGGGGCTTTGGTTGCACCGTCCCTGCGCCCAGGCCGCGGAGCGTCGTGAGCATAAGTGCCGCGCCTACTTCCGCCAAGCGGCCCGCCAGCGACCCCGCCGTCTCTCGCGCGTGGAGCCGAACTTCCTGTTGTAATAAGATGTCGCCCGCGTCCATTTCGTCGACGAGCTTTAAAGTCGTTACGCCGGTCGGGTCGTAGTTTTCTATTATCGCCCGGTTAATTGGGGCCGGGCCCCGTAGTTTGGGTAAGAGCGACGGATGGAGGTTTATGGCGCCGAACGTGACGCGCCCGTCGGGCGGAGGCTCCCGGAACCACTTAGGTATAAAGAACGCCGAGGCAACGACGACGACGGCGTCAACCGTTAAATCCAATGACGGAAGCCCGGCTTCGGGAGTACGGCGTAATGTGTCTAACTGGACTACTCGTAGACCTTTAGTTTGGGCCCAATTAAATACCTCCGGTTGTGTTGGTTTTAGACCCCTCCCCGCACGCTTCTCGGTTTTCGTTATTACTTGGGCTACGTCGACGTCTTGGGCTTGGTATAGTGCCTCGAACGTGGGTATCGCGAAGGAGGGAGTTCCGACTAAAGTCACCCTCATTAGTGGCTCCCTTTGCCGAAGAGGATGGGGATGGTTTTGAGTAATATCCTCACGTCCATTAAGAGCGATCGGTTGGCGATGTAATAGAGGTCGAACTCGAGGCTCTCGCGGATGGGACGGTCGGCGCGGCCGGCGATTTGCCACAAACCGGTGATGCCGGGCTTGACGCTCAGGCGGAGGTTTTGCCAGCGCTCGTATTCGGCCGCGGCCAGCGCCATCTCGGGCCGCGGGCCAACTAAGCTCATTTGGCCTTTTACGACGTTTATGAGTTGCGCCGTTTCGTCGAGGCCGAGTTTGCGCATGACGCGGCCTACGCGCGTGACGCGGATGTCGTCGCCGCCGGGGGGCGACTGTTGGTATTTGGGAACGGTGGGGAACATAGTGCGGAATTTATACATATTGAATTCGCGGCGGCTGCGGGTGACGCGTTTCTGGCGGAATATTATCGGGCCGCGCGAATCGAGCTTGACGGCGAGAAACATGGGCAGCCAGACGGGGGTAAGCAGGATAATGAAGGCCGCGGCCACGAGCTTATCCATAAGCCACTTTCCCAGGCCGCGGCCCGGGCCCTGGCGGACGCCGGCGAACGGCACGAACTCCCGCCCCGCGATCGCAACCGTGCGGGCGGCGGGCGCTAGCTCGGCCAAAATATCCGCGGCGACGTACGCGGGCGCGGCGGCCTCCCACGCCGCGGCGACGGCCTGAAGCGCCTCGTCTTTCGAGGGGGCCTCGGCGACGACGGCGACTGCGTCCTCGAGGCGGGCCAGCTTTTCGCTTAGGACTTCCACGTCGGCGGCGAAGTCGCAGAGGGCGAGGGGCGACGAGGGGTCGTCCTCGAGCGCACGAGCGAGCCGCTGGGCCGCGTCGCCGGTTCCGACGATTACTGCTGATTCATCCACGGCGGAGACTTTCGGCGGATTTCGGAAGAGTTTCTTTTTGGATTATAAAAGCGGCCGCAACGGCGCGCAAGGGGAATATAGTCGGCGGCGATATTTCCCTTGTTGTGCGCCGGCCCTTGCTATATTATGGGTCGTCAGGGGGCGACGGCCCGTTTATTTTTCGCGGTAGCGTAAGGCGTGGAATATTTAGCCGGCATTCTCGCGGTAAGCGTAACGACGATAAGTAGTTTGGCGTTGATTTGGTTCCTGGACCGGTTCGAAAAGGAGCCGATCTGGCTTTTGGCGCTAGGGTTTTTATGGGGCGCTGTGCCCGCGATCGTCGTTTCCCTCGTCATCGAGATGGTGTTCCGCATACCGTTGAGCCACATTTTGGAAAAGGGGATAGCGGAGGCCGCGATGGGGACCGTCGTCGCGCCCGTTACGGAGGAGGGCGCGAAGGCGTTCGGTTTGCTTTTATATTTTTTGTAATTCGGCACCATCTCGACGACATACTAGACGGCATCGTCTTCGGCGCGGTAGTGGGGGCGGGTTTCGCTTGGTTGGAGGACATATTTTACGTCCTGGGCGCCGCGGCCGAGGGCGTCGAGGCGATGGGCTTAGTCTTCGTGCTGCGCGTCTTCGTCTTCGGCCTTAATCACGCCTTCTTCACCGCGCTGGCGGGCCTCGGCTTCGGCGTCGTGAAGGTGGTCCGAAGTTGTTGGCTCGGGGGCCTCGCGTGGTCTTGTCTTTCGGCGCCGCGGTGGGCGCGCATTTATTGCACAACGCGTTGGTGGGTATGGAAAGCGAAGCCGGCGTCCTGGCCACTTTTGCCGTGCACTGGAGCGGCCTTTTCGGCCTTTTGGTAATAATCGTCGGCGTCTGGTTTGCCGAGTGGCACTGGATAAAAAACGAGCTCCGCGAGGAGTTGGCGTTGGGCACGGTCGGCGAGCGGGACTGCCGCCAGGTATCGAAGTGGTTCGGCCGCTTGGGGTGGGAGCTTAAGTTTTTGGCCGCGTTCGACCTCGACGGGTTTATGCGCGTACGTAAGATGTATAACCAAATGGTTAAGCCCGCGTTTCTGAAGTGCAGTTGGCGCCGCCGGCCGAGGGAGAGGACGGAACGGCGCATCGCTGAGTTGCGTGACCGCATCGCGCGGGTAAGGGGCTGAGGGGAGGGAACGCGGTGGGGTATCTCGTGGGAATATTGGCGGTGAGCGTGACCACCGCGGCCAGCTTGATTTTAATTTGGTTTCTGGACCGCTTCGAAAAGGACCCGCTTTGGCTGTTAGCGTTGGTCTTTTTATGGGGCGCGGTTCCCGCAGCCGCGGCCGCTTTGATCTTTAATACCCTCTTTAGCCTTCCGTTGCACTTCATGTTCGGCCCGAAAGCCGGCCTTGCATTGACCGCGTCTTTCGTCGCGCCGCCGGTGGAGGAGACGGCTAAGGGGCTGGCGCTGCTCATCATCTTCTTCGCGCTCCGCCACCGTTTTACGGACGTTCTGGCGGGGATAATTTTCGGGGCGATGGTGGGCGCCGGGTTTGCTTGGGTCGAGGACATATCTTATATCTGTGGGGAGTTTGACCGCGGCGCCGCGGAGGCTATGACGGCGACGTTCGTAGCTCGGGTTTTCATCTTCGGCCTGGGCCACGCGTTCCTGACGGCTATCACCGGCATTGGCTTCGGCTTCGCCCGGGAGGTGCGGAGTTGCTGGCTTGGTGGTTTGGTGGTCGTATTCTTCTTCGGCCTCGCCATTGCGTTTCACTTTATCCGCAATTTCCTCCTGTCGTTCTTCGGCGGGCCCGGCGCCCTCTTATACTTACTCGTGCATTGGGTGGGGCTGTTCAGCCTCTTGGCGGTCATCGTTGGTGCTTGGGTCTACCAATGGAAATGGATAAGGGGCGAGTTGCGCGAGGAAGTAGCGCTGGGCAACGTTGGCGAGCGGGATTACCGTCAGGTGTCGAAGTGGTTCGGGCGGCTCGGTTGGGAGGTGCGTTTCTTCGCGGCGTTGGACTTTCGCGGCGTTTTACGCATCCGGAAGATGTTTAACCTGCTCGTCAATTTGGCGTTTTTGAAGCGGAGCTACCGGCGGCGGCCGGACGAGGACACGTGGCGGCGCATCGAGGAGACGCGCGCGCGCGTAGCGTTGCTCAGGCGGAGGTTCGGCTAGGGGGAAAACGTTTTGCCCGCTCTCGGCGGTGGTAACATTTTACGCGAAAGGAGGAATACGAATGCCGACGATAACGGTGGAAGGGCCGCCCATCCCGCTCGAGAAGAAGCGGCGGCTCGTGAAGGGGTTGTGGGAGGTTGCGACGGCGGTTTACGAGGAGGTGCCGGCGGAGGCCGTCGTCGTACTAATCCGGGAAAACGGCCCGGAGAATGTGGGCGTGAGCGGCGAGCTGCTCGTCGACCGCAGAACTAAATAGGGTTAAGAACTACGGCTCGGAGGGCGGGCGGACGAGCCGGCGTCGCTCGGCCGGGTGAAGGCGCCGTTTAAATAGCGGCGGCTGGCGAATCGCGTACGGCAAGGGGGCGTTAACCAGAGGCCTCGGCCCCCGGCCTGCCGCTTGTCGGAGGGGCTGCGGTGGCCCCTTTTTAGTTGACGGGCCGCTTCTCGGTATTATAATTACTCGTTCGGTTTCGCCGTACGGAACGTTTCAACCCGGGAGGTGAAAGCAGTTGCCGGTTATTATTGTCGAAGGGCCCGTGCTTGACGACTTGGACAAAAAGAGGGAGCTTTCGCGAAAGCTGACGGACGCCGCGGCCGCGGCCTACGGCTTTCCTAAAAACTCCTTTTTGGTCCTAATCAAAGAAAACGCCGACGAAAATATAGCCTTCGCCGGCGAGCTGATGTCGAACGGGGATTAGGGCCGACGCCGACGCGAAGGAGATACGCCATGGAATGGAAGGCGTACGCGGAGGAGGTCCGCGAGCTACTCGAGCTCGAGGGGTACCCGGTGGCGGTCACGTACTCGATGGACGGGCCGGCGCGGGCGGCCGAGGGCAAGTGTCGCGTTTGCGACGCGTTGTTGCGCGCGCGGGGCGGCGACGTCGTCGACCTCACCGCGGCGTCGTCGGCCTGCCGCGGCGGTACATTTCACCTTGGCCTCGGCGAACGGCCCAAGGGCGAGGACGACAAAGCTCTCAAGGAGTTCCTGGTCGACGGCGAGAAGCTCTACTGCTGCCTGGCCGCGTACCACCGGTCGCACGCGCTGACGCCGGCGCCGCCCCTCGGCCTTGCGGACCACGTCGTCCTGTCGCCAATGAACGAGGCCGAGCTCCGCCCGGACGTAGTGGTCTTCATTTGCAACGCCGAGCAGGGTTGCCGGCTGATTACGCTAGACACCTACGCCGCCGGCATCCCGCCGCGGCCCGTGATGTCGGGGGCGACGTGCTACCAGGCGATAACGTACCCCGTCGTGAGCGGCGAACTTAACGTCAGCCTGATGGACTACACGAGCCGCCGCATCAAGGGTTTCAAGCCGTCGGACCTCATCGTCTCGATACCGTATCACCGCTTCCACGGCGTAATGCGCGGCGTGGACGACTGCACCGCGGGCCGCGCCAAGATGGAGATTCCCGAGTCGTTCCGTCGCAGCGTTGGCGACGACGCGCTGGCGGACCTGGAAAATTAGCTCGCGGTTGAAACCGGGGAAGAGGGGGTGGCGGCCTGGGCCGGCTTTTTTATTTGACATAAGCTTACTAAAATAGTAGCCTTTGGGGGGTATAACGTCGTAAGAATAACGGCTTGGCGGGGTACATAAAAATGGTGCATATCTTGGGGAAGGATGTCGGCTTCTAGACCGCTTTCTTCGCCGGCATATTTATCTTGTTCCACCTGCCCTCCTGCAACGAACACCGGGCCTACCGCCTCCGGCCTTTTTCACGTTATTTACAAGGAGTACCACAACCTGACGTTGTCGTTGGCGACGTTGTTCGCCTTCATACACGTCGTGTTGGCGTTGGTGGGTCTAATTACGGGAATGTGGAAATAAAACGTGGTGCCGCCGCAAGCTAGGCACGCAAGGCGCCGAGGCCAAACGGTTTAAACCGTATTAATAACTTCAACTAAAGGAGGCCCTCGTTATGGAAAGCGAAATGACGCCCGAGGAGACGGAGCAGAAGGAGCAGATGGTGCTGTCGATGTGCACTTGCAACTCGTGCCCGAGCTGGGTGGAGTGCGACGAGGCGGGCGGGTATTGCTTCCCGGCCATCGGCAAGAGCGCACACATAACCGAGGAGAAGGGGTGCAACTGCGGCGGCTGCCCGGTCTACGCGCAGATGGACCTCAGGCACGGTTATTACCGCACCGAGGGTCCGGAGAAGGAACAGGCGGGGATGTGAGTTCTTCGGGGGCCGTGCTATTTGGATAGCGCTCTTTAATCAACCCGTACTCGCTATCTACGCGGATCGGTCGAGAGGCCGGTCCGCTTTTTTTATTGACTTCGCGCTCTCGTTATTAAAGTATAAAAGGGATAGGAACGTTTTTCGAGGGGTAGTTACGAGGAAACGACATGAAAAGCGTAAGGTTTTTCGCGCTGACGGTGATGGCATTGGCGGTCGCCGCGGCCTTCGGCGGCTGGGTATACGAGGGGCAATGGGGCCGGTTGGGGTCAGGCGACGGCGAGTTCAATTTCCCGTGGGGCGTCGCCGTAGCGCCCGGCGGAGACGTGTACGTCACGGAGCACTTCGGCCGCCGCGTTCAATGTTTCACGTCTACGGGCTATTTTCTCGGCAAATGGACCGCGCCTTGGCCCGCCTCGAGCGTGCAGGGCGTCGCCGTCGCGGCCAACGGCAACGTATACGTGACCTCCGGCGACGCCCAATACGAAGCCTACGTGGGATATTTCACGTCTGCCGGTTCGCTTCTCGGGACTTGGCAGGTGCGCGGCCGCGTACCCGGGGCCGCATTCGGCGTCGGCGTGACGCCGGCGGGAACGGTTTACGTAGCCGAGGCTCGCGACGAGCGCGTCTCGCGTTATACCTCGAGCGGGTCGATGCTTGGGTCGTGGGGGGCAAAGGCCGACGGCTTGGCGCTTGCCCCTAACGGCAACGTCTACGTCACCGGGTGGTGGGCCCAGAACCGCGTTTATTACTATACGCCGACCGGCTCGCTTTTGGGGAGTTGGGGCTCCAAGGGTTCCGGGAACGGCCAGTTTGACGAGGCCCACGGTTTGGCCGTAGCGCCCAACGGCTACGTCTACGTCGCCGACCGGTATAATAACCGTATCCAGTACTTCACCCCGACGGGCTCTTTTCTCGGTAAATGGGGCATAAGAGGGGGCGGTGAAGGAGAATTTTACGCGCCGTGGGACGTCCGCGTTTCGGCGGACGGTAAGCGGGTATACGTCGTCGAATCTGGGAATCACCGCGTCCAATATTTCCGCTGGTCCGACCCGTTTGTCTCCCCCGCCTCGCTGGGCCGCGTGAAGGCGCTGCTCCGCTGAGGGCGTTAACGCCGGGAGACCAAAAGCAATAGTAAACGACGCATACCCTCGTTTATGAGATAAAAAGTCAAGTATAACTTTTTCCTTGACAAAGATAAGCGGGTTTTATAAAAATAAAAAATGATGGTCATTCTCGCCTCGCGCTTTCCCCTGGAAGCCCGCGAGGGCGGCCGTTGCGAGCGTATATTAATGCTTTATTACGCCTAACAGCGTAACGGGGCGCTGTTAATAATTTTACCCGCGTCGGGACTTAAGGCGGTCGCGGGTTTCTTAACCTTTTAACGTATAACGATATTATTAACGAAAGGAGCGGCGTATGAAAAGGGCACTGCCGATCGCGGCGGTCGCTTCGCTTTTGATGGCGAGCTGTGGAACCATCTTCCACGGCACGACGGTCGACGTTGCCATCCGGAGTACGCCCGGGTGCACAGTCACCGTTGACGGAGCCAACACGTACCAAACCCCTACTATCATAAAGCTAAAGCGAGGGGATTCCCATACCTTCAAGTTCGAAAAGGAGGGTTACAAGCCCGTCACGGTCCGCGTAGATAACGACATTTTAGTCGGTACGCTGATAGCGGACATTTTCCTCACGGGCGTAATAGGGGTCGTAGTCGACCTCGTCGACGGCGCCATGTACACCCTCGAGCAGAAAGAAATCGAAGTGGCCCTCCAAGAAGAAAGCGTTTCCTTCAATATTCCCGAGACGACGGACGATGAGGTTTTCGTGGTCCTCTTAGATAAAACCCAGGTAGACGCCTACTACGCCTTGAAGGCCGAAGTGCCGGAATAATCCGTTCGTAATACGAGCTAAAGCGCCCGCATGGGCGCTTATTCTTTATTGCGATATGGCTCGCCGGCGAGTGTTCCCCATCACGAGCTAGCCGCCCCGCTCCTCTACATAAAGCTCACGCTTAATTCTAACTTGATACCCGGCCCGTCGGCGCCGACCGGTCGCGGGCCGTTGCTGCCCCGCGCGACGGCCGTACGCCGCGCGGGCTGCGCGACCGCGTAAACCGCCTTGGTCTTACTCGCAAAGCCGATTAAAACTAATGCGCCGCCAACGACCGTTAACCCGGACCCGATGAGGAAGGCCGTTTCCGCTCCCTTAGTGCCGGGGTCCCCGCCGAAGATACCTTCGAACGACTCGGCCGCCGCCCAACTCACCGATACGTACATGGTGGTCAGGCCGACCCCCGTCGTCACCAGCCCCGGCAACCAAAGGCTTTTTCTACCTTTCGCCGGTTCGACCAACGCGCCCTCGCGGTAGTAACCTCTTCCCGGGACGAAAACCATGCTCGGGTCCGTAACGTCCGGGGAGGGTTGGGGAAAGCGATAACCGCATCTTCTACACTCGGCCGCGCGAAGGTCGTTGGACGTACCGCATCGCGGGCATTTTAGCTTGTCGTACGCGTCACTAATCCTGACGCCCTCCCATATACCCTCGGCTTTTTTCTTTTCGCCCGGCCCCGTTGCGGCTATCGTGAGGTCTTCGGCCGGCGTTAGGTAGGCCTTACCGCCGCCATACGCCCACGCGGGCGAAGCGCCGCATAAGAGGGATATCAAACCCGCGACGGCAGCCGCCGCCGTAATCTTTTTAACCACCGTCCTCTCCTTTCTTCTTGATCCGCCTTCGGATTCAATGACCCACTCCTTGTTCCTCGTTAAGTATGCTACTAAATATACGCGGAGTTCGCAACGCGTTATTCATCCCATAACGGCCGCTCGCAATTTCTTGTGGCGTAACGCCCGGCCGTAGCGCCGACGTCGCTGGGCCGCGTGAAGGCGTTGTTTAGGTAGGGGCGCACCGGCTATATGCCTCCTAAGTCCCGTCCGCCGGCAGGGCAAGGGGCTTAAGCGCCTTGTCCAACCCTTGTACCACGGCCATTATTTGAACGATGGCTTTAAGTGGCGCGACTTCGGTACGGGGAACGCTTATCTTAGTTTAGTCTTGCATATTAACGTACAGAACGAGCCTCATATCGGATACCTTTTTTGATAAATTTTGACCGCCTTCATCTTTTTTCCTTGATTTTTCGAGTAACATTCGCTATCATGTAAATGTATTCGTCGCGTTAAAAGAGGAGGTTAATAAAATGTTAAAAATAAAAATGGCGACGGTCACAACGGCTTCCGTTGTCGCAATATTAATGGCCGGAGTATCCTTGCTATGCGGGTGTACTAGCGACCTCACAACCACGCCGGAACCAGAAAAAGACGTTTGTTTCGAAGATGCGCCTTGGTGGTCCGTTTACGGGAAGGTGTACTTAGCCGGGGAACCGTACGAAGGTTGCCTAGTCTGCATAGAATGCATCACTTGCGGTTACGAGGTAATAAGCGCAATTGACGAAACTTCCGAGTCCGGTTACTACGTCGCATGGATTGGGATGGATAGATGGACGGAACACCATTACCATACTTGTCAAGCAATAGCAGAGGACGGTACCCCTTCGGAGCCTTTCGTTCTACAAGGGGGCGGGCCAACTTACTTTTTAGGCCCAATAAATATTTACTGCCACTGACAAGCTTGCAAACGTTCCACTTTTAAATAAATAATAATTTAACGTGGCGAATCAAAAAGGCCCGAAAGGGCCTTTTATTTAATTAGGAATTCCCTATCTATTATTTTAACGTTATCGGACCGTTTTACGTTAACTTTGCCCCGACCGCGATGTTAACCAGCGACAGTTCCCCCGCTTACGTGTGGCGCCGTCAACTAACCACGGGCAGCATTATGTCGTCGTTCGGCGCCAGCGGCCTGTACGACATAGCGTACGACTGGCGTAACAAGCTCGTCTGGGGCAGATCGGGAACCACTATCGTCGGCCGCGACGTCGCCACCGGTTCCATTACGGCTACTTTCACGTCCCCGCCCGGCCCGGCGCTCGCCTTCACCAACTTCGGCGAATACCTCTGGATAGGTACTACCACCAGCTACCACCGCATATACAAGGTCCATTGCCCCTTCCCGGTAACCGTGACCCCCGCTTCGGTAGGCAAGGTTAAAGCTATTTTCAAATAGGCGGAACGACGCTACTAAGGAAGCCGCCTCGTACGGGGCGGTTTCTTAATTGATGAGCGCGGAACCGGCCAGGGGGAAAACGCCGTAAGGGCGCCGCGTTCCGGCCGGCGACAAACCGACGGAAGCGGCCCCGGAAACTACGCCGTCCCACAAACAGCGACGAAAAGGATTGCACTCCGGCCGACGGTTTTCTAAAATGGCCGCGTAATATTGGACGAAAGAGGAGGTGCGCCGTGAGAGCCATAACTTTATGTGGGCTTGCGATTTCGCTAGGGTTTGCCGCTACGGCGGCCGACGACGTCGCCGGCGATTATACGGCCTTCGGCACGGACCCCCACACAAAGCATCCGTACAGCTGCAAGGTAGAAATAAAAAAAACGGGCGACGTCTACAAAATCCGTTGGTACTTCGAAGGGTACGATTACGGCGGCGTGGGCGTAATCAAGAACGGCCTCCTATGCGTAGGATACGCCGCGGACGTCGGCTACGGCGTCGCCATATATAAAATCGAAGGCGACGGCCGGTTGGACGGCGTATTCGGCCTGCCGGGTTTTAAGGAAAAGGGCACGGAAAAACTATGCAAGGAATAACGCAACGGCGCCAAGGGGAGGGCGTATGAAAGGGATAATTTATCTAGCCCTTACGGCCGCGTTCGCCGCCGCGCTCCTCGCGTCGTGCCGGAAACCGCCGGCGGAGGTAACGCGCGCCGAGACGGCCGAGGCCGAGGTCGCCGAGGAGGCCGTGCCAATTACCGAAGTTAAAGGAACGTACGCCGGCGGCGGCACGGACGCCGACGGCAACGCGTACGCTTGCGAGGTCGAGGTAATACCGGCGCGGGAGGTATATTGGGTAAAGCGCCGCGTCGGCGACGGCGCGCCCTACGACGGCGTCGCCATCAGGCGCGACGACACCTTCGTCGTCGGCTTTTGGGACGGGTATCGCTACGGCGTCGTGGCCTACACTATAAACCCGGACGGCTCGTTGGACGGCATTTCGGCCCGAGAGGACCGCACGAAAACGGGCGCGGAGAAGTTGGAGAAGAAGTAACCGGCGCCATTCGCGCCGTCGCGCCCGCATCCCCCGCCCGCATAAAGGCGTTGTTTAGGTAGGGGCGGCTGGCGCATTCCCAGATACATGTAGGGGCCGACCTTTAGGTCGGCCCGTCTTTATCTCGGGCCGGTCTAAAGACACGGCCCCTACGTATCTCGGGATTATACCGCGCCGGCGAGCTGCAGCCGCCGGCCGAAGTCGGCCCGTATGCGCTGCCTCAGCGCCGCGTGCTCGGCCCGCGCCAGCCGCTCGTCCTCCGCCAACGTGGCCGCCGCCAGCTCGCGCGCAAGCTCCAAGAGGTCCCGGTCGCGGACGAGAGCCTGGAGCGCGAAATCGGGCAGGCCGTGCTGCCTCGTGCCGAGAAGCTCGCCGGGGCCCCGGATGCCCAAATCCGCCTCCGCGATCTCGAAGCCGTCCGACGTGCGCGCGAGCGTCTTGAGGCGTGCCTTGGCCTCAGCGGTCGTTTTCGTCGGCGCGACCGCGACGAAGTAGGCTCGGTGCTCGCCCCGGCCTACGCGGCCGCGGAGCTGGTGCAGCTGCGACAGTCCGTAGCGGTCGGCGTGCTCGACTACCATCGCCGTCGCGTTCGGTACGTCCAACCCCACCTCCACCACCGTCGTCGCCACCAATACGTCCACGTCGCCGTGCCTAAAGGCCGCCATCGTCGCCTCGCGCTCGTCTGCCGGGAGGCGGCCGTGCACCAGCCCTATTCTATAATCCGGGAAAGTTTCCCCGGCAAGTTTTTCGGCCATAGCCGTCGCCGCCTTGAGCGCGTTCGCCTCCGATTCCTCGATGACGGGGTAGACGACGAAGCCCTGGCGCCCGGCGGCCACCTCGCGGCCCAACAGCTCGAACGCCTCGTCGCGCCGGCCCTCGGCGAGCACGGTCGTCGTCGTGCCCGGGCGCCCCGCCGGCATCTCGTCTATTATCGTAAGCTCAAGGTCGCCGTAGACGCAGAGGGCGAGCGTGCGCGGTATGGGCGTCGCCGTCATGACGAGGACGTTAGGCGAGGGGCCTTTGGCGGCGAGGCGTTGGCGCTGGTCGACGCCGAAGCGGTGCTGCTCGTCGACGACGGCCAGGCCCAGGTTTTTAAACTCAACGTCCGGCTCGAGCAGTGCGTGGGTCCCGACGACGAGGCGCAGGCCGCCGTCGGCTAGGCCCGCCAGGATACGCTCTCGGTCGCCGGCCGGCGTCGTGGCCGCGAGGAGCTCGCAGGCGATGTCCGCGGGCTCGAGCAGCGCCGCCGCGGTCCGCCAATGTTGCCGGGCGAGAATTTCCGTGGGCGCCATGAGCGCGGCCTGGAAGCCGGCCTCCGCCGCGGCGAGCATCGCCTCGAGGGCGACGACGGTTTTGCCCGAGCCGACGTCGCCCTGTAGCAGGCGGCGCATGGGCCAGGGGGCGGCGAGGTCTTCGTCGATGGCCGCGAGCGCCTTCTTCTGCGCGCCCGTAAGCTCGAAGGGGAGCTCCAGGCGGGCCCGTAGCGAGCCGTCGCCGCGGATGCGCACGCCCGCGCGGGCGAGCTCGCGGCGCTTTTTGATGAGCAGGCCCACCTCCATGAGGTAGAGGTATTCGAAGCTGAGGCGCCGCCGCGCGCGCCGCTGCTCCTCCATATCGTCCGGGTAGTGGACTTGCCGCAGCGCCTCGGCTAGCGGCGGAAAGCCGGTCCGCGCGAGGACCGCCGCCGGCAGCGGCTCGGGAAGCTTGGCCGCGAGGGCGTCGAGCGCTTCCCGCGCGGCCCGCCGGACCGCGCGTTGGTTCAGGCCCGCGGACAGCGGGTAAATCGGCGTTATGCCGCGGAAAGATTCGCCGGCGTCGGCCTCCGCTAAAACCTCGAACTCCGGGTTGATGAGCTGCGGCGCCTCGTAGAACTTGACCTTGCCGCTCGCGACGACGCGGTCGCCCGCGGCTACTTTGTCGGCCACGTAGGGGGCGTTGAACCACTTCAGCAGGATGTCGCCGCTCTCGTCGGACAAAAGCGCGGTCACGAGCGTCTTTCCGCGGCGCTTTCGCTCCAGGACTATCTCGCCCACGGTCCCCTCGACCGTAACGTCGTCGCCGACGCGCACGTCCGAGAGCGGCGTTACGCTCGAGCGGTCGACGTAGTCGCGGGGGAACAGGTACAAGAGGTCCCGCGCCGTGGTAACGCCGAGATTGGCGAACGCGCGCGCCCGCGCCGGCCCCACGCCCTTGAGGTACTGGACGTTCGTGTCGGCGTCGGGCCTTTTCTTGCGCACGGTCGGCGGCCCGGACGGACGCTCGATTTCGTCGAGTAGGCGCGACGCCCGCTCGAGCCGTTCGGCCAGCAAATCGGGCCGCTCGTCGACGAAGAGCGACGCGATCTGGTCGAAGAGCGTCCGGGCGCGGCCGTCACGCGCCGCGGCGCGGCCCTCCGCGGCCCACTCCCGCATACGCCGCTCGACGCCGCGGAGCTTCTCCAGGCCGTAATAGTCGAAGGCGACGGCCAACGCGGTCGGCCGCCGCATCTTCGCGATTACCTCTTTGACGTTTTCCGTCACGGGAGTGCCTTAAGGCCGAAGGCCGCGAGCATCTTGGAGAGACGGTAAAGCGGCAGGCCGACGACGTTGAAGTAGTCACCGACGACGCGCTCTATCAAAAGCGCCCCCCGCCCCTGGACGGCGTA
>JABAOH010001577.1_pt1 | contig 48925 bp, 55 predicted proteins | sample 7062181 | NCBI WGS metagenome assembly JABAOH01 (sample SAMN14538630, study PRJNA623070) | marine sediment metagenome | biome: marine biome [ENVO:00000428]; feature: marine pelagic biome [ENVO:01000023]; material: deep marine sediment [ENVO:00002113]; isolation source: pool of 5 deep marine... | reverse complement strand
CAACCTCCTGCGTATTCGGAATCCGCGCTCACATATTCTAGAGTATCGCCTATTTCTTTCCCCATAATTTTTCCAATGTACAGCACTTGCTCTTTTTTGCTTCCATACCGATATACGGTAATACCCTTGCATTTTAGTTCATGGGCAAGCAGATAGACTCTTTTCACATCTTCTACTGTTGCCTCGGGGGCGAAGTTTATAGTTTTCGATACAGCATTATCGGTATGTTTCTGAAATGTGGCTTGCATTCTAACATGCCACTCAGGAGCTATATCAAAGGCGGTGACAAAAACTCTTCTTGTCTCTTCCGGGATCTCTTCAAAATTCTGGATTGAACCAGTTTTAGCGATTTTCATCATTAACTCAGTGCTGTAGAATCCCTTATCTTTCGCAACGTTTTCAAAGGTGGGATTTACTTCCAGCAGTTGAGTTCCCTCCATAATGCTACGCACAAAAGAGATAGCAAAGATTGGTTCAATACCACTTGAACAGCCGGCAATTATACTTATGGTTCCAGTAGGAGCTATAGTTGTAACTGTGCTGTTGCGCATAGCCAGTTTTCCCTGACGATCATATATACTCCCTTTAAAGTTAGGGAAAGCTCCCCTTTTTGAAGCCAGGTTCGCTGATGCTTTATGAGACTCCTCTTTAAGGAAGCTCATTAGTTTATCAGCGAAGGATATTGCTTCTTCAGAGTGGTAGGGAATACCAAGCATAACTAGTGCATCAGCAAATCCCATTATTCCTAATCCAATTTTGCGGTTTGCTTTTGTGATCTCTTCAATTTTAGGTAAGGGGAATTTACTCACATCGATTACGTTGTCCAGAAAATGTACTGAAGTCTTAATGACCTGCCCAAATTTATCCCAATTGAATTGAGCGCCATCTACCATTTTGGAAAGATTGATAGAGCCTAGATTGCAGCTTTCGTAGGGTAGTAGGGGCTGTTCTCCACAGGGGTTTGTGCTTTCCAGCTCTCCTATTTGTGGTGTTGGATTATCCTGGTTGATTCTATCAATGAAGATGAGTCCCGGGTCTCCAGTCTTCCAGGCCATAGTTGCTATGAGATTAAAGACATCCCTAGCTTGCAGGTTTCTTACCGGTTGATTGGTTCGAGGGTTAATAAGATAATACTCTCCATCCTCTTTCACTTTTTCCATAAATTCATCAGTTACCGCAACCGAGAGGTTGAAATTGAGGAGAAAATTTTCTTTAGATTTAGCAGTAATAAATTCCAGAATATCCGGGTGATCAAAACGCAGGATGCCCATATTCGCACCCCTGCGCTTTCCTCCTTGCTTGATAATGCCAGTAGTTGTATCGAAGGCCCGGATAAAAGAGACTGGACCTGAGGCAATACCGTGAGTAGACCGTACCACGTCTCCTTTAGGGCGGATTTTAGAGAAGGAAAATCCAGTACCTCCACCTGACTGATGGATGAGGGCCATATTTTTAACTGCGTCGAAGATTGAAGGAAGAGAATCTTGCACCGGTAATACGAAACAGGCGGAAAGCTGTCCAAGGCTGGTACCTGCATTCATCAGAGTTGGAGAGTTCGGTATAAATTCTAGAGAAGACATCAAGCTGTAGAACCGCTGTGCTATTCTTTCAATATCTATTTCCTGATCATAATTAAGTTCTGCAAGAGCAACAGCCTTGGCCACACGCTTAAACATCTGGGAGGGACTCTCGCTTATTTTACCCTGGTCATCCCGCAGAAGATACCTTCGTTCTAAAACGCGAATAGTATTTACCGGAAGTTTAAGTTCGTCCTCGACACCAAAAAACTTTTTGGCTTCTCTTATTTCAGCTCTGCGCTGCCGGTATAAAATATATGCCTTGGCAACCTGAGAATAACCTCGCTTAACCAGGAACTCTTCAACTATGTCCTGAATCTCTTCGACAGAAGGAATGTGCCCTGCAAATTTTGTTTCCAGGTGTTTTACTATTTCGCGGCCCAGTTCCTCCGATACATTGCCATCTTTAACTTTCGCTGCTTGAAGTGCTTTATGGATAGCGTTTATAATCTTTTGAGGCTCAAATTCTACAACTCTGCCATCCCTTTTCTGTACCCTACTAATCTTGGTTTGCAGCTTCACGGCTGCTCCTTCCTCAGCCTCCTATTTTTCTTGGCTATCAACTACTTTATTTAAATCAGCGACCAATGTATCGATATCGATACCGTGCATTGCAGCTCCTTGCTCGATGTTTTCCATTCGGGAAATGGCACATCCCAAGCAACCTAAACCGTAACGCATAAAGACGTCGACAGTTTTGGGATAGGTCTCAACTACTTCAGCAATTGTCATCTCTTTTGTAATCTTCATCTAACCCCTCCTTAAAATTGATTGCATTTCGCACAACGAGGACAGCTTGTTGCATAAAAAGCTTGGTTGTGATTATTAGTCAAAGTAAACTATAGTATTATACGTCAAGCAACATCCTTATTTAGCAATTTCTTGTGCTTGAGTATTGCAGATTCTGTAAAATGGTCTTTACAATCTTTCCCTAAATTTAACCATTTTAACCATGGACAAATTCTATTATAATATTTTATCAAACTACTATTGACAATAGTAGATAAAATTTGGTATCTTTTTGGAAATACACATTTGAAAGACAATGAGGAGAGGGAGTAGTCTGCCCAATAGGGTTTAAGAGAGTCGGGCAAGGTGCAAACCGATACCTAAAAAGTAGATGAACATGCTCTCTGAGTTTCCGGAGGAAAGCCCCTCCGTAGCAGGGTAAGTAAAACCGGACGGAAGCTTCCGTTAACTGAAGCTAGAGTATCGATAGTAACTGGCATATTAGATTAAACCTTGAGGAATAAGGGATTTAACAAAAGCCAGGTATCCGTACTCGATAAGGTCAATGTCGTAAGGCACTGGCAAATTAGGGTGGTACCGCGAAGGTAAAATATAACCTCTCGTCCCTTTGGGATGAGGGGTTTTTTATTTGGAAAATACAAAATTAAAATCTCAAAATGTAAAATGGCAATGCAAAATTCAAAAAGAGTTTTTTCGTTCTGGACTCCCAAGCTTGATACGCATTTTAAATTTTGATTTTTACACTTTGATCTTTACATTTTTAAAAGGAAGGGGGTGAGACAAATGGCAAATGTCAAAGGTTTGGTTTGTAGAGAATGTAAAAGAGAATATCCACTCGAACCTATCTATGTCTGCGAATTTTGCTTCGGTCCTTTAGAGGTTGTTTATAAATATGCAGAGATTACTAAAAAGATTTCTCGCAAGAAGATTGATAAGGGTCCTCCTTCAATTTGGAGATATAAGGAGCTGCTTCCAGTTGAAACCGAACCGGTTGATTTGGGGGCAGGTTTTACTCCGCTATTGAAGGCGGGTCCGCTTGCTGAAGATCTGGGGCTAAAGCACCTCTACCTTAAGAATGATACAGCGAATCCTACCTATTCTTTTAAAGATAGAGTGGTCTCTGTCGCAGTGACAAAAGCTAAGGAGTTTGGCTTTGAGACCGTTGCTTGTGCTTCTACAGGTAATCTTGCTAATGCAGTTGCCGCTCATGCAGCCAGGGCAAAACTTTCAGCCCATATCTTTATTCCTGCAAATTTGGAAAAGGGAAAAATTATAAGTTCAGCTATCTATGCACCTAATCTGGTAGGTGTAGAGGGAAGCTATGATGAGGTGAACCGCCTATGCAGTGAGATAGCAAATGAATTTAGATGGGCTTTTGTAAATATAAACATTCGCCCTTATTACGCAGAAGGCTCCAAGACACTGGGATTTGAGACAATTGAACAGTTGGGATGGAAAACCCCAGATCATCTTGTAGTGCCAGTAGCATCTGGTTCACTTTTAACAAAAATACGCAAGGGTATTCAGGAATTACAGATTTTGGGTTTGACAGATAAGGCTGCCCTAAAGATAAGCGGAGCCCAGGCAAAAGGTTGTGCTCCCGTAGTAGATGCTTTCAAGAGAAAGAGCTGGAATATTCATCCTGTTAAGCCACAGACTATTGCGAAATCCCTGGCTATCGGAAATCCTGCTGATGGATATTATGCGCTTAAGGCCGTAAGAGAAACCGGGGGTTATTTAGAAGAGGTAAGCGATGAAGAGATCATAGAAGGAATTACACTTCTTGCTCAGACTGAAGGTATCTTCGCTGAAACTGCAGGAGGAGTAAGCGTTGCGGTTTTGAAGAAGCTGGTTAAGGCAGGAAAAATAAAGCGGGATGATGTTACAGTAGTGTACATCACTGGAGCTGGACTAAAAACTATAGAAGCGGTTGAGGATACCGTAGAACCACCAACCCTGATTAAACCAACTTTAGAATCATTCAAAGGAAAAGTTTTAAAATCAGTCGGTCAACTGAGCTGATGGCTCATAGCTCATGGGCTGGAAAAAGCAAAATAGCCAATAGCCAAAAGCTAAGATAGGAGGTTAAGATGAGTGTTTTAGTTAGGATACCTACTCCCTTGCAGAGTGTAACCAAAGGAGAGAAAGAGATTGCTGTTGACGCAAAGACTATTGCTGAAGTGATAACTGCCTTGGAGAAACTCTATCCTGGAATAAAGGAACGCCTAATGGATGAATCAGGGGAGATTCGGCGTTTTGTTAATGTTTATGTTAATGACGAGGACGTGCGCTTCCTGGAAGGCCTTTCTACTAAAGTAAAGGATGGGGACGATGTTTCAGTTATCCCGGCCGTAGCAGGTGGTTAATTTTGGGAGTTGTTGGTTGGATTCCGGTCGGCATTATCAAAAAAAGTACAAGATTTTTATTGACAGATTTAAAAGGTGTTTGATATTATAAAACAAAATAACTAATTCCGATAGGATAGGTAGGATTACTTTGGATAAACCTAATCCTCAAAGAATCAAAGAAAGCAAACAGAGAAAATCCACTAAATCGCCAAGAGCGAAGCTTTCAAAATTAGACCTGGCTGATCTCAAAGCAGGGGGTCTGATTAAGCAAAAGCAGCCTGATCTTTTCTCAGTGAGGCTTCGTATCCCAGTAGGCAGAATAACGTCTGAGCAAGCAAAGAAGGTAGCTGAAATTGCTGAGAGATACGGTCAGAATTTTCTTCACATCACGGTAAGGCAGGGAATAGAAATCCCTTTTGTTAATTTTGAAGATTTCAGTGAAGTGGTAGAGGAGCTCAAGAGTGTGAACCTTGATCTTGGAGCTTGCGGGCCCAGGGTGCGCGTAGTGACCGGTTGTCCGGGCGCTGCCTGGTGCCCCTGGGGACTTCAAGATACTCAAGCTTACGGGAAAAGGCTTGATGAGGTTTTTTATGGCAGGGGTGGCCTGCCCCATAAATTTAAGATGGGAGTGACAGGTTGCCCCAACTCCTGCGCAAAACCCAATGAAAACGATGTAGGTTTCATGGGTGTAGCCGAGCCGGTCTTTGAAGAGACAGACGATAAGAAATGCATAAGTTGCAGGCTGTGCGAAGACGCCTGCCCTGTTGGCGCGCTTAAGCTTGTTGATGGCAAACCCGTTATCGACCGCGAAAAGTGTATTCATGACGTAAAGTGCGTTCTCATCTGCCCTAAGGATGTTCTAAAGATAAGACGCCAGGGATGGAACGTGTATGTTGGAGGAAAGTGGGGTAAATTTCCCCAGCTAGGTGTGCTTTTTGCAGAATTTGTCTCCGGTGACGAGGGTGTTGAACTCATAGAGAAGATTCTAAAAACCTACGAGAGACTTTCACCCAAAGGTGAGCGTTTAGGAGAATTAATTAACAGAGTTGGCCTAGAAACATTTAGGTACGAAGTCCATAGAGAGTAATCAAAGAAAGGGGAAGCTCTGAGTGAGTGCTGAAAAAACTTATCTCCTTGATCTGAGAGGGATTATTTGCCCGATAAATTTTGTTAAGACAAAACTTAAACTGGAAGAGCTGGCTGTAGGCGAGCTCCTTGAGGTGCTTTTGGATGAGGGTGAACCAATCCGAAATGTTCCCAGAAGTGCGCAAGAGGAAGGCCATAACATTTTAAAAGTCGAGCGTGTAGGTTCTCATTTCAAAGTGCTCATCAAGAAAGGAGCCTGAGAACCTGAGAATTTTTCGCCAGGTCACGAGGGTACCTGGCTACATGGCGACCAAACAAAGGAGTGGTGATGGAAAAGATAAAGAATTTTTCGGCAGCACAGGAAGAGCTTGAAAATATGACTGCTCAAGAAGTACTTGAGTGGGCAGTGAAAACTTACGGTGATAAGGTTGCGCTGGCATCAAGCTTTGGAGCGGAAGACGTCGTTCTTATTGATATGTTGTTTAGGATAAATCCGCATGTAAAAATCTTTACTCTTGATACAGGAAGACTTCCCCAGGAGACCTATGATGTCATGGAGGAGATTAGCAGAAAATATGGGATAAGATTTAGTGTTTTCTATCCTCAAANNGATGTCATGGAGGAGATTAGCAGTAAATATGGGATAAGATTTAGTGTTTTCTATCCTCAAACTGAAGCAGTTGAAAAGATGATAAGCGAGTATGGCCCTAATCTCTTCTACCAGGGCATAGAGTTAAGAAAGCTCTGCTGTGGAATAAGGAAGGTTGAGCCTCTTGAACGAGCTTTATCAGGACGCTCTGCCTGGATTTGTGGTTTGCGGCGAGAACAATCAGTAACCAGAAGCGAAGTAAAGAAGTTGGAAATTGATGAAGCTCACGGCTCTATTCTTAAGATAAATCCCTTGGCCGACTGGAAAGAAGAAGAAGCCTGGCAGTATATAAGAGAAAATCAAGTTCCTTATAATTCTCTCCATGATAAGAGCTATCCCAGTATAGGTTGCGCTCCTTGTACCAGAGCGATAAAACCAGGCGAAGATCCAAGAGCAGGCCGGTGGTGGTGGGAAACTCCTGAGAGTAAAGAATGCGGACTCCACCTCAGCCGCAAAGTCACAAGAAACGAAGCTTCAACTTAAATTGGGAGAAAGATAATAATGACCATTGAACCCCATGGAGCAAAATTAATAGATCGGCAAATCAAAGATGGCCAAAAGGAAGCTCTGAGTGAACTTGCGCTGACTCTTAAGAGGGTCAGGCTTAACTCCAGACAGCTTTCTGATCTTGAGCTCATTGCCTCCGGGGCATTCAGTCCTTTGGAAGGATTTATGGGTAAAAAGGATTATGAAAATGTACTTCAAAATATGCGGCTCTCCAATGGGTTGCCCTGGACAATCCCCATAACTCTTTCTATTACTTACGAAGAACTAGATGCTATCAAAAATTCTGAAGAGATCGCGTTGGAAGATAATAGCGGAAATGTTTTAGCTGTTTTAGAAGTAGAAGAACTCTTTTCCTTTGATAAGGAAAGGGAGGCTTTTCAGGTATATGCGACGACTGATACCAACCATCCGGGTGTGAGGTATCTCGAGGAGTCAGGTGACATCCTTATAGGTGGAAGGATAAATCTTTTGGCAAAACCAACGCATACAGATTTTCTTTCCTATCGTCTTGATCCACAAAGTACGAGGAAGATATTTAGAGAAAGGGGCTGGAAGAGAATTGTTGGTTTCCAGACCCGAAATCCAATTCACCGTGCACACGAACATATTCAGAAATGTGCTCTTGAAGTGGTGGATGGCCTTTTGCTTCATCCGCTCGTGGGTGCCACCAAGGATGATGATATCCCTGCCGATGTGCGTATAAGGTGCTACGAAGTGTTGTTGGAACAATACTATCCTAAGGAAAGAGTTTTACTTGGGGTGCTTCCCGCTGCTATGAGATATGCGGGACCGAAGGAGGCCATCTTTCATGCTCTTGTGCGTAAGAATTATGGATGTACTCATTTTATCGTAGGAAGGGATCACGCTGGAGTGGGTGATTATTATGGCTCCTTCGATGCCCATCACATCTTTGATGAATTTGAACCTCAGGAAATGGGGATTATGCCGCTTTTCTTTGATTACACTTTCTACTGCCGGCTTTGCGATGGGATGGTATCTTATAAGACCTGCCCTCATGATTCAGACAATCACGTTTCGCTGTCTGGCACTAAGGTAAGAGAACTGCTGAGACGTGGACAGGACCTGCCCACTGAGTTTACAAGACCGGAAGTAGCAGAGGTTCTTAAGGAATGGGCAGTGAAACAATACGACTACCAGATTTAGGAGACAAAATGGCTATTTACATCGAATGGGTTGTGCAGTTACACAAGTATAATCTGCTTCTCTATGCGTTGGTGGCAATATTATCCATTGCTGCAGAAGGAATAATTTTGAGTATTACTATGGGTAGAATGCTTACGATGGTTGGCCTTAAGCCTAAACGAAATAATAGGCAAGAATGAGGAGCTCATGCATTTTCCTATCTCGAACGTGGTTATTAATCCGTGGCTTCTGATTCTCATCGGATTTGTAGTGGGGGTCTGCGGAGGTTTTTTTGGAGTGGGGGGAGCTTTCATTGTAACCCCGGCGCTTAATATCCTGGGATTTCCTATGGCGTATGCTATTGGGACAGACATGGCGCATATTATGGGTAAATCTATGATAGGTAGCATCAGACACCGGAAGCAGGGAAACGTTGATATACGAGCTGCAGCAGTACTGGTTCTAGGTACTGTACCTGGAGTGGAGCTTGGTGCTCGTTTTGTTTTATGGCTGGAGGGGAAAAGTCTGGTTGAACCTGTCATAAGACTCATCTATATTTTTATACTTCTGTTGGTTGGCTCTTTTATGCTCTGGGAATACCTTAGAGCCCGGCATTTTTCGAAAGAAGATGACTATCTGCAGAGAAATATGTCAAACAGGATCCAAAAGGTAAAGCTTAAACCAACGCTTTCCCTTCCCACCTCCAGGATTCCTTCTATCTCATTCTGGATTCTTTTAGGAGTTGGTTTTTTTACTGGTTTTCTTGCAGGACTGTTGGGCGTAGGTGGAGGGTTTATTAGGGTTCCCGCTCTACTATACCTGGTGGGTATGCCTACGGCCGTTGCAGTGGGAACAGATTTAATGGAGATATTTTTTTCCGGAGCCTATGGGGCTTTTACCTATGCACTTAAGGGAAGGGTGGACATATTTGCTGCACTTTTCATGCTTTTAGGTGCTGGAGTTGGTACACATATTGGAGTTATTGCCACGGATTATGTAAAAGGAGTGTACATTAAAGCATGCCTTGCGGCCACGATGCTGATAACTGCTACCAGTATTTTTCTTAAAACTATTGGAGCAGGAAAAGCAGCTACATATTTACTGATAGTGTCGGCAAGCCTTATTAGCCTGCAGATAATTGTAAAGATGCTGTGGGAGATGAAGAAAGACAGGGATGAAAAGATTGCGGGCACTTTAGGCGAAGGAGCTGGAAGGCGAATTGGTACTTAGCCAAGTTTTATTAGATCAGATAGTCGAACATTGTAAACAGGAATATCCCGGTGAAGCTTGTGGAATTCTGGCTGGTAACGGGAAGACAATAAAAAAAATTTACAGGATGACCAATACCGATAAAAGTTCTATTACGTTTTTTATGGATCCCCGGGAACAGTTTGCCGCAGTAAGAGATATGCGGTCAAGCGGTATGGAGATGGCAGCTATTTATCATTCTCATCCCCATAGCCAGGCGCATCCTTCTGAACGTGATATCGAGCTGGCATTCTATCCTGATGTTATTTATATTATTGTTTCTCTTCAAAACATTTTTAAACCGGACCTTAAAGCTTTTTGGATTAAAGAGGGAAAGGTTGAAGAGGCGTTTTTAAAAATAGAGAAGGGGAGAGGTTTGAGCAAATGATTGCGGTTACTGTGAACGGAAAAGAAGAAACTATAAAGGAAGGAATGACTATTACTAAACTGCTTAAGGAGCAGGAAGTCGATCCTCATATGGTAAGCGTTGAGTTAAACTTGCAGATAGTGGAACGAGAAAAGTTCTCGAAAACAGTTATCAGGGAAGGAGATAAGGTTGAATTCCTTTACTTTATGGGAGGGGGAGAAGAAATATCAAAAATTGAAAATCAAAAAGCAAAAATAAAAGAAAAAGAAAATTCGCGAAACCACAGTGTGCTGAGCTTGATTGGAAATACTGCTATCGTAAGACTTAACAAAGTAGTAAATAAAAAAGCAGCGGTGGTCTGGGGAAAGCTTGAGTCAAACAACCCCGGCGGGAGTGTTAAGGATCGTATAGCCTTAAGCATGGTTGAAGAAGCGGAAAAAGAGGGAAAATTGAAGCAGGGTATGACTATTATTGAACCCACAAGTGGAAATACAGGAATTGGTCTTGCCTTGGTTGCTGCTGTTAAGGGTTACCGTCTTGTTCTTACAATGCCTGAGACTATGAGCCTGGAAAGAAGGAGCCTGCTTGCTGCCTTTGGAGCTGAACTTGTTTTAACTCCGGGAGTTGATGGGATGGTGGGAGCAGTTAAAAAAGCGGAGGAGTTAGTTGCCGATAATAAGGGATTCTTTATGCCTCAGCAATTCAATAATCCTGCTAACCCGATGATACACCGCCAAACCACTGCCAGAGAGATAGTGGAAGCAATGAATGGAAAGGTAGATGCTTTTGTGGCAGGAGTGGGGACTGGAGGCACTATAACTGGAGTTGGCGAAGTGCTTAAAGAACTAAACCGTGAGACAAAAATTGTTGCAGTCGAGCCAGCTAATTCCCCTGTTCTTTCCGGAGGGTCCCCGGGACCTCACCGGATTCAGGGAATTGGTGCAGGATTCATTCCTCAGGTACTTAACCTGAATGTGGTAGATGAGATTATACAGGTTGATGACTTACAAGCCTATGAAATGTCGAAAAGAATTGCTGCAGAAGAAGGATTGCTGGTTGGGATCTCCGCAGGTGCAGCTGCTTGGGCTGCCTGTAAAGTAGCAGAAGAAATAGGTGAGAAGAAGACGGTCGTAGTTGTTCTCCCGGATACCGGCGAGAGATATCTTAGTATGGAGCAGTATTTTAGATAGATGAGAGTTTCTTAGTCGGGAGTCGGCAGTCAGGAGTCGACCGCAAGAGCATGAATCTTCGCGCCAATTCTTTACTCCCCACTCCCGACTGTTTACTCCGCACTGGGTGCTCTAGGCTCCAGGCTTGTCTTATAACTCGAAACATGTAATACGAAACGGATGATAGATAATGGCTAACTTTACTGAAGAAGAAATAGAAAGATATAGTCGCCATATAATCCTTCCTGAAATAGGTGGTAAGGGGCAGGAGAAAATATGCCAGTCCAAAGTTCTGGTTTTAGGTGCCGGTGGGTTAGGTTCTCCAGCCGCCCTTTATCTTGCTGCTGCCGGTGTGGGAACCTTGGGTATAGTGGATAGTGATAATGTTGATCTCAGTAACCTGCAGAGGCAGATACTTCATTCTTCTATTGATGTGGGAAGGCCAAAGACGGCCTCCGCCCAGGAAAAGCTTCAAATCCTTAATCCGGGGACCGTAGTGATTACCCACAACTTTCGACTGAATTCGGAAAACATTCTTAATCTCATTGAAGATTATGATGTTGTCGTTGATGGGACTGACAACTTTCCTACACGCTTTCTAGTGAATGATGCTTGTGTTATGGCGAAGAAGCCTCTGGCTCACGGAGCAATCCTGCGTTTCGATGGCCAGGCTACTACTATTATTCCGGAAGAAGGGCCTTGCTACCGCTGCATCTTTAGGGAGCCTCCTCCGCCAGGGACAGTACCTAACTGTCAACAAGCAGGCGTTTTAGGTGGAGTTGCTGGGACTATTGGAACTATTCAAGCTATAGAGGCTCTAAAAATCGTTATAGGTAAAGGAAGGATTCTTAAGGGCAGGTTGCTTATATATGATGCTCTTGAAATGACTTTCAGGGAGGTCAAGGTTCGTAAAGACCAGGATTGTCCTCTATGTGGAAAGAATCCGACTATTAAAGAACTTATAGATTATGAGCAAGTGTGTGGATGATTATTATATAACCTAATAGGATGGGCTTTAATTACAATAGTGAAAAGAGGCAGAAACCGGTCTTCTGAATATGGGTTACTAGCTCTCTAAAACATCTCCTGATATGGGCTTTACCTGGACACCCAGTGACTCCAGGTATTTGATGCCTCTTTGCAGTTCCTCCTTTATACCGGTAATCTCCAAAACAACCCAACCGGTTTTTTCGTCTACATTTGCCCGCCGAATATTCGTTACTATATTAAACTTCTTACCCAAGTTATAAATAACAGGTTCTCTTACCAGTTTTGCTGGAAAAGTGAGATGTACTCTGACGCTAGCCATAGCAAAACCCCCTTTTGATAGTAGAAAAGCTGTAAAGCTCTAATGCTGTAAGGTTCTAAGATCAAAATACACAATAACTAAATATGACCTATGTTGCATATATGAGTCATGAAGTTATTTATAGAGCCTTGGAGCTCCATAGCCTTACAGCCTATTTGTGATTATACTGCTTTAATGTAATGCTGCAAACAAAAAGAAAGTTATTTTAGGTTCAAGGCTGAAGGCTCAAGGCTCAAGCCACAACCTTAACCCGGGCTGTTAGTCATAACTGGAGATTTTTGGCGTGCAGCTTTGCGCCTATGAGGCTGTTTTTATTTCCTACTAAAATACTTGACTTTAACTTTACGGGCCTGTATTATTAAGGCAAAGTTTATCGGAAAGGTAGGATATAAAATGAAATTTTCGGCCAAGGGAGAGTATGGAGTACGGGCTATTATCGATATTGCTCTCCACGTAGGCGAAGGGCCTGTCCAGGTTAAGGAAATTTCACGGCGGCAGGCTATTCCAGAAAGATTTTTAGAACAGGTTATGGCAAGCCTTAAGAAAGCGGGATTAGTTGAAGGCATAAGAGGAGCACAGGGAGGATACCGGCTCACTCGTTCGCCTTATGAAATCACTTTGGCAGATGTAATTCAAGCTATAGAAGGCCCACTTACTTTGATGGAATGCATATCTGAGGAATCAAACCCTCGCTGTGATCTTAGTAATCTTTGCGTAATCCGAGATGCATGGAAGGGTATTCAAAGTACTATTCTAGAAGCTTTGGACTCTATTACCATTGGTGAGATGTGCGCCAAGAACCGCAGGCGTGTAGAAAGAATGGGAGCGATGTATCACATTTGAGAAGCGTAAAGCAGAGAGTCAGGCTCCAAAAGAAATAATTGGGTAATTGAGTAAAAGGGTAATAGCGTAATTAACGGTGAACGAAATAAGGAGGAATGATGGCAAGAGTTGCAAACAATGTAACAGAGCTTATCGGAAACACACCACTTGTTAAACTTGGTAGACTTACTAAGGGAATTGAAGCTACAGTATTGGGCAAGCTTGAATCCTTCAATCCATTGAGCAGCGTTAAAGACCGGATCGGTGCTAGCATGATTGAAGAAGCAGAGAAAGCTGGGCTCATAAAAAAAGATACGGTTATTGTTGAGCCAACCAGCGGAAATACTGGAATAGCTCTTGCTTTTGTCTGTGCAGCCAAAGGCTATCGTTTGACTCTTACTATGCCAGAAACTTTTAGTATGGAAAGGCGAACGCTCCTTAAAGCTTTGGGCGCAGAACTCATTCTTACTCCAGGTGAAGAGGGAATGCCTGGTGCGGTTAAGAGAGCGGAGGAGCTTGCTGCTTCAGATCTAAATGTTTTTATACCACAGCAATTTAAAAATCCTGCCAATCCTAAGATTCATAGAGAAACTACAGCACAAGAAATTTGGAAAGATACCGATGGCCAGGTGGACATTTTAATAAGTGGAGTAGGTACTGGCGGAACAATAACCGGGGTGACAGAGGTTATAAAACCCCTTAAACCAGGTTTCAAAGCTATAGCTGTTGAACCTACTGCCTCACCTGTTCTTTCTGGAGGACAGAGAGGACCCCATCCTATCCAAGGAATAGGTGCGGGATTTATTCCAGACGTGCTTCGTATGGATATTGTTGATGAGGTTTTTCAGGTGCAAAATGAAGATGCTATTGAGACTACAAGGAAGCTGGCTAAGGAAGAAGGCCTGCTGTGCGGGATATCTTCAGGAGCTGCAGCCTTTGCGGCCATCGAAGTAGCAAAAAGACCGGAGAGTAAAGGAAAAATGATCGTTGTTATTTTACCTGACACTGGTGAAAGATATTTAAGCACTCCTCTTTTTCAAAGTTAACAGGAGGGGAATTATTAAATGTTTAACCGGATAAAGAATGACATCAAGACAATTTTCGATAAAGACCCAGCAGCACGGAGCACTTTAGAAGTACTTCTCTGCTATTCAGGTCTTCATGCTTTACTCCTACACCGCTTGGCTCACTACCTCTGGTTACGTAATATTCCACTGATACCCAGAATAATCAGCCAGGTGGGTAGATTTATAACCGGAATTGAAATACATCCTGGAGCTAAAATTGGGGAAAGATTTTTCATTGACCATGGAATGGGTGTAGTGATCGGTGAAACCACAGAAATAGGGGACGATGTACTTATGTATCAAGGTGCAACACTCGGTGGAACAGGTAAGGAGAAGGGTAAAAGGCACCCTACTATAGGAAACGGCGTGGTAATAGGTGCTGGCGCTCGAGTTTTGGGAGCAATAATGGTTGGAGATAATGTAAAAGTTGGGGCTGGTTCCGTGGTTGTAAAAGATGTTCCTCCTAACAGTACGGTAGTTGGGGTGCCAGGACATGTAACGGTACAAAATGGACAGCGTATTTCGACAAGAAATGTTTTAGAACATGGGCAGTTACCTGACCCGGAAGCAGAAGCAATACGATGTCTTGTGCGCAAAATGAATGATATGGAGGAAAAGATAAACAAACTGGCAAAAGGGGAAGAAGTTGAGGTCGTTGTTGATAATCCCTCATCAGAGAAGAATGAAAGCAGAATTCTGTATGAATTTATAGACGGCGGAGGAATATAGAGAAATTAGAAATTCGGAATTAGAAATTGGAAAGGGTCCAACTAATAACTAATTACGAATAACTATTACTAAATACTATGGAAGCAAAAGTAAGGTTATTGCGTGGAATAATAAAGGACATGGAAAGCGTACTGGTTGCTTATTCAGGCGGGGTAGATAGTACTCTGCTGCTGAAGGTAGCAGCTGATGAGCTAGGTCAGGATAGCGTTGTTGCAGTTACGGCCAGCTCACCGACTTATCCAGAAGAGGAGATAAGTCTGGCAGGGAAGACAGCTAAAGAGCTGGGAATTGAACACTATATTGTAAAAACTGAGGAGTTGTCCAACCCACAGTTCGCCAGCAATACAGAAAAGCGTTGTTACTATTGCAAGCAGGAACTTTTTAGGATATTAAACGGGCTAGCCCAACAGCACGGAATGAAATATATAGCAGATGGAAGTAATGTGGATGATGTCAAAGACTACAGACCTGGGGCTAAAGCAGCTCAGGAGTTTGGAGTGAGATCTCCTTTAATGGAGGCAGGGATAACTAAGGAAGAAGTAAGGGAGATCTCTCGCAGTTTTCACCTTCCCACCTGGGATAAACCTAGTTTTGCGTGCTTAGCTTCCCGCTTCCCGTATGGGAATAGGATTGAGCTAAAGGCTCTGAGGCAGGTTGAGGAGGCAGAAAGGTTCCTGAGGAAAATGGGATTTAAGGAAGTGCGAGTACGTCACCATCATGAGATTGCACGGATTGAGGTAGGAAACGATGAAGTGGAAAGAGCTTGTAGTATGGAAATTAGAAAAAAAATAAATCAAAGATTTAGAGAGCTGGGTTACACATATGTAGCTCTTGATTTACAAGGATACAGAAGCGGAAGCATGAATGAGGTACTTAGGAGCAGTCAAGAGTTGGAAATTGGAAGTGAAAAGTGAGGAGTGAAAATGTGCCTTGTTTCTGGTGCCCAGTATATTGTGGGAGTGACATAGGTAAAGAACCAGGAACAAGGAACAAGGCATAAAGAACAGTCGCCTGAATCACTCCTTTACTTAGGTTACTTTGTGAAAGTAGGTGAGGTCTATGAAGATAATATATTTGGATCATGCTGCAACTACTCCTACCGATCCCGAAGTGGTTGACGAGATGTTTCCTTATTATACAGAGCATTTTGGCAATCCCTCGTCCCTCTACTCTATAGGGAGGGAGGCCAAAGAAGCCATTGAGAAAGCAAGAGAGAGGGTAGCTCAGGCTATTGGAGCAAAGCCTGAAGAGATTGTTTTTACCAGCGGAGGCACAGAAAGCGATAATTTCGCTTTGGAAGGTGTTATCTATGCTCTAGAAAAGAAGGGTAATCATATTATAACCAGCTCCATTGAACACCATGCTGTGCTTGAGACCTGCAAATTCTTACAGAAGAGAGGTTTTAGCATTACCTATCTTCCTACTGATAAGTATGGATTGGTTGATCCGGAGGATGTAGCAAAAGCTATTACTCCACACACTGTCCTGGTCTCCATTATGTATGCTAATAACGAAATTGGAACCATTGAGCCAATTAAAGAGATTGTAAGGATTTCGAAAGAAAACGGGATTTATTTTCATACCGATGCTGTGCAGGCCATCGGCTCTTTGCCGATCAATGTTGATGATCTAGGAGTGGATTTACTTTCTATGTCAGCTCATAAGTTCTATGGACCCAAAGGAGTAGGGGCTCTTTATATTCGACGGGGGACCAAAATAGTGAGGTTTATTCACGGAGGCGAGCAAGAAAGAAAGAGAAGAGCGAGCACAGAGAATGTCCCCGGTATTGTAGGTCTGGGAAAAGCAATTGAGATAGCTCATGAAAAGCTTCAAGAAAGTTCAGAGAAAGCAAGAAAGCTTCGTGACCGGTTAATTCAGGGACTCTTCGATAGAATTGAAAACATTAATCTAAATGGTCATCCAACAAAAAGGCTTCCTAACAACGTCAATGTTTGCATAGAAAAGGTGGAGGGAGAGTCGATGTTGCTTAATTTGGATGCAAAGGGGATTTGTGCTTCTACTGGCTCAGCCTGTCAATCCTCCTCCCTGGAGCCTTCTCACGTGCTGATGGCCATAGGTATTTCCCCGGAGGTTGCCCACGGTTCTTTACGTTTTACTGTAGGCAGGGCGACAACTGATGAAGATGTTGATTATGTATTGGAAGTCCTTCCCCAAGTTGTAGAAAGACTAAGAGCGATGAGCGCTCTGGCATAATAAGAATGTAAAGTTTAAAGTGCAAAATGCAAAATTTCAAATCAAAATTCAAAATTATTTTAACAATTCGTTTTGGATTTTTAATTGTGATTTTGATTTTTTGATTTTAATTTTTACATTTTCATCGAAGGGGGTAAGACAATGTATAGCGATAAAGTAATGGAGCATTTTGCTAATCCTCGAAATGTGGGGGAGATTGAGAATCCGAGTGGCGTAGGCACTGTAGGAAATCCCATCTGCGGCGACGTAATGAAGCTTTTTATTAAAGTTGAGAATGACATCATTGTTGATGCCAAATTTAAAACATTTGGCTGCGGTGCGGCAATTGCCACTAGCAGTATGGTAACCGAACTTGTCAAGGGTAAGACAGTTGAGGAGGCCCTGAAAGTTTCCAACCGGGCAGTAGCAGAAGCTTTGGGGGGACTGCCTCCCATAAAAATGCACTGTTCGGTTTTGGCTGAAGATGCACTCAAAGGTGCAATCAAGGATTATATAGATAAAACTAAAGGAGGAAAAGGAGAAAAAAAGGAAAGTAAATGAGAAAAAAAGTAGTGGTGGCAATGAGCGGAGGTGTAGACAGCTCAACTGCTGCAGCTCTTCTAGTGGAAAGTGGTTACGAAGTGGTTGGAATTACAATGCAGGTTTGGCCATCACTTAAAGTGGCCCAAGAGACTGATGAATACAGAGGTTGCTGTTCTTTGGCAGCAGTTGAGGATGCTCGGCGAGTAGCAAACAAGCTGGGCATTACTTATTATGTGCTAAATTTCAAGGATATATTTGCTGAGAAGGTGATAGCAGACTTCTGTGATGAGTATCGAAAAGGGCGCACCCCTAACCCCTGCATCCGCTGCAATCAGTATATAAAGTTTGATGCCCTTCTTAGCAGAGCGCAGGAGATAGAAGCAGACTATGTGGCGACGGGACACTACGCTCGTATTGTGTATGACAAAAGCAAGGGAAGGTACTTTTTGATGAGGGGTGTTGACAAGAAAAAGGATCAATCCTATGTTCTTTATGCAATGACCCAACATCAACTTGCTCATGCACTATTCCCGCTAGGAATCTATGACAAGGAAGAAACACGAAGGCTGGCCCGTAAATTTTGTCTTCCGGTTGCAGCTAAAGAGGAGAGCCAGGAGATATGCTTTATTCCAGATAATGATTACGGGCGTTTTTTAAAGGAGTACATTCCTGAGGTTGTTATACCGGGACCTATTCTGAATATAGAAGGGAAAACTCTAGGTCACCATCTGGGCATCATTTTTTATACAGTAGGTCAAAGGAGAGGCCTTGGCATTAGCCATCCTCGTCCCCTTTATGTAGTAGCTATAGACGAAAAGAGAAATGCTCTTATCGTGGGGGAAGAGAGTGATTTATATAAACGACATTTAACCGCGACTAATTTGAACTGGATAGCCTTTGGTAGACTTACGGAGCCTCTCGAAGTTACCGCTAAGATTCGCTATAAGCATAGTGAGAGTGAGGCGGTCATTGGACCGCTTGATGCTGACCGGGCTACGGTCACTTTTAAATTGCCGCAGAAAGCTATAACCCCTGGACAGGCAGTGGTGTTTTACCAAGGAGATTTTGTTCTGGGCGGGGGGACGATTGAGAAAGTGATAGAATAGTTTAAGGTGAGCTTAGAGCATAGAACAAAGAGCTGAGAGCAGAGAGTAAAAGTAGTCGGCAGTGGACGATCGGGAGAGGGCAATAGCTACCAGTCACTTTAGACGTTTGGACTGTCGACTGACAACTCCCGACTAAGAAACTCCAGGCTTAATGCTCTGAGCTGGATTATTTCTTACATGTTAACCTTTTTAACTGCGTTCATCCTAATAGCCATCGCTGAGCTGGGGGATAAAACTCAGCTTCTTACCCTTGCTCTGGCTTCCCGTTATAAGATACGCACGGTTCTTCAGGGAATCCTTATGGCAATTCTCTTGCTCCAACTTCTGGCAGTAGCAGCTGGACGAATTCTCCGCAATGCATTACCAAAAGAATGGATTCAAATATCTGTAGGAATATTATTTATTGCCTTTGCAATCTGGATTTTTTTAAACTGGCATAAACGAACTGAAGAGATAAAAAGTCGAGCAATCACTCCCCTGGCTGCAGTATTTATATCTTTCTTTCTTGCCGAACTGGGAGATAAAACTCAACTCGCTACTGCAGCTCTGGCGGCTAAACAGGTAAATCAACTTACAATTTGGTTAGGAGCGTCTATGGGAATGTTTCTGGTAAGTGCCTTAACTGTATTTTTAGGGAACCGTATGCGGCGTTTCTTACCTGAAAATACTGTACATATTATTGCTGCCATATTTTTTGCTGCTTTTGGTATTTTGACTCTTATGCAACTCTGGTTTTAGATTACTTGGGAGCAGGAAATTCATGACAGCAGTTGGGGCACATTACAAGACTGCAACTCATAAATTTGGGACAAAAGTTGCATACTTGTTCAACTTCTTCTTCATTAAATTTATATCCGCACAGCGGGCATTTGATCTTTTTCAATTTGGTTTCTTTGTCTATAGTAACCACCTTAACCCTCTTCGTGAGCTGGACTTGTCGCAGCAGACCCGGGTGTTTTTCTACGACTATTAATAGTTTGCCATACAATTCCTCCTAATGCAGCTGCCACTAATATTATTTGAAGTAAAAGTGTTTCCCAGGTTGGGTAGATACCAAGAGCACCTATCACAGGCACACCACTTATCACAGTGGTGCTAATTACGCCAGCTTCCTGTAGCTCCATTACTCCTTGCCCTGCAAATATAATCGCCAGGCAATAGAGGAAAATGCTGGTGACAATGAAAAACGGTTTGATAGGTACCCGCACGCTTCCATATCTGAAGACAAAGAATATTCCAATCAGGGCAAGGCAGCCGGTTATAAATCCAAGAGCTATTGAGACGGTTGCTGTTTGATTTCCAGTTATGAGAGCCTGATAGAAAAGAATAGTCTCGGCACCTTCGCGGTAGACAGCAAAAAAAGCAGCTGCAGCCAGAGCAAGGGTATTACCTGCCGAAAGTGAAGATTTGACTTTACCCTCAATATATTCCTGCCATTTTTGTGCCTGGACTTTTCCCGTAAGCCAGAAGCTAACCCAGAACAAAACTGCTACGGCAAGAAGCATAGTTATCCCTTCCAACAATTCTTCGCTAAAACTTTCTGTGCGGGAAAAAAGAAGCTTCAGTATTATTGCTGTCGCTATACTGGCTAAAAGTGCTCCTGCTGCTCCAGAGTACACAGTACGGATTTTTTCATTGTTGCCTGATTTAATAAGATAGGTAACTATGGCGCTTATTATGAGGATTGCCTCAAAACCTTCTCTGATGATAATTATCAGTGCCTGGAAAAAGGGTGTAGAAAAAGTAGCTCCAACGGAACCAGTTTTGGTGTCTAGTTTGGAACCATCCTCTTCCAACATATTTCCAAGCTTGTTTGCGACATTCTCAACCTCAGCCGCCGGAGCTCCGTTATTGATTAAAGCCTTCAGCTGCTTGAATAGCTGCTCTAATTCAAATACGCGCTTTTCAGATATGCGAGTTTCGATTGCTTTTTCAAGACCTTCGCTTTCAAATGGTCCGAAGAAGCTTTTATCGATAAGCTTTTTTGCTTCCTCTGGTTCCCCGTTGCGGTAAACTTCTGCAGCATTAAGCAGATAAGTTTGAGCTTCTTGGGCAGTTTGGCTATATGTATTTGAAGCACCAGCAACAACAGGCAGTATAAGGAATAGAACTATGATGAGAACCGCTCCTGACGTCAATGCGGTTTTTTTTGAAAAACTCATAACTTGTACCTCCAATCAGTGTACTTGGAGAGTAAATTCTGCTGATAAATATTTTCTCTGCCAAGTATAAAATTTCCATTCTTGTGAACCTTAGATCTTTAGAATAAAAGTATTATTCTATACACAATTCCTCCCATAAGAATTGCCAAAGAGATAGTAAAAGTCATTATGGCTATTGCTCTCTTCCAGCCCAGCTCTTTCCCCAGGACGGCAATAGTAGCCACGCAGGGAATATAAATAGTATTTACCAGGGCATAAACAAAAAGTTGGGTTTCATTCATAAACTTAAGAAGATTGTTTGCCCCCCTGCCATACTGAACTATAGCTAGAGTAACCAGTAGCTGCAGTGCCAGCTCCTTTCTTAAAACTGCAAAGATTAGAGTAAGCCCTGCGACCGCTGGTAGACCCAGCCATCCTTCCACGACAGGAGAAAGGGGAGCTGATAGTTTCCATATGTATTCACTTTCATAAAGAGCGCCAAGCACTAAACTTCCGCCCAGCACAATGGGAGTAGCCACGAAGACAAAATCTTTGAAACGATGCCAGGTTTTCCTAAGCATAGGAGATATGGTCGGAGCCCGGAAGGGAAACATTTCCATAACTAATCCTGCTGATTGTCCAGGCATAGCTTGATTAAGGCCAAGACCTACTAAAGCGATCAGGACCAAAGTGATCAAAAATATACCTAGAGCTGGCATCCAACCTACGAAGGCTGAAACTGCACCTAGAATAACGGCGGTTCTAGCACTGCAGGGGACCAGGACAATGAGGGTGCTAGCGATTACTCTTTCTCTTAAGGTAGTGAGCACACGAGTCCCAATAATTGCAGGCACATTACACCCAGCTCCAGCTACAATAGGGATAATAGCCCTTCCGTGGAGTCCCAGTCTATGCATTACTCGATCAGTAAGAAATGCTGCCGAGTTGAGGTATCCGGTATCCTCTAAAAATGAGAGAATGAAATAGAAGGTAAGCACATAGGGAATTCCGACTGCTAAAGCTGCCTCAATGCCCGCATCGAAACCCCAGATTAAGATATTAGAAACTATGCCTTTGCCAAAAAGATAATAAAAAATACCGTCCAGTGGACCAGAGATAAAAGTAGCCCAGAAGCTGCTGAACAATGTGGAAAGAATATTTCCTACAAAGAAAAGAAAGGCAAAGAGACCTCCAAGAACTGCAATTAATATGGGGATTCCCGTTATAGGGGAGGTAGTATATTGCCAGATGCGATCTGCTTTGTATTCTTTTTTATGGCTGGTTTGAGCCTGGGCGGCAATCGTTCCTGCCAGGCCGTGTCTCTCACGGGCAAGACGCAGGCTTGCCTGTTCACCATGCTCCCGCTCAATTTCGCGGCTGAACTCTTTTGCTTTTTTTAGAGCCCCAGGTCCCCGGGGCAGATTTTGGACTGAAGAGATGAACTCAGAGTCTTCCTCAAGCAGAAGCATAGCCACCGCTCTGGAAGATAGATGGTAAGGCAGTTTCTTCAAAGAAGGCCCGTGTCCGTGACGATGGCGATATCTTCCCTTTGGAGTCATAGAAGGAACTGGCCCTGCTTCAACAATAAACCTGTTGAGATAGTTTACTAACCTTGCAATCGGTTCTTCAATATCCTGCCCATACCTGGATTTCAAAGGTGCCAGGCTAGATCCATTGCGTGCCACTTCCACGGCTGCTTCCATCAATTCATTCAATCCAGTCCCTAACGTAGCAACAGTGGGTATTACGGGAACTCCCAGGAGTCTGGAGAGCATAGATGTGTCGGTAGCCAATCCCTGTTTTTCCGCCTGGTCAATGAGATTAAGTGCTACGACAACGGGAAAACCTAAATCAAGGAACTGGAGTACCATATAAAGATTTCGGCTGAGATTAGTAGCGTCAACTATGGTTACTATTACATCCGGTCTGCCATCCAGAACTGCTCTTCTGGCCACCCACTGATCTTCAGAAACGGCACCAATAGCATAGGTGCCCGGAAGGTCAATGATACCGATTTGAAGATGACCAAAATTGGTAGTTGCCATATTAACTTCCACAGTTTTTCCAGGATAGTTGGCTGTAACGACTCCCATGCCGGTCAGGCGATTAAAGATTGTAGATTTTCCCACATTTGGATTACCGGCCAGAGCAATAGTAAAATCTGTCTGAGTTTTAATTTTCTTTAAAGCACCGTGACAAGATAGAGGCATCCTTACCTCCAGCTAACCAGAATTTTGGACGCAACCTCTCTGCCCAGAGCATACTTGCAACCACGTCCACTTTTTCCCTTTATGCAAATAAGTAGAGGACCTCCAAAAGGAGCCACTTCTTCTATTTCCACCTCAATGTTAGGCATTAGCCCCAGAGTTGCTAGATAATGAAGCATCTTAGAATCTTCTTCGAAAACTCTTACAATGGTTGCTTTCTCTCCGGGGTCCAGCTCACTGAGGGGTCTTGCCTTTTCCTCCACCAGGGTTCCATCTTGGCGAGGGATTCCGTGTCCGTGAGGGCAGGTTTGGGGGTCACCCAGACTCTCGGCAATCTTCTCTTCCAGTTCGGGACCAATGGCATGTTCCAGCTTGCAGGCTTCATCATGAACTTCATCCCATTTGTATCCCAGAATATCGGTAAGGAGTCTTTCTGAGAGGCGATGCCTTCTAACGGTCTTTTTCGCTTCATTTTCTCCTTTGCGAGTTAAACAGACTCCTTTGTTTTTGGTGTAGTAAACAAGACCATTCTGTTTGAGCTTTTTTATCATTTCAGAGACAGAAGCAGCTGAAAGTTTAAGGCTTTCTGCCAATCTGGCGATACTTACCGGGTGAGTTTTTTGTTGTAGTTTAAAGATAGCCTCCAGATACTCTTCTATTCGGGATGTGTTCATTATGCCTCCTAAGGGTCTTTTTACTTATGATATTAGGATACCCTAATAGATTTATTTCGTCAAGCCTTATATTAAACTTTAGGAAAATATTTAATTTGGTTCACGGTTTCCCGTTCAGTTCACAGTCTAACCCAACCTAAAGGGCAAAAGCTGTAGGGATGGGACCTGTGCCATCCACAGAGTGTTTTTAGCAGCCTAGAGCGTATTTAATCGAGTATTTTTTGAATTAGAATGCTTATGTAGGTGATGCGGTTAAAGAAAAGGAGAATACCCATAACAATGAGGATTCCGCCACTCACAAGATTTATGAGACGATAATGTCTCTTTATCCAGCTAAATGTAGCCACTAGTTTTTCCATAATAAGGGCGGTTAATATAAAAGGAATCCCCAGACCCATAGAGTAGAAAAAAAGAAGGATAGCTCCTTCTCTTAACGATCCAACACTAGCAGCGAAACCCAAGATAGCAGAGAGGATTGGTCCTATGCAAGGTGTCCATCCAAAGGCAAAAGCCATCCCCAAAGGGAAGGAAGAAACTTTACCCCAGGAGCTTTTTAATTGAAGGCGTCTCTCCTGATAAAGAAAGGGGAGTTTAACTATTTCCATTAGAATTAGACCCATTATTATAATGAATATTCCGGCGAGGCGATTGAGGAGCTGACGATTTTTAAATAGAAGGCTTCCACCCCAGGAAGCAGTAGCTCCCAGCAATACAAAGATAAGAGAAAATCCAGCAACAAAGAGTAAGCTGGCGAGTAAGATATCTTTAATATGATCTTTTCCTGTTTCTAGTTCTTCCAGGGAAAGACCAGTAATGTAGGATATGTATCCTGGAATTAAAGGAAGAACGCACGGAGAAATGAAAGAGACGAAGCCAGCACCGAAGGCGACTAGATAGCCAACCTGAGATGTCATACTATAGAATCTCCTCTATCTTTTCTCCGATTTCTTTATCGGTCATAGGTCCTACTCTGCTGTAAAAGATATTACCCGTTTTGTTTATAAAAATGTGAGTTGGGACTCCTGTTATCTCGTAACTATTGGCAATCGTTCCGTTAACGTCAATTCCGCTGGGAAAGGTAATGCCGGTTTCTTCACGGAATTTCTCTAAGCTTTCATTAGTGTCTTGAATAAAAATACCTATGAACTCTACGTTCTTTCCCTTATATTTTTGATAGGCTCTTTCCAGACCGGGAGCTTCACTACGGCAGGTTGGTCACCAGGAACCAGAAAAATTAAGCACGACTACTTTGCCTTTCAGCCGCGAAAGGTCAATTTCTGTACCATCCAGCAATTCCAAAGAGAAACTGGGAGCGGGAGAACTTTGCGGGGCAGTAGTTGAATTATCTTGGGGTGCTTCCTTTCCTCTTAGGCTAAAAACGATTACTATGGCAAAAAATATTATTAGAGCTATCCACACGATGAAAGATTTCTTCAAAGGTAGAACTCCTTTCCACTACTTAGGATAATATTACAGGGCTGGTACTGAGATGGCAACAGGGAAGTATAAATGCGAGACTAATCTCCCCTAACCCCTCTTTAGAAAAGAGGGGAACATATAAAGCCTCCCTTTTCTAAAGGGAGATAGGAGGCCTGCCTGAAGATTGGAAGGGATTACTCTTTCCTAAAGACAAAATAATAACTCCCCCTTTCCTAAATGCCAAATAAAAATAACTTTCCCCTTTTCTAAAGGGGGATTAGAGGGGGATTATTTTTTAAATTCTTAAACTCTCCAATTTTAAGTTTTAAGTATTGTACTAGCTATCTTCTTTGCATTTGGCTATGATAATATAAATTTAATAAACATAGTTATAAGGTTTTACTTATTAAATTTTTTAATGTTTAAGTGCAAAAGCAGGCATCATATTATCATAAACAGGTTATATTTTCAGACTTCTCTTGAAGAATAAGGTCAAATTATTATTTAAGATTGAGGAATAGTATTTGTCATTGTTCAAGCTTCCCGAGAACTAATGAGCGGCTTATTAATATGATTTCATAGTTTCAGATTTTGTTTCTTAGGCATTCAATATTTGGTAAACAAAGATGGAATCAACTACTAAAATAACTACTGATACCGAATTAGTCGAGAAAATTCTTGAGCTCAAAGGAGTAAAGAATGCTGTCATCCTTGCCCATAACTACCAGCGCGGAGAAGTGCAAGATATTGCGGACTATATAGGAGATTCTCTGGGCTTAAGTCAGCAAGCTGCTAAGACCTCTGCTGACATAATAGTCTTTTGTGGAGTGCACTTTATGGCAGAGACAGCAGCTATACTTTGCCCCGATAAAACTGTATTACTCCCTGATCTTGATGCTGGTTGCCCTATGGCTGATATGATAACCGGTCAGGATATGGTTCAACTAAAAAGGGAACACCCTGAAGCAACAAGCGTCTGTTATGTAAACACGACCGCAGAAGTAAAAGCGGAATGTGATTATGCGTGCACATCATCAAATGCAGTTAAGGTCATAAACTACTTGAAGGATAAGAAAAAAATAATCTTTGTTCCCGACAAGTACCTGGGAGACTATGTAAGCAAGCAGGCGGGGAGAGAATTAATCCTTTGGTATGGTTTTTGTCCTACTCATGCCAAAATTATTCCGGAAGATGTTTTAGAGCAAAAGAAAGCTCATCCAGATGCCAAAGTGGTTGTACACCCTGAATGTCTTCCTGAGGTAATTGAACTGGCCGATGCTGTCTTATCAACTGGCGGCATAGTGGATTATGCAAAAAAATCCGAAGCGAAGCAAATAATAGTGGGAACGGAGATTGGTATCCTGCACCGCCTGAAGAAAGAAAATCCTGATAAAGAATTCTACCCTGCTTCCAAGTATGCAGTCTGTCCTAATATGAAACTTATTAACCTCGAGAAGATCCTCTGGTCTTTGGAGGATATGGCCCACAAAGTTAAGGTCCCTCCGGAAATCTCCTCCCGCGCCAAACGGTCTATCGATAGAATGCTGGAGATAGTGTAGGTAAAAGGTTGCGAGTTTCGTGGTGCGCGTTTCGCGTTAAAGCAAGAGGAAAGAGTCATTGATGATGTCCGACTCGCGACTTAAGATGCAAGACTCAAGATGGGAAGACTCAAGGTTCAGAACCGTAAAATCAGTATTCTTGGATGATATTTCGTTTGTAGGTAATAGATAAGTATGACTTAAGAAATTTGATATTCCACATCCTCATACCTTAACACTCCCTAGCTTTTCGGCTGATTGATATATGATTCGACTTAGTACGCCAAAGATTGATAAGTAAGCATTTTAAAGTTTAGTAATTGCTGACTTCAACTTTGTCAACGCGCGCCCGTAGTGATATATCCGGTTTCTATGCAAGATTCCTAAATTCAGTCTTTTTCCATTGACACTAAAGGTTTTGGCAAGTATACTACAGGGTGTAGTATTAGATTTAAAAACCACATATAAGGCAGCGGTTGCAAACGTAAGGATTGGGCTTGCTTAGCGAAGTGTAAAGGTAGAGTAAATCTATCGGACAGCAGGGCGGCTCTAACCTTACGAAAAAAGGGGTTTAAGAACCCGGCTATCCAAAAGCGCGGTGTTTAAAAAATACCGTATGTCTTAAAAGTGCCAAGCTTTATCTTCATATACGTTTCTGGAGGCAGAGGATAAATTTGAAGGATTTTAAACTAAGCAGTTTCAGGCCAAGGGCTCAGGGTCTGCGCAAAGCCTTAGGAGATTTAGAAGCCGAAATCATGGAAGTTATGTGGAAAAAGGGAAAGGCTTGCGTTCGCGATGTTTGCAGTTCATTGGAGAAAGATAGAGACATTGCCTATACTACAGTAATGACAGTCATGAGCCGTCTAGCCGATAAAGGTCTCCTTGCCAGGGAAAAAGAGAATAAGTTTTATGTATATTATCCTCTCATAAGCAAGAAAGAATTTAACCGTTCCTTTGTAAATTCGCTTTTAGCAGGTCTTGGTCATGAGCTTAGTGCTTCGGCTTTGACCTTTTTTGTTGATAATTTGAACGCAGAAGACGAAGAGACTTTGGAAGAGCTGGAAAGACTAATCCATGAGAAGAGGAAGAAGGTATAGATGATTACCGGCAATGCCAGCCGTGATGCTAAATTTAGTGTGCTTAGTCTCCTGCTCATTGGGGTTATCGTTACCTTTGGTCTTCTTGTAGGAATTGACCGGTTGATTGCCCCAGGTCTACATACTATTGGTAAAATGGGTTTTTGCCAGGCAGTAGGTGCTAAGTGTCAGGCCGCACTTCTCTCCTTAAGTTATATCTTTAGTGATCCTAAAATACTATTTGTTATACTGGGGCTGTTTAGCTTAACCTTTGCACTATTTAAAGGATTATTGATTATACTTTCTCCACTGGTTTATGCCTCCAGCTTTGTAGAAGTCAGTAGGTCGCTTCCCAAGAAGCTGGAAAGGGTTCTGCGGAACTTAGACTTTCCTAAAAAACCGACTATTAAAATTTCACCTGATCGTGAACCACTTGCCTTTACAGAAGGAATATTTAATCCTTCTATCTGTCTTTCTAAAGGTATTATTGATAAATTAAAGGACGAAGAACTGAAAGCAGTCGTATCTCACGAGTATGCTCATATAAGAAGAAGAGACAATCTCTACATTTTCATTATGTTGTTAATTAGAGATATGTTATTCCTTCTTCCCTTGAGCCATTTCTTTTTCAAGCTCTTTGTGCGGGAAAAGGAACATGCGGCTGATGATATTGCCATAGATATGACCAGGAATCCGCTGGGTTTGGCTGAAGCAATTCTTTCTCTTTACAGGTTAAGCGGGAGACTACGGGATCCCTCACCTGTATACGCTACCTTTTTCCCCAGTAAGGCTACTGCAAAATCGAGAGTTGAACGGTTGTTAGGAAAAGGTGTTATACAGCCAAAACGTGAAGCGAAACGGTTATTAGTTTCTTTAATCTTAAGCGTCTTTATTATGGGGATACTGGCCGGGATAGCTTTTGCTATGCCTGTATCGAAGGAAGCTGTTAATACATGCCAAACACCCCAGGTTCATATTACTCAAAGTGTGTGCTGCTCTCGGTAGCGAAGAAAATTTTTTACTGTAAACTACTATAATCTGTAGTAGTTGACGGAAAAGAGAATAGAAAGGGAGATTAGAAAATATGAAAAAATCAAAAGTAGCCAAGAAGAAAAAAGAGGAGTTCTTAAAGAAAGAAAAGTCTTTTGTCTCGAAGCAGGTAATTGCTATTGCGGCAGTAGTTACTTTTGGTATTACCTTTATCGTTAGCACATACGTCTTTGGTGGAAAACATCCTGATAGTAGTGGCACCTCTCTTTCTAACAAAGCTCCCATTGAGATGACTCCAGTTCAGGCAGTGCAGTCAGATGGCTACCTTCAGTTGCCTCTAAGTCAGGTAAAGGAAAAAGGTCTAGTCTTCTTTGAATATGATAAGCTTCAAATTCCTGACCAGGAAGGTAAGGAAAGACCCCTTCCATTACTGGCATATGCAGCTCCCTCAGGAAGAGTTGTTACCGCAACAAGTATCTGTGAACCCTGCAATTCTTACTTTTTCCATATCGAGCAGGGTAATGTTCTTGTCTGCAATGTGTGCGGTACAAGGTGGAATCTTGAGGACCTCTCAGTGATATCTGGTGCGTGCGGGGATTATCCTCCTGCGGAAGTACCAAATGTGATTGAGGGGGATACTGTTAAGATAAAAGAAGCAAGCTTGGCTTCCTGGAAGCCGAGAGAGTAATTTCATATGGCTCGGCCCACATGCCATGAAGACACGCGGTCGGCTTCCTTTATGGTGAGTAAAATTTATCTTTGGCCGCCGCTCGGGTCTCGTCCCGCCGCAAAACATAACTTAACTCAAAACTTTTTTAGGCGGGACTGCGACACGGTCTTCTTAGGCAAATGGGCCTCGCCTTTACAGTTAAGAGTCAAGAACAACGATAGGCTGTTAGGAAATGAGACTATATAGCATCTCGCTGAACAATTTAAGAAGAAGAAAGTCGAAGACTCTGTTTCTTTCACTGGGGCTTTCGCTGGGTATTGCTGCAGTAGTTGCTTTACTTTCCATTACGACTGCTATGCAAGCAGACATTGATAAGAAACTTGATGAGTTTGGAGCTAACATAGTTGTGGTTCCGCGTTCTGATAATTTGGCTTTAAGCTACGGAGGGATAACGGTATCCGATATCTCTTACAGCGGCAAAGAGCTGGAAGAAACCGACGTAAACAAAATACGTACTATTAAAAGAAAGGACAATATTAATATCGTTGCTCCAAAGCTTCTCGGTACGACAAACATTGAAAACAAGAAAGCACTTTTGGTAGGAGTCAACTTTGGACAGGAGCTTCGGTTGAAGAAGTGGTGGAAATTAAATGGCAAAAGTCCTAAACATGAAAATCAAGTTGTTTTGGGAAACGAAGCAGCTAAGAGACTTGGGAAGAAAGCCGGAGACAGAATTGAAATAGGAGGCAGGGAATTTATAATCTCCGCGGTTTTGGAAGAGACCGGCTCCCAGGATGATTCACTGGTCTTTTGTGATTTAGAGCAAGCTCAAGCTCTACTCAATCGACCGGACAAGATAAGCCTGATCGAAATTGCGGCCTGGTGTTATGACTGTCCCATTGAGGAAATAGTCAGACAGACATCCTCCAAATTACCCAATGCTAAGGTCTCTGCAGTTAAGCAGGCGGTTGAATCAAAAATGAATACGCTGAATGTACTCAGCAAGTCCTTTATGGCTCTTTCAGCCGTAGTACTGCTGATAGGTGGTTTGGTGGTTTTGATAACAATGATGTCTTCGGTAAACGAAAGGACAAGAGAGATTGGGATTTTCCGGGCCATCGGTTTTAGACGAAGTCATATTATGAGAATTATTATTTCAGAAGCAGTGCTGGTAAGCCTTGTGAGTGGAGCATTGGGTTTCTTGCTGGGAACAATAGGAGCAAAAGTTTTACTGCCCCAGATGGTGAAACTGGAAACAGGGATTGGTTTTAGTCCTCAGCTGGCAGTACTCGCTTTTAGCCTATCCTTAATTACTGGAGTAGTAGCGAGTCTTTATCCGGCCTGGAGGGCTTCACGACTTGATCCCGCTCAAGCTTTAAGATCTCTGTAGTTGGTGATAAGAATGTCTTTTATAACTTTAAAAGAGGTTGGAAGGTTTTACCCGGGTCCCGATGAAGGAGTATGGGCTCTTAAAGATGTTAGTCTGAGTATTGAGAAGACAGACTTCGTAGCAATTATGGGTCCCTCTGGTTCCGGTAAAAGCACGCTGTTGAGCATTTTAGGAGCTATGAATGCTCCAACCAAAGGCTCTCTAGAGATTGATGAGATAGATATATTCGGTCTTTCTACTGAGAGGTTGGCCGATTTTAGACATCAGTATCTGGGCTTTGTTTTTCAGCAGCTAAATTTGATACCTTACCTTACAGCATTGGAAAATGTGATGCTTCCATTAGTCATTTCTAAAGTTGAAGGATCACGAGAAGAAATTGCAATGGCGGCTTTGGAAAAGGTGGGACTTGGAGACTATGCATATCGCTTGCCCGATCAGCTCTCAGGAGGAGAACAAGCCCGGGTGGCAATTGCCAGAGCAGTAGTTAATGAACCACTTATTATATTAGCAGACGAGCCAACGGGTAACCTTGATTCCAAAACGGGAGAGGAAATGATGTCCCTCTTCAAGCAGCTGAATGAAGAAGGAAGAACCGTAGTTATGGTTACTCACAATGCGGAGGCTGCACACTGTGCCAGAAGAATGGTTGCAATTCGCGATGGATCTATTGTTTCTTCTGAAGCTATGGGTGAGTAATCAAAAAATTTTCTGCGTAATTACTATGGGATGTAGTAGATAAGAGGAATGAAATCTGTTGATAAAACAGTCTGTGAAATAAAGAAAAGGATTGGATTTAAATTCTTAAACAAAAACTATAGGAGGTTCAAATGGTGTTAAGAAAAAACAACATCAATTTGATAACGAAAGGAAGGCTAACAAAGCTGGTAACCCTGGTTTTATTTCTGGTTTTAATTCTGCTGCCGGCGTCGGCCTTTGCTCAGGAGAAGGAGGTAACATTAAGTCACATGAGAGTCTCCATCTGGCCTGAGTATGATCAGCCAAGAGTGCTCAGTATATATGAGGGTCAGTTAGTAGATAAGAATGCGGTGCCGGCAAAGATAAAGTTCCTGTTGCCAAAAGATGCGGAAGTCAACCAGGCGTGCGCTTTGACAGAAAACGGGGAGCATGTATGTCAGGTTTATGAGACAAACATCGAAGGAGATTTCAAAGCCGTTACCTATACGATTCCACACCCCACTTTCTATATTGATTTTTATTACAATCCCTTAGGTAAAGGAGAAAATAAGAACTTTGACTATCTATTCAAAGCTCCTTATTCCGTTGACAAGCTCGAACTGGAAGTTCAACAACCCTTAAAGGCTACCAACTTTAAAGTTACTCCTGCTGCAATGAGTGAAGGATTAGATCAAAAGGGCTTTAAATACGCTCGTTACAGCTACGGCACTGTATCTCCCGGGCAGGATTTTAAGCTGGGTATTAGCTATGTCAAGAGTGATCCTAAACCTTCAGTGGAGGAATTACCTCAAGGAGGTACAGCACAGGGTCAAGCAGGATCAGGACAGGGAGGCGCTTTTACATTTAGCCCTTTGGTCATTTTCCTTTCCATTACGGCATCTGTTTTATTTGCTTTGGTAGGTTACATCATTGTAACGGCTCGTGGCGGAGGAAGAATTATGCGGCCGGCCTATTCTCATACGGGGTCTGGGCGGAGCAAAAAAGATACAAGCCGGAGCAAAGGAAAAGGTAAAAACACCGGTGTGCAGATGCACACTGCAAAGTTTTGTACTAATTGTGGATTTCAGGCAGAAGCAGGTGACAAGTTCTGCTCAAAGTGTGGAAAGAAAATTAAGCGCTGATTTTAGAGGAGGAGAAGAAGTGAACAGAACACTAATAACAGTGATAGTAATTGCGGCCTTTGCAGGTTTAATAGTGGGCCTAATTATTCCGTCAGCACTAAACAAACCTTCGTCTCCGCCTGTTGCTACACTGAGTACCCGTTCGCCGGGAGATACAGGTGGAACTGCAGGCGAAAAGGTGGCCGAAGTCAAATTGTCGCCAGAAGCTGAGAAGATACTCGCAGAGTCTGACTTTGACTGTGCTTGTGGCACTTGCGAGATTAAGCTCGAAGACTGCACCTGCGATGCGCCTAAAGGTTCTGTAGAAATGAAGCGATTCATCGAGGATAAAGTTCGAGAAGGAAAGAGTAAACAGCAGATCGTAGAGCTGGTTGAGAAAAAATATGGGATATAGGGGGAACTTTGAATTCCATTCGCTTCAAATTTCTTTATGGTCTGGTTGCAGTATTGATAGTTGTTGTGGTGGTACTTTCCTTTTTTGTCTGGAAGGGAAGCCCTAGAACAGTTATGCCTCAGCAGCTCGTAGGACTCAGTCTGGTCAGATTGACCCAAGGAGAAGAAGCAAAGGTAGCGATAGATCGTATGCACGGCACTGATATTAAAATCAAAGAGGGCTATATTGCTATGTACGGTGGAACTGCAGGAAACGCAACACTTTGGGTTAGTGAATCTGAAAACCAGGCAGAAGCACGGCATCTATTAAACCTGATGACCGAAAAGATAAAGGATGGTAATGAGTTCTTTAGCAACCTGCAATCTCATAAAGAGGGCAAATTCACAGTTTATTCGGTTGAGGGTGGAAGACAGATTCACTATTATTACGGGACTTCTAATAAAACAGTCTGGTTGAGTGCTGATCCATTAATAGCTTATCAGGCCCTTAAGGAAGTTCTTTCAAAGGTGAGGTAAGGAATTAGAATGCAAAAATAAGAGCGGTAACAGAGTAAAAGAGTAATGAAGTAATTACAAACAATTAATTACGGTATTACCCTGTTACGCTATTACTTTCACAAGAAATGATTTTAATTTTGCATTCTCGTAAGGGGGAGTTATGAGAAATAAGAAAAAGCTTAAATTCTTGGTGGGACTGGTGATACTGCTACTTGCCGGAGGTTATCTTGCCTACGGAGCGGTAAGAAATAGTATGAGTTACTATCTTACCGTAAGCGAGCTAAAGGACAAGGGAGAGTCAATTTATGGTGAACGCGTGAGAATCGGCGGCAGGGTTGTAGATGGTTCTATAAAGTGGGACCCACAAGAACTCAGACTGGAATTTCAAATTTCGGACAAGGATACCGCTGATGTTCTTAAAGTTAGATACAAAGGTGTCGTTCCTGATACTTTCAAGAATGGAGTGGAAGCGGTGGTAGATGGGACATTAACAGCAGAGGGAGTCTTTAACGCCGATAATCTATTAGCCAAATGTCCCTCAAAATATGTGCCGGCGAAAGCTAAGAATTAGCTATGGTTAAACCATACAGCTTACTTGGAAAATTACGAAAGGGGAACGAAAAATGATAAATATTGGACCTGTGCTGCTGCTAATAAGTTTGATAGCTAGCGGCTACGCAGTTGCTGTCTCTCTTCTGGGAGCGAAGATTGAAAGGAGAGAGCTAATGAAGAGCGCAGAGTATGCAATGCATACCATCTTCGCGATAACCAGTATCGCTCTGGGCTTATTAATTTATGCTTTTCTTTCGGACAACTTCCAGGTAGAGTATGTAGCCAGCTACTCAAACCGTGCGCTGCCTCTTATCTATAAAGCAACGGCATTCTATGCGGGTCAGGAAGGTTCTCTTCTTTTCTGGGCCTGGGTTCTTTCCCTTATGGGCGTCCTGGTTGTCTGGCAAAATAGACACCGTAACAGGGAGCTAATGCCATATGTAATTGCAGTTATAATGGGAGTTCAGTTCTTCTTTCTTTTTATCTCAACTTTTGTAACTACTCCCTTCAAGATGCTCCCCTTTATGCCACAGGATGGGCAGGGGCTCAACCCCATGCTTCAAAACTACGGGATGCTCTTTCATCCTCCCACTCTCTATATTGGCTATGTAGGATTTACGATTCCCTTTGCTTTTGCTATGGCAGCTCTCATTACCGGACAGTTGGGAGATATCTGGATACGGACTACTCGCAAATGGACTATCTTTTCCTGGTTCTTTTTGGGGGTAGGTATAGTCTTTGGGGCGCAGTGGGCATACATGGAACTCGGCTGGGGAGGTTATTGGATGTGGGACCCCGTGGAAAATGCATCCTTTATGCCCTGGTTAACAGGTACAGCGTTTCTCCACTCAGTAATGATTCAGGAAAAGAAGGGCATGCTCAAAGTCTGGAATATGGTACTAATAATATTGACTTTTGCTCTCACGCTGCTAGGAACATTCTTAACGAGAAGCGGAATTTTAAGCTCTGTTCATTCTTTTGGGCAGTCAGCTTTAGGCTCGTATTTCCTGGCATTTATTGGGATAGTCAGCATAAGCTCCTTGAGCCTGCTCTCCAGCAAACTGCACTTGCTTAAGAGCAAGAACGAGCTCGATTCTCTGATATCCAGGGAAAGTACCTTCTTGCTCAACAATCTAATTTTAGTAGCACTTACCTTTACCGTCCTCTGGGGAACGTTTTTTCCGGTGGTTTCAGAGGCGGTACGTGGAGTCAAAGTAACAGTCGGTCCTCCTTTTTACAATCAGGTTGCCGTACCTATCTTCATGCTGCTCCTTCTTTTAACTGGCCTTTGTCCATTAATTGCGTGGCGGCGTGCTTCAGGGAAGAATTTGAGCAAAAATTTCCTCTATCCTTTTATCACTTCATTAATTGGAACGGCAATCATATATTTTGCTGGTTTGAGAGGCCATCCATGGACATTAGCTACTATGAGCCTCTGCCTCTTCGTCTTATCTACAATTCTTTACGAGGTCTATCGTGGAGCCAGATTGCGTCATCAAATGGTAGAAGAGAATTATTTTACGGCTTTCGTAAATCTGCTCTGGAACAACAAGAGAAGGTATGGCGGATATATTATTCATACTGGTGTATTAATAATGTTTGCTGCGATTGCCGTAACCTCTGCCTATAAGGTGGAGAAGGAAGCTACCTTAAAACAAGGCGAGTCGGTCAAGGTCGGAAGCTACACTTTAAGATACGACAACTTTAATTACTACCCCACAGCTAACCGCGAGAAGTATGTTGCAACTCTCGCAGTTTTCGATAGGGGAAAGCAGATAGGGTATGTATCGCCCGAAAAGGCTCTCTTCTTTAGACAGGAGCAGCCTACTACAGAAGTTGCACTTATGTGGAATTTGAAAGAGGACTTATACGTCATCCTCGCTGGTTTTGATCAGAGTGGCCTTGCAACGTTTAAGGTAATTATCAATCCCGTAATGGCGTGGCTGTGGATAGGTGGTTTGGTAATTGCCTTTGGGACCATCATCGTAATGTGGCCTGATAAGCGAGAAGCCAAGCAACTGGCAGCACGATATGCCAAGGAGGCGATTGAAGGTGGGATCTAAGATAAGAGGAATAGTCTTAATTTTAGCCCTCCTTTTGTTCTTGTTTACTGGTACGGCAGTTTGGGCTCTCACGGTTACGGATGTTGCGAAGGAGTTTATTTGTAACTGCGGATGTCAGAAGATGCTCGATGTTTGTGATATGACCTGCGGAGCACAACTGCGTGGCCTCATTGGAGAAAAAATTGCAGCGGGTTGGGATAAACCAAAAATTATGAGCTACTTAGTAACGCAATATGGAGAAAAGGTGCTTGCTGCTCCAACTAAAAAAGGTTTTAATCTCACAGCCTGGATAATGCCCTTTGTTGCTCTTCTACTAGGTGCATTCTTTGTATATATGGTTGTGGCCAGATGGGTAAAGCAGCAGGATCTGCCAGAAGAGAAAGCGGTAACAGAACAGGTGGGAAGAGCAGCGCTCGATCCTAAATATGAACATAAATTGGATGAGGAGCTAAAAAAGTTTGAGTTTTAGGAGGCTATAAATGGCAATCGTTTTCTTGATTCTAGTGATTCTTGGTCTGCTGGCAGCTATTGCTTATCCACTGTTAAAGGGCTCATCGTATCAGGAGGAAGACGAGTTCTCGAACAATCCGCATTTACAGGATTTACTTTCCCGCAAGGAGGAGACTTACTCAGCTCTAAAGGAGCTCGAATTTGACTATGGCACAGGTAAATTATCCGAGGACGACTATCAAGAATTGCATAGCAGGTATAAAGCGAAAGCTGTGTCAATTTTGAAAGAGATAGATGGAGCGGAGAAGGAAGATTCCATTGAATCTCAGATTGAGTGTGCAGTAGAAGAGTTGAGAAATGGTAAAAGCAGTCCGTCATCTAAGAAAGCACCAAAAAGTTCGGCCGTATTTTGTCAAAGCTGCGGGCAATCTAATGAACTGGGAGACAAGTTCTGTTCTGCTTGCGGCCAGGCTTTAAAGAACAACTCCCAAAAAAGGGTTTGCAGTACATGCGGATTTACATTGGAAAAGGATGATAAGTTTTGTGCTGGTTGTGGAGAAGCCTTGGCTTCCATAAAGTGATAAAGAAGGGAAAGGAAAGCACCTTGTTTAGCCACCGGGCTTCCTGGGCCCCAAGCCTGGAAAGAAAGAGCCTTATGGTTATTGTAGTGGTTTTTGGTTTCTTCTTAGGTGCGCATAGCTCTTTTGCTGTAGATGAAGGAGTTATAAAGGGTGGGGTTATGAATCTCACCGGTGGATCAAAAGCTGTAGCTGGACAGGAAGTGGTACTTCACCGGCTGAACCAGGAAACCGAAGATCTCACACTCGAAGCTGTAACTGATGCACAGGGTAATTTTGAATTTAATGGTCTAGTGACCGCTAGTTATTACAAATACTATCTTACTTCTCATTATGGGGGCGCTGACTATTTCAGTGAAAGAGTTGGTTTCACTGAAAACGAGACGGTTAGAGATGTACGTCTTAATGTCTACGATACAACTACGAGCGACAAGGATATTTCTGTTGATATTGATCATATCCTCGTCGATGTAGGGGACGGCTTAATGGTGGTTAATGAAATTATGGTGGTTCGCAATAGTGGAGACAGGGCGTATATAGGAAGTAAAGAGATTGAGCCGGGTAAAAAAGAGACTATACGGTTTTCTTTGCCACCAGGAGCAACTGAGCTGAGGTTGAACGAGGGTCTGGAGAAAGGAGCTATAGTCAGAACCCCGGATGGGTTTTCTTATACAAGTGCGGTGCCACCCGGTATGAGAAATATGACCTATGTGTATCAGTTGAGTTTTGATTCGCGGCAGTTCAACTTTTCAAGGAGGCTTTTATATAAAACTGAAAAATTATTCTTACTGGTTTTGAATACTAAGGCGAAGGTTGACATAAGGGGTTTGCAGGCTCAAGGACTGGTAACTCTTGATAATAGGCGCTATTGGAGCTTTAAAGGGGAGAAGCTCAAGTCAGGGGACACCTTTAGGCTCTCTTTCACAGACTTAAGGAGTGGAAACAGCTCACCACTGTTAATGTGGGCGGCAGTCGTTGCTATGTTAGGTGTGGTAGGGACACTCGCAAGCTACTCTTTGCTCAGGGGAAGGTTAGGGAGAAAAGAGACGGTGAGAGAGAGTGAGATAGATCCGCAAGAACCGTTGCGGCAGGAACGGAAGGACCTGCTTACTGCTATTGCTCAGCTTGATGATCGATATGAAGCGGGTGCTGTTTCAGAAGAAGCTTATCATAGAGAGCGGGAGAAACATAAGAACAGGTTGGTAGAGGTTATTCAGGAGCTGCGCGGGCAGCATGTAGGAGAACAGAGTGAGACATAGGAGTTAACCCAAGTATGTTTTATAAGAGCTTAAATTTTCTGAATTGGAGGTGATGAAGATGATGATGTCTGGAGGAGGAATGATGGGAGAAGGAATGATGGGAGAAGGAATGATGGGAGGCGGTTTTGGTGGGTTTGGCGGTTTTGGCTTAACCTGGCTTCTCAATTTTGCTATAACAATTGTTTTTGTAGCAGGTCTTATTCTCCTCGTGGTTTGGTTCGTGCGGCAGTTTTCAGGGGATCAGAGGCTTGCACGGGAAGAAAAGGTTGCTTTGGATATTTTAAAGGAGAGGTATGCGAAGGGAGACATTAACCGTGAGGAGTTTGAGCAAAAAAAGAAGGATATAAGAGCTTAAAGAGGAGTTTAAAACTAAATGGCTACAGGAATGAAGTTGGCTATTTCGCATACTACTATTCTTGCTGTGTGATTTTTATTTTTGATGTTTGAAGTTAAGTATCAGGTTTTAAATTCTGAACAAGAGAGGCAAGAGCATGGACAGCAAACAGAATAACGAGATTCCTGAAAATAAAGAGCGTATGAGAAAACTGATACCTTACGTGGTCTTACTGGTGGGGCTCTTTCTCTTTACCTGGGCTCTTTTAAGTCTGAATAGCAGAAGAAATTCAGAGGTTGTAAATAGTCCTAGCATCTCAGGTAACCCGGAAAATTCCTCGTCTGGTTCTACCAGTTCACAGGGAAGCTCTGATAGCTATACCAGAGTTGACCAGGGCGAAGGAAACGTTGAAGTATCAACAACCTATATCACACCTAATTATCTTGAAGCCCAGGGTCTGGTGAATGTTGTAGGTGATCTGAAGCTTGAGGAAGAGTTTGCTTTTGCTGTTTACTTGAATACACACTCGGTAAATCTTACTGGTTATCAAGTTGATAAATTGTCTTATCTGAGAGATGAACAGGGGCAAGAATATTCGGCTCTTCCCGGTTGGATATCCTTAAACGAATCCGACCACCACAGATCTGGAATAATACGGTTTGCTAGATTTGATAACTCTGGAAATGCCGTGGTTAAGCCTGAAGCAAAGTTTTTTGAGCTAGTGATAAAAGATATTGCAGGGATTGGAGAAAGGAGATTCCGCTGGGAACTTCCTTTAGGGAGTTAAGGTTTTTAAATGGATAACGAAGTTACTTTAATCTACTCTTTTTTTGCAGGAGTTCTGGCTTTTTTATCACCCTGCATTATACCAATGATAACTGTATATCTTTCCTTGATTACTGGTGTAACGATGGAGGACCTTGAGCAGTTGCGCTTATTCGAGACTCGAAAACGCATAATTACTAGCACAATCTTCTTTGTTCTGGGCTTCGGTCTTATTTTCACTGTTGCAGGTGGAGCTGCGAGCTTAATAGGAAAAATCTTCAGGAGTTACATAACCTGGATCAATCTGGTTGGTGGAATTTCAGTTATTATACTGGGGCTTCATATGTCGGGTATCTTAAGACTGGGGATATTTCAGCATTTGAATTTTTCCAAGAGGTTTAAGCTCCCGCAGAAAGGTGTCGGTGCAACTGGATCATTTCTGGTAGGGATATTCTTTGCCATTGTGTGTTCACACTGCATAGGTCCTTTTCTTTATTCTATGCTTATCTATGCAGGAGCCAGTGGATCAGTATCGCAGGGTGCAAGTACACTTGCGTTCTTCTCCCTGGGTTTGGCTATACCCTATCTGCTAACTGGTGCAGCGATTACCAGAATGGTCGATTATCTAAAAGTTTTTAAGGCTAAGGCAAGGATAGTTACATTAGTAAGTGGCGCAAGCTTAGTGCTATTTGGGATTCTTATGGCTTCGGACAAGTTCACGGTGCTGTCACAGATTGTGGCTCGTGTGCTTCCCTATAGTTTTCCGGGTCCCATGTAGGAAGGTGTAGTATATGTCCGTGAAATCCAGGTCTGTACAATCAAATAACTTTGCGGTTGAGGTAAGCGGAATTACCAAGTCATTTGGTCACCTTTATGCTTTGAGAGGAGTAAACCTGGAGCTTAATGTTGGAGAATTTCTTACTATCTTCGGACCTAATGGAGCGGGCAAAACTACCCTGATAAAGGTTCTCTCAACTCTAGTGATACCTACCTCAGGAGGCGGTAAGGTGGCTGGATTTGACTTGAATAAAGAAGGGGAAGAAGTGAGACGGCGCATAGGAGTGGTTTCTCACAGCCCGTTTCTCTACGACAATCTTACTGCATATGAAAATCTGAAATTCTATGCTCGAATGTATGAGATTGAAGACTATGAGAAGAAGATTATACAGGCTATTGAGAACTATGGTTTGAAGAACCGTATGAATGACCCGGTACGAACCTTTTCGCGAGGCATGCTGCAGAGATTGTCAATTGCCAGAGCAGTCATACACGAACCATCAGTAATGTTTTTGGATGAGCCCTTCACAGGTTTAGACCAGCACGCTTCTTGCGCACTTAGAGACCTTCTTAGAAAAATACATAAAGATGATACGACGGTAATTATGACTACTCACGACATTTCTCAGGGTTTAGAAATGTGTGATAAGGTTGCTATTCTGGTAGCTGGGGAGATTCTCTACCTCGAGGAAGTAAAAAACTTTGATTCACGCTTCTTCTCAGAGACTTACTATCGCTGTGTCGGAGAGGAGGCCGTATAATGAAATTCTTAAGTAAAGTCCGGGCGATAGTATGGAAGGATGTCACTTCGGAACTCAGGACCAAAGAGATATTCACCTCAATGTTTATTTTTTCTCTTCTGGTTATTGTCATTTTTAATTTTGTCTTTGATCCCGGAATATCAAATTTAGAAAAAATTCTTCCCGGAATTCTCTGGGTAGCATTTGCTTTTGCAGGTGTACTGGGGCTTAACCGTTCATTTATTTTTGAGAAGGACAAAGACTGCCTGCAAGGTTTAATGCTCTGCCCGGTCGACCGTAGTGCCATATTTCTGGGTAAAATGGTGGGGAATGTTGTTTTTATGCTGGTAGTGGAAGTCATTGCGGTTCCTATTTTCGCCGTACTTTTTAATTTTAGCGTTTGGATTTTGCTTTTCAGGCTTTTGCCTATTCTACTACTTGCCACACTCGGTTTTGCTGCTGTAGGTACAGTCTTTTCAGCTATGTCTGTAAATACCAAAACCCGGGAAGTCATGCTTCCTGTTCTCCTTTTTCCCATAACGATTCCATTGATTATTGCAGCCGTTAAGTCGACAGGATCGGTTTTAGAGGGAGTATCTTTGCTTTCGTCATTTTCCTGGCTGAATCTTCTTATAGCTTTTGATCTTATTTTTCTGGTGGTTTCATTTCTAACTTTTGAATTTGTAATAGAGGAGTAGGTTTTTGCAAAGGAAAGTATGGTTTTAAGAGGGAGGTAAGTTTTTTGAAAGAGAGACTGAGTCTAGCAATAAATAGCATAATAGCCTGGTCCACCTTTGTGGCTATTATAGTAGCTCTCTACGGAGTCTTTATCTTCGTTCCCACAGAAAGAACGATGGGCATAATTCAGAGGATTTTCTATTTTCATGTTCCCTTGGCCTGGGTAGCATTCGTAGCTTTTCTGATGGTATTTATAGCGAGCATTCTCTATCTCTGGAAGAAGGATAGAAGATGGGATATTCTTGCTCATTCTTCTGCCGAGATTGGGGTTGTCTTTTGCAGTTTGGTTCTCATAACCGGCCCTATTTGGGCCAAACCGGTATGGGGAGCCTGGTGGATCTGGGACGTGCGTCTAACTACAACTCTGGTTCTCTGGTTAATTTATATTGCCTATCTGATGTTAAGAACGATGGCAGGCGGTGGCACAAGAACTGCCAGGTTTGCTGCAGTTTTCGGAATCATTGGGTTCATTGATGTACCCATTGTTTTTATGTCAATTCGCTGGTGGCGTTCGCTTCACCCCATTGTAATTGCATCCGAAGGAAGTGGACTCCATCCCTCTATGCTTGCAACCCTTTTGATATCTTTAGGAGCATTCACACTCTTGTTTGTATATCTACTACGTCAGAGATTGAGCATAGAATGGGTGGAGGTCAACCTGGAGGAGATAAGAGAGGAAATGTCAATGAGGAAAATAGTCTAATGAGAATCATAAATCCAGTGGCTATATGGTTTTTCCCTATAGCGTTTGTAAACAGGTAGGTGATAGCATCTAGAAAAATTGTGAGTTGACAGTCGGCAGTTAAAAACCGAAATTCTTGCTGAAGGCTCCCGACTAATAAACTCCCGGCCTACTTTTGTGCTTGGGCAAATGAGCTTTGTATAGCCTAAAAATAGACTTGATTTCTAACGTGATAAATTGCGAAGAAAAGGAGGTGCAATGCAAAATCTATCATATCTCTTTGCTGCATATACCATAATCTGGGTGGTGATATTCGGTTATATCTTTACTCTCTCGAGGAGGAATCAAGAGCTGGGAAAAGAGATAGTCGCTTTGAAAGAAAAACTTGAGGAGAAAAGATAAGATAAATAAAAAACTTTAAAGGGGAGAATAAAATGGGTAGAATTACTGAATGGTGGAAAAATTTTCTAGAAAGGCTAGCAGAAGCTAGTAAACAGGAATATGGTGATAAGCCGCCTTCTTGCTGCGATAGTAAAGAAAAGGTAGCAGAGAAGACACATAACGCAAGGTACAAGACGCAAGCAAAGTGAAAGGCTCAAGGCTCAATGCTGAAGGCTCAAGGCTCAATGCTGAAGGCTCAAGGCTCAATGCTCAATGCTTAAACATTGGACTTAGAGCTATGAGCCTGGAGCGGAATTTGGGGTGATAATGTGTATCCAGTTTTACTACGTTTGGGACCAATAACTATATATTCATGGGGCTTTATGGTTGCCCTGGGTTTTCTTGCAGGGATTATGATAAGCAGAAGCGAGATGAAGCGAAAAGGACTTCCCTTCCAGCTTATTTATGATCTTGCGCTTTATTTGCTTATTGGGGGGCTTACAGTGGGGCGTTTAATATTCGTGCTCTTTAATCTGCCCTACTATCTTGCGAATCCGCTTCAAATTTTGATGTTTCAGAATGGGGGTCTGGCAATTCATGGTTCACTTCTAGGAGGTTTACTCGCCGGTTACTGGTTTGCCAGGAGACATAAATTATCTCTGGGAAGATTAGCCGATATTGTTGCCCCAGGTCTTATTTTAGGTCAGGCCATTGGCAGAATTGGCTGCTTCCTGAACGGTGATAGCTATGGGAAAGTCACTGCTCTGCCCTGGGCGGTGAAATTCCAGGGGCTCGAAGGTCTCAGACATCCTACACAGCTCTATGAAGCGGGTTTAAATCTCCTGGTCTTTGCGATTATCTGGAGCTTCAGAAAAAATGGGAAATTTGATGGTTATATATTTCTTGTCTATCTAATTTTATATTCGATAGTTCGTTTTGTCGTTGAAATATTTAGAGAGAGTCAAATTCTTATTAATCCCTTAACTGTAGCACAAGTTGCAAGTCTTGCTATTATTGTTGTTTCATTTTTAGTCATTCAAAATGGAGAAAAAATATTATCGAGGAGAACCAAGTGAAATTCAGTGAATCTTATGCATATGGTCTATGGACTATAGTTTTGGTAAATATTCTTTTTTTCCTGGTTTTTGCGTTTCTGTTTGTTTTTCCGAAAAAAAGAGTAGAGTGGCGCTCTATGAGCATTTTCAGTGCTTTTGTAGCAGCTCTTTATACTGAAATGTATGGCTTTCCCTTAACCATATATGTTCTTGCTTCTTTACTTGGTAAAAGTTACCCTACACCAGCTCCTTTTCAACACCAGAAAGGGCATCTCTGGTCCACCTTAACGGGTTGGAAGTATGCGGATATTTTCTGCAGTTTGGGAAGCCTTATGATGATAGGAGGAATGGTTTTAGTGTGGTTGGGCTGGAGCGGAATTCATAAGGCCAAAGGAAATTTAGTGAAAGAAGGAATCTATAGGTACGTCCGCCATCCCCAGTATCTTGGTTTAATTCTAATTACCACAGGGATGCTAATACAATGGCCAACCTTTATAACTTTGCTAATGTGGCCTTTATTGCTTGCAGCATATATTCGATTAGCAAGATTTGATGACAGGGATTTAGAAGCTAAATTTGGAGAGGACTACCTTGCCTATGCTCAAGAGGTTCCAGCATTTATTCCTCTGTTTTTCGGCAGAGTTAGAATGTTGTTGAGCAGAAGATTCTTGATAGAGAAAGGGGAGTGATGAGGATGGCAAAAGATCCAGTTTGCGGCATGGAAGTTGATAAAGAAAAGGCTGCTGCTACCTCAGTTTACAAAGGCACTACCTACTACTTTTGCGCGTCCGTTTGCAAGGAAAAATTTGAAGAGGATCCTGAAAAATATTTGTACCAAAAGACTGAGGTGGAAGAGAAAGTTCATAAACCAGGTCGAAAGATTAAACAGATAATTCTGCCAATCCAAGGTATGTCTTGTGCTTCCTGTGTGGATAAGATTGAGAAGGCGTTAACGAGAGTAGAGGGAGTAAGCCAAGCCAATGTAAATCTTGCTACAGAGAAGGCTACGGTGGATTATGATTCGAGCAAGGTAAGCGCAGACCTCTTGATTCAAACAGTGGAAGATACGGGTTACAGGATTGGTGTGGAAAAGACAATCCTTCCCATAAAGGGGATGTCCTGTGCCTCATGCGTGGATAAAGTTGAGAAGGCTTTAAAAAGTGTAGATGGTGTAATCACGGCCAATGTTAATTTGGCAACAGAGAAAGCAACAGTGCAATATCTAGCCAATATGGCAGAAATTGCAGATCTTAAACGAGCCATTGAAAGAGCCGGTTATCAGGTTTTGGAAGTAGAAGAAGCGACTTTAGACCGTGAAGCATTAGCACGGGCAAGTGAGATTAAAACTTTAAATACCAAATTTATTACTGGAGCAGTGCTGAGCATTCCTATTTTTCTGGGTAGTTTTGGTGATTGGTTCCCCTGGGTACCAGATTTTCTTCAGAACTTTTACGTGCTCCTCATCCTTGCTACCCCTGTTCAGTTCTGGGTAGGCTGGCAGTTCTATTCAGGTGCCTGGGCAGTAGCCAAACATAGGACCACCAATATGAATACGTTAATTGCCGTGGGTACCTCAGCAGCATATTTTTACAGTCTTGCATATACTTTCTTCCCGGGTCTATTTCCTGCAGAGATAAGCGGCAAAGTATATTACGATACAGCAGCTATAATCATTGTGCTGATTCTTTTGGGACGTCTTCTGGAAGCCAGAGCTAGGGGTCAAACATCTGAAGCGATCAAAAAATTAATGGGACTTCAGGCAAAGACAGCACGGGTTATCCGGGACGGTAATGAGATTGACATTCCTGTAGAAGAGGTTGACGTAGGCGATTTGGTTGTTGTTCGACCGGGTGAGAAGATTCCTGTGGATGGCATCATAAAAGAGGGCTATTCTGCAGTAGATGAATCTATGATTACTGGTGAGAGTATTCCTGTTGATAAGAATGAGGGAGATGAGGTAATTGGAGCCACCATCAACAAAATGGGCACTTTTAAATTTGAAACTACTAAAATAGGTAAAGAAACAGCGCTAGCTCAAATCATTAAGTTGGTGGAGGAAGCTCAGGGATCAAAAGCGCCAATTCAGCGGCTGGCTGATATTATTGCCAGTTATTTTGTGCCGGCAGTTATCGGTGTTTCAGTAGTAACTTTTATTGTTTGGTACTTTTTTGGCCCGGAACCTGCCTTTACTTTTGCCTTACTTAACTTTGTAGCAGTGCTGATTATCGCCTGTCCTTGTGCGCTTGGACTCGCTACCCCAACTGCAATTATGGTTGGAACCGGTAAAGGAGCTGAGAACGGAGTGCTTATTAAAGGCGGCGAATCTTTGGAGAGAGCTCACAAGCTCACGGCTATTATCCTGGATAAAACAGGTACTTTAACAAAAGGTGAACCATCAGTTACGGATATTGTTAATATAGGCGGCTTTGATAACGAAAGATTATTACTCCTTGCAGCCTCAGCAGAAAGGGGATCCGAACATCCTCTCGGGGAGGCCATTGTAAATAAAGCCAAAGAGCAAAAACTCGCACTTGCAGAGCCTACCGATTTTGGCGCTATTGCTGGTCACGGTATTCAGGCTAAAGTAGATGGACAGGCTGCATTGGTAGGTAATCTCAAACTGATGCAAGATAAGGGTATCGCGTTAAATGGGTTGGAACAAAGGGCAACAGAACTTTCTAACCAGGGAAAGACTCCGATGTTTGTAGCGATTGACAGTAGAGCAGCAGGTATTATTGCAGTTGCAGATACCGTAAAGCAATATTCCAAAGAAGCAGTAGGTGAATTGCACAAGCTAGGGCTTGAGGTAATTATGATAACAGGTGATAATGAGCGCACCGCATCTGCTATTGCCAAGGAAGTTAATATTGACCGTGTCCTTGCCGAAGTATTGCCTCAGGACAAAGCTGGTGAGGTTAAAAAGTTGCAAAAAGAGGGGAAAATAGTTGCTATGGTAGGAGATGGTATTAATGATGCTCCAGCTTTGGCTCAAGCAGATATTGGGATAGCCATTGGTACGGGAACAGATGTTGCTATGGAGGCTTCTGATATTACTTTAATTAGCGGCGACCTGCGCGGGGTAGTAACCTCGATAGCTCTTAGCAAACGAACAATGAGAACTATAAAGCAGAATCTATTTTGGGCTTTCTTCTATAATACTTCCCTTATTCCGGTGGCCGCTGGGGTTCTCTATCCATTCTTTGGGATACTTCTGAATCCGGTCTTTGCTGCAGCAGCTATGGCGATGAGTTCTGTGTCAGTTGTTTCTAATTCACTTAGGCTAAGACGGTTTACACCAACTATCAAAACTGGATAGAAATACAAATTTCAATTGCTCTATCTTTTCCGAAGGGAGGGTTAGCTAATGGGTCAAAATGGGCATGGGACAAGCAATAGACATTTGCTAATTATGCTGCTTTGCTGCTTAGTACCAATAGGAATATTCTTGGCAATATCAGTTTTTAATGTGCCCTTGGGTACCATTGGCTTTTTTGCCATCATACTTCTCTGTCCGCTGTTACACTTTTTGCTTATGGGAAAGATGAGGCATAATGGGGAAGATCAACATAAGTTTATTATTGAAAACGAGTCGGATAGTATAGCTGGAGAAGATTACAAATAATCAGAAGGAAAGGAGTGAATCACACATGAAAAGATTTAAAGTTCCTCGAGTGGCTCATTGCGGCGAGGGCCATAGTAGTAAGTCCTGGGCATGACGTTAAACTGCCTTTAAATGCAAAAGTCATAAAACAGAGGACAGAAAACGGGAGTTAGGAGTATCAGGGTCAAGAATTATGGAGCAGAGGCAACTACCCTCCATAAGTTGGTACCCTATACTCCTGATTTATACTCTGAAGCTTGAAATCTGACACCTATTCCAAAATATAAGATTGGCTGTAGGATAGTGTGTCTGTCTTGGATGATATTTATGAGCCATTTTGAATGTAGATGCTACTAGATTGAAAGATGAAGGGATAGGAGTGATGAAAGCCATTGATGTGAGAAATGGAAGTATCTTGTCCATCTCCTGATTGAACCTGGAACAGTAGGTCTAATTGGGGGAGTTATTGGTATTGTTTTCGGGATTGATTTAGCTAAATTAACAGCGACACATGTTCATCAAAGTGGATTTATTATGTTACATACAACTATTAATCCTGGACCTATCATCCAGCCCATAACATTAATAATGTCGAGCATAAATGTGGAGGCAGATTGGTCTATGGTGTGATTATTGCAGGGGGAAGTTTTGCTGGATTGGCAGTAGCTAGAGAGCTCAGAAGAAAAATTTTGCTTATTGATGAGGCAGAGATTGGTACAAGTCAAACATCAGCGTGCGCGACCCTTGTTGATGTTCTCCAAAAATTAGATTGTGAAGACTTGATTCTTCGAACCTTTGACCCTATTTTTATAAATGTTTTAGGAAAAGATATTGCCTTTAAATTTGGCTATTCTTTTTGTACATTTGATTATCGAGTATTCTGCCAAATAATGCTTAAATCAATTGAAGCAGAGATAATCAAAGCTAAAGTAAAAGGGGTTAAAGGTAATTCTGTGGTTACTGATAAAGGAGAATTTGAAGGGGAAGTTTTAGTGGATGCTGCTGGCTGGCGCGCTATTCTAGCCAATTTCAGAGACATACAAATGTCTGTTGATAAAAAACAACGTGGATTTATACAGACGGATAGCAGTAAATCGCGTCCTTATCTATGGCATTCGGAGAATAAGAAACGGCTGAGTTTTTGGATACTTTGAGAAAGGGTGTGACTTGGGCTTTTCCAGCTTGTAAAGAAACCAGGTTTGGAATCGCCAGTTACGTCCGAGATACAAAGCTCCTGAGGCATCTGATAAACTTTCTAAACAATTATACACCGCAAAACAAGGGTCTCCATAGTCTCCATGGAGGGTATTTTCCTCACAGATTAAGAGAGCCCACTTTTGGTCCAATTTTTTTGGAAGGAGATTCGGCCGGCCATTGCCTCCCTTTGACCGGAGAGGGGATAAGACCGGCGCGAAAGAAAAGCGAGCTCATAAGAATTGTTTCCATAATCCGTAAGAATTTATTTTGAAGAGAAGTGTTATTACCACCCTATTAGCAACATTTGCTACAGATCTTAAGTTCGAG
>JABAOH010140667.1_pt3 | contig 48935 bp, 49 predicted proteins | sample 7062181 | NCBI WGS metagenome assembly JABAOH01 (sample SAMN14538630, study PRJNA623070) | marine sediment metagenome | biome: marine biome [ENVO:00000428]; feature: marine pelagic biome [ENVO:01000023]; material: deep marine sediment [ENVO:00002113]; isolation source: pool of 5 deep marine... | reverse complement strand
GGCGGCGCAGGAGGTGGGTGCGGAGGAACTGGCCGAGCACTACGACCGCTCCTACGGTATCTTCTCGGGCCCCGCCCGCCACAGGGCACGCATCCGGTTTACGCCGGAGATGTCCCGCTGGGTGGCCGACGAGGAATGGCACCCGGACCAGGCAGGCGCCTACGATGCCGACGGGTGCTGGGTGCTGGAAGTGCCGTTTTCCGATCCGCGGGAACTGGCCATGGACATCATGCGCTACGGTCCGGAAGCCGAGGTGCTGGAGCCGGAATCCCTGCGCGATGCGGTGCGCGCCGCGGCCGCGGCGACCGCTTCAAAATACCTCTGAGCATTCCACCGGCGCGTACGCGGTGAACTTCCAGCCGCCGTCCACGCGCGCGGCCAGGTACCAACCGCAGCTGTGCTCGGCCGCGCCACCCGGGTAGCGGTCGCGCCAGCGCATGGTCAGGGCCCAGGTCCGGTCGTTGATGCGTTGCTGGCGGTAGCCGTCGAGCATGCTCCCGGCCCAACCCGAGGTCGCCCAGCCGGCCAGCAGCCCTTCCAGCCACGGCCCGGGGCGGGCGTGCTGAAAGCGGCCGTCCGCCGGATGGTAGGCCACCGGATCGTGATAGTAGACGGGCGCGATGTCCGCGGTGACGGCGGAGGCGTTCTGCCACAGCGGCGCGTAGGCCTCCCTGACCCAGGCCTCCGGGCCCGCCTGCGCGCCTGCAAGGGCCGGGACGGCCACCAAGGCCGCCAGCCAGTATCTGATCGACCGCATGGTGTGTGCTCCTCTTCGGCTTGCCCTCCGGCATCATACGCGCTTCTCGCCGAAATGCGCCGGGCCGTTCTCAGGTAATGAGAAACGCACGTGCTTTCATGGGGGCCGTGACGACAGGAGTAAGCGACATGCTGCACCCGCACCATCTCGAACGGGAACCCACCCTGCGCGCGGGCCGCGAGGCCCCCGCCGCGCAGGCGGTGGCGCTGCCTAAACCCTCCGCAGCCGAGGCCGAACCGGCCATTTCTCCCTGGGCGCTGGCGGCTGCGGTGGCCGGCAACGTGCTCGCCGGCGGTTTCCTGCTGGGTGTCTTGCTGATGGCCCCGCTGATGCTGCAACGCGTCATGTCGCTGCTCTGAGCCGCCACCCGGCGTGCCGCGATGCCGGCCGCGCCGAGCCCGGGGGCGGGTATCTCTCCGGCCCGTCCCCGGGTTTTTATCGCAGGTGCTTGCCGCCGTCCCAGCCGCCCCTGGCCAGCACCCGCTCGCCCATGGCGCGGGGCGCCTCCTCCAGGTCGGTGGCCATGGAGTCGTTCCAGCGGTTGAGGAACCCGTACAGGCACACCGCACCGAGGATCTGCACGATCTGCGCTTCGCTCCAGTGGCGCTTCAGGCGTTCCATCAGCTCCGCGTCCACGGCATTCGGAACCGCGCCCGCCGCCAGGGCGAAATCCAGCGCGGCCCGCTCCGCGTCGCTGTACAGCGGGCTGCTTGCATACTCCCACACCGCGTCGAGCTTCTCCTGGCTGACGCCGTGGATGCCGGCCGCCACCAGGGAATGCGCTTCGCAGTACTGGCACCCGGCGGCCCGGCTGGCGAAGTGCGCCACCCAGGCGCATGAAACCGAGGTCGACGGCGCCGGCGGGGTCCATCACCGCCTGGGTCAGGACGCCGAAGGCTTTCACCATGGCGGGCCGGCGCTGCATGGTCAGCAGGCTGTTGGGCACAAAACCGAGGATGTTCTCGAAAATGGCGAAGTCCGCGGCCAGTTCGGGGTGGGTTTCGGGGGGCAGGGGGTCCAGGTGCGCCATGACTTACTCCGGGGGTTGTGAATCGGCCAGCAGCCGCAGCGTCATGCTGCGCGCCCGCTGGCCGTCGGCCTCGTCGCCGGTGATGCTGACCGCGAACCAGCTGGTGGCCGGGTTGCGCTCGCGCCGGCGGTCCCAGTCTACCCAGCCGATGAACCAGGCGTGGGCGGGGCGCCCGGCATCGGGATCACCGGGGCAACTGCCGGTTTTGCCGTGCAGTTCGCCCGGCAATGCGCTGTCCTGGGCGAGCAGCTCGCGAACCAGCTGCTGGTGGTCGGCTGCGAAGGGCAGGGCGCTGCGCCACAGGTCCTGTACCAGTGCCAGCTGGGCGCGGGTGCTGATCAGCAGGCTGCTGTCCAGCCAGAAGCGATCGATGCCGCCGGAGAGGTCGCGATTGCCGTAGTCGAGCCGCTCCAGCCAGGCTTGCAGGGTGGCCTCGCCCAGCTCGCGCGCCAGTGACTGGAAATACCACACCACGGAATCCTGCATGGCCGAGGCCAGGTCGTGGTCTTGGTTGAGTTCGCCGCGCGCATGGACCGTTCCGTCCCAGCGCCGGGTATGGGACGCGCCGTCGAGCGCGCCGGTCTGCAGCCCGATCAGGGCGTGTGGAATCTTGAAGGTGGAGCAGGGCGACAGCGGTTCATCGCAGGCCGCGCCGCCGTAATCGATGCGCAGCTCGCGGTGCCGATCGCGTTCCAGCAGCAGCGCGCAGGCGGTGTGGCCGGGGAAATAATCGGCCAACGCTTGGGGCAGTTCGCGGCCCTCGGCGGCGCCGCAAAACAAAAGCGCCGCGAACGCGGCGCCCGGCAGTCCTCGCAGGCCGCCGTGGCCCATCAGGCCGCCTCGCTGGCGGTGGCCTTGATCGGTCCGTTCAGCAGGGCCTCGCGCGTGGCGTCGACCAGCAGATCGACCTCTTGGCTGGTCATGTAGAAGTGCGGCGTGTAGCGCAGCGAATTCTCGCCCCCGTGGATGACGTTGATGCCGGCCATGCGCATGAACTCCTCGGTGGAGCCGGCGCCGAAACACTTGTAGCGGCGGCTGTCGAGCGCGGCGCTGACCAGCAGGCCGGTGCCCTGCACGCCGGTGATGCGGCCTTCCAGCTCCTGCGCCAGTGCACTCAGCTTGGCGACCAGCTCCCGGCCGCGTTCCACCACGTTGCGGCGGAGTTCCGGGGTCAGTCCGTTCAGCACCGCCACCGCCACGTCCAGCGCGCGCGGGTTGCTGGTCATGGTGTTGCCGTAGATACCCTTGCGATACAGTTCTGCGGCGTGATCGGTCAGGGCCAGCACCGACAGTGGGTACTGGCCCGCGTTGAGGGCTTTGGAATAGGTTTCCATGTCCGGCGCGTCCAGGGACTCGAATCCCGGGTAATCGCATACCGACAAAACGCCGTGTGCCCGCAGGCCGGCCTGGATGGAGTCCACCAGGAACACCGATCCGTGGGCGCGGGTCAGTTCGCGCGCCAGCGCGTAGAACTCGGGCGAGATGGCCAGCCCCGGGTTGCCTTCGCCCATCACCGGCTCCATGAAGAATGCCTCGATGAAGACCCGGTTGCCGGCCGCGTAATCGAACACCTGCTGCAGTTGCTCGAGGTTGTTGGGCTCGACGGTGATGAGCTGGTCCTGGTCGCGAAAACTGGCCAGGTGGCGGCAATAGGTCTGGCGGGTGGAATCCGAGAAGCGGGCCGGCCGGTCGGTGCGGCCGTGAAACGCGTCCTTCAGGCCCAGGATGCGGATCGGCTGGTTGGCATGCTCGCCGCCGGGGTCGGTTTGTAGCTTGGCATTGACGTCGGAAATGCGGGCCGCCATGGAGACCGCTTCCGAGCCGCTGTTGAGGCAGATGAAGTGCTCGAAAGGGCGGCCGTCGCGGGCGTGACCGATCTCNNATGGCTCAGGCTGGGGGTCATGATGTTCGCCATCACGTGCGGGCGGCTCATGGCCTCGAGCACCCCGGGCGGCGCGTGGCCGAAGCCGAGCATGCCGTAGCCGCCGCAGTCGTAGATGACCGCTCCCTTGAGCGTGACCAGCCAGGGTCCGCGGGCGGCCAGGCTGACATACGGGTTGACGGCGTCCTCGTTGTAGAAATTGATGAAACCTTGCTGCGCTTGCCGGACCTGCTCTTCCTCGTCCAGTTGCAGGAAATCGGGCCGCTCCTCGCCCAGCGCCAGGAACTGCTCGTGCGCGGCCTCGACCGCGGCGGCCAGTTGCGGGTCGCGCGCGGCGAACTCGGCGATGAGGGCGTCCGGCAGGCCGGCCGTGCGGGCGGGCCCGCCGGTGGTGCGCATGGATTGCAGCCTGTCGGTGAGCGTCATGGGGGGCTTTTCCGTTTCACGACCCGGTGCGAAGGGATGGCGCGCAGAATACCATAGCGACCCGTGGCCGGCGAACTCCGGCCTCAGGCCTCCAGCCCGTGCTGCGCCAGCGCCCAGCGCACGTGTTCGCGCACCAGTGTGGAGCGGTGCGCGGCGCGGCTCCGCAGCGCATCGATGACGGCCGCGCTGGTCGGGGCGTTGCCGAGCGCCACCGCGATGTTGCGCAGCCAGCAGTCGTGGCCGATGCGCCGGATCGCGCTGCCCTCCGTGCGGCTGAGGAATTCGGGTTCGTCCCAGGCGAACAGGGTGACGAGCGCCGGCGAATCGAGGTCGTGGCGGGGCGCAAAGTCGGGTTCCGCGGTCGGTTTCGCATAGCGGTTCCAGGGGCACACGGCCTGGCAGTCGTCGCAGCCGTAGATCCGGTTGCCCAGCAATGGTCGCAGTGGTTCCGGGATGCTGCCCCGCAGCTCGATCGTGAGATAGGAGATGCAGCGCCGCGCGTCCAGCCGGTAGGGCGCGACGATGGCGCCGGTCGGGCAGGCGTCGATGCAGCGTGTGCAGGTTCCGCAGTGCTCGGGCGCGGGCGCATCGACCGGCAGCGGCAGGTCCGTATAAATCTCGCCGAGGAAAAACCAGCTGCCGGCCTCGCGGTTCAGCAGGTTGGTGTGCTTGCCGATCCAGCCGAGGCCGGCCTTCTCGGCCAGCGCCTTCTCCAGCACCGGCGCCGAGTCGACGAACACGCGGTAGCCGAACGGGCCGGTGCGCTCCTCGATGCGCCGCGCCAGGGTTTGCAGGCGCCGGCGCAATACCTTGTGGTAGTCGCGGCCGAGCGCGTAGCGCGACACCACCCCGGTCTCGGGTTCTGCGAGCACCTCTTCTAGCGGCCGCGCGGCGGGCGGCAGGTAGTCCATGCGCGCGGTGATCACCCGGATGGTGCCCGCCACCAGCGCTGCCGGGCGGCTGCGGCGGGTGCCGTGGCGGGCCATGTAGGCCATCTCGCCATGAAAGCCCTCACTGAGCCAGCGCTCGAGATGTGCCTCATGGGCGGCGAGTTCGGTGTCCGCAATGCCGATTTGCTGGAAGCCCAGCGCCATGCCCCAGCCTTTGATGTCGTCCCCCAGGCGCGCGAGGGCCCGCTCATCCAGATCAATTTTGCGCCCTTCGTTCACGGCTATAATCATCGCATGACGGGACCCACGGTGAGATTGTATACCGCCGCGCAGGTGCGCCAACTGGACGCCCTCGCCATCGAAACCCACGGCATTGCCGGCTACACGCTGATGACGCGCGCCGGGGAGGCGGTGGTGAAGGTGGCGCGCGAGCGCTTTCCGGCGGCCCGGCGCTGGCTGGTGCTGTGCGGGGGCGGCAACAACGGTGGCGACGGTTACGTCGCCGCCCGGCTGGCGGCGGCGGCAGGCATCGACGTGCACCTGGTGGCGCTCAAGCCCCCGGCGGAACTCAGCGGTGACGCGGCGCAGGCCGCGCAGGATTGGCAAGGCGAGGGCGGGGCGGTGCACCCGTGGCCGCCGGACAGCGGGTCCGATTTCGACCTGGTGATCGATGCCATGCTCGGTACCGGCCTTGACCGCGAGGTGGGGGGGCGCTATCGGGAGGCGGTGGAATGGGTCAACCGCCAGCCCTGGCCGTGCCTGGCGGTCGACGTCCCCTCGGGGCTGAACGCCGACACCGGCACACCCATGGGGTGCGCCGTCGAGGCGGACGTGAGCGTCAGTTTCATCGGCCAGAAGCGTGGTTTGTACACGGCCGACGGCCCGGACCACGCCGGGGAGGTGCGTTTCGAGACGCTGCAGACGCCGTTCGAGATGCACCAGGCCATCGCTGACAGCGGCACTTTGATTCGTGAATATATTATTGTTCAAACACTGCAGCGCAGGGCGCGCAATGCCCACAAGGGGCATTTCGGTCATGTGCTGGTGGCCGGCGGCATCGAGGGCATGGGCGGCGCCCCGCGGCTGTGCGGCGAGGCCGCCCTGCGCGCGGGCGCGGGCCTGGTGTCGGTGGCGACGCATCCGACCCATGCGGCAGCGGTCCATCTCGGGCGTCCGGAGCTGATGGTGCACGCGGCTGCGGACGGGGATGCTCTGCAAGCCCTGTTGCAGCGCGCCACCGTCATCGCGCTGGGGCCCGGGCTGGGGCAGCAGGAGTGGTCGCGGTCATTGTGGGCGGCCTGCATCGACTCGCCCCTGCCGCTGGTGGTCGATGCGGATGGCCTCAACCTGTTGGCCGGCTCGGAACTCGAGCGGGACCATTGGATCCTGACGCCGCACCCGGCCGAGGCGGCGCGGCTGCTGGCCTGCGAGACGGCAGAGGTGCAGGCCGACCGGGTCGCGGCGGCGCTGGAGCTGGCGCGCCGCCGGCACGCCACCATCGCTCTGAAAGGCTGCGGCACCGTGGTTGCCGACCCCACCGGCCGATACGGCATCTGTTCGCTCGGCAACCCCGGCATGGCGACCGCGGGCACCGGCGACGTGCTGACCGGCGTCGTGGCCGCGTTGCTGGCGCAGGGCCTGGAGCCGATGCCGGCGGCCATGGCGGCGGTGGCCGCCCATGCCGCTGCCGGGGACCTGGCGGCCGAGGCCTGTGGGGAGCGGGGCCTGCTGGCCGGCGACATCACCCGTCGCTTGCCCCGCGTGCTCAACCCCTGAGCGAGGCGCTGCGCGATGGCTGAGCGACCGGCCGGGCATGTTTGCGACGAGGCGGCCCTGCAGCGTCTCGCGCGAGGACTGGCCCCGTCCATCCGAACGCCACTCGTGGTCTACCTGCACGGGGAGTTGGGGGCCGGTAAAACCACGCTGGCCAGGGCGTTGATCCAGGCGCTCGGTCACGCGGGCCGCGTGAAGAGCCCGACCTACGGTCTCCTCGAGCATTACGAATTGCCCTCCCTGCGCGTCCTGCACCTGGACCTGTACCGGATCGGGGACCCGGGCGAGCTGGAATTTCTCGGCATCCCGGATCTGCTGGATGACCGCACCCTGCTGCTGGTGGAGTGGCCGGAACGGGGCGGTGACCAGCTGCCCGCCGCCGACCTCAGTATCCACCTGGAACATGCCGGCCGGGTGCGCAGCCTCGCCTTTGACGCGCATTCCGAGTCCGGGCGGGGTTTGCTTCAGATACTTGCCGAGCTTATCAAATAGCTGTTCTAGCTAACGCATATATCCAACGGTTTTAAAAGTAAAACTGTTGCTTTTTCCGGAAAAGCAATTCATCATTATGCGTGCAACAGGGAGGTTGAAGCGTCGCATGGCATTACGCCGCGTCATCATGGCTCTGGTCCTCTGCCATCCGCTGGCCGTCTGGTCGGCCGAGGTAAGTGGCTTCCGCGTCTGGGCCGATCCCGAGAAAACACGCGCCGTGCTCGACCTGAGCGAGGCTTCCGAATACCGCCTGTTCACCCTGGACCGCCCGCACCGGGTGGTCATCGACCTCGACGCGGGCCGCGTTGCGACCCGCCTGCAGCTCGACCCCGAACACGCCGGCATCATCCAGGGCGTGCGCCAGGGCACGCCGAAGCCCGCCACCCTGCGCATCGTGCTGGACCTCGAACGCCAGGCCAAGCTCAAGAGTTTCCTGCTCGAGCCGACCGGGCAGTATGGGCACCGCCTGGTGGTCGACCTGTACGACGCCAGCAGCCCGTCGCCAGAGGCGGTGAAGACCGTGGCCGACGTGCAGCAGCCGAACCGAGACGTGCTGATCGCCATCGATGCGGGTCACGGTGGGGAGGACCCCGGCGCCACTGGGCCCCGGCGCACCCGGGAGAAGGACGTGGTGCTGCAAATTGCACGCGTGCTGAAGGCGAAGATCGACGCCGAGCCGGGCATGCGCGGCTACCTGGTCCGCGACGGCGATTACTACATCGCGCTGCGCGACCGCTATGAGAAGGCGCGACGAGCCAGGGCCGACCTGTTCGTCTCGATCCACGCCGACGCATTCCGCGACGCTCGGGTGGAGGGCAGCTCGGTGTTCGTGCTCTCGCGCCGCGGCGCCAGCAGTGAATACGCTCGCCTGATCGCGGACAGCGAAAACCGTTCGGACCTGGTGGGCGGGGTCAAGCTCAACGAGAAGGACGACATGCTGGCCTCGGTGTTGCTGGACCTGTCCCAGAGCGCCACCATGGGCGCCAGCAACGAGGTGGCGGAAAGTATCCTGGCCGCGCTGGCGCGCAACGGCAAGACCCACAAGGACCACGTGGGGCGGGCCAGTTTCATGGTGCTGAAGTCCCCGGACGTGCCCTCGGTGCTGGTGGAGACGGCCTTCATCAGCAACCACAAGGAAGAGAAGCGGCTGACCCAGAGGGAGTTCCAGCAGCGCATGAGCCAGTCGATCGCCGACGGCATCCGCAACTATTTCCACCGCCGTCCGCCGCCCGGCACCTGGCTGGCGTCGAACCGCGGCGCAGCGCGTCACATTGTCGCCCGTGGCGACACCCTGGACGGCATTGCCCGGCGCTACCAGGTCAGCCTGAACAGCCTGCGCCGCGCCAACAACATCAGCGGCAGCGGAGACCGCATCCTGGTCGGCACCGAGCTGGTGATTCCCACCGGCTGAACCGCAGCCCCGCGCACCCCACGATTCACCGGCCCGCGTCGCCCTGCGCGGTCCCCGGCCTTCGTTTATCATTGACGCTGACCCGACGCCAGCCGCGCCTGCGCCGATGCCCATTCGCCTGCTGCCTGAGAACCTGATCAACCAGATCGCCGCCGGGGAGGTGGTGGAGCGGCCCGCCTCGGTGGTCAAGGAACTGGTGGAAAACAGCCTGGACGCGGGCGCGAGCGACATCGTGGTCACGTTGGAGAAGGGCGGCAAACGCCTGATCCGCGTGATGGATGACGGCGCCGGCATGGCCCGCGAGGAGCTGGTGCTGGCGCTTACGCGCCACGCCACCAGCAAGATCAGCACGCTGCAGGACCTGGAGGCGGTGGCCACGCTGGGCTTCCGGGGCGAGGCGCTGCCCAGCATCGCGGCCGTCAGCCGGCTGCGGCTTGCCACGCGCAGCGCGGATGACGAACATGCCTGGGAGCTGCGGGCCGAGGGCGGCTCGATCGACGGGCCGGCACCCGCCGCCGGCGAGATCGGCACCCGGGTGGAGGTGCGCGACCTGTTCTACAACGTGCCCGCCCGCCGCAGTTTCCTGCGCACCGAGCGTACCGAGTTCGGACACATCGACGAGTTGCTGCGCCGGCTGGCGCTGGCACGCTTCGATGTGCGTTTCGAGTTGCGGCACGACGGGCGCGTGGTGCGCAGCCTGGCGCCGGCGCGGACCGCCGAGGAGGCCGCCGCGCGCCTGGCGAGCCTGTTCGGCCGGGAATTCCTGGCGCACGCCATGGAACTCGATGAGCAGCGCGGGCCCCTGTCGCTGACCGGCTGGGTGGCGGAGCCGCGCTTCAATCGCGCACAGGCCGACCGGCAGTTCTTCTTCGTCAATGGCCGCATGGTGCGTGACCGCGTGGTGGCGCACGCGGTGCGGCAGGCATTCCGGGACGTGCTGTTCCACGGCCGCCACCCGGCGTTCGTGCTGTTCCTAGAGCTGCCGCCCACGGCGGTCGACGTCAACGTGCACCCGCAAAAGCACGAGGTGCGCTTCCGGGAGGCGCGGGCGGTGCATGACTTCCTGTATTCGGTGCTGCACCGGGCACTGGCGGAGAGTGGCGCGGGCGCCGGGGCGTTGCGCCCGGGCAGCGCCGTGGACGGCGCCGGGACCGGGATGGATATGGGCAGCGCCCCGGTCGCGATTCCCATGGCGCTGCGCGAACAGGTGGCCGGGTACGCCCAGCCCTCCACGTCGCCACCCGTTAGCGCCGCGCCGGGCGGGGAGGACGGGGAGGTGCCGCCCCTGGGCTATGCGCTGGCGCAATTGCACGGCATCTACATCCTGGCCCAGAACCGGCAGGGATTGGTCCTGGTGGACATGCACGCGGCGCACGAGCGCATCACCTACGAGCGCCTCAAGGCAGGAGTGGGGGGGCAGGGCATCCGCAGCCAGCGGCTGCTGGTGCCCCTGCCGGTGCCGGTTTCCGAGCGCGAGGCCGAGGCGGTCGAGCAGCGCGCGGCGCAGTTGGCGGAGCTGGGCCTGGAGTGCGAGCGGGCCGGCCCCGAGTCGGTCGTCATCCGCGGGGTGCCCACCCTGCTGCAGGCGGCGGACCTGCCCGAGTTGCTGCGCGACGTGCTGGGCGAACTGGAACGGCACGGCGCCAGCCGGCGGCTGGAGTCGGCGGTGGACGAAGTGCTGTCCAGCATGGCCTGCCATGCCTCCGTGCGCGCCCACCGGCGCCTGGAGGTGGCAGAGATGAATGCCCTGCTGCGGGACATGGAGCGCACCGAACGTGCCGCCCAGTGCAGCCATGGACGGCCGACCTGGGTGCAGCTCGACCTGCAGGGGCTGGACCGCCTGTTCCAGCGCGGCCGCTGAGGCGGGCGGGGCTGGGCGCGATGGCCCGCAACACGGAGTCGCCGGCGGCCGTTTTCCTGATGGGGCCGACCGCGTCCGGCAAGACCGGGCTGGCGATCGCGCTGCATGAAGCGTTCCCGCTCGACATCATCAGTGTCGACTCGGCGCTGGTCTACCGCGATATGGACATCGGTACCGCCAAGCCCGATGCCGCGACCCTGCAGCGCGCGCCGCATCGCCTGATCGATATTCGGGACCCTGCCGAATCGTACTCCGCCGCCGCGTTTCGCGCGGATGCCCTGCGCGAGATGCAGCGCATCACCGCGGCGGGCCGGGTGCCGCTGCTGGTCGGTGGCACCATGCTCTATTTCCGCGCGCTGGAGGCAGGGTTGTCCCGGCTGCCCGAGGCCGATCCGGGCATCCGAGCGCAACTGGAGGAGGAGGCGTCCGAGCTGGGCTGGGGTGCGATGCACGCCCGGCTGGCGGCGCTGGACCCGGTGGCGGCGGCCAGGATCGACCCGAATGATCCGCAGCGGATTCAGCGGGCGCTGGAGGTGGTGCGGCTGACCGGCCAGCCCCTGAGCGAGCTGCAGGCGAAAGCGTCTCGCGAAGCCCTGCGCTACCGCGTGCTCAAACTGGTGGTCTGTCCGCAGCCCAGGTCCGAGTTGCACCGCCGGATCGAGCAGCGCTTTCGGGCCATGCTGACGGCGGGCTTCGTCGACGAGGTCCGAAGGTTGCATGCCCGCGGCGACCTGCATGCGCGGCTGCCGGCCATGCGGGCGGTGGGTTACCGCCAGGCCTGGGACTGGCTGGAGGGGCGCCTGGACGGTTCGGAATGGCAGGCGCGGGCGATTGCCGCCACAAGGCAACTGGCCAAGCGGCAATTGACCTGGTTGCGCAAGGAAAAAGGCTGCCTGTGGTATGATTCGGCTGCGGAAGGAATGCAGGCAAGGGTGTGTGCCGCGGTCGGGAAGTTCTTGAATTCGCAGGCATGAGGACCCATTGATTCCGTACTGCCACGGGCAGTAAAAATAAGATAAAGGAGCATGGACATGCCAAAGGGTCAATCATTGCAGGAGCCTTTCCTGAATGCGCTTCGTCGTGAACGGGTGCCGGTGTCCGTGTACCTGGTCAACGGCATCAAGCTGCAGGGCCAGATCGAGTCGTTCGACCAGTTCGTGGTGCTGCTCAAGAATTCGGTCAGCCAGATGATTTACAAGCACGCCATTTCGACCGTCGTTCCGGCACGGAGCGTGAGGGTGTCCGAAGAGGATGGCGAGTAGGCGCGCCTTTGTTTGAGCGGGCCGGGCGCGGCGACCGCGCCGTCATACTGCACCCGGTTTTCGCGGACACCGGACCGGATGCCATCGAGGAATTCAAGGATCTGGCGCGCTCCGCCGGCGTGGAGGTGGCGGCGGTCCTGACCGCACCCCGCGACCGGCCCGATCCCACCTTCTTCGTGGGCCGCGGCAAGATCGACGAACTGACGGCCTGCATCGAGCAGACCGACGCCGGGCTGGTGCTGGTCAGCCGCCCGCTGAGCGCCGTACAGGAGCGCAACATCGAACGGCAATGCCAGTGCCGGGTTCTCGACCGCACGACCCTGATCCTGGACATCTTCGCCCAGCGCGCCCGCAGCTACGAGGGCCGGCTGCAGGTCGAGCTGGCGCAGTTGCGCCACCTTTCCACCCGCCTGGTCCGTGGCTGGACGCACCTGGAGCGGCAGAAGGGCGGCATCGGGCTGCGGGGCCCGGGTGAAACCCAGCTGGAGACGGACCGCCGCCTGGTGGGCCAGCGCATCCGCACCCTGCGCAGCCGGCTGGACAAGGTCGGCCGGCAGCGTGCCCAGAGCCGGCGCAAGCGGCAGCGGCGGGAGGTGCAGACGGTGGCCCTGGTGGGTTATACCAATGCCGGCAAGTCCACCCTGTTCAACGCGCTGACCCGCGCCGAGGTGGACACCCGCGACATGCAGTTCGCCACCCTCGACCCGACGGTACGCCAGCTGGTGGACCATCCGGACGGCAAGATCCTGCTGGCCGACACGGTCGGTTTCGTCAGCGAACTGCCGCCGGAACTGATCGCGGCATTCCGTGCCACCCTGCTGGAAACCCGCGAGGCCGACCTGCTGCTGCACGTGATCGACGCCTCCGACCCGTTCCATGCCGAGCGCCGCGAGGAGGTCGAGCAGGTGCTCGAGACCATCGGCGCCGGGGCGATCCCCGCCATCCGCGTCTACAACAAGATCGATCGCACGGGGCAGCCCGCCGAAGTGCAGCGGGACGCCGACGGCCAGGTGGCACGGATTTCCGTTTCGGCCCTGGAGGGCATTGGCCTGGAAGCGCTGGGCGCGGCCATCGACGAGCGCCTCACCGGACATCGCGTGGACTGCTGGATTACGGTGCGCGGCGCCGATGCACGGCTGCGCGCGCGGCTGTTCGACATCGGCGCAGTGGCCGAGGAGCGCGTCGCGCCGGATGGGTCATGGCGTTTGCACATCGAGATGCCGCGGCGGGCTGCCGAGCGCCTGGCGCGGGAGCCGGGCGCAGCCGGCATCATGGCACGGGAGCAGTTGCTGGCCGCGCCGGCCCCACCCGGCGAGGCCGCCGCGGCAAAAAGCGGCGAGCACGCGGTCATTTCACGATAAAATATGTCTGCGGGCCGGCCGGTGCGCTTGAATCACCCGCCGGGCAACCCCAAGCTAGTGGTTGGCGCGGGCGCCGCACGGCATTGGCAAGCAGGAGAGCGTTATGCCCTGGAAAGAACCCGGACAGGGAGGCAAGGATCCCTGGCGGTCAGGTAATCAGCAACCCCCCGATCTGGACGACGTGTTTCGAAACATCGGCAACCGCTTCCGCGGGCTGTTCGGCGGCGGTGGCGGTCGCGGAGAGGACTCCGGCGCGGGTTCCGGAGGCATCATATCCCTGATCAGTTTGTTGCTGCTGTTCTGGGTGGCCTGGGACGCGGTGCACATCATCGACGAGGCCGAGCGAGGCGTGGTGTTGCGGTTCGGCAAGTATTCGCGCACCCTGCCGCCGGGCATCAACCTCACCCTGCCGCGCCCGATCGAGGCGCTGACCAAGGTCAACATCAGCAATGTCCGCTCGATGGAAAACCGCGGGCAAATGCTGAGCGAGGACGAAAATATCGTCGATCTGAACTACTCGGTGCAGTACCGGGTGAACAATGCCGAGTGGTTCCTGTTCAAGGTGCGCGACCCGGAACTGACCCTGCGCGAGGCGGCGGAGAGCGCACTGCGCGAATCGGTCGGCACCAACGGGCTGGATTTCATCCTCAGCGGCGCGGGACGGGAACGCGTCGGCGTGCAGACCGAGCAGGTGCTGCAGGAAACCCTCGACCGCTACGAGAGCGGCATCCAGATCACCAAGTTCAACCTCGAGTCATCCACGGCGCCGACCCAGGTGCTGGCCGCGTTCGAGGACGTGAACAAGGCCCGCGAGGATCGCGAGCGCTTCATCGAGGAAGCGCAGGTGCACGCCAACAGCGTGATCCCGGAGGCCAGGGGCGCTGCCGCGCGCATCGTGCAGGAGGCCGAGGGGTACCGCGACGCCACCGTGGCCCTGGCCAACGGTGAAGCCGATCGCTTCAGCCTGCTGTTGTCGGAATACCGGCAGGCGCCGGAGGTGACCCGTAAACGCCTGTACCTGCAAACCATGGAAAGCGTGCTGGCGCGCGTCAGCAAGATACTGCTCGACGTGGATGCCAGCGGCAACGTGCTGTACCTGCCGCTCAACCAGTTGGGGGGCGCGGCGGGGTCCATGCCGAACATGCCGCCGGTGGTGGTGCCCGAAGGCGCCGGGCCGGACGAGCGGGGCGTCGGCACCGGGCGCAATAGTGCGCGGGAGGGGCGGCGATGAGCAACCGACTGCTGCTACTGGTACTCGTGGTGCTGGGCGGTCTCGGCCTGGCCAGCGTGTTCACCGTCAACGAGACCGAGTACGCGATTCGCTTCCAGCTGGGCAAGATCGTACGCATGGATTACATGCCGGGGCTGCATTTCAAGCTCCCGTTCGTCAACAACGTGCGCAAGTTCGACCGGCGCATCCTCACCCTGGACACGGCCTCGGAGCGCATGCTCACCTCCGAGCAGAAGTTCGTGAACGTGGACTCCTTCGTCAAGTGGCGCATCAGCGACGTTTCGCAGTTCTACATCTCCACGCAGGGCAACGAGCGCGCCGCGCTCAACCGCCTGGAGCAGATCATTCGCGACGGCATGCGCAACCAGATTGCCAGCCGCACGCTGGTCGAGGTGGTCTCCGAGGAGCGCGTGAACATCATGGTGGCCATCGCGGAGGCCGCCAACCGGGCGACCGCCGAATTCGGCATCGACGTGGTGGACGTGCGGATCAAGAGCATCGAGTTGCCCGATGACGTCCGCGAATCGGTGTTCCGCCGCATGGCGACCGATCGCCAGAAGGAAGCCAACCTGTTGCGCTTCGAAGGTCGCGAGGAATCCGAGCGGATCCGCGCCAATGCCGACCGGCAGGTGCAGGTGATCCTGGCCAACGCCGAGCGGGACGGGCAACGCACCCGCGGCGAGGGTGATGCCCGGGCGACCGCGATCTATGCCGAGGCTTACGGCGCGGACGAGGAATTCTATGCCTTCTACCGCAGCCTGCAGGCATACGGCAACGCCTTCCGGGGCCGCGAGGACGTGCTGGTGCTCGATCCCGGTTCGGACTTCTTCGAGTATTTCGACCAGTATCGCTCCGGTAGCGACTGACGCGTTGGCGCGGGTCCTGGGGGAGCGGGAATGGCGCATGACCTGCTGACTGCGTTGGCGCTGGTGCTGATTCTGGAAGGCCTGCTGCCGACGGTGTCCCCCGGAACCTGGCTGAAGATGATGCAGGACGCCGCCCGGCTGGGCCCGCGCGCCATCCGGTGGGTGGGCGTCACCTTCATGCTGGCCGGCGCCATCCTGTTGCAATTGCTGCACTGAGCGCCGCGCTTCGAGAGGCAGACATGAGTCAAAGCATCGTCGTGCTCGGCACCCAGTGGGGGGACGAGGGCAAGGGCAAGATCGTCGATCTGCTGAGCCGCGAGATGGACGCGGTGGTGCGCTTCCAGGGCGGGCACAACGCCGGCCACACGCTGGTCATCGACGGTGACAAGACGGTACTGCACCTGATTCCCGCCGGCATCATGCAGCCCGGCGTGCAGTGTCTGATCGGCAACGGCGTGGTGCTGTCACTGGAGGCGCTCGGGGCCGAGGTGGACGCACTGGAACGGCGTGAGGTAGAGGTCCGTTCACGGCTCATGATTTCGCCCGCCTGCCCGGTCATCATGCCCTACCACGTGATACTCGATCGGGCCCGCGAGCAGGCGCGTGGCCACAAGGCGATCGGCACCACCTGCCGGGGCATCGGCCCGGCCTACGAAGACAAGGCCTCGCGGCGCGGCATCCGCGTCGCGGACCTGCTCAATGCCGAGCGGCTCGCGGACAAGCTGGGCGCGGTGATGGACTACCACAACTTCGTGCTGGTGAACCGCTACGGCGAGGCGGCACTGGACGTCGGCCGGACGCTGGATGAGTTGCTGCAGTTGACGGCCCAGTTTGCGGGCCTCGTGGGCGACGTCAGCGGCACCTTGCACCGGCTGCGGGCGGCCGGGAAGCGCATCCTGTTCGAGGGCGCGCAGGGCGCCTTGCTGGATATCGACCACGGCACCTATCCGTACGTCACCTCGTCCAATACGACCGTCGGCGGGGTGTGCACCGGCGCCGGGGTCGGGCCGGACGCGATCGACTACGTGCTGGGCATCACCAAGGCCTACACCACCCGGGTCGGCGGCGGGCCGTTTCCCACCGAGCTGTTCGACGATATCGGCGCCCGGATCGCGGAGGTGGGCGCCGAATTCGGCGCCACCACGGGGCGGCCGCGCCGTTGCGGGTGGCTGGATGCGGTGGCGCTGCGTCGCGCGGCGCGCTTGAACGGCCTGAGCGGCTTCTGCGTGACCAAGCTCGATGTGCTGGACGGCTTCGAGGAGGTGAAGGTCTGCACGGCCTACCGCTTCGATGGCGTCGAGGTGGACACGCCGCCCACCAACCCGGACGACTGGGAGCGGCTGGAACCCGTGTACCGGACGTTCCCCGGCTGGCGGGAGGCCACCCTCGGTGCCCGCGACGTCGAGGCGCTGCCCGTGGCCGCGCGCGACTACCTGCGCGCCATGGAGGAGCTCACCGGGGTGCCCGTGCACATCATTTCAACGGGCCCGGACCGCAACGACAACATCATCCTGCGGCACCCGCTGGAGGCCTGAGCAACAAAGCCCTGGCAGCGCGAGCTGCAGTGCATCGGAAGAGGGATGATGGTGCCGAGGAGAGGACTTGAACCTCCACGAGCTAAATGCTCACTGGCACCTGAAGCCAGCGCGTCTACCAATTCCGCCACCTCGGCAGGCGGGTCGGAGCGGAGTCGCTCCGGCCTGTTTGGCCCCGCGACAACCCCGCCGCCGGACCGCAGCGCACTCTAACCATTCGCCCCCGGCCTGTCAACCGGATTCCCAAGCCTGACGGGCGGTTGAGGGTACAATAGGCGCGAGCCTCTGGAGCACGGGAAACCTCCCGCATGCCACGAAAAAAGACCTCCACCCGAAGCGGCCGCGGACGCGGCCGGATCATGGCGAGTGCCCCCGGGCGCGATGCCATCCTGGCGCTCATGGAGCAGCGCGGACAGCCCATGGCCCGGCGCGAGATCGCCACCGCGCTGAAGGTCACGGGCGAGGACGCGGGCGAAATCCTGCGCCGCCGCCTGCAGGCCATGGTCAATGCCGGCCAGCTCATCCGGAACCGGCGCGGCGCCTATGGTCTCGTGAAGCGGATGGACCTGTTGGCCGGGCGCGTCAGCGGACATCCCGACGGCTATGGATTCGTGGTGCTGGAGGATGGCGAGGAGGACCTGTACCTGTCACCCCGGCAGATGCGCGGCGTATTGCATGGGGACCGGGTGCTCGCCAGCGTGGTCGGGGTCGATTCGCGCGGGCGGCGGGAGGGCGCGGTGCGCGAGGTTCTGCAGCGGGCGCACGAGGCCATCGTGGGACGCTACGTGGAAGAAAGCGGCGTGGGGTTCGTGGTGCCTGACAATCGTCGCATTGCCCAGGACGTGCTCATACCGCCCGGCCAGGCAGGCAAGGCGCGGCCGGGCGACGTGGTGGTCGCGGCCATTGTCGGCCAGCCGAGCACCAGCCAGGCACCGGTCGGCCGGATCACCGAGGTGCTGGGCCAGGCCTCGGCCCCCGGCATGGCCACCGAGATCGCCATCCGCGACTTCGGGCTGCCCCACGCGTGGCCGGGCGGCATCGAGGCCGAGGCGGAGCGGTTCGGCACCCGGGTGCCGGAGCGCCTGTACGCGGGCCGCCAGGATCTGCGGGACTTGCCGCTGGTGACCATCGACGGCCCGGATGCCCGGGATTTCGACGATGCGGTGTACGCCCGTCGCAATCGGGGCGGTTGGCGGCTGGTGGTGGCCATCGCGGACGTCGCCAGTTACGTGCAGCCCGGCAGCCGGCTTGACGAGGAAGCCCTGCTGCGGGCGACCTCGGTCTATTTTCCGAATCGCGTGATCCCGATGCTGCCGGAAGTCCTGTCCAACGGGCTCTGCTCGCTGAAGCCCGACCAGGACCGTCTGTGCCTGGCCTGCGACATGTCGGTCAATGATGAGGGGCGGGTGACGCGTTCCCGGTTCGTGGCCGGCGTCATGCGTTCCAGCGCACGCCTCACCTACGGGCAGGTAGGGCGCTACCTGGAGCAGGGGCAACTCGAGCGCCACGGAGGCGAGCGCGCCATCACCCGCAACCTCGACGACCTGCATGCGCTGTACCGGGCCCTGCGTCGCGCGCGCCTGAAGCGGGGGGCGATCGATTTTGAATCCTCCGAGGTCCGGTTCGGTTTCGACGCGGAGGGCTACGTCGATGCCCTGCTGCCGGTGCAGCGCAACGACGCGCACCGCATCATCGAGGAGTGCATGATCCTGGCCAACGTGGAGGCGGCCCGCTTCCTGCTGCGCCACCGCCTGGCGGCGCCGTTCCGGGTGCACGCGCCGCCGCCCGCGCTGAAGGTCGAGAGCCTGGCGCAGTTCCTGCAGGGGCAGGGCATTCGCGTGACCTGGCGCGATCATCCGCAACCGCGCGATTTCGAGCGCATCGTGGAGCAGGCCCGCGGCCGGCCCGACGAGCGGCTCATCATGGAGGTCCTGCTGCGCTCGCAGAGCCTGGCGGTCTATCAGCCCGGCAACCAGGGCCACTTCGGCCTCGCGCTGGAAGCCTATGCCCATTTCACCTCGCCGATCCGCCGCTACCCCGATTTGCTGGTGCACCGCGCGATCCACCACCAGCTGGCGCGCGGCAAGCCGACGGAATTCACCTATGGCGCCGCGCAGATGGAGCACCTGAGCCAGCTCTGTTCCGAGCGCGCGCGGCGGGCCGAGGAGGCCGAGCGCGATGTGGACGAGCGCCTCAAGTGCATTTACATGGAGCGGCACGTCGGCGAGGCATTCGACGGCATGGTCGCCGGCGTCACTTCGTTCGGGCTGTTCGTGGAACTGGACTACGGCAATGTCAGCGGCCTGCTGCACGTGACAGGCCTGCCCAATGATTATTATCATTTCGACCCGGTAGCCCACCGGCTGACCGGGGAGCGCCGGCGGCGCGTGTTCCAGCTGGCCGACCGGCTGCGGGTCAAGGTCGCGGCGGTCAACGTGGCGGAGCGCAAGATCGATTTTGAACTGGTGGAGTGAATGAAGGCACGACGTGAATCGATCCTGGCCGGCATCCAGCCGGTGGCGGCAGCGCTCAAGGCGAATGCCGGCGCGATCCGACGCATCCGGGTGGCCGAGGAATCCGGCAACCAGCGCGTGCGGGACCTGGCGCTGATGGCCGGCGACGCCGGCATCGAGGTGGTGGTGGAGCGGCGTGACCGGCTGGACCAGCTTGCGGGCATCGAGCGCCACCAGGACATCATCGCGGAAGTGCGCGACGAGGTGCTGGGTGAGGCGGACCTCGAACCGTTGCTGGAGGCGGTGCAGGGCGACCCCCTGCTGCTGGTGCTCGATGGCTTGCAGGATCCGCACAACCTGGGGGCCTGCCTGCGCACCGCGGAGGCGGCCGGAGCACACGCCGTCATTATCACGCGTGACCGCTCGGCCGGCCTCACCACGGCGGCGCGCAAGACCTCCGCGGGCGCCTCCGAACTGTTGCCGGTGTTGCAGGTCACCAACCTGGCGCGCGTGCTGCGCACCCTGAAGCAGCGCGGCATCTGGCTGGTCGGAACCAGCGAGGACGCCGAGCGGGAACTCTACGAACAGGATCTTTCCGGGCCGCTGGCGCTGGTGCTGGGCAGCGAAGGGCGGGGCATGCGCCGCCTGACCAGCGAATCCTGTGATTTCCTCGTGCGCATTCCGATGGCGGGGGCCATCGAGAGCCTCAACGTATCGGTGGCGGCCGGGGTGTGCCTGTACGAGGCGCTGCGCCAGCGCCGGCCAGGGCGCGCAGCCACCGCCGTGGCGCGGTGAGCGGCCTCGCGACACGCTGCGAGCTGGAGTTGCCGGCCTGGGTCGGCGGCTTCGTCGAGCGGTGGGGCGCGCCGTTGGATTCGCCACGGGCCGGCATGCGCCTGGCCATAGCCCTGGCCACCCAGAACATCGAGCACGACAGCGGCGGACCGTTTGCCGCGGTGGTGCTGGACGAGGCGGCCCGGCGGGTGGTGGCGGTGGGCGTGAACCAGGTCACCGCCTCCGGCTTGTCCATCGCCCATGCCGAGATCGTGGCGCTCAGCCTCGCCCAGCAGCGGCTGGGCGACTGGAACCTGGCCCGAGAAGCCCGCCTGACCCTGGTCACCACCTGTGAGCCCTGCGCGATGTGCTTCGGCGCCTTGCCCTGGTCCGGGGTCCGCCGCCTGGTGTGCGGCGCCCGCCAGGAGGATGCGGAGGCGGCGGGCTTCGACGAGGGTGACAAGCCGGCCGACTGGGTCGCCTCCCTGGTGGCGCGGGGGATCGAGGTCGAGCGCGACGTGCTGCGGACGGAGACCAGGGCGCTGTTCGGCGCCTACCGCCGACTGGGTGGAGAAATCTACAACGTCGGGGCGGACGGAGCCGGCGATTCGTGAGCCTGCGCGTGGCCATGGCCCAGGTGGCGCCCGCCTGGCTGCAGCGCGATGCCACCCTGGACAAGGTGGCCGACGGCGTGAGCCGGGCTGCGGACGAGGGGGCGCAGCTGGTGGTGTTCGGCGAAGCCCTGGTGCCGGGCTACCCGTTCTGGCCAGAGCTCACCGATGGCGCCCGCTTCGATTCCGAGCTGCAGAAGGAACTGTTCGCGCACTACGCCGACCAGGCCGTCGATATCGCGGGGGGCGGACTGCAGGCCCTGTGCCAGGTGGCTGGCGAGCGGGAGATCGCGGTGTACCTGGGTTGCATCGAGCGGGCCACCGAGCGTAGCGCGCACAGCCTGTATGCCAGTCTGGTGTTTATCGACCGCCAGGGGCGCATCGGCTCCGTGCACCGCAAACTCTGCCCCACGCATGAAGAGCGCCTGGTGTGGTCGCCCGGCGACGGTCACGGCCTGCAGGTGCACACGGTGGAGCCGTTCCGGGTCGGCGGGCTCAACTGCTGGGAGAACTGGATGCCGCTGGCGCGCGCGGCGCTGTATGCCCAGGGCGAAAACCTGCATGTGGCGGTGTGGCCCGGCAATCTGCGCAACACGGCCGACATCACGCGCTTCATCGCGCGGGAAGGACGTTCGTACGTGGTGTCGGTGTCAGGCCTGATGCATCGCGACTGGATTCCCGCCACCGTGCCGCACGCCGCAGCCATTCGGGCGGCCGCGCCGGCCTGGTTGGCCAACGGCGGTTCGTGCATCGCGGGGCCCGATGGTGAGTGGCTGGTGGAGCCGGTGACCGAGCGCGAAACGCTGCAGTGCGCCGACCTCGATCTCGAGCGGGTGTACCGCGAGCGCCAGAATTTCGACCCCGCGGGCCACTATTCCCGCCCGGACGTGACCCACCTCGACGTCGACCGCCGGCGCCAGTCCACCGTCACCTTCCGCGACGACTGACTCAACCGGTCGCAGGCCCGATCCCGCCGTCCGCGCCGATCTCGCCCGCCAGTTGCTCCAGAAATTGCTGCATATATGCCACCCGGCGCCGGGCCTCCTGCCGGCCGGCGCGGGTGCGCATGGTGTCGGGCAGCGTGAACAGCTTCTGGTAGAAGTGATCCAGCGTGTAACGGCGATCGTCGGGCGCGCGCCCGGCGCAGAACGGGTCGTCTTCGGCGTACAGGGACGTGCCCATGCGGGCCCCGGTCATCAGGCAGCGCGCGATGCCAATCGCGCCCAGCGCCTCCAGGCGGTCCGCGTCCTGTACGATGCGCGCCTCCAGCGTACGCGGGTCGATGCCGGCCGAGAAGCTGTGTGCCTCGATCGCGTGGTGCACGGCTTCGAGCCAGCGCTGCGGAAATTCGGTGCCGGCCAGGAACGCCACCGCCGCGTCGGCCGCCAGCCGCGAGGCGCGTGAGCGGTCGGGGGAGTCCTTGGGTACCGGGACGCAGTCGTGCAGCCAGGCCGCGGCGAGCGTAATCGATTCATTAGCAGCTTCTATATCAGTAAGATATAACGTGTTGTTAACAACACGCTTCACATGTGAAAGGTCGTGAGCCGGGTCGTCGTCCAGCTGCTGCTGCAGAAAAGCCAGGCACCGGGCTTCGAGCGCCGCGCGGATCATCGGGGTCGCGTCCTCCGCTTTTGCCTGCGGGGCGGGCGTTCGGGCTTCAGTGCCAGGCGGGGGGCGCTGGCAGCCAGCCCGACGTCCTCGCGCAGCACCCGGTGGTCGCGCGGAGTGAGTTCCCGGAAATGACCAGCCCGGAGGCCGCGCGGCAGGAACAATGCGCCGTAGCGCACCCGCTTCAGGCGGCTCACGCTCACGCCCTGCGAGGCCCACAGGCGGCGCACCTCGCGGTTGCGGCCCTCCAGCAGGGTAACGTGAAACCAGCGGTTCTCGCCGCGGGCGCCGGCTGGCACGATGTCGCTGAAACAGGCCGGGCCGTCCTCCAGTTCGACGCCATCGCGCAGGCGCTGCAGGACCGTGGCATCGATGTCACCGCGCACCCGGCAGGCATATTCGCGGTCCACCCGGTTGGAGGGGTGCATCATGGCATGCGCCAGCTCACCGTCGGTGGTCAGCAGCAGCAAGCCGGTGGTGTTGATGTCGAGCCGGCCCACCGCCACCCAGCGCGCCCCGTCGGCCGGCGGCAGGCGGTCGAATACCGTGGGCCGTCCCTGGGGGTCGCTGCGGGTGGTGACTTCGCCCTCGGGCTTGTTGTAGACGATGCTACGATGCTGCGGGAGGTCCTCGACCACCCGCCACCGGCGCCCATCGAATTCGATACGGTCTCCGGTGGCGACGGTGGTGCCGGGGCCCGCGACGCGTCCGCCCACGCGCACCTTGCCGGCTTCGATCTCGCGCTCGATGGCCCGCCTCGAGCCCAGCCCGGCGGCCGCCATCAGCTTCTGGATGCGTTGCCGGGCAGGGCGCGGCGGTCGGCCCGGGCGCGCGACGCTCATCGCTCCGCTTCGGCGCTCTCCGGGCCGCCAGCGTCCGGGTCCTCCGCGCCGTCCCCTGCCGCTTCCGCTTCATCGGCCCGGAATGCGGGCGTGGCCTGCTCCAGGTCCAGTTCGGGCTCCAGGGTGTCCATGTCCTTGATCTCGGCCAGGGTGGGCAACTCGTCCAGGCTCTGGAGGTTGAAGTAGTCGAGGAACGTCCGGGTGGTGCCGAACAGGGCTGGCTTGCCGGGCACGTCACGGTGGCCCACTACCCGTATCCACTCGCGCTCCTGCAGCGTGCGGATGATGTTGGAGCTCAGCGAAACCCCGCGCACGGACTCGATCTCGCCGCGCGTGATGGGTTGCCGATAGGCAATCAGGGCCAGCGTCTCCAGCATGGCGCGCGAATAGCGCTGCGGGCGCTCCTCCCACAGGCGAGTGATCCAGGGCTGCAGGCCCTGCCTGACCTGGTAGCGGAAACCGCTCGCAACCTGCTGCAATTCCACGCCCCGCCCGGCGCAATCCTCGCGCAATTCCTCCAGGGCCCGGCTGATCTGATCTGCCGGCGGGCGTTCTTCGTCGCTGAACAGCGCCGCCAGCTGGGCGGGATTCAGCGGCTCGCCGGCCGCCAGCAGGGCGGCCTCGATGATCTGCTTGAGCTGTCCGGTGGCGGATTCGGATCGTTCAGGCATGTTCGGGGATCCTGGCGGTGTCGTCCGGGGCGCCGGGCGACTTCACATACAACTGGCCGAGGGGCTCGTTCTGGATCACGTCGACCAGCCCCTCGCGGCTCAGCTCCATCAGGGCCAGGAACGCGACCACCACGCCGCGTCGGCCTTCCCCGGAAGTGAACAGGCGCGCGAACTCCAGGTAGGAGTGGCCGGACAAGCGGTCCATGATCATCGACATTCGCTCCCGCACCGACAGCGGCTCGAGCTCGATATGGTGATGGGTGAACAGCTCGGCGCGGCTCATCACGTCCTGCAGCGCGAGCAAGACCTCGCGCAGGCGGACTTCCGGAGGCAGTCGCACCACGGTGCGGTGATCCACGTGCGCGCCGGCCGTGAACAGGTCGCGACCCATGCGCGGCAGCCCGTCGAGGTCCTCCGCGGCCTGTTTGAAGCGTTCGTATTCCTGCAGCCTGCGCACCAATTCCGCGCGCGGGTCCTCCTCCTCGCCATCCTCGCGTCCCGGCCGGGGCAGCAGCATCCTCGACTTGATCTCCGCCAGGATCGCGGCCATGACGAGGTATTCGGCGGCCAGTTCGATCTTGAATTCCTGCAGCACCTCGATGTACTGGACGTACTGGCGGGTGATTTCCACCATCGGGATGTCGAGGATATCCAGGTTCTGGCGCCGGATGAGGTAGAGCAGCAGGTCCAGCGGTCCCTCGAACGCTTCCAGAATCACTTCCAGCGCATCCGGGGGGATGTAGAGGTCTTCCGGCACCTGCGTGTAGGGCTGCCCCTGCACGATGGCGAACGGCATCTCGCCCTGGTGGAGCCCTGGCCGTTCGGTTGGCGGGGGATTTTGGGGGCCTGGGGGCAACAGTGACTTCCGATCGGTTGGCGGGTCAGAGGAAGTCTATCATGCCCGCGCCGCGTCGCAGCACCACCGGCCGCTCCCCGGTGAGGTCGAGCAGGGTGGTGGGCTCGAGCGGGCAGTAACCCGCGTCCACGAACAGGTCGACCTGGCCGTAAACCTCGTCGTAAAGATCCTGGCTGTCTACGATTTCACCCTGGGGGTCGGGTAGCAACAGGGAGGAGCTGAGCAGGGGCTCGTCCATGACCTCGAGCAGGGCCTGCACGAACGGATGGTCGGGTATGCGCACGCCGATGGTGTGCTGCTTGTTGGCCCGGGCCATACGGGGCACGCGGCTGCTGGCCGGCAGCACGAAGGTGTAGGGACCCGGAGTCAGCTGCCGGATGAGCCGGTGCGCGGCGTTGCCGAGCCGGGCCAGGTTGCCGACGTCCGACAGGCTGCGGCAGCAATAGGTGAAATGATGCTGGCGGCTGAGTTCGCGCAGGCGGATTACCCGGTCGCGGGCGGCGCGGTTGCCCGACCGCCAGCCGAGTGCGTAGCCAGAGTCCGTGGGGTAGGCAATCAGCCCGCCACGGACCAGCACGCCGGCGATGTGCTCGATCTGCCGCGGCTTGGCGCCGCGGGCGGTGATTTCGATTAACTCGCTCATGACTCGAATAACGCTTTCGCGGGCCTATTTTACGCCGCGGGGGCAGCCCACGACAGGGGGCGCGGGCGGCGGCGAAGGGGGCGCCGCGCCGCCCCCGGGTGCGGGCCGGCGCTTGAGTCCGCTCCCGGGGCCACGTAAGCTGCGCTCAGCCCGACGCCATGGAGGCCCCACCCGCATGTGGTACGTCATCCTCGCGCGCGACGGCGCGGACAGCCTGGCTTTGCGCGAGGCGGCGCGCCCGGCGCACCTGGAGCGCCTGCGCGCGCTCCAGGACCAGGGCCGCTTGCTGGCGGCCGGGCCATTGCCGGCCATTGACGCGCACGACCCCGGACCCGCGGGTTTCGAGGGGTCTCTGATCATCGCCCATTTCGATTCGCTCGAGGAGGCGCGCAGCTGGGCCGAGGCCGACCCCTATCGGGCGGCGGGCGTGTACCGCGGTCTCGAAGTCATGCCGTTCCGGGGAGTGCTGCCCGCGTGAAGGCCGAACAGCGACTGGCGGCGATTCGGGAGCGGCTGCAGGCCGCACTGTGCCCGGAATCGCTGGTGGTCGAGGACGAGAGCCACCTGCATGTCGGCCACGTCGGTGCGCGAGACGGGCGCGGCCATTTCCGGGTCATGATCGTATCGCCGGCATTCAATGGTAAACCCATGCTCGCCCGCCACCGAGCCGTGTACACGGCGCTGGGCGAACTCATGCAGTCCGATATCCATGCGCTGGCCATCGAGGCGGTGGCCAGCGATGAGCTCTGAGTGCTGGCGCCGGGTCAGGGCAGGGCGACGGGGTCCGGCGCCTGCCAGCCTGCCGCGCGGTGTTCGGCCACCACCGTGGTGTCGATGCCGCCGCGCACGTTGAAGGCGGCGGTGAGGCGCATGTACCGGGGTTCCGTGGCGGCCACCAGGTCGCCCAGTATCTGGTTGGTCACGGCCTCGTGAAAGGCGCCCTCGTCGCGGTAGCTCCAGATGTAGAGCTTCAGCGACTTGAGCTCCACGCACATGCGGTCGGGGACGTACTCGAGCAGCAGGGTGGCGAAATCGGGCTGGCCGGTCTTGGGGCACAGGCAGGTGAACTCCGGCATGCGGATGCGAATGGTATAATCACGCTCGGGATGCGGGTTCGGAAAGATTTCGAGATCCCTGCTGGGTCGGGTCGCCATCGTGCCACTCCGGAAAACAATAATCGGGCGGGAACTTTACTCATCCCTGATCACAGATTCAATCGATGCGACTGACGGCCATTAAGCTCGCCGGGTTCAAATCCTTCGTGGATCCAACGACCTTCCGGGCACCCACCAACCTCACCGGAATCGTCGGCCCGAACGGCTGCGGCAAGTCCAACATCATCGATGCGGTGCGCTGGGTGATGGGCGAGGGTTCCGCGCGCGTCCTGCGCGGCGAATTGATGTCCGATGTCATCTTCTCCGGTTCCTCCACGCGCAAGCCCGTGGGCACCGCTTCCGTGGAGTTGCTGTTCGATAATTCCGATGGACAGATTGGCGGTGAATTCGCCGCCTACGCGGAGATTTCGGTCAAGCGCGTGGTCGGTCGCGACGGTATCTCGGTATACACGCTGAACGGCACGCGATGCCGGCGCAAGGACGTGCGGGACCTGTTCCTCGGCACGGGGCTGGGCTCCAAGAGCTACTCGATCATCGAGCAAGGCATGATTTCGCAGGTGGTCGATGCGCGCCCCGACGAGATTCGCGCGCACCTCGAGGAGGCTGCGGGTATCTCGAAGTACAAGGAGCGCCGCCGCGAGACCGAGAGCCGCATCGCCCACACGCGCGAGAACCTCGACCGCCTGGCCGACCTGCGCGAGGAGGTGGGCAATCACCTGGCGCGGCTCAAGCGGCAGGCCCGCGCCGCGGAGCGCTATCGCAAGCTCAAGCAGCAGCAGCGAGACCTGGAAACCCGCCTGCTGGCCTTACGCTGGCGGGACGAGGTGGCGCGGGCAGATGCCGGCCGCGCCGGCCTGCGCGGCCAGGAAACGGCTTTGGAAGAACGGCGCGCGGCACAGCGGGCGGCGGAGGCCGGCCTGGAAGAGTTGCATCAGCAGCAGGCGCAGGCCAACGAGGCTTTCAGCGAGGTGCAGGCGGAACTGTACGCGGTCACCAGTGACATCGCGCGGCTCGAGCAGAGCATCCAGCATGGACGTGAGCTGCAGTCGCTGCAGCGCAAGGAGCATGAGGAAGTCGGGCAGGCACTGGCGGAGTTGGAGCAGCACATGGCGCTCGATCGGGCCCAGATGGAAGACTTCACCGGGCGCCTCGCGGAATTGACGCCGGCGCTGGAGGAGGCGCAGGCGGAGGACACCGCGGCGGAAGCGGATTTGCAGGCAGTGGAGGCCGAGGTGCAGGCCTGGCAGTCCCGACTGGAGACGCACCACCAGGGCAGCGCCGAGCGTAACCGCGTGGCCGACGGGCTGCGGGCGCGGGTCGAGGTTCTGGACCAGCGCATCGCCGCGGCCGCGCAGCGCATGGAAGAACTGCGCAGCGAGACCGCCGACGCCGATCCGGAACCCCTGGACCAGGCGCAACGCGAGCTTCAGCGCCGCTGCAAATCCGCTGCGGCCGCCGAGGCCGGCAAGCAGGGCGAGCTGGATGATGCGCGCAATCGCCTCACCGAGCTCCAGGAAGCGCTACGGGCCAGCTCGGCAGAGGAGGCGCAGCAGCGCCGCGAATTGCAGGCTCTCGAGGCGCGGCTCGCCACCCTGAACGCGCTGCAGGCGGCCGCGGAGAGCCAGGGCCAGGCGCGCGAGTGGATCACTGGCCAGGGACTGGGGGACGCGCCGCGGCTGGTCACCCAGTTGCGCACGGAGAGCGGTTGGGAGCCGGCCGTCGAGCAGGTTCTGGGCCACTGGCTGGACGCGCTGATGGTGACCGACCTGGCGGGCCATGCGGCCGCGGTCGGCGCGCTGGAGGGGGCTGGGCTGGGCATGCTGCAGGACCGGTCCGGCGGCGTGCGACCGAGGTCCGGCTCATTGGCTGAGAAAGTCAAGGGGCCGGACCCCGTCATCGCCATGTTGAACCGTGTGCGGGTGGCGGAGGACCTCGCCTCCGCCATCGAATTGCTGGATGAGTTCGACCAGGAAGAATCCGCGATCACCCGGGCGGGCGAGTGGGTGGGCCCGGGCTGGGTGCGGGTCGCCGGGCGCGCGGCCTCCGGCGCCGGCGCGCTGGAGCGGCAACAGGAAATCGAGACGCTGACCAAGCAGGCCGACGATCTGCGCGCGCATTGTGCGAAGCTGGAATCGGGCAACGAGTCCGCACGCGAGGCTCGCCACGCCCTGGAGGTCGAGGTGACGCGCCTGCAGGACGAGGCCAATGGCTTGCACCGGCAGCGCGCGGAACTGGAGGCCGAGCTGGGCGGCGCCCAGGGCAGGATCGACGACCTGACGCAGCGGGGCGAGCGGCTCGGGCGCGAACTGCAGCAGCTCGAGGAGGCGCAGCAGGCGGATGCAGCCGCACTCGCTGAGACCCGCGGAGAACTGGAGCAAGTGCTGGAATCCATGGCCGGCCTCGAGGCCGAACGCGCCGAACTCGAGCAGCAGCGCACGCCATTGCTGGAGCGCCGCACGCAGGCCCGGACGGTGGCGGCGAGCGCGCGCGAGAAACGCCACGAGCTGGCGGTGCGCGCGGGTTCGAACCAGGCCAGCCTGGATTCTCTCACGCAGTCACTGGGCCGCATGGACACGCAGATTGCGCAGTTGCAGCAGCGGAGGGAGACGCTGGCGGGGCTGATCGCGGAGGCAGAAGACCCCGCGGCCGGGGTGCAGGGCGAGATGGACGGATTGCTGGCGCGGCGGGTCGAGGTGGAGCAGAAGCAGGCCGAGGCGCGGCGCGGAATCCAGGCACTGGAGGAAACATACCGGGAACTCGATGCGACCCGGCAGGAGTCCGTACAAGCGGTCGAAGCCGTGCGCCAGGAGCTGGAACACACCCGGCTCCAGCAGCAGGAGCTGGAGCTCAATGCCCGGACCCTGCGGCGGCAGACCGAAGCGCTCGGGGCGGAGATCGAGGCCGTTGCGGGTTCGATTCCCGAGGATGCCGATGCGGGGCAGTGGGAGGAGGACATCGAGCGCCTGGGCACGCGCATTTCGCGCCTGGAGCCCGTGAACCTCGCGGCGATCCAGGAGTACGAAGAAGAACTGAAACGCAAGGAATACCTGGACGCCCAGAACGAAGATCTGATCGAGGCGCTCACGACCCTCGAGGGCGCCATCGCCCGCATCGACCGCCAGACCCGCACCCGCTTCAAGGACACTTTCGAGCGGGTCAACAAGGGCATGCAGGAGCTCTTTCCCCGCCTGTTCGGGGGCGGCCATGGCTACCTGGAGTTGACCGGGGAGGACCTGCTGACCACGGGCGTGGGCATCATGGGACGGCCACCCGGCAAGCGGGTCAGCAGCATCCACCTGTTATCGGGCGGCGAGAAAGCGCTGACCGCGGTGGCGTTCGTGTTCGCGATTTTCCGGCTCAATCCCGCTCCGTTCTGCCTGCTTGACGAGGTCGACGCGCCATTGGATGATGCCAACGTGGGGCGGTTCTCGGCGCTCGTGCGGGAGATGGCCGAGAACGTCCAGTTCATCATCGTGACCCACAACAAGATCACGATGGAGATGGTGCACCAGCTCAGCGGGGTAACCATGCGGGAGCCCGGCGTCTCGCGCCTGGTGCAGGTGGATATCGAGGAGGCGGCCCGGCTGGCGGAAGACTGAGCCCATGGACATCACGACGTTCCGCTGGATTCTGATCATTCTGGGCGTGCTGATCATTGCCGGCATCATCCTGTTCGGCCACCCGCAGAAGAAGCGCCAACCGCGCGCCTCGCGCCGCCGCAATCGACGCACCCGGGGCCCGCAGCGGGCCCGGCGGGAGCCGGTGCTGCTGGATGAGGAAGACGCGGAGGTCGAACCGGCGCCGGCCGGGCAAGGGCAGCTGGACATCGGGGTTGCCCAATCCACCCCCAGCGAGCCGCAGGCGCCGCCCGCACCGCCGCCCGAGAAGATCGTTACCCTGTACCTGCAGGCGCGCGACAACCACCGCATTTCCGGGGTCGACCTGCTCGATGCCGCGCTCAAGGCCGGCATGGTGTTCGGCGTGCGCGACATCTTCCACCGGACCAACGACGATGGCGAGATCATTTTCAGCATGGCCAACCTCACCGAGCCCGGGTACTTCGACAAGAGCGCCTGGAACAGTCTGGAAACCATCGGCGTGACCCTGTTCATGACCCTGCCGGGCCCGCTGCCGGCCATCGACGCCTGGAACTCCATGCTGGCCACCTCGCGCCGGGTCGCGGAGTTGCTGCATGCCGACCTGCTGGACGAGCAGCACTCGGCCTTCACCCGCCAGCGAGAGGGCCAGATCCGGGAGGAGCTGCGCAGCTACGACCGCGACAAGCTGCCCGAGTCATGAGCGGGGCGGACACGCGCCAGGCGGCCGCCCAAGCCCGGATCACCGAACTCAGAGCGCAGATCGAGCAGCACAATTACCGCTACCACGTGCTCGACGATCCCCTCGTCCCGGATGCCGAGTTCGACCGCCTGATGCGTGAACTGGCCGAACTCGAGGCGGAGCATCCGGAACTGGTTACGCCGGATTCACCAACCCAGAGGGTCGGCGGGGCGCCGGCCGAGGGCTTCGAGGAAGTGCGGCACGCGGTTCCCATGCTGTCGCTGGCCAATGCGTTTTCCGCGGACGAGGTGCAGGATTTCGACCGCCGCGTGCGCGGCGGACTGGAGACGGAATCGGTCATCTACGCGGCCGAGCCCAAGCTGGACGGGGTGGCCATCGCGCTGACCTACGAGAACGGGCGGCTGCTGCGGGCGGCGACCCGCGGTGACGGGCAGCGGGGGGAGAACGTCACGGCCAACGTCCGCACCATTCCCTCGGTGCCGCTGCGCCTGAGGGGTGGCGGCTGGCCGCACCGCCTGGAGGTACGCGGCGAGATTTACATGCCGCTGGCCGGGTTCAGGGCCTACAACGAGACGGCGAGCGCCGCCGGCGAGAAGACGCTGGTGAATCCCCGCAACGCCGCCGCGGGCAGCTTGCGCCAGCTCGATCCAGCCGTCACCGCCAGCCGCCCGCTGGCCTTTTTTGCCTACAGCGTCGCGCTGGCGGACGGCCTGGCGGACAGCCACAGCGCGGCCATGAAGCAGCTCAGGGAATGGGGCCTGCCGGTCAACCCGGAAGCGCGCACCGTGCAGGGTGCGGAGGGTTGCCTGGCCTATCACGCGGAACTGCAGCGCAAGCGGGAGCGCCTGCCCTACGAGATCGACGGGGTGGTGTACAAGGTGGATGACCGCACGCAGCAGGATACCCTCGGCTACGTCAGCCGCGCGCCGCGCTGGGCTCTGGCACACAAGTTCCCGGCGCAGGAGGAGGTCACGCGGCTGGTCTCGATCGACGTGCAGGTAGGCCGCACCGGGGCGCTGACCCCCGTTGCCCGGCTGGAGCCGGTGTTCGTCGGCGGGGTGACCGTGACCAACGCCACCCTCCACAACGAGGACGAGATCCGGCGCAAGGACGTGCGCGCGGGCGACTGGGTGGTGGTGCGGCGGGCCGGGGACGTCATACCGGAAGTGGTGAGCGTGATCCTTGAGCGGCGCGAGGGCGCGTCACCGGAGTTCGTAATGCCGGTGGCCTGTCCGGTCTGCGGGTCGGCCGTGGAGCGGATCGAGGGCGAGGCGGTGGCCCGCTGTAGCGGGGGGCTGTTCTGTCCCGCCCAGCGCAAGCAGAGCATTCGCCATTTCGCCTCCCGCCACGCCATGGACATCGAGGGTTTGGGGGACAAGCTGGTCGAGCAACTGGTCGACGGCGAGCTGGTGCATTCGGTGGCGGACCTGTACCGGCTCGGGGTCGAACAGCTCGCGGCCCTGGAGCGGATGGGCCAGAAATCCGCCCGGAACCTGGTCGACGAGCTCCAGCGCAGCAAACGCCCGGAACTCGCGCGCCTGTTGTATGCCCTGGGCATCCGCGAGGTCGGAGAGGTCACGGCCGGCTCCCTGGCCCGGCACTTCGGCGACCTGGAGGCGCTGATGGCGGCTGACGAGGAGGCCCTGACGGCGGTCCCGGATGTGGGCCCGGTGGTTGCGCACCATGTGCATGCGTTTTTCCGCGAGCCCCACAACCTGGAAGTGATCCGTGCCCTGCAGCAGGCCGGGCTGGAATGGCAGGCGCCCCGCGAGGCGGCGGGGCCCGGGCCGCTGGCGGGTCAGACCTGGGTGCTCACGGGCGCGCTCAGCATGCCACGCATGCGGGCTCGGTCGCTTCTGGAATCCCTGGGTGCGAAGGTGGCAGGGAGCGTCTCGCGCAAGACGTCCGTGGTGTTGGCGGGCGAGGCGGCCGGATCAAAGCGGGCCAGGGCGGAGCAGCTCGGGGTCGAGGTGATCGACGAGGAAGCTTTCAGGCGGCTGCTCGCGGAACACGGCTTGCAGGCAGACTAGTCGGTGGTTTGCGCTGCGTTGTCAGCGCCGGGCAAGAGCTGGCGGACGCGGTACACTGGCGCATGAGTTCCTTCCGAGGTCACATAGAGATAAGCCCCATCGGCGGAATAGCCGATCGCCTCCTCCTTGCGGCTCGGCGGCCCTTCGAACTCCAGCGGTGAGCGGGTGAGGGCGTCCGGCCAGGATTCCCCCTCCGCGCGTTCGAACAGGTACACGCTGCGATAGGAGATGATCGCCGCGTGCCGGCCGTCGGGGCTGATATCGAAGCCGGTGGGTTGCGAAATCCATGGCCAGTCGCGCTCGCCGAAGACGGCGAGATCGCGGCTGGCGGGGCGGCGGAAGGAGACGGTCTCGCCCAGGAAGGCCAGCTCGGCCGCTTCGCTGGCGAGGGCGCTGGCCAGCGGGATGCCGTAAATGCGCGGCGGCTTGTCGCGCTTGGTCACGATCAGCAGGCGTCCTGCGGCCGCATCCCAAGCTAGCGATTCGGCGTCGCGCGGCCCGTCCGGGTAGGTCAGTCGGATGCGGTGATGAAGTGCCGACTCGCCGCCAAACCGGCCATCGCTGCCAGGCAGCGGTTCGGCCACGAAATACAGGGTCAGCGTCTCGTGCCGTGCCAGGTTGTCGCCGATGTCCGCGACCACCAGCAAAGGTCCCGATGCCGAGGGAACCGTGGTGATGTCCTCCCAGTCGCGATTCTCGGCCCCCGTAATCTGCACCGCGCCCAGGTCGGAACCGGCGGCGTCGATGACGTGCACGATGGCCTCGCCATCGTCGTTATGGACGAAAAACGCCCCGTCGGTGCCTTGCGCGGCCTGGATGCCGCTGACCTCGTCCAGTCTCGGGGCCTCCAGCTTGCCGGTGGCGAGCATGCCGATGGAGGCGGATGATTGGGGTTCGCAGGCCGCCAGGGTGGTCGCCAGGGCACAGGTCAGGGCGCGGAGGGAGCAGGGTCGCATCGCGCCATTCTGACAGATTCGCGAGGTCGGACAAGCACCGCGGGCACCGGCGCGGCCCGTGCAGTCCCCCAATAGGCTAATATTTGGCTGTCGAGCTCCGGAAGACCCGTTGTCATGAGTTTTCCCGCGTTGCCCAATGAACATGCCCTGGCGGTGCTGTTGATGACGGTGCTGGCCCTGTACCTGTTCACCCGGGAGCGGATTCCGCTGGAGTCCTCCAGCCTGTTCGTGCTGGTCACGCTGGTGGTTGGATTCGAGCTGTTCCCATACCACTCCGAACAGGGCACCCTGGAGACGGCGGAGTTCTTCCACGGCTTCGGCCACGAGGCGCTGGTGGCCGTCTGCGCGCTGATGATCGCCGGGCACGCCCTGGTGCGGACCGGCGCCCTGGAGCCGGTGGCGCGGCGGCTGGGCCGGGTCTGGAAGCGCAGTCCCGCGCTCGCGCTGTTGGCCACGCTGATCGTGGGGGCCGCACTCAGCGCGTTCATGAACAACACGCCCATCGTGGTGCTGATGCTGCCGATGCTGATCGGCGCGGCCTTGCGCAGCAATACGCCGACCGCCGGGGTACTGCTGCCGATGGGGCTCGCCACCCTGATAGGGGGCATGAGCACCACCATCGGCACCTCGACCAACCTGCTGGTGGTCTCCGTGGCCGCGGACATGGGCATGGAGCGTTTCCAGATGTTCGATTTCCTGCAACCCGTGCTGATCGCCGGGGGGGTCGCGGTGCTGTACCTCTGGCTGATCGCGCCGCGTTTGATCCCGGACCGCAAGCCGCCGATTGCGGACGCATCTTCGCGCGTTTACCACGCCCAGCTGACGCTGGCCGAGGACAGCCCCTTGATTGGCCAGCGCCTGGCCGTGGCGTTCGAGAAAACCGCCAACGAGATGCAGGTCAACCGGATGCTGCGCGGTGACAATCTGTACATCTCGCCCTTGCCCGACGTGCGGATCCGCGCCGGTGACCGACTGCTGGTGACCGATACCGTGGATCGCCTGAAGGATTTCCAGGCCATGCTGGGCGCGGAGCTGGGCACGGTGGGCGATGCCGACGAGGCCACCGAGGAGCTGCAACTGGCCGAGGTCGCCGTGGTGGGCGGGTCCCGCCTGCACGGCCTCCGGCTCGGCGATGTGCGCCTCAAGCAGCAGTACGGCCTGGACTTGCTGGCCGTGCACCGGGCGGGGGGGGTGATCGGCTATCGCACGCCCGATCTGCAGACGCTCAAGCTGCGTGCGAGCGACGTGCTGCTGGTGCAGGGCCGCCCGCAGGACATTTCGCAGCTGAAGCGGGGTGGCGAACTGCTGGTGCTGGACAGCACCACCGACCTGCCGCGGACGCGCAAGGCCCCGCTGGCGCTGGCGACCATGGTGGCGGTGATCCTGATGGCGGCGCTGGGCTGGCTGCCGATTCACGTCAGCGCCCTGCTGGGCTGTTTCGTCATGATCCTGACCGGCTGCCTCGCCTGGCGGGACGCCACGCGCGCGTTGAGCGCGCAGGTGATTCTCATCATTGTCGCCTCGCTGGCACTGGGCTCGGCCCTCATGAGGACCGGCGGCGCGGACTACCTGGCCCAGGTATTCCTGTTTTCGACCGCTGGCCTGTCACCGTCATGGGTACTGGCCTTGCTGATGCTGCTGATGGCGGTATTCACCAACATCGTCTCCAATAACGCGGCGGCCGTGATCGGCACGCCGATTGCGATCAGCATCGCCATGGAGCTGGGCCTGCCGCTGGAGCCCTTCGTGCTGGCCGTGCTGTTCGGCGCCAACCTGAGCTTCGTCACGCCCATGGCCTACAAGACCAACCTGCTGGTGATGAATGCCGGTGGCTACCGGTTTACCGACTTCGTGCGCGTCGGGACGCCCCTGACGGTCATCATGTGGGTGGTGCTCAGCACGGTGCTGTCGTACGCCTACCAACTCTGAGCCAGTCGTCCCGCACCCCGCGCAATTGACGTCGGTCAATGAACCGTGGCGCAGCGGCGGTATGATGATTGTGCACGAAGGGGAGCGGAGCAAAGCCCCGACCCGACCGGCTTCGAAGCGAGGCCAGGAAATGTCAGCGGACTGCCCTGCCGGGAACCGGAGTGCCGGCCCGCGGTTCACGGTGCCGACGAAGGAGGGCGTGCCCTCCGGCGCCGAGCCGCGGGTTTCGTTTGGCCTGAGTTCAGCTGCCGCCGATGGGTGCCTGTGGGTCCGCCAGGAAGGCCTGGATGGCTGCGGTCACGGAGGCCGGCTGCTCGAGAGGTGAACTGTGGCCGGCGCCGGGAATCTCGACGTAGCGGGCGCCTGTGATGGCCGCATGCATGCGGCGTGCGGTGGCGGGCGGGGTGGCGGTATCCTCTGCCCCCGCAACGATCAGCGTCGGGGTTCGTATGCGATGCAACGCGTCCGCGACACCCGCACGGTACAGCACGCCCGCGGTCGCCTTCAGTAACGCGCGCCGCCGCGCGTCCCGGACCAGTGCCTGCCAGCGTTCCGTCACCGCTTGCATTGCCGGGTCGGCCAGCGTGGAGGCCCCGAACATGACCGGCAGGATGGGGCGGAGCAGCGCTCGGAAGCCGAATACCCTGGCCCACGCCCGCATCAGCCAGTACTGAACGAATTTGCCGGGCGGATCGGTCTCCGCAGTGGTGTTGACCAGCACCAGCGAGCGCAGCAGTTCGGGCCGCCGGATGGCCAGCCGCAGGCCGACGAAACCGCCCATGGAGAGTCCCACGAAGTGGCAGGGCGCAGCCCCCAGGCGCTCGATCAATGCGGCTGCATCGGCGGTGAGGCTGTCCATATCGTAACCGCTGCGCGTCGGCTCGCTGCGGCCCTGGCCCCGGTGGTCATAGGCGATGCAGCGAAAGCGCTCGGCCAGCGCCTCCAGCTGGGCGTCGAACATGGTGTGGTCCATGAGCAGTCCGTGCGAGAACACGATGTTCTCGGGTCCCCGGCCTGCCTGCCGGTACCACAGCGAGGCACCGTTGATATCGAGCGCGGGCATGATTCCGAACCTTTGCTGATGACGGTCAATTGGTCACAACAGGCCCAGTGTAAACTGAAATCGGACACCGTACGGCTTCACGGGGATATGTCATGAACGATTTCAAGGACCTGTTGGGCGATATCCGGCAAGCACGCGACGAGATCCATGTCCGCCTTCACCTGGCTTCCATGGAGGCCCGCGAGGAATGGGGCAAGCTGGAGGCGAAATGGGACGACTTTGCCGCCCGCGCCGATGTCGAGGCCACCACCGAGGGGGTGGGGGCGGCCTTGCACCAACTGGGCGGCGAGCTGAAAGAGGGCTACCTGCGCCTGCGTGACGCCCTGCGCGGCTGAGCGGCCCGGTCAGTCCGATCGACGCCGATTCCCGGCCCCGCCCGTCCCCGGGCGGGTGCATCGCTTGCCCGAACGTGGTAAGAAGCACCCGGGGGTGGACGAGCCGGACACTTGAGACTGCTGCTGATCGTCAATGAACGGGCCGCTTCCGGCAAACACGCGGGAAGCCTGCCGCGCATCCTGGAGGCGCTGGCCGCGCGCGGCGTGTCCGCGGAGGCAGCGACGACGCTGCCCGGCGGGCGGACCGCCAGCCTGGTCGGGGCAGCCGACCTGTCCGGTTACGACGGCCTGGTCGCGGTCGGCGGGGACGGTACGCTGTTCGAGGTGCTCAACGGGTTGCTGCAGCATGCGCCCGAGGCGCGCCCGCCGCTGGGCGTGGTGCCGCTGGGCACGGGCAATGCGTTCTCCAAGGACCTCGGGCTTGCCGATCGCGACTGGCGAGCGGCGGTCGACAAGCTCACCCGCGGGTCGACGTTCCGGGTCGACGTGGGGCACGCGGCGACACCGTCGGATGCGTTCCACTTTCTCAACATCATCGGCCTGGGGTTGCCGGTCGCGGCCGGCCAGGTCGCCAACCGCCTCAAATGGGCAGGCCCGGGCGCCTACACGCTCGGCACCCTGTGGCAGTTGAGGCGGTTGCGCACGGTGCCCCTGCGCTTGCGACTGGATGGCCGCCCGCTGGAGCGGGATGGCCTCCTCATCGAGGCCTCGAATTCGCGCTACACCGGCACGCACTTCCTGATCGCGCCCGCGGCGCGGCTGGATGACGGCCTGCTGGATGTCACCCTGGTTGCAGGTTTGACGCGACGGCGACTGCTGCGATTGTTGCCCACGGTGTACTCGGGCGGACACCTGCGTTTCGAGGAGGTCAGCACCTGGCAGGTGCGCGAACTCTGCATCGATGCGCCGGCCGACCTGCCGCTGAGCGTCGATGGCGAGTTGCGGGGGACGAGCCCGGTGACGATTCGTTGCCTGCCCCGTGCGGTGGAGATGTTTTGCTGAACGCGGCGCCGGGCCATCGGCCCGGCACCGGTTCGTGGCAAGCGCTAGTCGAGGTCCTTGTAGTTGAACTTCTGGCCGCCCACCGAGGCCTCGTACATCAGACCGCCCTCGGCAATCGTGAACACGGCCACGCCCTTGCTGTAGTCGGCATCCGCCGATGCGCCGGCGGTCACCGCCACGGCCGAGACCTGCGCGCCGAGTTCGAAGTTGCCGCGCTGGAAATCCTCCAGGGCGGTCTGGTCACGGAAGAAGATGTACTCGGCATAAACTTGCCCGCCCAACTGGAAACCGACCGTGACCTGGGTGAGGGTGACCCGGCCCAGCGTCCGGTCGCCCTGGATCAGCAAGCCTTTGCCCCGCGCGCCGCCGATGCCGATACCGCCTTTGCCGACGCGTGGAAAGACGGCGTAGCCGGCCGCCTGTTCGAACCACTTCAGCATGCCGGGATCTTCGTCCTTGGCCATGACGATGGCCTTGGCGACCGACAGTTCCATTTCGTTGTTGTTGTCCGGGGTCCATTCCGCGAAAGCCAGAGGGGCTGCGACCAACAGGCCGATGATGGGAAACAGGAGTTGTTTGCGCATGGGTTTCTCCAGGATTGCGGGGGTGGCTTGGAAAATTCGCGACACTATAAACCAACGGCGCACCGGTTTACAGACGCTGGAGTGCGGCAGGACGGCCGTGACCACCGTATGCCGCGGCGCTGGCTGCGGGGTGCTCTCCCGGTCGCCGTTTGCGCCCATGCGGGGCCGGTGGTCTAATGCCGGTGCGAGCGGTGGGGAGTGATGGCAATGGTGGAGTTCGGCGCGGTGATGGAGGCCTCACCGGGGTATACCGCGCCGCTCGCCGCGCGCCTCGAGGCGCTCGGCTTCGACATGGTGCTGGTCCCCGACACCCAGAACCTGGCACCGGATCCCATCGGACAGTTGTCGCTGGCGAGCGCCGCCACCCGGGCCATGCGCCTCGGCACCGGGGTCAGCAACCCGGTGACCCGCGATGTCTCGGTATTGGCCTGCGCCATGGCGACCCTGCAGCTGCAGTCCGGGGGCCGGGCGATCTGCGGCATCGGGCGAGGGGATTCGTCCGTGGCGCACATCGGGCGGCGCCATGCAACCACAAAAGAGTTGCGTACCTACATCGAGCGCTTGCGCGCCTACACGGCCGGGCAGGCCGTGGATCGCGACGGCCACACCTCCGCCATGCGGTGGCTGCAGGATATGGAGCTCGCGCCGATACCCATCGATGTCGCCTGTACCGGTCCCCGCACCATACGCCTGGCGGTCGACGTGGCCGATCGGGTCAGTTTCGCCGTGGGCAGCGCACCGGAACGTGTCGCTTGGGCGATGGAGGTGGCGCTGGCCCGCCTGGCGGAGACCGGCCGGCCACGAGAGAGCGTGCAGATCGGCGCTTACGTGAACCTGGTCTGCGATCCGGACGAGGCGCGCGCGATTGACCTGGGCCGCATGATCGCCGGCATGGTGGCGCATTTCGCCGGCATGCGGGACGCGCCCCTGGATCACTTGCCGGATCGTTTGCGCGGCCTCGCGGAACACATGCAACGGGCCTATGACATGCAACACCATGCCCAGGACCGGGGCAGTCACCTGGCCGAGGTCAGCGATGAGTTCGTCGACTGGTTCTCGATTTGCGGCCCGCCGGACAAATGCCGCGCGCGCCTGGGCGAGTTGCTGGACCTGGGCCTGGAGCACGTGTATCAGCTCGGGGGCTCGCCGGTGGCGCAGCCGCACGGCGCGCGGCAGGCCGCCATGGTCGAGCAGGCCGCGGGGTTCGCCCGCGAGGTCATCCCGTACTTTCGCGGTCAGCACCCGGAGGCGAGCGGCGCGTGATGTCCGGATCGGGTCGCGAACCGCACGTCGCGCCGTACAGCTGGTATGTGGTCGGCGTGCTGACCTTCGCCTACCTGGTGTCGTTCCTGGACCGCCAGATACTGGCCCTGATGGTGGTACCCATCAAGGCGGATCTCGGCCTCAGCGACACCGAGATCAGCCTGCTGATGGGCCTGGCCTTCAGCATTTTCTATGTCACGATGGGAATTCCGCTGGGGCGCCTGGCAGACCATCGCAGCCGGCGTGCGATCATCTCGGTCGGGGTCGGTACCTGGAGCCTGATGACGGCCGCCTGCGGGCTGGCGGGCAGTTTTGGGCAGTTGTTCCTGGCGCGCATCGGGGTCGGCGTGGGGGAGGCGGCGTTGACGCCCAGCGCGGTGTCGATGATCTCCGATTACTTTCCCCGCAACCGCCGCGGACGAGCGATCGCGACCTACAACATGGGCATTTCGCTCGGCACCGGTTTTGCCATGGTGCTGGGCGGCGCGGTGGTGGCCTACGTGGCCAGCGCGCCCGCGCTGGAGCTGCCCTTCGTCGGCGCGCTGCGCGGCTGGCAGTATGTATTCCTGCTGGTTGCGCTGCCCGGGCTGCTGGTGCTCGCGCTGATGATGACGGTCCGCGAGCCGCTGCGCATGGAACGGCTGCCGGGCGACGCGCCGGTGATGCCGCTGCGGGAGGTCACCGATTTCCTGTGGGAGCGCCGGAGGCTCTACGTGACGCTGTTTCTGGGCATGTCGGTGGCCACCATCATCGGCTATGCGTATTTTTCCTGGATTCCCACCATGTTCGTGCGTCATTTCGGCTGGACCATTCCGCAGACGGGCCTGGCTTACGGCACCGTCATCCTGCTGGCCGGGCCGGCGGGCGTGCTGGGGGGCGGTTGGCTCATCGACCGGCTGTCGGTGGCAGGCCACGCCGATGCGCCCGCGCGGGTGGCCCTGCTGGGCGCGGTGATCACCCTGCCCAGCACGCTGCTGGTGGCGCTCATGCCGAGCCCGGGGTGGACCATCGCCATGCTGGTGCCGGCCAGTATCGGGCCGGCCATGGCCTCGGCCGCCGGTTCGGCCGCGGTGGCCATGGTCACCCCGAACCAGCTGCGCGGGCAGACCATCGCCTTGTACCTGTTCACGATCTCGATTCTTGGCCTGACCATCGGCCCCACGGCGGTCGCGGTGCTCACCGACCACCTGTTCGCCGACGAGGGGATGTTGCACTGGTCGATCGGCATCGTCAGCACGCTGTCCGCCACTTTTTCGGTGATCATGCTCGGCGCCTGCCTGCGGCCTTACCGCGTTGCGGTGCGGGCGCTGCTCGCAGGCCAGGAATAGCGCTTTTCGCAGCCCGGCTAGTTCGCCTGGCTGTTTCTGTGGTCGTGGATTTCCTCGGCCAGGCGGGCGGCTTTCTTGCGGGCTGCGGACAGGCGCGAGGAGGAAAGTTCGCTGGCGGTCCGGTCACGGGCCTCGACCAGGTGCGCATCGTTTGAATTCGCGGCCAGCACGCTGAACCACACGTAGGCCTCGGCCCGGTCCTGCGAGAGGCCCTGGCCGATGTCGTACATCAAAGCCAGGTTGTACTGCGCCATGGTGTCGCCCTGCCTGGCGGCCAGCCGATACCATTTGACCGCTTCGTGGTAATTCTGCGCTACGCCCTGGCCGATGTCGTACATCATGCCCACCGTGGTCTGGGCCGAGGCCAGGCCCTGCCCGGCGGCGGCGCGCAGCCACTCCATGGCCACGACCAGGTCCTGGGCGACGCCCACGCCGTTGTAGTACATCATGCCGAGTTGATACCGTGCTTCCGCGTGATTCTGTGCGGCGGCCAGCAGCCACCACTTCATGGCCGCGTCGAGATCCTGAGGCGTGCCCCGGCCGTTGTAGTAGAGCAGGCCGAGATGGTATTGGGCCTGCTTGACGCCCTGGTCCGCCGCGCGCTGGTACCACTCGAGCGCCAGGGCATCGTCCTGCGGCAGGCCCAGGCCCCGCGCATGGTGCTCGCCGAGTTCGAATTGCGCGGCGCCATCGCCCTGTTCGGCGGCGGCCACCAGGCGGGCGAGCGCGGCGGATGCATCCGCCGCCTCGGGCGCATTGAGTTCGCACCCGCCGATGGCGAGCGAGGAGAGCAGGATGATGAACGCGTTCCGCACTGCCTGATCCCTGGCCTGTGTACAATGATTATGGCGCATGACCGGCAAAAATTCACCCCGGGTCGTTCCGCCGGCCACCTTGCCCGCTCGTTTAACCGGGGTAGGGGACGGCGCTCGACCGGCCGCGGCCAGCGCCGATGGAACCAACCCGGGCCGCTGGCGGGGTGATGCCTGCGCGCACAGGAACCGGCTATGACAGGTATTCCCGTACTCACCTACCACTCCTTACACGCGCCGGGCGACGGGTATGCGAGTAACGACCACGTGGCACTGGCGGCGGACCTGGTCACCCTGATGGAGGCCGGCTACGAGGTGGTCTCGCTGGGAGAGATCGTCGATCGCCTGCTGCAGCGGGACGCGGACTGGTTCATGTCCGGCGGCAAAGCCGGCATCAGCTTCGACGATGGCTGCAACCACGACTTCCTCGACTTTTCCCACCCCGGCCTGCCGACCCTGAAGAGCTTCAATACCCTGCTCGCGGAATTCAACCGCCGCCATGCCCCCCCGAGGCCGGCGCGGGCCACGAGTTTCGTGATCGCCTCGCCGGTCGCCACCGAGATCCTGGACCGCACCTGCATCGCCGGTCGCGGCGACTGGCACAGCGGCTGGTGGCGCGATGCGGTGCAGGGCGGCCTGCTCGATATCGGCAGCCATGGCTGGGACCACCTGCATCCCAGCCTGCCGTTCGTGTGCCATACGCGCGGGGCGCGCGACGACTTCTCGCAGGTCGACAACGCCCACGACGCGGCCATGCAGATCGAGCAGGCGGAAGCCTATATCCGGCAGGTCATCGGCGCGGAGCATGCCACCGGGCTGTTCGCCTACCCGGGCGGCAAGGCCAGCCGCTACCTCGTGGAGGAGTATTTTCCCGCCCAGGGCCTCATCCGGGCCGCGTTCGGCACCGGTGGCCAGCCCGTAAGCATCCAATCGAACCGCTGGCACCTGCCGCGCTACGTCTGTGGCGAACACTGGTCCTCGCCGGCGGAACTCGCCGTGCTGCTGCAGCCGGGCCGATGACGGCGCGCTCGACATGATCCGGACTCCGGATTTCCTGATCATCGGCGCCCAGAAGTGCGGCACCAGCTGGCTGCATCACCAGCTGCGTCAGTCCCGCGACATCTTCATGCCCGAGGACAAGGATTTCGAGCATTTCAGCTACGTCGGCAACCTGAACCCCGCCGCCTTCGAGCGCTACTGCCGGCGTTTCGCGGACGCCGGCGGGGCCCGCGTGGTGGGGGATGCCAACGCGGCGTACTTCTGGACCCGCACCGGTTCGCCCTGGAGCCGGCAGCCTGACAGCTTCAACCCGGACATCCCGCGCAGCGTGCACGCAGCCTGCGGGCCGGACCTCAAGCTGGTGCTGATCCTGCGCGACCCGGTGGAGCGCGCGATATCGGCCTACCTGCACCACATCCGCCACGGCGCGATCACCCCGGCCACCTCGATCCTCGACCGGGACTTGCCGCTCGGGATCGTCGACATGAGCCTGTTTCGCATCCACCTGGACAATTGGCTGGCCGTCTATCCGCGGGCCGCCCTGCACCTCATCCCCCGCCTGCCATCCGACGACGACGACTCGGTGCGCCTGGTGGAGGGGGCCTGCCGCTTCCTGGACGCCGCGCCGCCCGAGCGGGCACGCTACCATCTGGCCCCGGTGTTCCCGGGGCTGCCGCGCATCGTCGATGCGCAGGGGGTGTGGCTGAGTGAGCGGAGTGGCGTGCCGGACCTGGGGGCGGGGCAGCCCCAGCGCGTGGTCGGCGATGAGCGCTTCTGGCGCGTGGTGAGCGCTGCGGAACTGGAGGCCCTCAACGGGCTGCTCGATGCGCAGCGGATCAGCGCCTGAACGCGAGCCCCCTTCCGGGGCGCCGCAGGCGAGTGCCCAAGGGTTTCTGCGCCAGCATAAAAATCGCCGGCCGAGTGACTCGGGCCGGCGATCGGGATGTCTGGCTCCCCGGGTTGGACTCGAACCAACGACCTAGTGATTAACAGTCACCCGCTCTAACCAGCTGAGCTACCGGGGAAGGGCATGAAGGCGCGGTATTGTCCGTGGTTTGATAGGGGCAGTCAAGCCCGCTCGGGCGCGTCGGAAACGCGCGGACACGGGCGTTTCAGGGGCACTCCGGGGGGGCGTCTGCGGGCGCTTCCGCAGTGCGGATGCGGCCCGAGTTGGAGACGAAAAGGTAGCGGGCGGGGACGGCCTCGGGACCGGCGCAAAACGCGATGCGAACGTTACTGCCGGCCGCTGCGCCACTCGGCGTGAAGCGCAGGCGGGTGCGCCCGGCCGAGCTCTGGATGCGGACCCCGGGCGCGGGCTGGCCGTGGCGCAGCAGGGGCTCCGCGGGCTGGCGCTCGCGGTCGCCATTGAAATCCTGGAACAGCAGCCAGCCGGCCTGCCAGTGCGTGCCCGCGTCGCATCCGGCGGGCTGGCGCGCCGGGCAGACCACCGTGGCGCCGCCGCGCAGGATGGCCTGGTTGCGGGCCAGGGCGAGGTCGGAGTGCAGCTGCCCCACGGCGGCGTCCAAGGCAGTGTTGCGGGTGAGCTTGCGGGCCGTCGGCACGCCGGCCGCGAACAGCAGTGCGACGATCGCCAGGGCGATAATCAATTCGAGTGCCGTCACGCCGCGGTGTAGCGTTGCCATGGCAGGGCAGGCTAGCCGTCGCCCCGCACTGTGCGCCAGCGGCAAGTATCCCGCCGGGGGTTAGGAAATCGGCGCTTGGCCGTCCAGTGCCGTGCGCAGGGCGGATTCGATGCGCTGCACGCAGTCCTGCAGGTTCTCCATGCTGGTGGCAAACGACAGCCGTAAGCGTCCGGGCGCGCCGAACGCCGTGCCGGGCACCATCGCCACACCCGCGTGTTCCAGGAACCAGGCTGCGAGCTCCACGTCGTCGCGCACGCCGGGCAGGCGCTCGATCACCGCTTCGAAGGACGGGAAGGCATAGAAGGCGCCGTCACAGCCCGGGCACTCGACGCCCTCGATGGCGTTCAGCGCCGGCACCAGGTACTCGTATCGGCGCTTGAATTCGTCGCGCATTTCCCGCACGCATTCCTGCGGCCCATCGAGCGCCGCGGCAGCCGCGGCCTGCGAGATGGAACAGGCGCCGGAGGTCACCTGGCTCTGGACCTTGCGCATGGCGCGGATCAGGGGCTCCGGGCCGGCCGCGTAGCCGATACGCCAGCCGGTCATGGCGTAGGCCTTGGACACGCCGTTGATGACCACCGTGCGCTCGATCAGGTCCGGGCAGGCGTTCAGGAAGGTGGCGAACGGCTCGTCGCCCCAGTAGATGTGTTCGTAAATGTCGTCGCACACCACCAGCACCTTGGGATGCTCGGCCAGCACCGCGCCCAGCGCACGGTATTCCTCCATGCCGTACACCTGGCCGGTGGGGTTGGAGGGCGAATTGACGATCAACAGCCGGGTGTTGTCGGTGAGCGAGGCCTCGAGTTGGCGGGGCGTGATCTTGAAACCGGATTCGGCATCGGTCGCCAGCATCACCGGCTGGCCGCCGGCCAGCTTGACCATGTCCGGATACGACACCCAGTACGGCGCCGGCACGATCACCTCGTGATCCTCGTTCAGCACCGCGGTGAGCAGGTTGAACAGCGCCTGCTTGGCGCCATTGGAGACGATGATCTGCCCCGGCTCGAATGCCAGGCGGTTGTCATCGCGCAGCTTGCGGATAATGGCCTGCTTGAGCGCGGCGGTGCCGTCCACCGGGGGGTACTTGGTCTCGCCCTCGCGGATGGCCTGCATGGCGGCCTGCTTGATGTGGTCGGGGGTGTCGAAATCGGGCTCGCCGAAACCCAGCGAGATGATGTCCCGGCCGGCGGCGCGCAATTCTGCCGCTTTCATGGATACCGCGATGGTCGCGGCGGGCTTGATCTGGTTGACGCGGTTGGAGATCTTCAAAGGCACTCGGCTGTTCCCTGTGTAATCGCTGGTCGCCTGGCCGGCGCGCGCGGCCGCCGGTCGGCGTCCCGGCTCAGTTGATTTGGGTCGGTTGGCGGTTCGCATCCCTGCTGTGCGCGGCTGTCAACGCAATAACGGTATCTCGGCCGAGATCCTGCTTGCAACCGCATTGTCCACCTTATTCTCGATCTGCATGATCCGCGTCACCTTCACGTGGGGCAGGATGCGCCGAAAGCGGTCGGTGTTGTTGATCTGCCGAATGAGGTTGATCTGGCCGTCGAGGGATTGCGCCGGGGCGGCGGCACTCATGAGCCGCTGTAGCAGCAGGCCGGTCAGTGATTGCATGGTTATCCTCTGGTCAGGGTCATGGTGGCCGCGCTGCCCGTCGCCGGGCGCGAAAAACGCCTTCGAAAATCAGCGGCCGGTATAATAGCAAGTTTGCGCGGCCACGAAATCACCGATGCCCGAAACCCATCGCCCGTTCCGCCTGCACAGCGAATTCGAGCCGGCCGGAGACCAGCCGGAAGCGATCGAGCGGCTGGTCGAGGGGCTGCAAGCCGGGCTCGCGCACCTGACGCTGCTGGGCGTGACCGGCTCCGGCAAGACCTTCACCATGGCCAACGTCATCGAGCGGCTGCAGCGGCCGACCCTGGTCATGGCCCCCAACAAGACCCTGGCCGCGCAGCTCTACGGCGAGTTCCGCGAATTCTTTCCCGAAAACGCCGTCGAGTATTTCGTTTCCTACTACGACTACTACCAGCCCGAGGCCTACGTGCCCGCCACCGACCTGTACATCGAGAAAGATGCCTCGATCAACGAGCACATCGAGCAGATGCGGCTGTCGGCGACCAAGGCCCTGCTCGAGCGCCGCGACACCATCATCGTCGCGACGGTGTCGGCCATCTACGGTCTCGGCGACCCCACCCAGTACCTGAGCATGGTGCTGCACGTGTCCCGCGGCGAGCTGATCGACCAGCGCAGCATCCTGCGGCGCCTGGCGGAAATGCAGTACAGCCGCAACGACATGGAGTTGCGGCGCGGCACCTACCGGGTGCGGGGCGAGCTGATCGACATCTTTCCCGGCGACGCGGAAACCCAGGCGGTGCGCATCGAGCTGTTCGACGAGGAGGTGGAGTCCATCGCGGTGTTCGACCCCCTGACCGGCGAGGTGCTGCGCAAGCTGCCCCGCATCACCATCTATCCCAAATCGCATTACGTGACGCCCCGCCAGGTGGTGCTGGACGCGGTGGAGGCCGTCGGCGCGGAGCTCAAGGAACGCCTGGCCCAGCTGCGCGATACGGAGCGCCTGGTGGAGGCGCAACGCCTGGAGCAGCGCACGCGCTACGACATGGAGATGATGCTGGAGCTGGGCTACTGCAACGGCATCGAGAATTATTCCCGGCACCTCACCGGCCGCGGCCCGGGCGAGCCGCCACCCACCCTGTTCGACTACCTGCCCGAGGACGCCCTGTTGATCCTGGACGAGAGCCACGTGCTGGTGCCGCAGCTCGGCGGCATGTACCGGGGCGACCGGTCGCGCAAGGAAAACCTCGTGACCTACGGCTTCCGCCTGCCTTCCGCGCTGGACAACCGGCCGCTGCGCTTCGAGGAATGGGAGGCCCGCGCCGGGCAACGCATCTACGTCTCGGCCACCCCGCGCGAATACGAGCTGACGCACTCCGGCGAGGTGGTGGAGCAGGTGGTGCGGCCGACCGGGCTGGTCGACCCGGCGGTCGAGGTGCGGCCGGTGGCTACCCAGGTCGACGACCTGCTGTCCGAAATCACCGAGCGCACCAAGCTCGGCGACCGGGTGCTGGTCACGACGCTCACCAAGCGCATGGCGGAAGACCTGACCGAGTACCTGGCCGAGCACGGCGTGCGGGTGCGCTACCTGCACTCGGACATCGATACCGTGGAGCGGGTCGAGATCATCCGCGACCTGCGGCTGGGCGAGTTCGACGTGCTGGTGGGCATCAACCTGTTGCGCGAGGGGCTGGATATGCCCGAGGTGTCGCTGGTCGCCATCCTCGACGCCGACCGCGAGGGCTACCTGCGTTCCGACGCCTCGCTGATCCAGACCATCGGGCGCGCGGCGCGCAACGTGCGCGGCAAGGCCATCCTGTATGCCGATCGCATGACCGGGTCGATGCAGCGCGCCATCGATGAGACCGAGCGGCGCCGCGCCAGGCAGGTGGACTACAACCGCCAGCACGGGATCACGCCGCAGACGGTGCAGAAGCGCATCGCCGACATCATGGAAGGGGCGCGGGATGCCGGGCCGGGCCGGCGCCGACGGGCCGTGGAGGCCGCCGAGGCGTCCGCGGCCTACCGGGCGCTGGCGCCGGCGCAACTCGGCAAGTCCATTGCCGAGCTGGAGCAGCAGATGTTCCGGCACGCCGAGCTGCTGGANNGAGCTGCTGGAATTCGAGGAGGCTGCGCGGGTGCGTGACGAGATCCAGCGCCTGCGTGAGGCCGTGCTCAGGCAGCCCGAGGTTCGGGTGCTGGCGGACTAGGGCGACCCGGCCCGCGCCGGGATGCGCAGATCGACCCACACCAGGCGGTGATCCGAAAAACCGGCTGCGGCATGCCCCGGCTGGCCGGCCGCGGGCCAGAACACGCCGCAGCCCAGCACCTCCAGCCCTGCGGCGGGCAACACGTAATCGATGCGCAGGTTGCCGACGGCATCGTCGCCGATGTCGGCCGTGTCCGCCGCGGGGTCACCCCGATGGTCGCGGTTGGCGCCGGCCTGGGCCGCGCTGGCCTCGGCGCCGCCAGCGCTCAGTGGCACGCACCCGGCGTTCACCCGTTCGTGGTCCAGCAATTGGCGGACCGCGGCCCGCGTTGAATCGCCGTCCTGCGGGTCGGCGTTGAGGTCGCCGGCGATGACGAACGCCGCCTGCGGCGCAAGTCCGCCGCGCTCCCCCGCGTCGTCCACCAGGTAGGAAGCCGCCCCCGCACGGACGTAGTCGGCCCACAGGCGGATCTCGTCGTGGTTGCGCCGCCCGTTGCGGTCCTCGGGCCCGTCGAACACGGGCGGGGTGGGGTGGCTGGCCAGCAGGTGAACGGTGGTTTC
>JABAOH010131694.1_pt2 | contig 48960 bp, 43 predicted proteins | sample 7062181 | NCBI WGS metagenome assembly JABAOH01 (sample SAMN14538630, study PRJNA623070) | marine sediment metagenome | biome: marine biome [ENVO:00000428]; feature: marine pelagic biome [ENVO:01000023]; material: deep marine sediment [ENVO:00002113]; isolation source: pool of 5 deep marine... | reverse complement strand
CTCGCGATGACGGCCCTGATCGCAGGAGCGCGCCCAGCGCGCGATCATCCATCGTTGGCGGATTATTCACCTTCGAGCAATTTGAAGATCATCTGGTGGATCTCCGATTCCCGTCTGGCCGAATAGATTTCATACTAATCGCGCCATGCGTGCCTTAGCGCTGGGTAGTAATCGTAAGTCCACCGCATGTCGGCAAAAGCAGCTTCGAGCGTCTCTCGCGAAGCCATGCCATTGTCGTAGGCAAGCTCAATACCTACCCACGTGTTGAACATACGAGCTATGTAGTATTCGGCCATCTGTGATTCGGCGCCGCTGAACTCCGAATCGGTATTACGGGCCTTGTGGAGAACTTCGGCGATGGCCGGATTCTCATAGACCGATTCGTTGGCCGAGCCATAGCTTTCCCGAAGCGTTAGCTCCGTCGTTGCTAAAGCAATTTGATTGGACAAGCGAATCTCGTAGGCTAAAAAAACAATGCCGGCAATCACCCCGAGATTCGCCACTAAAGACAGCCATTTGTTCAATCGATCGGTGTCCATTCGCAAATTCCTACGCATTCAGAGCCCGATACCGGGCGTTCATTCCAATTTCTTCAAGGATAGCTGCTGCCCAGGAGTTGCCGGGCCGACTCCAGCACCAGCGGCCAGGTGCTGGAATCCGGATCGATCATCTCGAAGTGTCCTGATTCGGTCGCTTCAATCATCTCGACGTCATCTCCGCGGGCTCTGGCAACCTCGAAGTAGCTCAGTCCCGACGGCGCCCAGACGGCGTCGTATTTGCCGATCACGAGGAGCTGCGGGATTCTGCCCGGTGAGAACTGCACCGGGTCTCCCCAGCGGTAGTGGTCGGGGACCGCGTCCGGAGATCCATCCATCAGCGCCTCGATCACGTCTCCGCAGAACTCGGTGCCGTGCAATAGCCGCAAGTCGGCAGCCGGCGCCAGCCCGAGGACACCGTGCAGCGCGATCGGGTCTTGCACATGAATGGCTGATCCGGGCGGGATCGAGGCGCGCGAGGCCAGCCAGATAGCAAGGTGGCCGCCGGCCGAATGACCCATCGAGATCACGCGCTCGAGATCGAGATCGTGCGAATCGGCGATAGAGCGCAGGTGGTCGGCGCCGGCGGCGATGTCGAGGAAGGTGCCGGGCCAGCCGCCGCCGGCGTTGCCGATTCGTCGGTACTCCAGCGACCAGGTGGCGATGCCGTTGCGGGTCAGCGCGTCGGTCAGCTTGTCCGAGTGCGAGATATCGAACTCGGCCTTCCACTGACCGCCGTGGATGAAGATGGCGACCGGGTGCGGACCATCGCCGTCCGGTATCCGCAGGTCGCCGAACTGCAGGGGGTCGTCGCCGTAGGGGATGCGCGCATTGGGCGACGGGTGCGGGAAGTCCGCCAGGTCTGCTGAGCTCATCAGTTCCATGCCAGGGTGCCTACGATAACTGCCGCAGCACGGAGTAGCGGGTCGTTTTCGTCTCCGACACGCACTTGCCCTTTGCGGAGATGCCGGCGTCATGCACGGAACCGGGATCACCGGTGATCAACGGATGCCAGTCGGGGATGTCCTCGCCCTCTGCCAGCAAACGATAAGCACAGGTGCCGGGCAGCCAGTGGAAGGACTCCGGATCGTCGACCGAAAGCAGCAGGCAGCTCGATACGAGCCTGGCCCGGTTCGCATAGTCGATGCAGCGGCAGGTGTCGGTGTCGAGCAGCCTGCAGGCGATATCCGTGAAATAGATTTCGCCGCTGTCCCCGTCCTCGAGTTTCTGCAGGCAGCACAGCGCGCAGCCGTCACACAGGGACTCCCACTCATCCTGCGACATCTCGGCCAGCGATTTGCGTTTCCAGAATTGGTCGGTCATCTTTCGATCATCCCCGGCTCCTGAACGAACCATACAACATGAAAGCCGCATTCCTGGACTTTGCCACCGTCGGCTCCGATGAGCTCGACGATTCCCCGCTGCGCAGACTCACCGATGAATTCGAGGTCTTCGACAACACCGCGACAGAGGACATCGTAGCGCGAATCGACGGCGTCGAGTTCGTCTACGTCAACAAGATCCGCATGACGCGCGAGATCATCGAGGGGGCGCCGGCATTGAAGTTCATCGGCCTGGTCGCGACGGGCGTCGACAACGTCGACCTGGAGGCCGCAAAGCAGCATGGCGTCGCCGTCTGCAACATCCGCGCCTACTGCACGCATTCGGTCGTCGAGCACGTCTTCGCGATGCTCCTGTCGCTGTCGCACAGCCTCGGGCTCTATCACCAGAGCGTGCGTCGCGGCGACTGGGCCAACGCCGTCAACTTCTGCATGCTGGGCTACCCGCTCCGCGAGCTGGCCGGCAAGCGGCTCGGCATCGTCGGCTACGGCGAACTCGGCCGCGGTGTGGCCCGGGTCGCGGACGCGTTCGGCATGAACGTGCTGGTATCGAATCGACCAGGGAGCGACGAGGCAGTAGCCGGCCGCATGGATTTCGAGGAGGTGCTGCAGACCAGCGACGTCCTGTCGCTGCATTGCCCGTTGACCGAACACACGGCCGGCCTGATCGGCAAGGCCGAACTCGAGCGGATGAAAAGCTCGGCGATTCTCATCAACACTGCGCGCGGCGGCCTCGTCGATTCGGCTGCGTTGGTGGCGGCCCTCGCCAACGGCACGATCGCAGCAGCGGGCATCGACGTATTGTCGCAGGAGCCGCCGGTCGATGGCGATCCTTTACTCGATTACGGGGGCGATAACCTGATCATCACGCCGCACATTGCATGGGCGACCGTGGAGGCGCGGCAGAATGCAATCAATGAAGTGGCGGCGAACGTGGCGGCGTTCCTGGCGGGAGAGCGCCGCAACCGGGTTGTCTGAACGACTTTCAGCCCGTGTTCTGCAGGCCCTGGGCGATACCGTTGACACTCGCCAGCAAGGCGTCGAACAGCTGCTCATCCTCGCGGTTCGTGTCCCGCCAGCGGCGCAGCAGGTCCACCTGCATCAGGCTCATCGGGTCCACGTAGGGGTTGCGGAGCATGATCGCGCGCTGCAGGGTGAAGTCGCCTTCCAGCAGGGTTTCCTCTTCTGAATATTCGAGGATCAGGTCGCGGGTCAGCTCGAATTCCTGTTCGATGATCGGGAAGAAACGTTCGTGGAGCTCGCCCGCAAGCTCGGAATAGATTTTCGCGACGCCAAGATCCGCTTTGGCGAGCACCATCTCCGCATCGGCGGTCAGCGCGCGCATGAAGTACCACTCGCGGAACATGTCGCGAAATGCCTCGTCGTCGAATTTCTTTGCGGCCGCGGCAATACCCGAGCCGATGCCGTACCAGCCGGGCAGTATCAGCCGGCTCTGCGTCCAGGCGAACACCCAGGGAATGGCCCGCAGGTTCTCGACGCCCTTGCCCGATCTTCGGGACGCCGGCCGGGATCCGATCCGCATGCGTTCGATCAGGTCGATCGGCGTCGCCATGCGGAAGTAGTCATGAAATTCGGGCGTCTCGAAAACGAGTTCACGATAGCTAGCACGGCTGACGTTGGCGATCACCTCCATCATGTCGTGCCACTCTTCCTTGTCATTGCCGCGGTGCTCGGGCAACGCCGTCGCGAGGGCGACCGATCCGGTCATCTGTTCGAGCGTTCTGAGCGCGATGCCGCGCAGACCGTACTTCTCGTTGATGATCTCGCCCTGTTCGGTGACACGCAGGTGGCCGTTGACGGTCCCCGGCGGGGCGCCCAGCACGGCGGTATGCGTCTTGCCGCCGCCGCGGCTGATCGTGCCGCCGCGACCGTGGAACAGGTGCAGTTCGATGTCGCGCCGCGAGACCACGTTAACGAGATCCACCTGCGCGTTCTGCAACGCCCAGCGCGCGGAAGCGAGCCCCGAGTCCTTGTTGCTGTCGGAGTAACCGATCATCACAGTCTGCTTGTCGCCACGCTGGCGCAGGTGATCACGATAGAGTTCGTTATCGAGCATGGAGCCGAGGATCGCGGAGCCACGCTCGAGGTCGCCGACCGTCTCCAGCAGCGGCGCGATGTCCAGCGGCACCTCGTCGCGGCGGTTGTGCAGCTCGCTCCAGTTGGCCAGCAGCAGCACCGATAAAATGTCGTCGGCGCCCTGCGTCATGCTGACGATGAACGGGCCGATTGCGCGCGACCCGTACTTGCGGCGGCAGAATCCTATCGCCTGGAACACGGCCAGGGTTTTGCGCGCCAGTACGCTCTGCTTGTCGCCGACGGAATCTCTCGCGCGGATCGCCTCGACGATGCGCGTGAGCCTGTCCCCGGCGCTCATCTCCAGCCAGTCGTCCTCGCCAAGCAGCTCGCCGACGACCCGGCGGAGCACCATCGCGTCCTGGCGGACGTCGAGGGTCATGAAGTGAAAGCCGAATGTCTCGATGCGCCGCATCAGGCGTTTCACTGCGAACAGGCCGGCGTGCTGACCCTTGTTCGCTGTCAGGCTCCGTGACAGCAGCGTTATGTCGTCGTAGAGCTGACTGGCCTTTTCATAGGGATAGGCGTCGTCGTCATACGTCGCCTGCAGGCGCTCCTGGACCAGGCGCAGGAATACGCGATAGGGCATCTCGCGGTGTCGTGCAGGCACCGCGTGATAAGCGTGCGGGAAGAAGCCGCGATAGTGTTCGATGCGCTGCAGGATCGCCGGATCGACCTCGACCCGGCTCGTCGACTGGCTGAGCTTCGCCGAGATCGACGCGCACTCGCGGTAATAGAGATCGAGGATCAGCGAACGTTGTCGCGCCAGGGTCGCGCGAATCGTCTTTGCGTTGACGTTCGGGTTGCCGTCCATGTCGCCGCCCACCCAGGAGGCGAAATGCACGATGGGCGCGATCGTCACGCTCTGTCCCTCGACGCCGAACACGCGTTCGAGCGCGCTCTCGATGTCCTCGTAGAACGGCGGCATCGCCCGGTACAGGACGTCGGTCATGAAAAACAGCACGTGCTCCAGCTCATCCGCGACGGTCATCTGCTCAGACGGGTGCTCGTCCGTCTGCCAGCCGGTCGTCATCTCGAGACGGATGTTCTGCAGGCAGACGTAGGTCTCCTGGGCCGTCATCGTCGGGTTCAGCATGTCGATCAGGCGGCGGACGATGTTCTGCTCCTTCCTGAGGATCGTCCGTCGCGTCGGTTCCGTCGGATGCGCCGTGAACACCGGCTCGATGCGCAGACTGTTGAGGAGCGATTTCATGTCGTCAATGCCGAGTCCGGCCGCCTTGAGCTTGACGAAAGTTTCCTCGAGGCCGCCGGGCTGGTACTGACCGTATTCCTGCAGGTACTCACGGCGCCTGCGTATGCGGTGCACCTTTTCGGCCGTGTTCACCATCTGGAAGTAGGTCGAGAAGGAGCGAATCACCTCCATCGCCAGCGACAGATCGAGGTTGCGCACCAGGTCCGCCAGCTCTTCGCCCGGCTTCTCGTTGTTTTCGCGGCGCCGGATCGAACGCAGCCGCGCGTTCTCGACGAGGTCGAAAAGCTCCGCTCCGCCCTGGTCGCGCAGCAGGTCGCCAACCAGCGTGCCGAGGATACGAACGTCATCCCGTAGCGGCTGGTCCTTCGTCTCGAAGGTGATGTCCTGCCTGCGAAGTTCCTTGCGCATCGTATCGCCCGGCGGCAATCAGTCCCGGAAGTTCTCGTACTGCAGCGGCAGACCGGCGTCGGCGTCCTTGAGCAGCGCGATGACCGACTGCAGGTCGTCGCGCTTCTTGCCGCTGACCCGGAGCTTGTCGCCCTGGATCGCCGCCTGCACCTTGAGCTTGCTCGCCTTGATCTTCTTGACCAGGTCTTTCGCCAGCGGCGTGTCGATCCCCTGGCGCATGATCACCTTCTGGCGCGCTTCGCTGCCGGTGATCTCGGGCTCCTCTTCCTGCAGGCAGCCGACGTCGATGCCGCGCTTCGACAGCTTCTGCCGCAGGATGTCCATCATCTGCTGCAGCTGGAAATCCGACTGCGAGGTCAGCGAGATGACGTTGCTCTCGAGCGCGTACTTCGACCCGGTGCCCTTGAAGTCGAAGCGCGTGGACACCTCGCGATTGGCCTGGTCGACAGCATTGCTGGCTTCATGAGCGTCATACTCGCTCACGACGTCGAAAGATGGCATTGGTATTACTCCTGGTTAATGCTTGTTTTTATTGTTCGGTCTGTTCGGTAACAATCGACTCGATCAGGGCCGGCGGCTCCGCCAGCAGCCCGGTCACCAGCGCGTCGAATCGTTCCTGCAGACGCACATAGTGCTCGCCCGTGCCGGGTCCTGTAAACCCGGTGTAGATCTGCCGCACGCGCCCGCTGCGATCGATGAACAGGGTCGTGGGAAAGGCCAGCACCGCGCTCAGCGACGGCAGCACCTTGCCGGCCTCGGTCTTGTCGGAGATTCCGGCGATCAGGGTGGCGTACTCTATTGCGTGCTTGGCGCGGAACAGCCGCACCTGCTCGGCGGCGATTTCGGGATCGTCGAAGTGTTCGAACATCAGGCCGACCACTTCGAGGCCCTGGTCGCGATACTGCCGGTGGAAAGGCGCCAGGAAGGCCGCTTCGTCGTTGCAGTTGGGGCACCAGGTACCGTTCAGCGCGACGATCACGACCTTGTCGCGGAACTGCTCGTCATCGAGCGAGACCTGCACCCCTTGTTCGTTCGGAAAGGAAAATTCGAAGCGCTCGTAGCCGGGCTTGAGGTAGGTCCGGGAAAAAGCGTCGGGCAGCTCGACGCTGTCGTTCCGTTCCGCCGACCACTTCTGGTGCGATGCGGTGCCGGACCAGAAATCGGCATTGGCGATCTTGCCGTCGGCGCCGATCGAGCCCGCAAAGATAAATGCGTGAGCGCCATCGAAGGTGGACAGGTGGAAGTCATCGCCGCGTACATGCCCGGCAAGAAAGCGATGATCGCCGTTCGGGTTGAGAAACGTGCCGAACAGGCGCGAGCCGCGCTGTGCGAACTCGCCGATCGATGCCGAATCGCTGCCGTCGGCTTCATGGAAGCGGACGGCCCAGCGGCCGGACAGATCGTGATTGGCGGCGGTGCTGGTTTCTGTCGACGGCCCGCCGCCGGGCACGGCCTTGAATGGCATGACCTCGGTTTCGCCGAAGCGCTTGACCAGGGTGAGGTTGCCGGACAGCTCGCCATCGACCAGGTTGGCCCGAATCTCGTTGTTGAAGGCGGGGAACCTCAGCACGAGCTCGCCGTCGGCGAACCCGACGTCGTCGATGCGCACACGTTCCTGGCCGTTGACCAGGCTGGCGCTGTAATTGCCGTCGTTCTCGGCGATCTCGATGCCGGTCTCGATGTCGCCGCCGGGGAGGGTGATGCTGGCGTGCCAGTAGCCGGAGGGCACGGTCACGGCTGTCGCCGTCGTCTCGTCGACCGGCTGCTCGCCGCACGCCACGAGGAATAGCCCCGCAAGCAGCGCGGTGAGACTCGACCAGCGGATCGCGCGTGACGCCATGTAAGGCTCCAGTGCCCAATCCAATTGTAACGCAAACGGGTTTTTGCGGTGAAAGTTGCCGATTTCCGCTTTGCTACTGCGTTCCGGCCCTGACAGGATCTTTTGCCGGTCCACGGAAGGACGGCCATGCCCCCGAGAGCAGCAACCATCGCGCGCCCGGCAATGCCAAATGCCGGCAACGCGTTCTCTTTTCCGGCGCCCGGGCAGGCGCCCCATGGCGCAGCAGCGGTAGTTTCCGTGCAGGCGGCCCTCGAGGGGGGCAAATGCTCGGCGCGGATACTGGATCGACTGTGCCGCGCAGCGGCGGCAGGCCCGCTTTGCCTGCATCCCAGGGACCTGCCCGCGGGCAGACGCGGTCTAGCGGCGTGGACGCGCTTCTCGGAGTTGCTGCATACCGCGTTACTGCGCCGCCAGGCGAGGCCTCGCGGGCTGGCGACCTGCATCCACTCGCATCATGTGCCATTGCGTCGCTTCAATGCGATCACCGACGCTGCCTTCGGCAGCGGCGAGCGCTTCATTTTCCTCGACGGCCTGCAGATGCAGAGTCATCGCAACGAGCGCGTCGCCCGGACGACCGCCGATAACTGGGCTTACCTCTGGCACGGGCGGCAGGCACCGTTGCCGGTCTACGGCGGGCTCGTCAAGAGCGCCTGCCCGCTGCTGGCGGACGAGGTCGCCATCACCATCGCGCCCGGCCCGGGATTGCTCTCGCCGCAGCAGTCGGCCTGGTTGCCGGTGGAGGTCGATATTTCGCTGCTGGCGGACGGGCAGGGCTGCGTCGACGAGAGCCTGCTCGGCTCGCATTTCAGGGACGCGTTGACGCGGGCAGATAACTTGTTCGACCAATGCGCCTGGCCCGGGCAACGACGGCAGATCGATGCCAGGCTCAATCGGCGCATCGCGATGCAAGTGACCGGTATCGGCGATCTCGTGCGCAAGGCCGGCGCAGACCCCGCGGAGCTGGATTGCCTGCAGTCGATGCTGAGGATCGTCGGCATCGTCAGGCAGGCCCTGAACGATGCATCCGCAGAACTCGCCAGTCAGCTGGGCGAAGTGCCCTCATTGTCCCGCGCCTGCCCGCCGATGCACTGGTTGCAGGGCGACCACGGACGGGCCTGGCGCTCCCGTTTCGACGCGGCGCGCCGCGACGCCGCCGTCCGGCACCGCAACCTGCTGGCGCTCTCCCCCTACTCGGTGCTGCCACGCAGCGGTCACATCGACCCCGGCTTTATCGACCTGCTGCCGGTGATCGGCCTTGCCGACGCCTGGGCATTTTCCGGCGCGCCCCGATTCAGCGGCTGGAACGTCACCCAGTTCAAGCATTTCCATCGCCGCGCGCGTGCCGTCATCCAGGCTTCACAAGGCACCGCGCGGATTGCAGCCGGGGTATGACCTGAGATACGGTTTGAACCAGCCGGCACGAATCGGGGTGCCCGCGGGGCGTCGCCGTCGGGATCTCTCCCGACAACAAAAAACAACCGCGAGAATCGATTGCAAGCTGTAACGCCTGATGCGCATGGAGTGGCTGTCCTTTTACTGACAGCGTTCGCGCTATTCCTTTTTACGCGCGACAACCTGCCGCTCGAGACGTCGAGCCTCGCGATCCTTATTGTCCTCGTCGCGGGCTTCCAGCTGTTTCCCTATGAAAGGGGCCCCGAGCCACTGGGCCCGGTGCAGTTCTTCTCGGGCTTCGGCAACGAGGCGCTGATTGCGATCTGTGCGCTCATGATCGTCGGCCAGGCGCTCGAGAAGACGGGCGCATTGCAACCGCTGGCGACCATCGTCGGCCGGGCCTGGTCGACGCGTCCCTTGCTGGCGACGCTCGTGACCCTGTTCGTCGGGGCGATCCTGAGCGCGTTCATGAACAACACGCCGATCGTCGTATTGCTGTTGCCGATCCTCGTTGCCGTGTCGATGCGCGTCAGCTTTCCGGTTTCCGACGTGATGCTGCCGATGGGCCTGGCCACGATCATCGGCGGCATGGCAACGACGATCGGCACGTCCACCAACCTGCTGGTCGTCGGCATCTCGCGAGACATGGGACTCATCGAGTTCGGCATGTTCGATTTTTTCCTGCCGGTCGCGATCGTCGGTGGCATCGCAATCGTCTTTCTCTGGCTCCTCGCGCCGATACTGCTGCCCGACCGCGCGCCGCCGCTGGCCGATACGACGCCGCGCGTGTTCAACAGCCAGCTGTTCATCAAGGAAGACAGTTTTGCGGCAGGCAAAACGCTGTCGGAGGTGCTCGCAAAGGCCGACGGGCAGATGCGGGTCGACAAGATCCAGCGCAGCGAGTCGCTGTTCCTCGCGAAGCTGCCGTCGGTGAAGCTCCAGCCGGGCGACCGTTTGTTCGTCAAGGACTCGCCGGAGAACCTGAAACACTATGAGGGACTGCTTGGCGCGACGCTCTATAACGTGTCGGATAGCGAGCACCCGGTCGACGAAGACACGCCGCTCAAGGCGGAGGGTCAGCAGCTGGCCGAGGTCGTCGTGACCCGCGGTTCGCCGCTGCACCTGCGCACGCTGGCGACGGCGCGCTTCAGCGCCAGCTACGGCCTGTTGCCGCTGGCGATCCATCGGGCCCGTTCGCCGAGTACCGAGGTTACCGGCGACCTCAACACGATCCGGCTGCGCGCCGGTGACGTGCTGCTCGTACAGGGCACGCGCGATGCGATCGATTCGCTCAAGGAAAGTCACAACATGCTCGTGCTCGACGGCACGACCGATCTGCCGCATACCCATCTCGCCAATCGGGCGCTCGCCGTGATGGCCTTCGTCGTGCTTGCGGCGGCGTTCGGCCTGATGCCGATCTCGGTCAGCGCGCTGATCGGCGTCGGCCTCATGATCGCACTCGACTGCCTCAGCTGGCGCGACGCCGGCAATGCGCTGTCGACGCAGGTGATCATGATCATCGTCACCAGCCTCGCGCTCGGCAAGGCGCTGATGGGTACCGGGATGGCGGACTATCTCGCCATCGGATTCGTCGGCATCGTCCGGGATTTGCCGATTCCCATCATCCTGAGCGCCTTCATCCTGATCATGACGGTGCTGACCAATGTCGTTTCGAACAACGCCGCCGCCGTCATCGGCACGCCGATCGCCGCGGCCATCGCCGGGCAACTCGGCGCCGACCCCATCCCGTTCATCCTTGCGGTGCTGTTCGGCGCCAACATGAGTTTCGCGACCCCATTCGGTTACCAGACCAACCTGTTGATCCTGAGCGCCGGCGGCTACAAGTTCTCGGACTTCCTGCGCGTCGGCATTCCACTGACGATTCTCATGTGGCTCGGCTTCTCCTTGCTGCTGCCGGTCCTCTATGACCTCAATTGATCGCGGCGTTGATTTCCGCGGCAACTAACGGTTGACCTTGCCCGGGACGATGGCGATACTCGGCTCCATGAACACGCACTGCATTGCCAGCTGGTGGTGGCTGCCTGACAGGGAGAGGGCGGCGTAGCAGCGCATAACTGATTCAATCGATTCGAACGAGGCCCGTCTCCACTCAAGTGCAGACGGGCTTTTATTTATGGGAATGGTTTACAGGTATTGCATGCAAGCACCTTTCGACATTGCTGCCGATCTCGACACGCCGGTTTCGGCGTACCTGAAGCTCGAGGCGCTCGGGCCGCGCTATCTGCTGGAGAGTGTGGAGGGCGGCGAGCGGCTGGCGCGCTACTCCTTCCTCGGCTTCGGCGACGCGCTGGATCTCCGCCTCGACGGGGAGGGGCTGACGATCGACGCCGAGAAGCGTCCGCGCCCGGCAGATCGGCACGAGTATCTCGGCGGCCTCCGCCATGCGCTGGAGAACGCGCCGGTTCCGAAGCCGCAGGTCGACGGCCTGCCGTTCTCCGGCGGCCTGGTCGGCGTGTCCGGCTACGACGTCGTGCGGCTGTTCGAGCGTATTCCGCAAACGACCACGCCACAGGCGGGCATTCCTCAAGCGGCATTCTGCGCGACCGCATCGACGCTGGTATTCGATCACCTGACGCGCCGTGTGGCCCTGTTGCACGACGGGCCGGAGGCGGAGCGCGCGGCGCTTCGCAAGGAGGTCATCCGGCTCCTGCGCGGCAAGATCCCCGGTAACGGCGGCGAGCGGCTCGTGGCCGTTCCCGTGGCCGGCATGAGCGAGGCCGACTATTGCGATCGTGTCGCACGCTGCAAGGAATACATCGCGGCCGGCGACATCTACCAGATCGTCATCTCGGTTCTGTTCAGCGGCCGTACCGATGTCGCGCCGTTCGAGGTCTACCGGGCGCTGCGCCTGTTGAACCCTTCGCCTTACATGTTCTTCCTCGAGTTCGGTGATCTCAAGGTTGCGGGCTCATCGCCGGAAGCGCTGGTCAGGCTCAATGGCCGCAAGGCTTCGCTGCGGCCCATCGCAGGAACGCTGCCGCGCGGGGAGACGCCGGAGGAGGACCTGCAGAACGAGCAGGACCTGCTGGCGGACCCGAAGGAATCCGCCGAGCACGTGATGCTCGTCGATCTCGCGCGCAACGATCTCGGTCGCGTCGCGACCGCGGGCAGCGTGCACGTCGATCCCTATCGCGCGATCGAGCGCTACAGCCACGTCATGCACATCGTCAGCGGCGTGCAGGGCGAGCTCGCGTCCGAATACGACGCCTTCGATCTGTTCGCCGCGAGCTTCCCGGCCGGCACGCTGGTCGGCGCGCCGAAAGTGCGCGCGATGCAGATCATCGAGGAGATGGAGAACACCGGCCGCGGCCTTTACGCAGGCACCGCCGGATACTTCGGATCCAGCGGCGACATGGACCAGGCGATCACGATCCGCACGCTCGTGTTCAACGGCGACGAATACAGCTTCCAGGCCGGCGCAGGCATCGTCGCCGACAGCGTGCCGAAGAAGGAATACCGGGAAGTGCTGGCGAAGAGCGCGATCCTCCGTCGCGCGCTGGAGATTGCGGGAGAAGGACTGTGACGGCCCGCATGCTGTTGATCGACAACTACGATTCCTTCACCTACAACCTGGTGCAGGCGTTTCGCACGCTCGGCGCGGAGGTGCTGGTGTATCGCAATGACGAAATCACGGTCGACGAGGCGATAGCGCTCGAGCCGAGCCATCTCTGTATCTCGCCGGGGCCCGGCACGCCGGACGACGCAGGCCTGTCGCTGGCAATGATCGATGCATTCGAGGGCAAGGTGCCGATGCTCGGCGTCTGCCTCGGTCACCAGTGTCTCGTGCAACATCACGGCGGCAAGGTCGTCCGCGCCGGGCGCATCATGCACGGCAAGACCTCAGACGTGCACTGGCAGGACAGCGAGCTTTACGAGGGCATGTCGCAGCCTTTCGAGGCGGGGCGCTATCACTCGCTCTGTGCCGAAAACGAATCGCTGCCGGACGATTTGCTCGTGACAGCGAAGACCCGGCGCGGTGAAATCATGGGCGTCCGCCACCGTTCATTACAGCAGGAAGGCGTCCAGTTTCACCCGGAGTCGGTGCTGACGCCGGAAGGTGACATACTGATGGCGAACTTTCTCAGGCAGGAACAATCATGACGACGAATCACTCTGCGCTGCTCGACCGACTCCTCGACGGCCAGTCTCTCGCCGAAGCCGAAGCGGCGGCGCTGATGCGCGACATGGCAAGCGGAGAGATGGATGCCGCCCTGGCGGGCGCGATGCTTGCGGGGCTGCGGGCCAAGGGCGAAACCGCCGACGAGATTCGCGGCTTTGCGACGGCCATGCGCGAACTCGCGCTGAAACCGGCAATTCCGGACGGACCGCCAACCGTCGACAGCGTGGGCACCGGTGGCGACGGCTCCGGCAGCCTGAACCTGTCGACCGGCGCCGGCCTGCTCGCGGCGGCCGCGGGCGCCAGGGTCGTCAAGCACGGCAACCGCTCGGTGTCCTCCCGGTCGGGCAGCGCGGATATGCTGGAGTATCTCGGCATGCCGATGCCGCTCGATGAGGCGGCGAGCATCGCCGCGCTCGAAGCGCTCGACTTCACCTTCCTGTTCGCGCCGGCCTATCACCCGGCCATGAAGGCCATCATGCCGGTGCGCGGCGCCCTCGGCGTGCGCACGGTGTTCAACATCCTCGGGCCGCTCGCCAATCCGGCTGCGCCGCCGACCATGGTGATCGGCGCCTACAGTCGCGACATGGCCAAGCTCATGGCCGAGACGCTGTCCGGCATGCCGATCGAACGCGCCTTCGTCGTGCATGGCGAGCCGGGCTGGGACGAGGCGACTCCTGCAGGCGACTTCGTCCTGTTCGATACGCAGCCCGGCTCGGTCGAGGCGACGACGCGCACGCCCGAGGATTACGGCGTCGCGCGCTGCAGTCCGGACGACCTCAGGGGCGGCGACGCCGGGCACAACGCCACCGAATTCGTCCGTGTCATGAGCGGCGAAGACCGGGGCGCACATCGCGACGCCTTGTTGATGGGCGCATCGCTGGTGCTCGAAGTTAACGGTCTTGCGAGCGACCCCATGGAGGGCGTCGAGCGCGCGGCAGCCGCTATCGACGACGGCGCCGCGAAGACCTTCCTCGAGAAATTCCGCAGTCACTTCGAAGCCGGATGAGCGACAACTTCCTCAAGACAATGGCGCGGGCGAGCCACGAGCGCGCAGCGGCGATCACGAGATCGTTCAGCGCTGACGATCTCGACCGTCCGGCTTTTCCACTGCGCCTGAATGGCTTCGACCTGATCGCCGAGATCAAGAATCGCTCACCCGCAGAAGGCGACCTCTTCAGCGCCAAACCGGGTCGAAGCGAACGCGCGCGACAGTACGTCAGCGGCGGCGCCGCGGCGATCTCGGTGCTGACGGAGCCGGCGCGTTTCGATGGCGACCTCATGCATCTCGAGGAGGTCGTCGACGCAGTGTCCGCCGACGAGATTCCGGTCATGCGCAAGGACTTCATCGTGCATACCGACCAGGTGCTCGAGGCGAAGGCGGCCGGCGCAAGCGGCATTCTGCTGATCGCCGGCATGCTCGATGTGGAGCAGACGCAGTCCCTGCTCGACTGCGCGTTCGAACACGATCTGTTCGTGCTGCTCGAATCCTTCGATGAAGTCGACCTCGAGCTCACTGCCCACCTGCTGCAGCGCGCCGACTATGCCGCACAGGCGGAGAGAGACAAATTCCTGGTCGGCGTCAACACGCGCGACCTGCGTTCCCTGCGGGTCGATCCGCAGCGGCTGAGAAAATTCGGGCCATTGCTGCCGCAGGCTGCGACCGCCGTCGCCGAGAGCGGCCTGCATACGCCCGATGATGCGGCCAGGACGGTCGGCTGGGGTTATCGCATGGCGCTGGTGGGAACCGCGCTGATGCGCGCCGAAAATCCCGCGATGCTGATCAGTGACATGATCGCAGCAGGCCGCGCGGCATGAGTACGTTCGTGAAGATCTGCGGCATGACCGACGAGGCGGCCCTGCGCGCGGCGATCGAGGCAGGGGCGGACGCGGTCGGCTTCGTGTTCCACGAGCGCTCGCCACGCAACCTGCCGGTCGATCTTGCCGCGAACCTCGCCGCGCTGGTGCCCGAAGGGGTGTTGACCGTCGCCGTGACGATGCATCCGGATGCCGCGCTCTGGGCGTTGATCCAGGAAAGCCTGCGACCGGACGTGCTGCAGACCGACATCGAGGACTTCGCTTACCTCGACGTCGATGCCGCTATTGATAAATGGCCCGTAGTCCGGGAAGGTTCGGTGCCGCGCAGCCTGCCCGAGCTGTTCCTTTATGAGGGCAGGAAGAGCGGGCAGGGCGAAAAAGTCGACTGGAACGTGGCGGCAGCTTACGCGCGGCACGCGCGGATAATACTCGCGGGCGGTCTCGGCCCGGGCAACGTAGCGGAAGCCATCGCCGCGGTCAGGCCATTCGGCGTCGACGTATCGAGCGCCGTCGAGTCGAGGCCGGGCGTCAAGGACCCGGAGAAGATCAGGGCATTCGTGCAAGCGGCCAGGGCCGCCTGAGCAGGGGAAGGAAGGGAAGATGAAAGCCGTAATCGATGCAGAAGAGGCGAAGGCGCTGCTCGACGCATCCATCGCAGGAAGCCTGCCCGACGCCCGCGGTCGTTTCGGCCCGTTCGGCGGTCGTTATGTGCCGGAGACACTCGTGCCGGCATTCGAGCGCCTCGAGAAGGGTATCGAGCAACACCTGCACACCGCGGACTTCCAGGCCGCCTACCGTTCCGAGCTGCGCGGCTGGGTCGGCCGGCCTACCGCGCTCACCTGTGCGCCGCGACTGTCCGAGCGCTGGGGCGCCGAGGTGTGGCTCAAGCGCGAGGATCTCGCGCATACCGGCGCCCACAAGATCAACAATGCGATCGGCCAGGCGCTGCTCGCGAAGCGGCTCGGCGTCAAAAGAATCATCGCCGAGACCGGCGCCGGCCAGCACGGCGTCGCCACCGCCGCCGCCTGCGCGCGCGTCGGCCTGCCGTGCCGGGTCTACATGGGCGCGGTGGACGTCGAGCGGCAGGCGCCGAATGTCGATCGCATGCATCGCCTCGGCGCCGAGGTGTTGCCGGTCGAATCCGGCGACCAGACCTTGCGCGCCGCGATCGACGAAGCGCTGCGCGAATGGGTCACGGACCCGGCGGGCACTTACTACCTGATCGGTTCGGCGGTCGGCGCGCATCCCTATCCCTATCTCGTCCGCGAGCTGCAGTCGGTCATCGGCCAGGAGGCGCGCGCGCAGATGCTCGAGCATGCCGGTGGCTTGCCGGACGCCGCATTTGCCTGTGTCGGCGGCGGCTCGAACGCGATCGGCCTGTTCTATCCGCTGCTCGCTGACGCCGACATCGAGTTGATCGGCGTCGAGGCCGGCGGCACGGGCAGCGGGCTGGGCCAGAATGCGGCGACGCTCGCGACCGGCACGCCCGGCGTGCTGCAGGGCAGCTACTCGATCGTCCTGCAGGACGACAATGGCAACGTGCAGGAAACGCACTCGATCTCTGCCGGGCTCGACTATTCGGGCGTCGGTCCCGAGCATGCCTTGCTGCAGGCGATCGGCCGGGTCACTTACGTTGCCGCCAGCGACGACGAGGCGCTGGCCGCGCTGGAGGAGTTGTGCGAGACCGAAGGCATCCTGACGGCGCTCGAGACTGCGCATGCCTATGCCTCGGCGAAACAATGGGCGCAGGAGAACCCGGGCAAGCGCATCCTGATCGGCAACTCCGGGCGCGGCGACAAGGACATGCCCACACTGACGAAGTACCCGCCAAGGACCAACGCCAATGCAAGCGCATGAAAGAATCGGCGCGGCGATAGCCGCCACGAACAAGGAGGGCCGCACGGCGCTCGTGCCGTTCATCACTGCGGGCTACCCGGATCCCGACAGGTTCATCGATACCCTGCGCGCCGTGGCGTCGAAAGGTGACGTCGTCGAACTCGGCGTGCCGTTTTCCGATCCGATGGCGGACGGCATGACGATCCAGCGGTCGAGTTTCGCGGCCATAGAAAATGGCGTCACGCTGGCGTGGATTTTCGAGCGGCTCGACGAAGCCGGCGACACGATCGACACGCCGCTGGTGATGATGTCCTACCTGAATCCCTTGCTCGCCTTCGGCTATGAAGCGCTGGCAAAGCGCGCACGGGAAACGGGCGTTTGTGCGTTCATCGTGCCGGATCTGCCATACGAGGAATCGGCAGAGATCGACGCCGCGCTCGCGGCAGAGGGCGTCGGGCTGATCCAGCTTGTCACGCCGGCGACGCCGGACGACCGGCTGAAGATGCTCGCCGCTGCGTCGCGGGGTTTCCTGTACGCCGTCACCATTACCGGCATTACCGGCGGCGCTGCGGGCCTGCCCGACGACCTCGCGGACTATCTCGACAAGGTCTCCGGCATATCGACGCTGCCGGTCTGCGCAGGCTTCGGCATCCGCTCCTCGGCGGATGTCGATAACGTCGGTGCGCACGCGGCCGGCGCGATCGTCGGTTCGGCGCTCGTCGAGGTCCTCGAACGTAACGAGGATCCGGCAGCTTTTCTCGAGGGACTGCGTTGAAGAAGGTGACGTCGGCGGACTCTCTCGTCACGATTAATCATTACAAGAACCTGCTCGTCAGCGAGGGCATACCCGCGTTTCTCAAGAACGAGCATTTCGGCTCGATTATGGGCGAAGTGCCTTTCCAGGAAGTGTGGCCGGAACTCTGGGTCGAGAACGACCTCGATTACGACCGGGCAATGCAGCTGATCAACAGCGCAAAGATTGTCGAGGAGAGCCCGTCTGCGCCGTGGACCTGCCGGGACTGCCGCGAGGAAAACGAAGGTCAGTTCGCCGTCTGCTGGCAGTGCGGCGCATCGCCTGATCCCGACCCCTGACAAGCGGGGTTTTTCAGGCGATGCCGCGCGACAGCAGTCGCGTGCCCGCGATCTCGCTGCGCAGGATGCGCGTCACTTTCTCCGCCTGCATCGGCCGGCTGATCAGGAAGCCCTGCGCCAGGTCGCAATTGCAGCTGCGCAGGAACTCGAGCTGCGGGATCGTCTCGACGCCCTCTGCAGCAACCTCGATGTCGAGACCCCGCGCCATGGCAATGGCGGCGCGGACGATGCGCTGGTGGCTGCCATTGACCTCGACGTCCTGGATCAGCGACTGATCGAGCACGAAGCTGTCGATAACGCCGGTGTCGAGCGAGCTGAAGGACACGTCGCGGGTCCCGAAGTGATCGAGGGACAGGCGGATGCCCAGCTTGCGAAGACCGTGCAGAGTCTCGAGTTCCGCCGAGCGCTGCCGCACGATCTCGCCGTCGCCGATCTCGAGCTCGATGCAACCGGGATCGAGCGCATTGTCGTCGATCGCCTTGCGGACCGTGTCGACGAGGCGTCCCTGTTTCAGCTGTTGCTGCGACAGGTTGATGGCGATGGACAGATCGGGCAGCTCGAAACGTTGTTGCCATGACGCCAGCTGGCGGCACGCGGTGTTGATGATCCACTCGCCGGCGGAATGAATCAGTCCGCTCGACTCGAGTATGGGCAGGAATCGCGCCGGCGGTAACAGACCAAAGCGCGGATGCTGCCAGCGCAGCAGCGCTTCGAGACCGATCAATCTTCCCGAGCTTACGTCGATGCGCGGCTGGTAGTGCAGCACGAGCTCTTTACGCACCAGCGCGTGGCGCAGGCCGATTTCCAGTTCCTCGCGCTGCTCGAGCCTGGTATTCAACGCGCTCGAGTAATACTGGAAGCGTCCGCCGCCACGGTTTTTTGCCTGGTACATTGCGAGATCGGCAGCCTTGATCAGGCGTTCGGCCGTTTCGCCGGCGCCGGGATAGATCGCGATGCCGATACTCGGCGTGGCGTATACTTCGCTGCCCTTGACGTCATATTTGTCGGACAACACCAGCACCAGTTTCTGGGCCGCCGCCGCCGCATTGCGGGCATCGCCAAAATCCTCCAGGCAGACGATGAACTCATCGCCACCCCAGCGCCCCGAGAGATCGCCGATCCGCAGGTTGTTATTGAGCCTCTCCGCAACCAGCCGCAGTAGCTCGTCGCCGATGTCGTGGCCCAGGGTGTCATTCACCGACTTGAAACGATCGAGGTCGATGAACAGGACGGCAAGCGGCCGATCATTGCGCTGGCTGCGGCCGATGGCTTTCTGTAGCTGTTCGGTGAAAAGCCGCCGATTCGGCAGGTTGGTCAACTCATCGAATTGCGCGCGCTTCTCGAGCTCGACGGTACGGCGCATGATGTCCGTGACGTCACGGAAGGTAATCACGCCGCCGATAAGCGAGCGGTTACTGTCATAAATACCCTGGCCGTTGATGCTGAGGATCACGTCGCCCTGGTCGGGCACGAGGTAGGCGGCAACCTGGTTGGAGAATTTTTCGCCGCGACAGGCTTTGACCAGCGGCAGGTCGTCATGCTCAATGGCGGATTTGCCGCTCGCCGTGGTATTGCAGAAGTTGCGCGCCCAGCGTGCGGTCGGTTGCTGACGAGGCGCGAGGCCGAGGATCGACCGCGCTGCCGGGTTGATGTCGAGGACATGGCCTTTGCGGTCGACGACGATCGCGCCGTCATTGATGCTCTTCAGTATCGACAGGACCGTGTTATCGGTCTCGGACAATCGCGCCAGCAGCCGGTGTCGCTGGATCGCATGGTCGATGATCGCCTCGATCTCCTGGTGTCCGGCGTCGTCGACGCAGATGTATCCCTGGGCGCCCGCCCGCACTGCGGCAATGCCGCGATGCTCCGTGTCTCGCGTCGTGATCGAGACGATCGGGAAGTCGCCAAACGAGTCGATCAGCGCCTTCAGGGAGAGGCCGGGATTGTCAGATTTCGCGGGCGGCTCGAACAGGACGATGTCGGTCCGATTCGGCATCGTTTCAGGGAGGGAGAGGTCCCTGTGCCGGGCGAGCTCGCCACAGCACGCGTAGGCTTCGAGTTTGTTGCAGAACCCGGTAGCGAAATCGCTGTCCCCGAGATACAGAATCGACCGTCCTGCCATCTGTCCTACGATGCCTCCACTGGCAACACTGCCTCACAACCTGCATCCTGCTGGCTTTGATAGCGAGGATGGCTGCCCGCCGTAGATGTCACTTGCCGAATTGCCGTTACGGAGACCGTTACGCTACCCGGCGGCCTGACGCATAATACCAGAATAGTGACAAAACTCATCCGAAAATCAACAATTTGCCTATTTTTGACCGGTCGAATTAAACGTATGAGCCGCGCTAACCATCCAAGTATTAAAGCCAAGGGAGATTGGTCCATTGCGAGCGGCGGCGCCCGCCCCGGACGGGCAGACAGCGGGACAAGTCGTGATCCTGGCAGCTGACCAGGCCGTCGACGAGAAGCACTGGGTGCGGCTTGCCCAGGGCGCGGACACGTCCGCCTTCGAGAAGCTGTACCGGGCGAACGTCGACAGGGTCTACGGGCTGTGCCTCAGGATGACAGGCAACGCCAGTGAGGCGGAGGACTGTGCGCAGGAAGCGTTCATCCAGGCCTGGAACAAGCTCGACAGGTTCCGCGGCGACTCGAGTTTCAGCACCTGGATGCACCGGGTCGCTGTCAACGTGGTGCTCGGCCGGATGCGGAAGTCGAAGCGCGAGCAGGACAGGATACGGGCGGTTTCCGATGCGGCGCCGCCGACAGCGACGATCGCCGACGACGGCGAACTGAGAGACCTCGAGCAGGCCATTAACGAACTGCCGAGCGGCGCAAGACATGTATTCGTATTGCACGCAGTTTACGGATACAGCCACGGCGAAACGGGCCATATGCTCGGGATCGCAGAAGGAACGAGCAAGGCACAGCTCAACCGTGCACGCAGATTGCTTGCACAGCAACTGGACGACGAAAGCAATGAACAGGAATGACGACGACAGGTTTGACGCCGAAGTGATGGCGAAAGCGGCCAGGCTCTCAACCGGGGTGACGCCCGAACGCGACCTGTGGCCCGGCATCGAGCAGGCGATCAAGACGCCGGTCGTCGAGCGTCGCACGATGTGGAATACGGTCTGGGCGCAGGCTGCCGCGATCGTGCTGCTGGTCGGCGGCTCGTCGGGCCTGACCTATCTCGCCATGACGGGCGAGGGCGATCAGACGGTCCCGGATATGGCGGCGCCAGGCCAGCTGGTGTTCGAGCCTGTATCAGGCAGCTTCGGCAGCCAGTACACACTGGGGCCGGGTTACATCGACGCGCGTCGGGTGGTCGCGGCGAACTTCGATGAACATCTTGAAGACCTGTCGCCGGAAGCGCGCCAGGAAGTATTGACGAACATCCAGGCGATCCGTGACGCGATCGACGATATCAATCGCGCGCTTGCCGAGGATCCGGATAACGTATTGTTGCAGGAGCTGTTGATCGAGACTTATCGTGACGAACTGAACGTCATGAAGCGGGTCGACGTCATCTCGAATTACGCCATGGTCAGGGGCGACATCTGAATGGCGGTGAGTTTTTTCGGTGGCCGGTCGGGGGCGATGCACCGGTGGCCACGTGGGAGTGAAGTGAAATGAAGCTAGTCAGAATAATGGCAATCTCATGCCTGTGGTTGCCGACCGCGTACGCCGCGGAGATCAACGAGATTATGGAAGCCGACGCCGACGGCACCGTCACGATTTCGAACGTGGCCGGCTCGGTCGAAGTTCAGGGCTGGTCCCGGAACCAGGTCGAGGTGACGGGCGAACTGGGCAGCCGCGTCGAAGAACTCATCTTCGAGCGCGATGGCGACGAAGTCCTGATCAAGGTCAAGGTGCCGCGGAGCAACAGGGGCGGTATATCCAGCGACCTCGTGATCAGCGTGCCGCAGGGCAGCTCGCTGCAGGTCAACACGGTCAGCGCCGACATCGATGTATCCGGCGTGCTGGGCGAACAGGAGCTGCAGTCCGTCAGCGGTGACGTGCTAACGGAGGCGCACGAGGCGGACATCGAACTCGGATCGGTCAGTGGTGACGTCGAAGTCCAGGGGGATAACAGGACGATCCGCTCGCGGCTGAACACGGTCAGCGGCGATATCGATACTGACAGCCTGGCCGGTGATCTGGGCGCAGAAACGGTAAGTGGCGACCTGACGGCGATCAATGGCAGTTTCTCGCGGGCAAACCTGAACTCGGTCAATGGCGAGATCATTTTCCGCGCCGAATTGCGTGACAACGGACGCATGGATGTCGAAACGGTCAATGGCAGCGTCGACATCGAGTATGCGGGTGACGTTTCAGCCCGCTTCGACATCGAGACCTTCAACGGTTCGATCCGGAACTGCTTCGGCCCGGAGTCGGTCAGGACCTCGAGTTATGCGCCGGGACGCGAGCTGAAGTTCACCGAGGGTGAAGGCTCCGGTCGCGTATCGATCAATACCTTGAACGGCAGCATTCGAATCTGCAAATAAAGCGCGGTATCCGCTACGCAAGGGGCCAGAGCCCGGCTCTGGCCCCTTTTTCCGTGGCTCAAGAATCCGTCACAGACCGGACGCGCCTGCTTTGGTATTCTTCGATATAAGTTAAGTCACCTCATCGAGGCCGGGCATCTGTCCGGGAGTACGAAGCATGGGCCGCCTCCTAAAGATCCTTGTCATTATCGTTGCCGGACTGGCCGGCATCGTCGTCGTTGCCAGCATTGCGCTGGCGCTGTTCTTTGATCCCAACGATTTTCGCGACCGTATCCAGGCCGCTGTAGAGGAGCAGACCGGGCGGGAACTGACGGTCGGAGAAATGGAGCTCACGCTCTTTCCGTGGCTCGCGGTCAATGTCGGACCGTCGCAGCTCGGCAACCCGACGGGTTTTCGTAACGACGAGTTCCTGAGTTTCGACAACGCCTCGCTGAGCGTTCGCATCGTGCCGCTGATCCTGAAACAGGAAGTGCATGTCGGTACGGCGGCGCTCGACGGGCTGACGGTCAATCTCGAGGTCGACCCGGCCGGCAGAAACAACTGGGAAGATCTTGCCGATGGCGATGGCGCTGCCGACACGGCTGGCCGCGAAGACGCGGCGGAAGCCGGCGGATTCGATGTCGCCAACATCGCCCTGACCAATGCGAGCGTCATCTACACCGATGCCTCGTCCGGCGCCGGCTACGGCGTCACCGGCCTGAACTTCGAAACCGGACGGATCGCGGCCGGCATTCCGATCGATATGCGCGGCGAGTTCGATTTCGAGTCGAGAGCAGACGGCCTGAGCGGTCACCTCGAGATGCGGAATACGACGGCGATTTCCGACGACCTGTCGACGATCACGGTCGATGGCCTCAATCTTTCCGGCTATCTCGCGGGCATTGTGTCGCAAGCCACCGAATTCAATTTCGATGCGCGTTCGATCACGCTCGACTCTTCGGCAGAAACCATCGACGCAGGCGAGATGGATCTCACGATACTGGGGGTCTCGCTGGCCGCCGACGTCGAGCCGTTCTCTTATGCAGGTACGCCGCAGCCGACCGCTGCTGTGACTGTCGCGACCTTCTCCTTGAAAGAGCTGATGCAGACCCTGGATATCGCGCCGCCGGCAACAGTCGATCCGGACGCGATGCAGCGCGTGTCGTTCAGCGCGAACGCCGCCGTCCGTGAAAATGACATCCAGCTGACCGCCGTTTCAATGGAGCTCGACGAATCGACCATGACCGGTTCCCTGTCGCTGCCGACGACTGCGACCGGCACGCTCGGATTCGATCTGGAGGTCGACGCGATCACGCTCGACGGCTACATGGCGCCCGCCGACGAGGGCGCCGTCAGCGACGACGATTCGGGCGGTGACATGGAGATCCCCGTGGACCTCGTGCGCGCCCTCAACGTCGACGGCAGCTTCCGGATCCGCGATGCCATGCTGGCAGGCATGGCGTTCAGCAACATGCAGGTAACGGTCAGGGCCGCAGATGGCAAACTCCGCCTGCATCCGCTGGGCGCCGACTTCTATGACGGCAGCTATGCCGGCGACGTGCAGATCGACGCATCGAGCGATACGCCGGTAATTTCCGCCAATGAACGCATTACCGACGTCAATATCGGTTCGATGCTGACAGCGATGTACGACGTCGACAACGTCAGCGGATCGATCAATGGTCACTTCCAGCTGCGGGGCGCCGGCAAGACGATGTCCGCTATCCAGCAGGACCTCGACGGCACGATGGCGTTCGAGCTGGCAGATGGCGCGCTGGAAGGCACGGACATCTGGCACCAGTTGCGTTCGGCGCGGGCGCTGTATCGGCGTGAACCGGCGCCCGAACCGGTGCTCCCGGCCCGCACCGAGTTCAGCTCCATCCGCGCGACCGGCGTCGTTAGCGACGGGATTTTCACGAATGACGATTTCGTCGCCGAGCTGCCGTTCCTGCAGCTGAACGGTGGCGGCATGGTCGATCTCAACACGAAGGAAATCGATTACGCACTCGAGGTCCGGGTCCTCGACCGACCGGAATTCATGGCCGGCGCGACGGAAGCGGAGCTGGCTGATTTTACGGAGACGGTGGTGCCGCTGAAGGTTACCGGCGCGCTGGCGTCGCCGAGCATCCGGCCGGATATCGAGGGCATCTTCCGGGCTCGCGTCGAGGAGGCCATCGAGGAGCAGAAGGAAGAACTCAGGGACCGGCTGCTTGACCGGCTGCTCGGCGGACAGGAGGAACCGCCGCCGGAAGGCGATCCGGAGGCACAGGGCGAAGAAGAGGCAGAGGAAGATCCAGAAGAAAAACTAAAGCAAGATCTGCTCAAGAAGTTATTTGAGAACTGACGGCTTGAACATCGGACGTACATCCTGCGTGTCCTGGTTCGCAGGCCTCCTGGTCTTGTTGGCGGCGTCGCTTGCGACCGCGGCGGAACTGCGTTTCATCGAAGTCGAACGCGAGAAGGACCACTACTCCCTGCGCTCGGTAACCTGGTTCGACAGCGACATAGACTCCGTGTACGCGGTGCTGACCGACTATGAACTCTTCAAGCGATTCTCTTCCGCGATCGTCGATTCAAAGAACCTCGAACCGGATTCCGACGGGCGTCCCGAGTACTACACGCGCATGGAGGGCTGCGTCCTGTTCTGGTGCCAGTCGTTCATCCGCATCGGCTACCTGCAACTCGACCCGGTTCGCCAGATTCAGGCTTTCTCGGATCCCGAACGCAGCGACTTCGTAATGGCGAATGAGAAATGGCAGTTGCGCGAGGAAGACGGCGGCACGGTGCTGATCTATTCGTTCGACATGGTGCCCGACTTCTGGGTCCCGCCGGTGATCGGCCCGTATTTCATCAAGCGGGCGCTGCAAGCGGGTGGAGAAAGGGCCGCAGTCAACATCGAGGCGCTGGCGATCGCCGAGCAGACCCAGCGCACCGCGCGCACACCCTGATCCAAAATTGCGCGGCGGCGCGATGCAAACGCCGTTTCAGCGTTTCTTCGATTTCCGTACACTGTGCCGACGATGCAGAGCTTTGCGGAAAAAGTACTTGCCTGGTTCGAACTCGCGGGTCGCAAGGACCTGCCCTGGCAGGTCGACCCCACGCCCTACCGGGTCTGGGTCTCCGAAATCATGCTCCAGCAAACGCAGGTCGCTACCGTCATTCCCTATTATGAGCGCTTCATGGCGTCGTTCCCCGACGTGCGGGCGCTCGCGGACGCCGACGTCGACGAGGTGCTGCACCACTGGTCGGGGCTCGGTTATTACGCCAGGGCAAGAAACCTTCACAAGGCGGCAAAGCTCGTCGCTGGCGAACATGGCGGCGAGTTCCCGGGCCACATCGACAGCGTCATGGCGCTGCCCGGTATCGGTCGTTCGACCGCCGGAGCGATCCTGTCTTTAGCGCGCAACGAGCGTCACCCGATCCTCGACGGCAACGTCAAGCGGGTGCTGGCCCGCTACTACGCTGTCGCCGGCTGGCCGGGCAAAACCCCGGTCGCCAGCAAACTCTGGGCGTTTGCCGAGCAGAATACCCCGAAGCACAATGTCGCTGCCTACTCCCAGGCGATGATGGATCTTGGCGCAACGGTCTGCACGAGGGCCCGGCCGTCCTGTGAACTTTGCCCGCTCGTCGATGAGTGTGCCGCGCATGCAGCGGGTGAGGAAAACGCATATCCGGGCAAAAAGCCGAAAAAAGAGAAACCGAGACGGACGACGCACATGCTCCTCGTGCGACAGAACGGCAGCGTCTACCTCGAGCGCAGACCCTCTGCCGGGATCTGGGGCGGCCTTTTCAGTTTCCCGGAGCTACAGTCGGCCGATGACGTCGTCGCCTGGTGCCAACGTGAGTTCCAGGCGAGCCCGGTACGCGTCCAGTTGCTCGACCCGCTGAGTCACAGCTTTACGCATTTCGATCTCGACATTCAGCCGATCGCGGTCATCGTGCCGTCGGAGCCGGAGCGAGCTGCCGATAGCGACGACAAACTCTGGTACGAGATCGCGTCGCCGCCGTCCGTCGGCATATCCGCGCCCGTAAAGTCCCTGCTACATCTCGTCTTCGATCGGCAGATGGGCGAACAACCAGTCCTCGATTCGCTGCATTGTTGACGCTGCCGGCTGCCGGGTCAGGATCGCGTCATTCGAAATCCACCGGACCTCGCCGCCTTCGCTGATACCGAGCTCCCAGGCATTGCGACGCGCGAAGTCTGGCGCTGTCGCGGCGCGCATCCGCGCATTCAGCTCCGGGCTCTCGATAACGAGGCCCATTTCCGTGTTGATCCGCAGGGAGCGCGGATCCAGGTTTGCACTGCCGATGAAGACTTTGTCGAAGTCGATGATCAGCGCCTTGGCGTGCAGCGCCAGATCCTTCCCGTCGACGGGCGGCATCATGTATACCTCGCGATCTTCCGCGTCGATACGCACCTCGTGCAATTCGGCGCCATTATTCAACAGCGACTCGATATGCTTCCGGTAAGCGCTGTGTGCCGTCAGGTGATTGTTCGAGCGTATCGAGTTGGTCAGCATGCGCACCCGAACGCCGCGCTCGACTGCGCGATTCACGGCCCCCTCGAGCTCCGGCGTCGGGATCAGATAGGCCGAGACGATCACGATCTCCGCCGCGGCGTCGTCGAACAGGGCCGCCAGCGCGTTTGCCACCTGAACCGGCGCCTCCGACAGGAGCGCCGGATTTTCGTCCGGAGGCTCATCGGCGAACAAGGTCGGCTTGCCGTCCATCGCGTTTGCGGCGATGTCGAGCCAGCGCTGCATCCTCTCGTCGGCCGATTCCTCCGCGTGCACTTCCGTTGCCGGGACGGCCCTGTGGCGGACCGCCTCGAGGTCGGCGGGCACCGCTTCGACGTGGCTCAGCATGTCTATCGGAAACGACCACCGATCGTTCCAGTAGGTGTCGAATGACGCCGAAACCTGCAGCACGAACGGTCCGCCGGTGATGATTTCGACGTCGCGGAAATTGGCATCCGCATGCAAGCCGAAATATTCGTCCGCGATATTACGCCCGCCGACGATGGCGATCCGGTTGTCCACGATCATCGCCTTGTTGTGCATGCGATGGTCGAGCCGGTGAAATTCGGCGAGGTTGAGCGCCATCCGGGTAGCAAAGCCGGAGCTTCTGCGCTTGTAGGGATTGAATACGCGGTACTCGATGTTCGGGTGATGCGCAACCTCCAGTAGGGCGGCATCCTGGCCAAGCAGGAACGTGTCGTCCACCAGCAGCTTCACCTGCACCCCGCGCTCGGCTGCCGCGAGCAGGTGGTCGAGGACGATTACGCCGGTGCTGTCGAAGGTCCACAGAAACGTCTGCAGGTGGATGCTGTCGGTCGCGCTGTCTATGGCCCGCAGGCGCCAGTCGAGTGCGTCCGGACCTTCGTTGAGCAGCTCGAACCAGTCTCCCGGGCGGGACTCCTCGAGCAGCAGCCAGGAATCCGCCACCGCCGGCGGCGCCGTGTACTCCGGTTCGAGTTCGACAGGCGCCAGCGACGCGCAGCCCGAGAGCCAGGACAGAATGGCGACCAAGCAAAGCCTGACCCACGATCCCCGCTGACCGATCAATGTCCGCATATAAAGGTGCCTGCAACGATTCGTCGGCAATAGTAGCGAAGCGCCGCCGCCGCCGCGACGTTATCCATGCGCCGTCGATTGCGCCGGTTCACGCCCGGGCAATTTGATCGTATGATCGGCGACGAGGCAGAAAAAAACTCGATCCGCGAGCGCGAGATTGTGCGGCAACGGTAGGCTCGCGATTCATTGTTTGGAAGCTGAGATGTCCAGAACCGTCAACTGCGTAATGTTGAAGAAGGAGGCCGAGGGTCTCGATTTCGCGCCATACCCGGGTGAGCTGGGGCAGCGGATTTACGACAGCGTGTCCAAAGAGGCATGGCAGCGATGGCTGGGCCACCAGACGATATTGATCAACGAGTACCGCCTGACGCCGATCGAACCCGAAGCGCGCAAATTCCTGGAAACGGAGATGGAGAAGTTTTTCTTTGGCGAGGGCTCGGCGGTGCCGAAGGAATTCGTACCGGAATAGTCACCCGAGCGGCAATTCCGTCGTCTTCGTCACGGTCCGGATCGCCACGCTCGAATTGACCCTGGCCACGCCGGGCAGACGCGTCAACGCCTCGTTATGCAGGCGCTCGAAGTCGGCCATGTCCGACACCACGACGCGCAGCAGGTAATCGAACTCGCCCGTCATCAGGTAGCACTCCATGATCTCGGGGATGTCCTGCACCGCCTCCTCGAAAGCGGCCAGTTCGCTCTGCTCTTCGCGGCGAAGCGCGATGTGTACGAACACCGTCCCGGTCAGTCCCACCGCCTTCTGATTGAGGAGCGCGACATAGCGCTCGATCAGCCCGGCGTCCTCGAGCGCCCGAACCCGGCGCAGGCAGGCGGACTCGGACAGGTTCACCTGGCTTGCGAGCTGCACGTTACTGATGCGGCCGTCCCGCTGCAGGGCCGAGAGTATGGATTTGTCGTACCTGTCAATTTTCATGGCAGATTCTGCGAATCAAGGGCTACTCAAAGACAGAATATGCCACATCCACGGGTCTGGCACACTGATTCAGCAAGGGAATTGCGCGATCTCGCGGGTAATCTGTGGAAAAAACCACAGCCAATACCTTGCCGAGGGGGAGTGTCGGGATGAAGGTAGGAATACCCAAAGAGATCAAGGTTCTCGAGTTTCGCGTGGGCATGATTCCGGCGGGCGTTCGCGAGCTGGTGCACGACGGCCACGAAGTCTTCGTCGAGACGGACGCGGGCGCCGGCATCGGCTTCACCGACGCCGACTACGAAGCCGCCGGGGCGAAGGTCCTCGATACCGCCAAAGCGGTGTACGACGCCGCCGACATGATCGTCAAAGTCAAGGAACCGCAGGCAGAGGAATGCGCGATGCTGCGGGCCGACCAGGTGCTGTTCACCTATCTCCATCTGGCAGCGGATCCGGCGCAGACGGAGGCGCTGGTCAAGTCGGGGACCACGGCGATTGCCTACGAGACGGTTACGGCCGCCGACGGCTCGCTGCCGCTCCTGACCCCGATGAGCGAGGTTGCAGGCCGGCTGTCGATCCAGTCCGGCGCGTATGCGCTGCAAAAGGCCAATGGCGGTCGCGGCGTACTCCTCGGCGGGGTGCCGGGCGTCGCGCCGGGCAAGGTGGTGGTCATCGGCGGCGGCGTCGCGGGCACCCATGCTGCCGAGATGGCTGTAGGGCTCGGCGCCGAAGTCACAATACTGGACCGCTCGGTGCCGAGGCTCCAGTACCTGCACGAAATTTTCGGTGGCCGGGTCCGGACCATCTACTCCACGAAGCAGACGATCGACGAAATGGTCCCGGAAGCGGATCTCGTCGTCGGCGCGGTCCTGGTCGCAGGCGCGGCGGCGCCGAAGCTGGTGAGCGCTGAGCATGTGAAGCAGATGAAGCCGGGCTCGGTGCTGGTCGACATCTCGATCGACCAGGGCGGCTGTTTCGAGACCAGTCGTCCGACAACGCACGCGGAACCCACCTACGTCGTCGACGAGGTCGTGCACTACTGCGTCACGAATATGCCGGGCGCGGTGCCGAGGACGTCGACGTTTGCGCTGACCAACGTTACGTTGCCGTTCGCCAAGGACCTGGCGAACCTGGGCTGGCGGGAAGCGCTGCTGCGCGACCAGCACCTCCGGCATGGGCTGAACGTGCACGCAGGACATATCAACCACGAGGCAGTGGCGCGGGACCTCGGTTACGAGTACCTCTCTGCCGAGGACGCTTTACAAGCAGCCTGATCTTACTCCCCCTTTGATCAGGCGGTTTCTCGGCCGGGCGCAAGCCCGGCTTTTTTATGGCCCGCCATACGTGACCGGATTCACGCGCCGTTCAGCCAATTTCTGGTATAAAGAATTCAACGTCTTACCGAACAGGAGCTGGCGCTTATGGTCGGACGAGAAAATGGCACCAAGGTTATGTGCGTACGTAACCTGCAGGACTATTTTCGCACTTCCATTGACGACGTGGTGTCGAGGCAGAAGGTCGACATCGACCCGCACGCTGCCCATTACGTCGTCAACATGCTCACCCTTTTCTCACGTTCCGACGAACTCTACGAAGACGATGGCGAGGTCTACGGGCTTCGCCCGCTGGCGCTGATGCTGGCAGACGCCGCAGACGCCGAATCCGTCGAGCAGCGCAATCATCTCCTGCAGCGAATCGGCGACGTCGCGCTGTTTATCTCCGGTTTCTTCTCGGACAGCCTCGCGTCGAAGGCGGTCGACGTCGACTACTACATCCAGATGGGAGGCAACGCCTACGGCTCGCTTTCCGAAGAAGTGCGCGGCACATTCCGCGGCCGCCTGGTTGCAGACGTCTTCCGGGAACTCGCGATCAAGTTCCAGCTGGTGGTCGACGTGCTCAACGAGATCAGCGACGGGCCGAGCGATCGTGACCTGCTGCGCGCCTACGAAGTCTGGCGGCGGACCGGAAGCAGGCGCGCGGAGCAACTGCTGCGCAAGAACGGCGTCGTGCCGATAGCCGGCGCCTGGGCGCACTGAGATGCTGACCCGCCTGCAGCAGCAGTTACACGATACCTATCAGACGGAGCACGACTACGACGTTCGTGACTTCCTGATCACAGACCCGACGATGGCGAAAGCGATCGGCGGCGGCAGCGTATTGACGAACAATGGCGAGTCGCTGTTCATTTGCGAGGAAGAAGACGGCTTGTCGTTGTCACTTTACCTGGAGAACGAATTGTTGAAGCGTCTCGAGGAGACGCACCCGTCATCCCGCCTCGCAGCCGATCGGCTCGATGACCTTTGCAAGGTCATCGAGGGTCTGAGCCACTTCAACTATGTCGTCTGGCGCGCTTCGCGCGACCGCGCATTGACGTTGCTCGAACTCGAGTTGCAGGCCGAGGTCGACAAGTTCGTCAGCACGATGCAGCTCGCGAGTGAGCAGCAGGATGCCGAGCTGATGAACGTGCTGCATACGAAGTTGTTCGACGAAATCCGTTTCAGCGATGATCTCGACGAGGAACAGGCCCAACGATACCGCGCCGCGAACGAATACGCGGCAAGGTTTTGCCGGCAATTGCGCCAGCGCTTCCTGCAGAACGGCGATGCACTGGACGAGCTGCGGACCTTCTTCCGTTTGCCACTCCGCCAGAAGATCAGCCACATCCATTCGTCGGCGTTCGCCGGCTGATCACAAAGAGTTCGGAGCCGGGATCTGAGCCCCGGGTTCATTCCGCAAAAAAGAAGTCCCAGATCATCTCCGATGCAGAGATCTCCCGGGTCGTGTTGCCCCACATTGCCGGATCGGTGCCGCCCGGCCAGGTGTGACCGTCGCCCTCGACCAGGTACCACTCCACGGGGGCGTCGCAATTCTCCCAGCGGTACTTCGTGACGCGCTCGGTGAATGGCTCCTCGACNNCTCCTCGACCACGTCGACATCGCAGCCGTTGACTTCGGCCCATGACTGCATGATGACGGCGACGTGCGGATCGAACCATGGCGCCGGCAATCCTTCGAGCGGCACGATCTCGTCCTCGGTGCCGTGGAATGAGATCATCGGTTTGGGCTTCGCGGCGCTGCAGGTATCGGCGTCGTAGTAACGATAGGTGACCGACGCGTAGCCCAGGAACGGGCCGTCCGTTGCGCACTGCAGCGTCGTCGTCATATCGCCGCCCGCCGACATCCCCGCCGCGTAAAAATCACGGGTGCAGTACTCGGTCTGGATCTTCTCGACCAGCTCGATGACGAAGCGGATGTCGTGGTCACGCTCGCGCTTGGTGCCCTCCCAGGCGCTGTCCCAGTAGGTGGCCAGCTCGTGATCGCGGTCCGGGTAGACCTTGTTGGCGTCCGGCATGACCAGGATCACGTTGTCCCTTTCCGCGAGCGCCGTGAAGTCGCCGTAGACAAACTGCTCGTGGGCATTCGAGTTGGCGCCATGAAAGTTGAAGACGACGTCCGCCGGGATGCCTTCCTCGTAGCTGTCCGGCAGGCGCAGCAGGAACATGCGCTCCTCGCCGGACGACATCGTCATGGTCAATTCCCGGTAGGGGCGGTACAGCTCGCCGTTACTGTCATGAATAATGCCGCCCGATCCGCAGATCGCCGGCACCGGCGTTGACTCGCTGCAAGCTGTTACCAGTAAAGTAACCGAGACGATCGACACCATTCGGACAACCCGGAACCTGCGCATAATTTTAGTCACGTCCTACAAGCGCTCCCTGATCATCTCTATGTATTCAAATCGATTCTGCACCGGTGTGCTCTCGATCGCCCGCGCAATGCCGTCAGCGACCTCGGGCGTGGTGTAGGCTATCCATTCGCGGTTTAACTCGAACCACGCGCGCGCAAATCGTCCACCGAAATAAAAAGCTCCGGGATTGGAGAAATCATCGGTACGGTAGGTTGACAATCCGGCCTGCTGGAGTGCGGCATCCTGTTGTAGCAGTGAGACAATATTGACCAGGTAGGAATCGAGCTTCAATATCTCGCCGTCAGTCAGCGCGTCCGGCGCCTCGATCGATCTGTGGAAAAGCGTTCGAACGTCCGTCTCGATCTCATGCCTCGACATTTCTTCATAGCTGACCATTCGCACGGCGCGCAACTCGGCGCCGACAAGCTCGTTGTTTTGACGAATCTCGACGAACACCAGCGCCAGGCCGATCAGTACGCCAACAGATGCGATCACCTGGATTAGCTCACCAACTTTCGATACCTGCATCTCAATTACTCCCGTGAACTGCAATGCCCCGAACGCGGACTGCGGTGCGAGTCACCCGGAACTAGTCTAGACCAGGGATGCCAGAAATGGGTGAGGAGCTAATCGGCCATACCTCGGCGTTCGAAACTGGTCGTGGGAGCGCGCCCAGCGCGCGATCAGCCGCTCCCCTCAGACTATCTAGTTGATGGTAGCGCAGGACACGATGCCGTCTGCTAATCTCTCGGCACCGTCCAGAAGCGCAATTCATTGCGCGGAGATCAAGATGCCGAAAAAACTGTCGGTCAGCACAGCAATACTGGCCGTTGGCAGCCTGCTCATTACAGGCTGTTCAGTAGATCAAGCCGAAGAAACAGCACAGGAAGGCACCGACACTATGGCCAGCCCGCTAGAGAAACCATTCGCGATGTTGTCGGCAGATGCACCGGTCGCGGAAAAGCGCCCCGTGGAGATCGAGCAGCATGGCGAGACCCGCATCGACAACTACGGCTGGATGCGCGACGACAACTGGCAGGAGGTGCTGAGAGATCCGTCCGTACTGAAGCCGGAGGTCCGCGATCACCTCGTCAGCGAAAACGACTTCTACAACGCCGCCACCGGAGATCTCGAGCAACTCCGCGAACAGTTGTTCGAGGAAATGCGTGGGCGTATCAAGGAAGACGACAGTTCCGTGCCGCTGAAAGACGGCCCGTTCGCCTATGCCCGGCGCTACCGCGAAGGCGGTGAGTACGCGATCTATGTGCGCACGCCCCGCGACGGCGGCGACGAGACCATCCTTTTCGACGGTGACGAGGAAGGCGAGGGCGAGGCATTCTTCAACGTCCGCTCCGTGAGCCACAGTCCGAACCACGAGCTGATCGCCTACAGCGTGGATCGCGTCGGTTCCGAGTACTTCGACATTCGCATCCGTAACATCGAATCGGGCGAAGAGTATGCGGAGACGATCGGCTCGACCAATGGCGGCATTACCTGGGCCGCGGATTCGAACTCCTTCTATTACGTCGAGAACGACGACAACCAGCGGCCGAAGCGGGTCAAGCACCATGTACTGGGCACGAACGCCGCCGCCGACGTCCTCGTGTATGAGGAAGCCGATGACGGTTTCTTCCTGGATGTCGGCAAGAGCCAGAGCAGGCAATACATCTTCATCGGCGCAGGCAATACCACGACCACGGAATACCAGTTCCTGCGGGCCGACGCGGCACCCGGCACCGAGCCGGTAATGATCGCGCCGCGCCTCCAGGACGAGCAGTACTACGTGGACCACCACGGCGATCACTTCTATATCCGCACCAATCGCGACGACGCGGTGGACTTCAAGATCATGCGGGCGCCCATCGATGAACCGGGTCGTGACAACTGGGAAGACTGGCTGCCTTATGAAGCGGGCACCTTCGTGAGCGGGATGGTGACGCTCGCCGATCGGATCGTCCGGATCGAACGCAGCAATGCGCTGCAGCGGCTCGTTGTCAGCGACTACAGCCGCGATGACGAGTACCAGGTCGAATTCGAGGAAGAAGCCTTCTTCCTGTCGGGCAACCCGGGATTCGAATACGACACAGACACGATTCGCTTTACCTACCAGTCGCCGTCGACGCCGGAACAAACCTGGGACTTCGACATGGACACGCGTGAGCGTGAACTGCGCAAGACGCAGGAAGTGCCGAGCGGGCACAACCCGGATCTGTACCAGGTGCAGCGCTTCTTCATTACCGCACGCGACGGCGCACAGGTGCCGGTTACGATCCTGCGGCTAAAGGCAACGCCGGTCGACGGCACTGCGCCGCTTCTTCTCTACGGCTACGGCAGCTACGGCTTTGCACAGGATTCCTACTTCAGCACGAGCATACTGTCGCTGGTCGATCGCGGTGTCATCTACGCCACCGCGCATATCCGCGGCGGCTCCGACATGGGCCGGCAGTGGTACCTCGATGGCAAGCTCGAGAAGAAGATGAATACCTTTACCGACTTCGCGGATGCAGCTGCCGAGCTGCAGGAACGCGGCTATGGTCGCAAGGGAGAAACGGTCATCTATGGCGGTTCCGCCGGCGGCATGCTGGTCGGCGCGGCCGTCAACCTGCACCCCGAGTTGTTCGGCGGCGTCATCGCCGCGGTGCCCTTCGTCGACGTGATCAACACGATCTCCGACGCGAGCCTGCCGCTGACACCCCCGGAGTGGGTGGAGTGGGGCGACCCGACCAAGGATCCGGAGGCGTTCGAAACGATGTCGGCGTATTCGCCCTACGAAAACATTCGGGACGGCGTCGAGTACCCGCCGATCCTGGCGACGGGCGGTCTAGCGGACTATCGCGTGACCTACTGGGAGCCGTCGAAGTGGGTAGCCCGCCTGCGTGAGGAGGCCAGCGGCGGACCGTTTTTCCTCAAGATGAACATGGAGGCCGGCCACGCCGGCTCGGCTGCGCGTTTCGAGCGCATGCGGGAACGAACCCACGACTATGCGTTCGCATTGCGGATCTTCGGGCTGACTGAACGCCAGCCGGTCAGTCACGAATAGCTCTCAGTCACCCCGGCACTCGAGCGCTAGCAACATCTCGGTCAGTGCGTGATAAGAGTGGGGATCGAGGCCCGTGAGGTCCTCGATCTTCTGCATGCGGGCATAGATCGTGTTCGGGTGCACGTCGAGCTGCTTCGCGCTCTTCAAGACGTTCATGTCGCAGTCCGCGTAGGCGCTCAGCGTGGCGGCCAGGCGGCCTTTCCTGTCGGCCCGCAGGAAAGTGTCGATCCACGGCGGCAGCGCATTCCGCACGTTGTCTCGCGCCTTCGAAATCAGCACCTGCCGGAACGCAACGTCGCTGGCACGCACGACGCGCATTGCCACGTTGGCTTGCTCCAGCGCCAGCTTCGCTTCCGACAGCGCACGGGGAATGTGCAAGGTTGACGGGGCGTCATTACTGAGACCAATCAGCGCTGCAGGGTCGACTTTCAGCAAATGCGGATAAACGCGATCGGCAAGGGCGGACTGCGGCGCCGTCGCGCCCGACCCTGTTCGCGTCGCGGACATGACGACAACCACGCGCAGGTCGCGGATGCCGACAATGGTCCGAATCGGCGTGGCGTCGAATTCCGCCGCGATCGCGTCCGTCATCCGTTGCGCGTGCGCCGCGCTCTCCATCTCGGCGAGGTTCACCGAGCGCGCGATCGCTACGCAGTATGACTGCCGCTGTTCGAGATAGCCCGAGCGGCGCAGCAGCCTGGCAGCCCGCTGATCCGCCTCGTCATAGCCGTGGAGCAGGGTATTGAGCAGCGCGCTGCGCTGCTCGCCTTCCGCCTCGGCGATCCGGCGGGCCTGGTTGACGTAGGCCGTCGTCGCCAGGCTGGCGGCTGTGCCCGTGTATTCGATCGTGAAGTCGGTAACCGCGGCGACGACCCGGCGGACATGCGCGTCGTCGTCAGCAGCCTCGAGGGCGGCATCCCGGACCCAGGTGGACAGGGCCCGGTGCAGGCAGCGGTAGGTCCGGAGGATCGCGTCCAGCGGGAATTTCTGCTCGGCGCGGCGCGCTGCATGCGCCGCGACGAAACCGAGATCCGCGGCTTGCTCGTCCGCCAGCAGCCGGCAGACGGCATCGACGTGCGCCTCGAGGTGATCGCGGAGCTCGGGCAGCACCCCGGGATTGCCGGATTCCGCGTAAGCGGCGACCTCCGCCGAGATCGCGTCAACGAGGCAGGTGAGGACATCGGTACGCCCGGCGCCGAGCGTCGCCGCCACGCGCGGGACGACACCGACCTGCCTGAGGGGCTCGATCGCGGCCGCAAAGGCCCTGGATTGTGCATCTTTCGCCATGAATTGTGTATTTTAAACAATAAAAAGGAGAAAAAGTGGTCAAAACTGCCGATATACCCCCTAATAAATGTGCGTAATCTCTATTCGAGAGGCAGAAAACACCCTAAAACATTGGCAGGAGATGACCGGGTGGCCGGGCGCCTGTTCGTTGATCACGGCGGAGACCATCCGCAGACCGCGGGAGAAGCGGCGGCGGTCCCCGATGCCCTGGGCGACCGGATGCGCTCGATGGGCGCAGCCGTCGTCGACGCTGGCAACCCGGTCGGCTTGTCCAGCGCCGTCAACCCGGGCGGCAGCGGGACTGACAACGGTGGCTCGAAACCGGCCTCCGGCTGCGGCCTGTTCCATGCTGCGCGCCCGGTTAAATCGCCGTCTTAATGCAGCGTAACGCGGTATAGTTGCAGGCTCGCCCGAAAGCGGCAAAACAACGGAATTGCAGCGAGGCGGACGCCGGACACGCAGCGTCCGCTTTATTTTTGAAATTGAGGAACATGCGCACACTGATCTTGATTTTGTCCTTGCTGGCGAGCCCCGCCCTGGTTTTTGCACAGGGTGGACCACCAGGTGGTCGCCAGGTCACCGTCGAGTCGATGGTCGTGACGCCTGCGCCGCTCGAATCGACCGTCGACGCCGTCGGCACGGTGCTGGCTGACGCGTCCGCCATCCTGCGCACGGAGATTCCCGGACAGATCGTCGAGCAGCACTTCGAGGAAGGCCAGCAGGTCAGGAAAGGCGCCGCGCTGTTCTCGATCGAGGCGACGATCTTCGAGGCCGAGTTCAATGAGGCCAAAGCGAACGTCGAGCAGAGTCAGGCAGAATTCACGCGCGCGCAGGAACTCGTCGACAGCCGGCTCGTATCCGCCACCGAATACGACACCGCGCGCGCCAACTACAACGTGGCGGTGGCCCGATTGCGCTCGGCGGAGTCACGCCTGTCCAAAACCGTGATCAGGGCGCCCTTCGACGGCTACGCGGGCTTGCGCCGTATCAATGTCGGCGATTACGCAACGATCGGCCAGGAACTCGTGAACGTCGTGCGCCTCGATCCGCTGCGCGTCGACTTCAGCGTGCCGGAGACATTGCTGGCCCGCGTGCAGCCGGGACAGCAGATACACGTCACCGTAGGCGCGTTCCGGGACGAGGTCTTCGAAGGCGTCGTCACCGCGATCGACCCGCAGATCGATGTGACCGGTCACAGCATGGCGGTGCGGGCGCGCTTGCCGAATCCCGAACTCAAGCTTCGGCCCGGCCTGTTCGCGGAAGTGGCCGTGTCGCTCGCCGTCAACCCGAGTGCGCTGCTGGTGCCCGAGCAGGCGATCTGGCCGATCGGCAACGACAAGATCATCTATGTCATCGAGGAGGGTGTCGCGAACCAGCGCGTGGTGATGCTCGGTGACCGGAAGCCCGGCTGGGTGGAAGTCGCATCGGGCCTCGCTGCCGGGGACGAGATCGTCGTGGCCGGGCAGATGAAGCTGTTCCCCGGCGTCGCCGTGCGCAGCATTCCCGCCGAGCTCGGCGGCACTCGATAACCCATGCAGATCTCCGAGATCTCGATCAAACGGCCGGTCCTCGCGACGGTGATGAATCTCGTCATCGTACTGATCGGGCTCATCGCCTATGAGCGGCTGTCAGTTCGCCTGATCCCGGATGTCGACGTGCCGATCGTGACGGTGGCGACCATCTACCCGGGCGCCAATGCCGAAGTCATCGAGACGCAGATCACGCAGCCGATCGAGGACGCGCTGTCCGGCATCGAGGGTATCGATTACATCAGTTCGATCAGCCGCGCCGAGTCGAGCCAGGTGTCGGTGCGTTTCAAGCTAGACCGCGATCCGGACGGCGCAGCCAGTGACGTCCGCGACAAGGTCGCGCAGTCCAGGCAGTTCCTGCCCGAGGAAGCCGAGCCGCCGATCGTGCAGAAGCAGGAGGCGGACGCGCAGCCCATCATCTACATGGCGATGTCATCGGACCGGCACACCAGTGTCGAGGTCGCCGACATCGCCGAGCGCCTGGTAAAGGACCGGGTGCAGACGATCCCCGGCGTTGCCCGTGCGGACGTATTCGGCAACCGCTTCGCGATGCGCATCTGGCTCGACCCCAAGCGACTGGCAGGCTTCGAGCTGACGCCGGCCGACATCGAGGACGCGCTCAGGCGCCAGAACATCGAAGTGCCCGCGGGTCGCGTCGAGGGCACCGAGCGCGAATTCACGGTCCTCGCCGAGACCGACCTCAACAGTCCGGCGGAATTCGAAGCGATCATCGTCAAGGAGACCGAAGAGTTCCTGGTGCGGCTCGGCGACGTTGCGCGCGTCGAGCTCGGCGCCGACAACGCACGTTTTATCGCCCGCCACAACGGCAGGTCCGGCGTCCCGGTTGCAGTCATCAAGCAGGCGACCGCCAATCCGCTGGATATCTCCAGGGCCCTGAATGCAATGCTGCCCGAGATTCAGCGCACCCTTCCGGAAGGTGTGGAGCTGTCGAACGCTTTCGATACGACACGCTTCATCCAGTACTCGATCGACGAGGTGTACATCACGGTCGCGGAGGCGATCGTCCTTGTGATGATCGTGATCTTCCTGTTCCTTCGAAACTGGCGCGCCGTGCTCGTGCCGCTGGTGACGATCCCGGTGTCGCTGATCGGCGCGTTCGGCATGATGCTGGTGTTCGGCTTCTCGATTAACACGCTGTCGCTGCTGGCGATGGTGCTGGCCATCGGCCTGGTCGTCGATGACGCCATCGTGATGCTGGAGAATATCTACCGGCACATGGAAAAGGGCCTGTCGCCGCTGGCGGCGGCGTTCAAGGGCAGCAGGCAGATCGGCTTTGCGATCGTCGCGATGACGCTCACACTGGCCGCGGTCTATTTCCCGTTCGCCTTCGCAACCGGACGCAGCGGGCTCCTGTTCATCGAGTTTGCGCTGACGCTCGCCGGCGCCGTGCTGATCTCTGGATTCGTGGCGCTGACTCTGTCGCCGATGATGTGCTCGAAACTCCTCAAGCACGAGGAGAAACACGGCAAGGCGTTTGAGTTCGGCGAGAAGCTGCTGCGCGGCCTCGATGGCGCCTACAACCGCTCTCTGTCCAGGGTCCTGCGGCACAAATACGTTACGCTGACGATCGCCGTGGCCATCGTCGGCGGCATGGCCTACCTCCAGGTCAGCCTGCCCGACGAGCTGGCGCCCAACGAGGACCAGGGTGGCGTGCTCGGTTTCGCGACCGCGCCGGAAGGGGCGACGCTCGAGTACACCAACCGGTACCTGCTGCAGCTCGAGCAGGCCTATCGGGACCAGGTACCGGAGATGACCGAGATCTTTGCGATGGCCGGATTCAACGGCGTCACGAACGCCATCGCCTTCGTCAGTCTCAAACACTGGGACAACCGGGAGCGAAGCGCGCAGCAGGTTGCGCAGTCGCTTTTCCCGACCTTCATGAACATCCCCGGCGTGATGGCGTTTCCCATCACTCGGCCGCCACTCGGCCAGAGTGGGTTCGGCCAGCCTATTCGCTTCATCGTCCAGTCGACCGGCACCTGGGAAGAGCTCGATGTGACGATACAGGCGCTGCTTGCGAAGATGCGCGAGAACCCGAACCTCACGAATCCCGATTCCGACCTGAAGCTCAACAAGCCGGAACTGAAAATCGACGTGAATCGCGAGAAAGTCGCAGCGGTCGGCGCGAACGTCAGGGATGTGGGGCGTGCGGTCGAAACGATGTTCGGCGGACGGAACGTCACCCGCTTCAAGATGGGCACGGAGCAGTATGACGTCATCGTGCAGCTCGAGGAAGGGTCACGCAGGACGCCGACCGACCTGTCCAACGTTTTCGTGCGCGGCGAAGACGACCAAATGATCCAGCTGCAGAACCTGGCGACGGTGACAGAAACCGTCGCGGCGAAAGAACTCAATCACTTCAACAAGCTGCGCGCCGCGACTGTGAGCGCAGGTCTTGCGCCCGGATACGCGATGGGTGAAGCCATCGAGTGGATGGAGAGCGCGCTCGAAGAGGTGGCGCCGACCGCGCTGTACGACCTCGGCGGCCAGGCGCGGGAATTTCGCGAATCGGCAACGGGCGCCACGATGCTGATATCGCTTGCGCTCCTGTTCATCTATCTCGTTCTTGCAGCGCAATTCGAGAGCTTCATCGACCCGTTCATCATCCTCGTGTCGGTGCCGCTGGCAATGTTCGGCGCCTTCCTGACCCTGAACGCGGTCAACTGGGCGAACGCCGGCGGCTTCTGGCAGCAGACCGGTTCGTGGAACATCTACACGCAGATCGGCGCGGTGACGCTCGTCGGACTGATCTCCAAGCACGGCATCCTGATGGTCGACTTCGCGAACCAGCTGCGAGAGCTGGGCCGCAACAAGTTCGACGCCGTCCTCGAAGCCGCTTCGCTTCGACTCCGTCCAATCCTGATGACGACGGGCGCGATGGTGCTGGGCGCGGTGCCGCTCGCGATTGCATCGGGCGCCGGCGCCGAAGCCCGTCACCAGCTCGGCTGGGTCATCGTCGGCGGCATGGGCTTCGGCACGATCTTTACGCTGTTCGTCGTACCGGTCGTGTACCTGGTCCTGTCGGGCAAGCATGCGCCGGTTGCTGAGCAAGCGGCGGCAGCCGCACCGGCGCCGGCCTGACAGGAAGGGCGGACGCCGGCGGCTGTGCGGCGTAAAAAGGCATTCTGTAAAGAGAATCGACGGCTCGGGCACGTCCAGGGGACCGCGACGCTGTCCGCAAGCCTTTGAAAATACTTACTTCGTGGCGGGCTCCGCCGCACTGTGAACCGCGTCACAGTTTTGCCGCGGTCGGCCATTCAGAGTACCCGCAAACCAAGAAAAGCCTCCGGGGAATATCATGTTCGGACCTCTATTTCGGCGATCGGTCGTCGCTCTGTTCTGTATTTTCGGTGTTGCAGCCTGTGGCGGCGGCAGCGGCGGCCCGGGTCCCGGCCAGGGCACGATCAGCGTTTCGCTGATGGACCGGCCGGTTGACGGCGTGACCGAGCTGCACGTGACGATCACCGCGGTGCGCGTCAAGCCGCGGGGCGACGGCCCGGCATTCGAGCTGCCGATGACGTCCTCGCCGATGACGGTCGATCTCTTGTCGCTGACCGACCAGAATGCCGCCATCCTGGTCGACAATGCCGTCATCGACGCTGGTGCTTACAACTGGCTGGACATCGCCATCGACGATTCCGACATCAGCAAGGCTTACGCGATGACGATGAGCGGTGGCATGGTGCCGGTCCAGGTCGATGTGCCGAGCGACCAGATCCGCCTGGTGAGCGGTTTCGAAGTCGGGCAGAGCCAGGCGCTGCGTTTCCTGTTCGACTGGGAGGTCAACAACGGGCTGACCGAGGCGGTCGGGCGTAATCTCTACATCCTCAAGCCCGCATTTCGCGTTCTCAGGGTGGATGAGCTGGGCGCCCTGAGCGGTCGGGTGACCAACAACACCGCGATGAACGACGAGAATTGCAAGGACGCTGTCGACCCGATGGTCGGCAAGGTGGTTTACGTCTTTGCCGGTGACGTCACGCCGGACGACATCGACGGCATGGACGCCGAACCGCTGACGACCGTCGACGCAGAATATGATGACACGAGCGGCGACTACCTGTACCGCACGGTGCTCGAGCCGGGCGACTATACGGTCGCGCTGACCTGCTTCGGCGACCTCGAAACGGCGTCCGGTGACGAGGACCTCAGGTTCATCGAGCCGCTCGATGGTTCGCTGATCACGGTCACCGCGGATACGCCGAACGACAACGTCGACTTCTGAATAAAGCCGGGGCCAGAGTTAACGCTGACCCCGGTTTCCCCGACGCCCGGCGTCTGCGGTATTCTCTGTTTCGTTCCATCCGGACAGCAGGAGCCAGCAGATGTCGAATCCTCCGTTACCCAAGTGGGTCATCATCCTCGATGTCTTCGGCGCCTTGCTGGTCGCCGGCGGCATATTCCTTTTGGTGTCCCGGGGCGAACTTCGCGGCCTGGCGATCGGCATGCTGGTTGTCGGCGGCATGCTCATGGTGCCGCTGATCGCCTGGGCGGTCCGCCGGGCGACTGCGCGGCACTGACGGCCGTTTTCGAAGCAGCGTGAAATGCAGCGCCCGCTGACCCGGTCCCGCCGCTGAAATCCCCACCCCGGCATGGTCTAATGAGCCGGCGGAGGAGATTCGTTTGAGAACAAGAATACGCGCCGCCCTGAGCGCGCTTACCGGGCTGTTCATCCTTGCGTCGTGGTCGGCAAACACGGTCGCTGACGACCTCGTCGTCGGCGCCAATATCGGCAATGTACCGTGGGAGTTCCAGGACGCGTCCGGCAAATTCGTCGGCTTCGAGATCGACCTGGTGAAAGAGGTCGGCAAGCGGCTCGACCGCCCCGTCGAGGTCGTGAACATCCCGTTCAACGGCTTGTTCCCCGCGGTGCAGTCTGGCCGCATCGACATCGCGCTGTCGTCGATCACGATCACCGACAAACGCCTGCGCTCCGTTTCTTTCGCCCAGCCCTACTATGACAGCGCGCAGTCGCTTACCGTTCTGTCGAGGAGCCCGGCAGAGGGTCTCGGCGACATGGACGGCAAAGTTATCGGTGTCGACACGGGCTCCACCGGCGATATGTGGACCACCGCTAACCAGGAGACATACGGTTTTGCCGACATCCGCCGCTTCGAGGGCCTGGCGCCGGCGATGCTCGACCTGCAGTCAGGCCGCATCGATGGCTACATCTCCGACATACCGTCGCTCGAGTACTTCATCCGCGACAAACCGTACTTCAAGGTGGTCGAGCGCATTCCGACCGGCGAGCGCTATTCGATGATGTTCGCGCGCAACGACCCGCTGGCGACGGAAGTCGATCGCGTCATAACGGCGCTCAAAGAAGAGGGCTTCGTCGCCAGGCTGCACGAGCGGTGGTTCGGCAGCGCGCCGGCGGCGGAGAGCTCGACCGTGACGGTCGCCGCGCAGCCGGGAACCGACTGAGCGGGCAGCCGACGCAGTGGGGTTCGTCGACACGTTTTTCAACCGGGAGGTCCTGGTCAGTTCCTTCCCGCTGCTGCTGTCGGGGCTCAAGGTCACCCTGCTGCTCGGCATTGTCAGCATTCTCGCCGGCCTCGTGCTGGGTCTCTTCATCGCGCTCGTGAGGCTCTATGCAGTCAGGCCGGCAAGCATCGCGGCGAAGATCTACATCGATGTATTCCGCTCGGTGCCGCTGCTGGTCCTTCTGATCGTCGTCTACTACGCGCTGCCCTTCGTCGGCCTGCGGATGTCGCCATTCATGTCGGCGGCGCTGGCGCTGACCCTGGTCTCCGGCGCCTATACCGCCGAGATATTCCGCGCCGGCATCGAGGCGATTCCCCGCGGTCAGTTCGAGGCGTCGCAGGCGCTGGGCCTCGGTTATCGGCACATGATGGCGGACGTCATCCTGCCGCAGGCCATACGCATCGTCGTGCCGCCGCTCACCAACAACTGTATCAACGTCATCAAGGACACCGCGCTGGCTTCCGTCGTCGCGATGCCGGACCTCCTCAAGCAGGCGACCCAGGCGCAGGCGCTCGAGGCGAACCCGACGCCGCTGATCGTAGCGGCGCTGATGTATATCGCGATGCTGTGGCCGCTCGTTATCCTGGTCGGCCGGCTCGAGAAGCGTTTCAATCGGGGGCGAGCCTGATGGCCGCGATCGTGTCGCTGCGCAACCTGCGCAAGCACTTCGGCAAGTTCACCGCCCTCGACGGCATCGACCTCGAGGTCGAAGAAGGGGAGGTCGTCTGCATCATCGGTCCGTCCGGTTCCGGCAAGTCGACGCTGGTGCGCTGCATCAACCTGCTGGAGACCTTCGATGCACCCGGCGAAGTGATCGTCGACGGCATTCCGGTCAGGAAGGGCAGGGAACTCGCCAGCGTCCGCACCGAGGTCGGCATGGTGTTCCAGTCCTTCAACCTGTTTCCGCACATGACGGTCCGCGAGAACATCACGCTCGCGCCGATGCGCGTGCGGCAGCTCGATGAGCGAAGCGCGAACGAGCGGGCCGAGAAGCTGATGCAGCGCGTCGGCATCGAGGCGCAGGCCGACAAGTATCCGGATCAGCTGTCGGGCGGCCAGCAGCAGCGGGTCGCCATCGCGCGCGCCCTGGCCATGGAGCCGAAGGTGATGTTGTTCGACGAACCGACGTCGGCGCTGGATCCGGAGATGGTCGGTGAGGTGCTGGAGGTCATGAAAACGCTCGCCCATTCCGGCGTGACGATGATCGTCGTGACCCACGAGATGGGCTTCGCCAGCCAGGTCGCCGACCGCGTCGTCTTCATGGACGGCGGCAAGGTCGTCGAGACCGGCACGCCTGCCGAAGTCTTCGAAGCGCCGAAAGAGCAAAGAACGCGCGATTTCCTGAACGCCGTGCTCGCGCACTGAGGCATTGCATGGCCAGCGATCTCGATCTCGACTACGCGCGCAGCCAGTTCCCCGGGCTGAAGAACGGCTGGGCCTTTTTCGACAATGCGGGCGGCACGCAGATCCTGTCCGGCGTCGTCGAACGCATGAACGACTTCCTGTTCAACATGAACGTGCAGATCGGCGGCAGCTACGACATCTCGCTCAGAGCCGCCGCGGCGTTGCGCGAAGGTCGCGAGGCGATGATGCAGTTCGTCAACGCGGCGCGGCCCGAGGAGATCGCGTTTGCGCCGACGACGACCGTCGCCTTGCAGAACCTGGCGCGCAGCATGGCCAGCCAGTTCGCGCCGGGAGACGAGGTCGTCGTGACCGTGTCGGACCACGAGTCGAACATCGGCCCCTGGGTCGGCCTGGAGCGCGTAGGCGTCAACGTCAGATTCTGGCCCATTGACAAGGAGTCGCTCGAACTCGAGCTGGACGCGCTTCGCGAGCTCCTGACGGAGCGGACGAAGCTCGTTGCCGTCACCCATGTCTCGAACATCCTCGGCACGATCAATCCGCTCCGGGAGATCGCCGACGTCGTCCATGAGCACGGCGCGCTGATCTGTGTCGACTCGGTTGCGTTCGCGCCGCATCGCGCCATCGACGTAGCGGCGCTGGACGTCGATTTCCTGGCCTTCAGCCTGTACAAGGTGTACGGGCCGCATGCCGCCGTTTTATACGGCAGGTACGAACTGTTCAGGGAGCTCGACAACCTCTATCACTATTTCTACGGCAAGGACATGGTGCCGGCGAAGCTGGAACCCGGTAACACGAACTATGAACTTGCCTATTCGTCGACCGGCATCGTCGACTACCTGGCGACGCTCGGCGAGCAGGCCGGGGAGAGGGGCACGCTGCGGCAGAAGATCGAAGCGGCCTGGGCAATGATCACGGAACACGAGAACGCCATCGCCGAACGCCTGCTGAGTTATCTGCGCTCACGCGACGACTGCCACATCATCGGGCATGTGCGAGGCGACGATCCGCGGCGCGTGCCGACGATCAGCTTTGTGGTCGATAATCACGTTCCCGGGGACATCGCCAAAAAGATGGATGCCTACAACATCGCCATCCGTTACGGCGACTTCCATGCCAGGCGGCTGGCCGAGTACCTGGGCCTCAACGACGGCTGCGTGCGCATATCGATGACGCACTACAACACGCTCGAAGAAGTCGACGCGCTGGTCTGCGCGCTGGACGAGATTCTCTCCGCCTAGAGGATACGACCCGAGGCCGAGCGTTTCTGGAAGCGGCCGCGACCTGTCTTGCCGAGCCATTCCTCCCCGTCGACAATCAGCTCGCCCCTCGAGAACACTTTTTTGACCCGGCCGGTGACCTCGCGCCCTTCGAACAGCGAATAGTCGACGTTCGAATGGTGCGTATCGGCGCTCAGTATGTGCTTCTCTTGCGGGTCGAAGAGGACGATGTCGGCATCGCTGCCGACCGCGATCGTTCCTTTTCGCGGGAACAGGCCGAACATCTTCGCCGGCGCCGTCGCGATGAGCTGCACGAAGCGGTTGAGATTGATGCGGCCTTCCCTGACGCCGCCGTCGAACAGAAGCGGCAGACGGAATTCGACGCCCGGCGCGCCGTTCGGGATCTTCGAGAAATCATCCTTGCCGAGCTGTTTCGACTTCAGCAGCCCGTGCGCCTTCTCGTTGAAACAGAAGGGGCAGTGATCGGTGGAGACGATCTGCAGGTCGTCGAACTTGAGGCCCCGCCACAGCGCCTGCTGGCAGTCGTGGTCGCGGAGCGGCGGCGTCATGACGAACTTGGCGGCGTCGAAGCCGGGCCGGTCGTATTCCGACTTGTCGAGAAACAGGTAGTGCGGGCAGGTTTCGGCAAAGGCCGGAATCCCGCGGTCGCGGGCCTCGACGACCGCATCCAGCGCCTCCTTTGCTGACAGGTGCACGATGTAGACAGGTACTTCGGCGAGCTCGGCGATGCGGATGACGCGATGCGTCGCCTCGCCCTCCATGAGCTGCGGCCGCGTCAGCTGGTGATATTTGGGCGACGTGTTACCGGCTTCGAGCGCTTCCTCGATCATGGCCTGGATCACGACGCCGTTCTCGGCGTGCAGGTTCACCATGCCGCCGTGGTCGCCGACCTTGCGCATCGTGCGGTAGATATCGGCGTCATCGACCATCAGCACGTCCGGGTAGGCCATGTACAGCTTGATGCTGGAAACGCCGTCGTTGTTGACGAGGTCCGGCAGTTCGGCGAGCGCGGACGGGTTGACGTCGGTCAGGATCGAGTGGAACCCGAAGTCGATGACGCACTGCGCCTCGGCCGACGCGAGGCGCCGGTCGAGCGCCGTCTTCGGGGACTCGCCGCGGAATTGCTGGGCGAAATCGACGATCGTCGTCGTGCCGCCGAATGCCGCGGAAATCGTCCCGGTCTCGAACGAGTCGCAGGTCTCGACGCCATCGCCCATCGGCGTCTCCATGTGCACGTGGACGTCGACGCCGCCCGGCATGACCAGCAGGCCTGCGGCATCGTGCACCTCGGCGTCATCGGCATCCAGTGTCCGGCCGATGGCCTCGATGCGGCCGTCCTCGAGCAGGAGGTCGCCAACGTAGTCGTCGACGGCGGTGACGATCCGGCCGCCCTTGATCAGGGTTCTTCGCATGCTGCACTCCGGCTGTTGCTGTCTTGTTCCGATTCTAGCGGTATCGGGCGCGACAGGTCATGCGGGCGGAACTGCCGGCCAGGCCGTTTCGCAGTACACTCACGAGGCGAACACCAATCAAGGGGATACCGTCATGGCAAGGCAGCGCCATCTCTTATTCATTCTTTGCTTCATCGCGGTCGGCGGACTTGCGCAGGACGTCGAACCGATACCCGCACCGCCGCCGCCCGCCGGCCCGGTTGTGATTCTGACGTCGCACGCGCTCGACGGCCACGGCGCGGAATTGCAGGACGCCCGCATCGGCGTGGCGCACGGCAGGATTACCTCGCTGGACGCGGCGGAAGATGGCACGGTCATCGACCTGCGCGCTTACACTGTATTGCCGGGTTGGATCGATACACACGTCCACCTGGGCTCGCACTTCACCAAGGAAGGGCGAATCACGACCGAGGAGGAGCCACCGCTGGAGGCCTCCCTCGGTATTGCGCGCGCGGCGTGGGACACTTTGCTTGCCGGTTTTACCACGGTGCAGACCGTCGGCGAGATGTCGGAGAGACCGCTGCGCGACGCGATCCGCGACCAGGGTTTCCCGGGCCCGCGCGTGCTGACGTCGCTGGAGTGGATCGACGGCGACGAGACGACGACCGATGAAGAACTCATCGCCATGATCCACGAGCGCAAGGAACAGGGCGCCGATCTCGTCAAGCTCCGTGCATCGGAAAGCCAGCGTGTCGGCGCGGGTCCGACGCTCAACGAACGCCAGCTCAAGGTGCTTTGCGACGAGGCGAAAAAGGTCGGGCTGCGGCCGATGGTGCACGCCTATCGATCCCAGGTCGCGGCCGCGGCCCGTGCCGGCTGTCACCAGGTCGAGCACGCGACCTACGCCACACCCGACGAACTGCAGGTCGCCATCGATCACGGCATGTATATCAGCCCGCAAGTCGGCCTGGTCGTGCAAAGCTATATGGCGAACATGGACCGCTACGTCGGTGTCGGCAATTACTCCGCAGAGAGCATGGCCATCATGGAGCGCGACATGCACCTTGACTTCGAGATCTGCAAGCAAGCCGCAGAGACGCCGGGTGCGAAGCTCGTGTTCTCGACCGACGCGACGGCCGGCGCACATGGCAAGAACGCCGACGAATTCATCGGTCGTGTCGACAAATGTGGCCAGACGCCGATGGAAGCGCTGGTCTCGGCCGGCA